>Ga0154714_1132_pt1 | contig 20599 bp, 17 predicted proteins | sample Rifle2008BG16ft_FD_105722 | JGI IMG/M metagenome (GOLD analysis project Ga0154714, IMG submission 105722) | Actinobacteria bacterium RBG_16_70_17
CGGGGCGGCACTGGGCGCCGCGGGCCTGAGTGAGGGATCCACCCTGGACGAGGCCGCCGTGCGCCTGGCCGAGGAGCTGCGCCGGATCCCGGGCATCGAGCGCTTCGGCGGCACGCGCCTGTCCGACCTCGAGCGGAGCGGGCCGCGGACGCTGCGCACCCTGTGGGGAGCTGCACGCGAGCGGCTCCAGGACCGCTACGGCGACGTCACCATCGGGATGCTGCTGGACCGCTACGAGCAGCGTGAGGGAGGCGCGAGCCAGGGTCGCTGAGGCGCAGGATCATTGGCGCCAGGGCTGCGCGAGCCCGGGCTCGCGGCAGGCTAGTCGAGGGTCTCGCGGGCCACGGCCTGGGCAGCCGCGCAGATCTCGGGGGCGGCGATCACGCCGTCATCCGTGGTCTCGAAGACCGGTGCCTCGTCGGCCGGGCCGCTGAGGCTGACGTACACGACCCGGTCGCCCTGGCGCACGAGGACGCCGGCCTGGATCGCCGGCGAGATGCCGGTGCAGAAGGCCTCGTCGCCGAGGCCCGAGACCTCGCCGGCGAACCAGCCATCGGTCGTGACGGTGATGCCGTTGCCCTGGTCCACGGACGTGGGCGCCGCATTCTCCCGCTCCTGCCGGAACACGCCGGCGGCGTCGCCGCCCTGGTACACGGCGATCCGGCCGTTGGGGGTGCTCGCGTCGGCGGTGATCCAGCAGTCCTCGGCGGTGGGCAGGACGCGCTTGTCGAGGATGATCCCGACCGTCGCGTCCCACAGCCCGTCGAGCACGAGCGCCTCGGCGTCGCTGCCCAGGGCTGCGCTGAGCTCCGAGTCGTCGATGAACGGACACGGCGTGCCCACGGAGCCGTCCGGGTCGACCCCGATGCTCTCGGCGAACTGGCGGCCGATGAGCAGGATCGCGGCGATCAGCAGGGTGAACCCGATCACGGCGATGACGACGAGGATGAGGACCAGCTTGAGGCAACCACTCGAGCCCGAGGACTGGACGGGCGCCGGGTTCCACGCCTCGGGTGGGGCGCCCCCCGGGGCGCCGGGAGCGGGAGCCGAGCTCCAGCCGGGCTGCGCCGCGGACGCGGGTCCGGGCTCGAGGGACGGGGCCACCGGCTCCGTGGCGGGGCCCGGCGCGGGCTGGGGCTGGGCCGGCTGCGTCGGGGCCGGCTGGGCCGGCTGCTGGCCCCAGCCGGGGATGGCGCCGCTGCCCGGCGCCGGGGCGGTCGACGGGGTGCTCGGGGCGGGTTCGCCCGGTGGCTGCTGGCCCCAGCCGGGGATGGCGCCCTGGCCGGGCTTCTCGCTCGACATCGATCCCTCCCGCGTGGTGGCACTCGTCCGCGAATTCTGGCCGGTCGGGCCGTGGGACTCAATCCCGTTTCGAGCCGGGCCAGCCCGTCGCGCGTGTGCCGGTGGCCGTGCCGTGGGTGCCGGTCGTTCGCCTGGCGGTTGAACCAGCCCGTCGTGTTCGATGTCAACCGGTGGCCGGATGGAATGGCCCATGACCAGACCCGCCATGGGTCAGGCCACCCGCTCAGCGGCCGAGATCGCACCTCATGGCATGGTTCAACCGCTGCGCGAACGACCGGATCACGCGGGCAATCTGAGCGAGGTGCTGGTGTCCTGGCCGACAATGTCGAGCGTCGGGGCAAAGGTGACCGCGTTCTCCCGGGGCCCGTCGGTCGATCAGCGTCGCGCGCGGATCCCCGCTCCTCGCGTTCCGAAGTCAGCGGCACTGGATTGCTGCGGAGCCCCTGCGAACACGTCACCGCCCGGCACGATCTCGACATCGACGAAGCCTGCTCCCGAGAAGAGCGCCGCGAGCTCATCGGCGAGAACCCCGCCGGCAATGCAACCGGTCCACAGGCTGACGTCCTGCTTCGAATCGGCGGAGACTGGTCGCTCGAGGACGATGTCGGCCGCCTGGAGTCGCCCACCGGGCCGAAGCACGCGGTACATCTCCGAGATGGCGGCGGCCTTGTCCGGAACCAGATTGAGGACGCCGTTCGAGATCACGACATCCGCCCAGCCGGTCTCGATCGGGAGGGCCTCCAGCAATCCCGCCCGGAACTCGACATTGGACAGCCCGGCCTGTGCCGCGTTGGCTCGTGCCGTCGTGAGCATCTCCGCGGTCATGTCGACACCGATGACGTTGCCCGTCGGACCGACCAGCCGGGCTGCGATGAGGGCGTCAGCGCCGGCACCGGAACCGCAGTCGACGACGCGCTCGCCGGCGTCGAGTGGTCCGAGCGCGAACGGATTGCCGGTCCCCGCCATCGACACGACGGCTCCCCGTGGCAGGCGCTCGATCCACTCCTGCGGATATCCCAGGATCGCCGCCAGGCGATATCCGGTGTGGAAGTGGAAGCCGCGATCGGGTTCCGCGGCGACGGCCGCATACTCGGCCCGAATCGCCGCTCGCAGCGCCTCGAGGTCGACGGCCGGCGGCGCGAAGGTCTCGGTCATGGTCGGCTCCAGTGGGCTGCGGCGCGATCGGGCCGCGTTCAAGGGAGGAGACGACGACCGACCCCGACGTTATTCCCGGGCGCGCCCGGGCAGCGCCTCGCCGCCCGCCGGCTTGCGGGCGCGGACGAGCACGCTCGTCGCGATCCGGTCATGGCGCGCGACAGGTACCCGCTCTCGCAGCAACGCGAGAAGCTCGTCACCGAACAGCGGGTAGAGCGCGCACTCCTCGAGGCCGAACGGTTCGAGGGGCTCGATCGAGACCTCGCGGAATCCGGCTCTGCGGACGCCCTTGTACAGCGCGACCTCCGAGAGCGCGCCCGACAGGCAGCCGGCCCAGGCCGCGGGATGGGTCTGGACCTCCGGCGGCAGATCGTGCTCCACCACGAGATCGACGATCGCGAGGCGACCGCCCGGCCGCAGGATCCGGAACGCCTCGGCGAGGACCCGGACCTTGCGCGGCGAGAGGTTGACGACGCCGTTGCTGATCACGACGTCGGTCGACGCGTCCGGCAGGGGCAGCGCCTCGATCGGGCCCTCGACGAAGCGGACGTTGGCGAGGCCGGCCTCGCCGGCGGCCCTTCTGGCTCGTGCGACCATGTCCGGCAGGAAATCGACGCCGACGACCGAGCCGGAGGGTCCGACCGCGCGCGCCGCGAGGAGGCAGTCGATACCGCCGCCCGACCCGAGGTCGACGACGGCATGGCCCGATTGCAGGTCGGCATGGCGGACGGGGTTGCCGACGCCGAGCGCCATGCGGACGGTCGCCTCAGGCAGGCCGGACAGCTCGTCGGCGGAGTAGAACCGCTCGGCCACGCGCCGATTGGTCGGTCCGACCGCACGGTACGTCTCGCGGACGATCGAGCGGATGGCGTCCTGGGACAGCAGGTCGCCGCCGTCGATGTGGAACGCTGGTTCGTTCACGCCGGACCCTCCGTCGGCTCGTTCGGGTTGGCGAGGAGGATCTCGATCCTTGACCGCAGCTCGGGAGGCACGGGTAGCGCCCCGGGCTTGTCGGCGACGACCTCGCGCAGGTGGCGGCTGAACTCGAGCTCGCCGCAGCAGCGCTGGCAGGTCTCGAGGTGAGCCTCGAACTCGGAGACCGGCCGGGCGCCGAGCTCGTGGTCCAGGTACGCCCACATCCGGCGGACGGCTTCGCGGCAGTCGATCATGGACGCTCCTCGTCGGTGGTCGTGACAAGACCGTTGGATACGGCGTAGTCCCAGAGGCCTCGTTCGAGCTGCTTGCGCCCTCGATGGAGACGGGACAGGAGCGTGCCCAGGGGGACCTCGAGGATCGCTGCGGCCTCCTTGCACGAGAACCCGTGAACGACGGTGAGGATCAGCGGCATCCGAAAGACGGGTGTGATCGACCCGAACACGGCTCGAATGTCGTCGTCCCGGAACAGGCGCAGGAAATCGAGGTGGAGCTCGTCGGAGTAGGGGAAGGGATCCTCGATCGCGATCGTCTGAAACAGCGAGAACTCGTCGCCATCAGGGTCGAGTGCGTTGAGCGGGATCGTCACGACCTCGCGTCCTCTCGCGCGCGCCAGGTCGCGCCAGGCGTTGGTCGCGATGGTGAACAGCCAGCCCTTCGCGCGCGAGGGTTCGCGCAAGCCGCCATACGCCCGCATCGCCCGAAGGAGCGTCTCCTGGACGAGGTCCTCGGCATCGCTCGGATCACTCGTGAGCCGGACACAGAACCCGTACAGCCGATCCAGATGCGCCCGAGCGATCTCGGCGAACGGTGGGAGCTCGTGAGTGGCCAGCGGCCGCGGGGTGCGGCCACCCGACCGGGTCGCGCTCGGCTCCACAGCGATGGCCACCAATCTCCTCGTCCATCGATCGCGCCACACGCGACTGGTCTCTCCGTAGTGACGATCGACGCGGCTCGATTATTCCCGGTCCAGCCGAAGGAATATCTTCGCCGGCCGCCGCGTCCCAGCCCATCGACTCCACCACGCAGTCCCGGCATTGCCCGGCAAGGAGGATGAGATGGCGACGATCACGAAGCGCAACGGCGTCGACGTCGACCGGCTGGTCGCTACGGTCGGGGCGGTCCAGGGCGACCCGAACCTGGCCAAGTTCACGTTCCGGGCGCGGAGCTCCTGGGAGACAGGAGGGCGCAACAGGGGCGAGATCCGCGAGTTCGAGCACGCCGGCGTGTCCACGACCGAGCGACCGCAGGCGTTCGCGCTGATCGGCGACGAGCCGCCTGTCCTCCTCGGCACGAACGCCGGCCCGAACGCCGTGGAGCTCGTCCTCCAGGCGCTCGCCTTCTGCTACGCCGTCGGCTACGCCTACAACGCCGCGGCCAAGGGCATCGAGATCGAGGAGCTCCGCTATGAGATCGAGGGGGACCTCGACCTCCACCGGTTCCTCGGACTGGGTGGGCCCCGGGCCGGCTTCTCCGAGATCCGGGCGAAGAGCTGGGTCCGATCGCCGAACGCGACCGCCGAGCAGCTCGAGGAGCTGTGTCAGTACGTCCAGGACACCTCGCCGGTCCGTGACATCCTCGCCAGCCCGGTCGCCGTTACGACCGACCTCGTCGTACTCGACTGACGCCCCACGGGTCACCCGCCTGAACAGGAGGTCGAACGATGCGCGTCCCTGTGCCCCGGATCGCCGTCGCTGCTGCAGTGACGGCGCTCGTCTGCTCCGCCGTCCCAGCCCTGGCCCTGGCGCCCGCCGGGCACGCTCGAGTATGAGTCGTCGTACTTCGAGGGCCACGAGGTCGTCATCCAGATCCCCGCCGCCACGAGCAACAACCCACGCCAGGCGCACTTCGCGTGCTTTGCCCTCGGCCCCGACCTTGCGCGCAGCTCGCGTGCAGCGAGCGCACCGCCGTTGTACGTGATTCTCGCTCCGGGCGCGACGCAGGACGCCTGCCCGGACGGCTCGCTGCGCCACGACATGCGCTCTATCGGCGGACGGCCAAAGAGCGAACAACTCCGCACATTCCGCCTGGGAGCTCGACCTCTGGGTGGCGTTGAGTTCTCGCTGATCGCTGAGTCAGACGCAGCCCGGCGGGACCTCGGTCGTCGGCCGGTACGTCACCGTGTGGCCGTTCGCCGTGGCGACGATCACGGGCTCGGGATCCGTCCGGAGGATGATCGACAGCTCGATGCTCTCGCTGGTGTCGACGGCGGTCTGCCACTCGGGCGGAACGGCGTCCAGAGCGCCGTCCGGGACATCCGCCCGCCAAGCCACGTCGTTGAAACGGCCGAGCCAGCCGATGCCACAGTGGACCGACAGGCGATATGGGTAATCGAAACCCGGTTCGATGGTCGACCCGGACTCAAGCACGAACGGCTCGGGCAGCGACGGATCGGGATGCACGTCCTCGGGTCCGGCGACCGCTCCGGGCGGCGAGAGATCCACGTCCACGAGGGTCCGCTCCTCCGGCACGCCCGCGGGTGGGTCGTCAGCGCCGAGCTGGATCGCGAACGGCCCCGACGGTAGCCTGGCCCGTTCCAGCGCCACGAGGTAGGCGTGCGGGTTGGCGTCGGCTGTGCAGGCCGCCGGAGGGTCGACCAGCACGATCTGTGCGTGGACGAGCGCCTTCTCCCGTTCGACCACCACGTCGTCCAGCCGGAGGTTCGGGCAGCTGGAGCCGTAGACGGCGCCAAACCAGATGACGACTTCGGACTGGAATTCGACAGGGGGAGGATCACCGGATAGACCGATATCGGTCCAGAGCCGCTGGTAGGAGGCCTGGTCGCTGGCGATCCCGGTGCGGTAAGGCTGACCGGCGCCCTGCTCATCGGCCAACAGGCGCCATCCCTCACCCTGCTGAGCTTGGGGTCCTGCGGCCGGCACGTCGGCGGGATCCGCACCTTCGATGCAGATGGGCTCATCCGCGAAGCGCTGCTCGATGGCGGCGATGCGCTCTGCCGTAAGGACCCCGACCCCGATCCCGACGACACCCTGGGTGACCGAGGTCCACGAGCTGACCGGGAAGAGCGGACCGATCTCGTTGCTGACCCGCTGCTGGAGTGTTTCGAGCTCGGCCATGGTCCAGTCGACGCCGACCGCGACCACCCCTACCTCGGGGAACAGCTCCTCGAGCTCAGCCTGGCGCGCCTGGGCATCCACGCTGAAGGCGACGGTGATCCAGCCGAGGTGATCGCGGTCGATCCAGATCTCCTCGAAGCCGGGCTTGCCAGCGGCCCAGGCCCGGATCTCCTCCGTCGGCTGCTCGTTTGCGACGTAGATCGGCGAATCGCGATATCGCTCGGCGGGGGCGCTGATGCGCAAGACATCCTCGCAACGAGGGATCGAGCCTTGCGCGAAGGTTGGTCGGTCGGTCAGTGCGGTGCCTGATGATCCCGGGCCGGTCGAACCGGTGCTGGAGCCGCAGGCGCTCGCCATCAGCGCAAGGATCCAGATCGCCGAGTCAAACCGGTGCATCGCTTGACGACGCGACCCGATCGCCGGCGGTCCCAGAGCGGATACCTCCGCAGCGAGTGCGTGACTCACGGCTGCAGGCTCTCCCTTGGCTTCGTGCCGGTCAGAAGACACGCGGGCCGGCGCATCGGTTTCTGGCGGCCCGAGGGTCGACGATCTGGTCGATCAGCTCGTTGGGCATCTCAGCCGCCAGACGCGGTCACGCGCTTGTGTTCCGTCGTCTGTTCGATTGCGGCTGTCGGTCGGCCCCGTAGTCCATTGGGAGTTCCGCGGCCCGCATCCGTGGCCCGTTGCGCTCGGATTCGTATTCGGCTATCGCCGCGCCGAGGTATCGGAACGTCCACTCCTCGGCGAGCGGTCGCGTCTCGAGGAACACGATCGGGACTTCCGGATAGCGGACCTGGACGCGGGCCAGCATGTCCGGCAGGAAGCCGGCCGGGGCATAGGCGTGCTTCAGCAGGTTGCCGTAGCGGTCTTCGACAACCACGGCAGCGCGCGGCATCTCGGCGAGCTTGGCCAGCTCGAACACCAGTGTGCCGCTGTTGAGCGCACCAGCCAGGTCCGCGAGCGACTTTCGCTCGACGACCGCGACCGGCGTCCCCTCGTCGGTCAAGACAGCGTAGTCGCCGGCGGAGAGCGCCGCGCGGACGGTCGTAGCCTGCTGCTTCGAGAACCGATACGGGTAGTGCTCGCGCGTGTCGATGACGATGACGAGTTCGCGGATGCCGCTCGCGCGCCGGCCCGGGATGCGGGCCCCTGGTCGCGCCGTCGTGACGACCTTGCGGGTCTGCCAGAAGATGCCCTCCCGTCCCGACGGCAAGGTCGTGAAGACGAACTGCGAGCGGTTCTCGCGCGGCCGGTCGAGGACCAGATCGATGGCCACGCCTCTGCGCCGGCAGAGGGTGACGGGGACCTCCTCGAGGATCTCGGCGTCAGCCGGCCACCCTTCCTCCACCCGGGCGCAGAAGACCCGGCTCGTCCGCGGCCAAGTGTCGCGGACCTTGAGGATCAGGCCACGGTCGATCGGCAGCCGGACCAGGTAGGGCAGTCGCGAATCCGGGTCCGGATTACGCGCGATGACGAAGTTCACAGCTACAGCCTACGGCTGGACACTGAGCGGCCGCCACCGGTCTTGCTCAGTCCTTCGGCCGCGATCTGGCTCCGTCCAGCCGCTGACGAGCATCGATCTCGTCGAGCGCCGCGATCTGCTCGCGGGTCAGGCCAGCCTGGCTCGCCCCGGTCCGTCCGGGCGCGCCAGGTCCTCTGGACGCCAGCGGGCTGGATGGCGCGTCGGCGCTGGTCGCGTCCGCCGGGGCGTCGACCAGGTCCAGGAGCTGGGCATGGGTCAGGGCGGCGCCCTGCTGGGCGAGCGCCTCGAACTGAGCGACGCCCAGCCCGTCTCGGCATTGTTCCTCGAGCGGGCCGTAGACGGCCGGGTCGAGGCCGTAGGCGGGCATGTTGCGGCGGGATGCACCGAGAAGCGCCGCCGCGTCCTCCAACCGGCCCCGCATCGCGGCAGTCTGGGCGAGGTGGCGCAGCGCCATCCGGAACCAGTTCTCGAGGCCTGCATTGAGCGCGATGCGAAGGCCCCGTGCTGCCGCAGTGTCGGCTGCCTGTAGATCGCCGCGCTTGGCGAGCGTCATGCCGTACTGGACGAGCGCCGAGGCCTCCCACCCGGTGCCGCTCGCGACCTCGATCGCCTCCATCGCGTACCGCTCCGCGGCCGGGAGATCGCCCTGCCGGAGGACCGTCTCGCTCAGCGGTCCAAGGACCGTCACGACGAGGCTGCGGTTGCCGAGATCCTGGAACAGCGGCAGCGCCTCCTCGAACCGGGCGCGGGCTTCGGCCAGTTGGCCACCGCTGAAGAGAGCCGCGAACCCCAGGTTCGATAGCGGCCCCGCCCGTCCCCAGCGGTCGTGGTTCCAGTCGCAGATCTCAAGGGCCTCGAGCGAATCCCGCCGGATCGCGTCGAAGTCGCCGAGCGCCAGGGCCACAGAGGCTCGCGTCCAGAGTCCGGAGAGCAGGGCCTGGGTGCTATCGCCCTCTCGCGACAGGCGCACGGCCTCATCGGCGAAGGAGAGCGCGGTTGGGAGCTCGTTGGCCGGCAAGGCGCCATACGACGCGGCCCCATGGACCTCGGAGAGGAGACCGGCGGGAACACCCGCCAGGTCACCCTGCAGCATCAGGGCCGTCCACCGCCCGGCCTCGCGTGCGTCGCCCCGTCGGATCCAGAACTCCCGAAGGGCCGGGGCCGCTCGCAGCGTGACCGCCCGGGGCTCGTGCGCGAGTGACCACCCGATCGCCTGGCGGACCTCTGCGTAGTCCAGAGCGATACGGGTCATCCACGGGGCCACGTCCGGCGTGCCGAGCACCTCGGCCGCCCGGGCCGCCAGGTCGAGGTAGTGCTCCGCGTGGCCCTGCCGCACTTCGTCCTCGACACCGCGCCGACGCAGGCGGGCGAGGCCGTACTCGCGCAGCGTCTCGAGGAGGCGGTATCGCGTCTCGTCTCGGTCGCGCTCCGGCGTGAGCATCGAGGCATCGACCAGGGCAGCGACGGCGGCCAGGGTCTGGTCGGGAGAAGCCCCGTGAGCCAAGCCGACGGTTCCGGCCGCCTCGAGGTCGAATGGCCCAACGAAGACCGCGAGGCGCTCGAACATCGCCTGGTCGCGCTCGGACAGGAGCGCATGGCTGGCGTCTATCGCCGCCTCCATGGTTCGGTGCCGGGTCGGCCTGCCCACCGACGTCATCTCCAGGAGTGCGAATCGGTCGTCGAGATGGCGGGCGATCTCCGTCGGCGACAGGACCGACAGTCGGGCCGCTGCCATCTCGATCGCGAGTGACAGGCCGTCGAGCCTGCGGCACACCTCACCGACCGCCGCGGCGTTGCCGGCGTCGAGCGCGAACCGCGGGTTGACCGTCCGGCCCCGCTCGACGAACAGCTGCACGGCGTCGGAACGCGCCAGCTCGGCGGTCGGGCTCACGTCGAGCGGAAGGCTCAACGGCGGAACGGGCCACAGCCGCTCGCCCTCGACCCGGAGGGGAACCCGGCTCGTCGCCAGCACGCGCGGGCCGGTGGTGGCCCGCAGGAGCTCGTTGACAAGGTCGGCGACCGCCGCAGCCACATGCTCGCAGTTGTCGATCAGCAGCAGCGCGCTCCGCCGGCCGAGCGCCCGAGCGACTGCCTCCAGCAACGCGGGTCCGGGCATCGGCGCCACGCCGAGGGCGCCGGCCACCTGGTCGAGCACGGTGTCCGGCTCGGTCACGGTCGCAAGGTCGACCCACCAGGTCCCACCGGGGAACCGCGACCGCTGCTGCCGGGCGACCTCGAGCGCCAGGCGCGTCTTCCCGATCCCGCCCGGACCGGTCAGCGTGACGAGCCGGCTTTCGTCGAGGAGGTCGGTCACCTCGCGGAGCTCGCGCGCCCGGCCCACGAACGACGTCAGCCGGCTCGGCAGGTTGCCAGGCGGCTCGGGGGGCTCGAGGCTGAGGTGGGGAGCCTGGAGCAGGATGTCGCGGTAGAGGTCGCGGATCTCCGGCGACGGATCGATCCCGAGGTCTTCACGCAGTCGGTCTTCGAGTCTGCGGGCCGTTTCAAGCGCCTCCGCCTGGCGGCCACACCGATAGAGCGCGAACATGAGCTGGGCGTGAAGCGCCTCGTCGTACGGATGCTGCTCCACGAGGTCGGCGAGCTCGGGGACCAGCGCGCGGTGGCGTCCGAGCCGCAGGCGAACGTCCATCCAGGTGCCGAGCGCGTCGACGCGCAGCCGCTCCAGGTGCGCGGCGTGCTCGCGAACGGCCGGCGGGGGGTCCGGAAGGTCGACGAACGGGGATCCGCGCCACAACCGCATCGCCGTCGCCAGGATGCGATCTGCGGCCTCCGGGTCGCGATCGACGAGCGGCCGTGCCTCCTCGATCGCCGCCTCGAACCGCTCGGCATCCAGCTCTCCGGGCTCTACCCGTAGCGCGTAGCCGGCCCCGTCGCGGACGATGCGCCGCCCGTCCGATGACTCCAGGAGGAGCGCCCGGAGGCGCGAGACGTACACGCGCAGCAGGTGGCGGGCGCTGGGAGGAGGGACGTCGCCCCACAGCTCGTCGATGAGCCGGTCATCGGAGATGGGGGTGCCGGGCCCGGTGAGCAGGACCGCGAGCAGGGTGCGCTGCGCCGGGGCTCCCAGATCGAGGACACCGTCCCCGGAGCTCACCCGGAGCGGGCCCAGAATGCCGAACTCCACTGGCTGTCCCTGCGTGATGGGCGCTTCCGCCACTCTAGCGCCGCCCGTCGACCACGCATAGACCGTTTGTAGACCGCTGTGGCAGAGGCTTGTCCCGGATCGAAAGGAGGTCCAGCGATGAAGAGGATGTTCTGGGCGGCCACGTTGGTCGCAACGCTCTGCCTGGCGCTCGCCGCGCCGGTCGCGGCGGCGGACCCGTCGCGGCCGTTCGGCGGGCATGACCGCGTCGTCGACACCTTCGTCACACCCACCACGTGCCCGGCGGGTGCCCTGTGGCGTTACGTGGGCACCGGGACGGGCGTGTTCCTGCATCTCGGCAACGCCACGGTCTCCCTGACGCACTGCACGTTCGTCGACTTCGCTTCCGGCACCGGCACGTTCGGCCCGGGCACGGTCACCCTCACGGCAGCGAACGGCGACGAGCTGCACCTCGTGCACAGCGGCGCGTTCAGCCTGGTCATGACCCCGGACGGTCTCGCCTCGGTGTTCGACATGACCTGGGTGGTCGCCGGGGGCACGGGCCGCTTCGCGGGCGCCACGGGCGCCGGCACGACACACGGGTCGTCACTCCTCTCGACGGGCACAACGGCCGCGTCCTACGAAGGGGAGATCGCCTACTGACTGGGGTCACCTGCGTGGCGGGAACGGCCCGCGGCGGACTCACCCCGGGCCGTTCCGTCGTTGGGCGCTGTCGGCTTCCGCGACTGCACGTCGATCGTGACCCGTCGATCGCAAGTGCCCAGACGGGTCTCGCACGCGATTGACATCTGATGTAGATCAGATATAGCTTGACGTCCATGAGCCCAACTGCAGAGGTCACGCTGACGGAGTTCCTTCGCGACCCGAAGGCGGTCGTCGATCGTCTCGAGCACGCCGATGTGGTGCTCCACCGGCGTAATGCGGAGGACCTGCGACTCTCCCTCGAGTCGCGGAGCCAGGCCGTCGCTGCAAGCGTCCGGTTCCTGGCCCGCGTGCTCGGCACCGCACTGAGCGATGCGGCGGTGCGTGAGCGTCTCCAGGCCAGCGCGGAAGCCATTCCGTGGCTCTCGTTCCTGCCAGCGGAGCAGCGGCAGGAGTTCATGGTCGAGTTCTTCCGCACGGCCGAGGCAGCGGCTGAGCTCGGTGTGATGACACCGCTTGCGCAGCTCCTCCGAGAGTGGCAGGCGACGGCCGCGATCTACGCCGACCCCGAGCTGGCCGCCGAGCTCAGGCGACCGATTCCTGGCGAGGGCGAGCGGGTGCCGACTCCGCCTGCCGGCTGATCAGTGCCGAAGCGCGGCGACCGGATTGCGCCGCCGCCGGGCCCCGGCGAGTGGGATCTTCGCTTCGGAGACAACAGCGCCGCGGGTGGCTGGGATCACCTGTGTGCTCAGGCGCCCGGACCGGCATTGACCGCCTGGACGGCCCTCCGGACCGACCCGCGGGCTCGAAGCCAGCGCCAGCATCCGCTCAAGGCCGCCTTCGCGACGCGTTCAGTCGGAGGGAGGGTCCTCGAGCAATGGCAGTACGAGGTCACGGGCGCGGGGCGGATCTGGTACTGCATCGACGACGAGCGACGCGTGGTCTACCTCAACCTCGCCACCGTCGGTCACCCGCGCGAGACCGACTGATCTTGTTGGCGATCGGCCCTCTCCGCGTCGCTCCGTCGAAGGCATGTGCTGTTCCGTAGTCGTGCGCTGCAACGGCGGCGGTTGCCGGTCCAGATCGCGCTCGGTACTCTTGTAGCCAGCGGCGGAGTAGCTCAGTGGTAGAGCAGGGGACTCATAAGCCCTTGGTCGGTGGTTCGAATCCGCCCTCCGCTACCAGACGACGACCGATACCGCCCGGGCCCATGCCCGGGCGTTTCCACGTGTGGCGAAACCTGAACCTCGGCTGAACCGGACGGCAGGGAGCCCGGCGCTATACTCCCCGGGACGCCCGACCGGGAGTCGGGGTGTCGCACTCGGAGGCTTGGTTCCGCTTGAACGCGAAGTTCCTGCGCAACGGGATCGTCATGCTCGTCCTCGTGGCGGGCACGGTCGCGCTGCTCTACACCTGGGTCAGCTCGTCCAGCCCCCAGACCTCGGTGGGGTACTCCACCTTCTACGGCGACGTGAAGGCCGGCAACGTCACCAAGGTCCTCCAGGACGGCGAGACGCTGACCGTCACGACGAAGGCGGGCAAGACCTACACCGTCATCGTGGCCAACTCGATCACCGGCGACGTGTTCTCGGACATGCAGCGCGCGGCGGCCGAGGGCGGAATCACGCTGCCGCCGGACGTGTTCACGAAGAGCAAGACCGCAGATACGTCGTGGATCGGCCTGCTGCTCACGGGCCTGCTGCCGCTCCTGGTCATCGGCGGCTTCATCTTCTTCATGATGCGCCAGGCCCAGGGCACCAACAACCAGGCCCTCAGCTTCGGCAAGAGCCGGGCGCGCATGTTCCTCGGCAACAAGACCGTGGTGACGTTCGCGGACGTGGCCGGCGTGGACGAGGCGAAGACCGAGCTCCAGGAGGTCGTGGAGTTCCTCAAGTACCCCGAGAAGTTCAACTCGCTCGGCGCGCGCATCCCTCGTGGCGTGCTGCTGGTCGGGCCTCCGGGAACCGGCAAGACCCTGATGGCGCGGGCCGTCGCCGGCGAGGCCGGCGTGCCGTTCTTCAGCATCTCGGGCTCCGAGTTCGTCGAGATGTTCGTGGGCGTCGGCGCCAGCCGTGTGCGCGACCTGTTCGACCAGGCGAAGCGCAACAGCCCGTGCATCGTGTTCGTGGACGAGATCGACGCGGTGGGCCGACAGCGCGGCGCCGGCCTGGGCGGCTCGCACGACGAGCGCGAGCAGACCCTCAACCAGATCCTGGTCGAGATGGACGGCTTCGACACCAATACCAACGTGATCGTCGTGGCCGCCACCAACCGCCCGGACGTCCTCGACCCGGCCCTCCTGCGGCCCGGCCGGTTCGACCGCCAGGTCATCCTCGACCGCCCGGACATGCGGGGTCGGGTCGCGATCCTCAAGGTGCACACCAAGGGCAAGCCGCTCGACAAGGGGATCTCGGTGGACGAGATCGCCCGCCAGTCGCCGGGCTTCTCGGGCGCGGACCTCGCCAACCTCGTCAACGAGGCGGCCATCCTGGCCGCCCGCCGGAACAAGAAGACCGTCGGCATGAACGAGTTCGGCGAGGCGCTGGAGCGGATCGTCGCCGGGCCGGAGCGGAAGAGCCGCGTCATCTCCGACGAGGAGAAGAAGATCATCGCCTACCACGAGGGCGGCCACGCCGTCGTGCAGCGGATCCTCCCCAAGTGCGACCCGGTCGCGAAGGTCACGGTCATCAGTCGCGGCATGGCGCTCGGCTACACGATGGCCCTGCCCACCGAGGATCGATACCTCCAGAGCAAGACCGAGTTCGAGGACAAGATCGCGGGCCTGCTCGGCGGCAACGTCGCGGAGCGGCTGGTGTTCGGCGACACGACCACCGGCGCGTCCAACGACATCGAGAAGGCGACCGACCTCGCCCGGCGCATGGTCACCGAGTTCGGCATGAGCGACCGCCTCGGCCCGCTCTCGTTCGGGAAGCGGGACGAGCTCGTGTTCCTGGGCCGCGAGATCGGGGAGCAGCGCAACTACTCGGACAACGTCGCGATGATGATCGACGAGGAGGTCCGGGCCATCATCGATCGCGCCTACGACCGCGCGACCGAGGTGCTCACGACCCACCGCGACCGGCTCGACCGCCTGGCGGAGAAGCTGATCGCAGAGGAGACCGTGGACGCGGATGGGTTCGAGACGCTGTTCGAAGACCTGCCCCCGAAGCCGACGCGGCAGGCGGGCATCCCTCGGGTCGTGGCCCCGGGCACGGACGGCGGCACCTCCACCGGTCCCTCCGCCCCCTCGCCCAACCCCTCCCCCCAGCCCGCGTAGCGGCGGCTGAGCCGCCGCCGTCGCGGCGCTGTCGCCTGCGCGCGTCGCTCCCGCACGGTTGATCCGATGACCGACCTCAGCTCCGCGCCCGAGTCGTCCCCGATCGACCACGCCGTCGAGGCCGCGCTGCGCTCGTCCCAGGCCGCCCGTCGCGAGGCGCTGCTGGAGTTCGCCCGCATCCCGAGCATCTCGGCGCTGCCGGCCCATCGCGAGGACATGGTGGTCGCCGCGGAATGGGTCGCGGATCGGCTGCGGCGCCTTGGTGCGACGGCCGTCGCGGTGGAGCCCACGGCGGGCCACCCGATCGTGTACGGGCGGATCCACGAGGCGGTGGGCGCGCCGACGGTGCTCGTCTACTGCCACTACGACGTCCAGCCGGTCGACCCGCTCGACCTGTGGGAGACGACCCCGTTCGACCCGTTCCTGCGCGATGGGCGGTTCGTGGGCCGTGGCGTCGCCGACGACAAGGGCCAGCTGGTGATGCACCTGTCGGCGATCGAAGCCCTCCGCTCCGCCGGCAAGGCGCCCGCGGTCAACCTCACCTTCGTGTTCGAGGGCGAGGAGGAGTTCGGGTCGACCAACCTGTACCCGTGGATCGAGGCGAACCGGGACCGGCTGGCGGCCGATGTCGCGGTCATCAGCGACACCGGCTACTTCGAGGGGAACCTGCCCGCGATCACGATCGCGCTCCGTGGCCTGATGTACGCGCAGATCGACGTGGTCGGGCCGCCGGTGGACCTCCACTCGGGCATGTACGGCGGGACCGTGCAGAACCCGGCCAACGCCCTGGCCACGATCATCGCCGCGCTCAAGGGCCCGGACGGGCGGGTGCGGATCCCCGGCTTCTACGATGACGTCCTCGCGCTCACCGCGGACGATCGCCGGGCGCTGGCCGAGCTCCCGTTCGACGAGGAGGCGTTCCGGGCGGAGATCCCGGTCCCCGCCCTCGTCGGCGAGGCGGGCTGGACAGTCCTCGAGCGCAGGACGGCCCGACCCACCCTGGACGTCAACGGGATCTGGGGCGGCTTCCAGGGCGACGGCGCCAAGACCATCATCCCGGCCCATGCGCACGCCAAGGTCTCGACCCGGCTGGTCGCCGACCAGGACCCGGTCCGCGTCTTCGAGCGCCTGCGGGACTACGTCGCGCAGATCGCCCCGCCCGGGGTCACCGTCACCACGACCTACATCCACGGTGGCAGCCCCAGCCTCACCCCGACCGACCACCCGGCGACGCAGGCGGCCGCTCGGGCGATCGAGGCCGTCCATGGGACGGCGCCGGTGTACATCCGCGAGGGCGGCTCGATCCCGGTCACCGCGGCCTTCGACAGGTCGCTGGGGCTGCCGGTGGTCCTGCTGGGGTTCACCAACCCGACCTGCAACGCGCATGCCCCCAACGAGTACCTGCTGGTCGAGAACTTCGAGGACGGGACCCGGGTGATCGTGCGGCTGTGGGACGAGCTCGCCGCGCTCCCGCGCTGACCAGGGGCCCGTATGCCGCCGTGCGGAATAGGTACCTTCGGGTGGTGCTGGATCATCGAAACCCGGTGCTAGCATGCACCCCACGGCTACTGCTGGCGGAGGACGGAATCAGGTGACGACGGAGACGGGGGCAACGCCGAGGGCCGCGTGGCGTCTCGACGGGCCGAACGGGAGCATGGCACCGCGATCGGCCATGGACGTCCTGGTGGACCTCAACGACAAGGTCACGAGCGGCAGGGTCGGGGAGTACCAGCCCGTCCCGCTCGGCTTCACGCCACTGGACAAGACGATCGGCACGGGCATGCGGGCCGGCGAGCTGTTGCTCATCGGCGGCGCCCAGGGCACCGGCAAGACCACCATGGCCCTCCAGATGGCGCGCAACGTCGCGTCCGGCGGGCAGGCGAATGTGCTCTACCTGTGCTTCGAGCACGACGAGCTGTACCTGCTCAACCGCCTGATCGCCGCCGAGTCGGCGCTCGCGCACCTGCCCCACAAGACCGGCGCGATCAAGATCCAGGACGTCCGCAAGGAGATCCTCGGGACCTGGATGGCCGAGGGCGGTGGGGCCGCCCAGCTCGCCTCCAACCCACGTCTCCGTCCCTCGCTCGACCGCATCGCGCGCTACGGCCAGAACCTGTTCCTGCTTCGCGGGTCACAGACCGCGAGCACGATCGATGGCATCCGTGAGCTGATCCGCCAGCACCGTGCGTTGTCGGGCGACCGCCGGCTGCTGGTCGTCGTCGACTACATGCAGAAGGTCCCGGTCATCCCCGAGCCCGAGAACGAGGCGGAGAAGGTCACCTTCGTCATCAACGGCCTCAAGGACATCTCCCTGTCCGAGGACGTGCCGATGATCGCGATCGTCGCCGCCGACAAGGAGGGCCTCAAGGCCTCGCGCCTGCGCAACTACCACCTGCGTGGCTCGTCGGCGATCAACTACGAGGCCGACATCATCCTGATCCTGAACGAGAAGTACAACATCGTCGCCAAGGTCAACATCGAGTTCAACCCGTACCAGGCGCAGCGCTTCCGGGACTGGGTGATCGTGTCGGTGGAGAAGAACCGCGGCGGCCAGGACCAGGTCGACCTCGAGTTCGAGAAGCACTTCGAGTTCTCCTGCTTCGATCCCAGCGGGCGGACGGTGCAGGAGAAGCTGATCGAGGAGCGGCTGTATAACGACTAGCGCCGGCGGCTGATCCGGCGCCCCGGCCGCGTTGTCGCCTGCGCTTCGGTGATTCGCTGCCGTCGCCCGACCCGACGCACGCGGGATGGCGGCGTCTCCTGGCTCGCCCCGGACTGCCCCCCCGGGCCTGACAGTCAATGAGATCGCGAATCACGGTCGCTCCAGGCCGCGGATCCCCGATCCCGGGACCCACAGTCCACAACAGCTGTCGAAGCAGCCCGAAGCGGGACGGATGGCAAGCCGGATGCCCGATGTCGGTGACCCTGGGTCAACGACGCATTGACGACCGGCTCGTGCGGGCGTCAGGCGAGGTCTTGGGGGCTGCCGACGGGGCAACCGGTCTCCGCGACCGGTGTTGCCGTACAGTTCCCGCATGAGCAGCCCGCACGCCGACGCATACCCGGAGACCGTCGAGATCGTGGTCGAGATCCCGCGCGGGAGCCGCAACAAGTACGAGTTCGACGAGGCGGCCGGCGTCTACCGCCTGGACCGCGTGCTCAGCTCGGCGGTGTTCTACAACTTCGACTACGGGTTCATCGAGGGGACCCGGGCGGACGACGGCGACCACACGGACGCGCTGCTGATCATCGACGAACCCACGTTCACCGGCTGCCACGTGTGGGCGCGCCCGATCGGCGGGCTCGAGATGCGCGACGAGAAGGGCTTCGACTTCAAGACCCTGTGCGTGGCGCTCGGCGACCCGCACCAGCAGCACATCGAGCGGCTGGAGCAGATGCGGCCCCATCGCCTGGTCGAGATCGAGCACTTCTTCAACACCTACAAGATGCTGGAGAACAAGGCGGTGGACGTCGTGGGCTGGCGCGACCGCGAGCGGGCGCTGGAGGTGCTGTCCGCTGACCGCGAGCGCTTCCGCCGCGAGCACGGTGCCTGAGGCTGCCCACCGGCTGTTCGTCGCGGTCCCCGTGCCGCCACACGCGCTGGACGCGTGCCGCGACCTGCTCGAGGGCGTGCGCCGAGGACCGGCCGGGCGCGGGGCACGCTGGGTGCGAACGGAGAACCTGCACCTGACGCTGCGGTTTCTCGGCGCGACCCAGCCGGAGCGGGTGCCCGCAGTGGCGGACGCGCTGCGGGCCGGCGTCGGCGCGACGCCCGCGTTCCGGGTCCGCCTGGCGGGAGGGGGCGCGTTCCCGTCCGCGACCCGACCGCGCGCGCTGTGGCTGGGGATCCAGGAGGGGGCCACCGAGCTGGCTGCCATCGCCGCCGCGCTCGAAGCGCCGCTCGCCGGGCTGGGCTGGCCGCCCGAGGGCCGCCCGTTCCGCGCGCACCTCACGGTCGCGCGCGCCGACGCCGCGTCCATCGCCGACGGGGCCCGGGCGGCGGCGGCGCTCGTCGCCGCGGCGGCGGGCTGGGAGACGGCCTTCGACGCGGACCGCGTGATCCTGTACCGCAGCCACCTGCGCGCCGGACCACCGGTCTACGAGCCGGTCGTGGAGGTCCCACTCGCGCGCTGAGGGCCGTCGCTCCGGCCCGGGGCCCGCGGTGACGTTGCCCCCGCGCACACGAACGCGGTACGCTCCGGGCTCCCACGCGCCGGGCCCGCCCGGCGCCCGTACCCGGAGGTCTCCTCGCGATGGCCAACGTCCTTTCCCGCCGGACCCAGTTCGAGCTCGACGAGGACCGGATTCCGAGGGCCTGGTACAACATCGCGGCCGACCTGCGGAACCCGCCGTCGCCGCCCCTCCACCCGGGGACCCTGCAGCCCATCGGGCCCGCGGACCTCGCGCCGCTGTTCCCGATGGGGCTCATCCTCCAGGAGGTGAGCGCGGAGCGCGAGATCGAGATCCCCGGGCCGGTCCGCGAGGCGTACACGCTGTACCGCCCCTCCCCGCTCCACCGGGCCCACCGGCTGGAGCAGGCGCTCGATACCCCGGCCCACATCTACTACAAGTACGAGGGCACGAGCCCGGCCGGCTCCCACAAGCCCAACACGGCGCTCGCCCAGGCGTTCTTCAACAAGCAGGAGGGCGTCAAGCGCCTCGCCACGGAGACCGGCGCGGGCCAGTGGGGAAGCGCGCTGGCGTTTGCGGGCGCGGTGTTCGGGCTCGAGGTCAAGGTCTACATGGTCCGCGCGAGCTACGACCAGAAGCCGTACCGCCGGATCCTGATGGAGACCTACGGGGCCGAAGTCGTCGCCAGCCCCAGCCCGACGACCAACTACGGGCGTGCCGTGCTGGGCGAGACGCCCGATTCGCCCGGCTCGCTGGGCATGGCGATCAGCGAGGCGGTCGAGGACGCCGCCACCCGGGACGACACGAAGTACTCGCTGGGGTCGGTGCTCAACCACGTGCTGCTCCACCAGACGGTGATCGGGCTCGAGGCCCAGGAGCAGATGGCGATGGCCGGCGAGGAGCCCGACGTGATCATCGCCTGCGCGGGCGGCGGCTCGAACTTCGCCGGGCTCACGTTCCCGTTCCTGGGCCGCGTGCTGCGCGGCGAGGCGAGCTACCGCGTGATCGCGGCGGAGCCCGAGGCGGCGCCCTCGATGACCCGCGGCGTGTACGCCTACGACTTCGGCGATACGGGGCACATGGCCCCGATCGTGAAGATGTACACCCTGGGCAGCGAGTTCATGCCGGAGCCGATCCACGCCGGCGGCCTGCGCTATCACGGCATGGCCCCGCTCGTGTCCCAGCTCAAGGCGGAGGGCCTGATCGAAGCCCGCGGCGTCCACCAGCGGGCGGCGTTCGCGGTCGGCGTCCAGTTCGCCCGGACCGAGGGGATCCTGCCGGCGCCCGAGAGCACGCACGCGATCAAGGTCGCCGTGGACGAGGCACTGGCGGCGAAGGCGGCCGGCGAGCCGCGGGTGATCCTGTTCAACCTGTCGGGCCACGGCCACTTCGACCTGACCTCGTACGAACGGTACCTGCAGGGCAGCCTGGAGGACTACGAGTACCCGGCGGAGCGGGTCGCCGCCGCACTTGCGGAC
>Ga0154714_1053_pt2 | contig 14882 bp, 11 predicted proteins | sample Rifle2008BG16ft_FD_105722 | JGI IMG/M metagenome (GOLD analysis project Ga0154714, IMG submission 105722) | Actinobacteria bacterium RBG_16_70_17
CGGCGCCGTCGTAGCGGAAGGCCCCTTCGGGGGTGACGACATACACCTCGTGCGGGAGGGTGTTCCCCGCCGTGGGGGCGGTCCGGCGCCCGTCGGGGCCGGTGAGGCCGTGGGCGGCCCAGAGCACCTGTCCCAGTTCGGCGGGGGAGAGGGGTTCCCCGGTGAAAGCACGTCGCGAACGGCGGCGGCTGAGGGCCTCCTCCAGCGACGTCGGGCCGGCTAGGCGGGGCGGGGGCAGGTCGGGCATGCGATGCTCCTTCATCTCGGGTTGCGGAAGAGGTCGGCGAAGCCGGTGCGGCGCCGATGGATCCGGTGGACACCGGCGACGGTCTCCGAGGCCTCCCGGGAAGGGATGGATCCTCTCTCCAGCAGGGCTTCGGCCAGCGCCTCCACTCCCTCCCAGACCTCGGCGATGTCTATGAGCCCTCGGGCCCGCTGCCGCAGCCACTCCAGGTAGGCGTCGTTCTCCTCGGGGTTCCGGGTCACCCGGCGCCCCAGCGCACCCAGGGCCTCACGGGCCGGGCCCCAGCCTCCCGGTGGCTCCTGGTCGGCGAAGCAGGCCCGGGACTCGCTGACCAGGCCAGCCCACCGGGCGAGGATCTCTATCTCGGTCTGCTGGCGGCCACGGCCGCCCAGGTCGACCTGCCATCGCCGGGGGTCACCGCCGACGGGTGCTCCCTCTGCCTCCGACGGTTCCATGGAGAGGCTGGGCACCCGGCGGCCCTGGGTGTAGCGGGCCACCGCATCGCCCGCCCGGCGGTAGGCGAGCCGGCGGCGCTCGAGTTGGTCTTCGCTCATGGGGCCTCCTGTGCCCGGCAGCGTATCCACCCCACGGCTCGGGTCACTCGCCGATCACTTTGACGAGGACCCGCTTGCGGCGACGCCCGTCGAACTCCCCGTAGAAGATCTGCTCCCAGGGGCCGAAGTCGAGTCGCCCGCCGGTGACGGCCACCACGACCTCCCGGCCCATCACCTGGCGCTTGAGGTGGGCATCGGCGTTGTCCTCCCCGGTGCGGTTGTGGTGGTACCGGGACACCGGGTCGTGGGGGGCAAGGCTCTCGAGCCAGGCCTCGTAGTCGTGGTGCAGGCCGGCCTCGTCGTCGTTGATGAACACGCTGGCCGTGATGTGCATGGCGTTCACCAGCACCAGGCCCTCGCGGATCCCGCTGGCCTGCACCGCCGCCTCCACCCGCGGGGTGATGTTGACGAACCCCCGGCGGGTGGGGATCTCGAACCAGAGCTCTTGACGATGGCTCTTCACGCTGCTCCGAGCCTAGAGGGGACCGGGGCGAGCCGACTGCCTCGGCATTGCCCTGGCGGTTTGCCCGGCATCGCGCCCTGGCCCCTCATAGACTGTTCTCGATGGAGGGATGCGCCGGCTAGGGGAGGCCATATGACCACAAGAGAGAACCTTTCGTCCCGCCGCGGCCTGGGAGCATTCGCCGCTCTGATCGGCGCCGCGCTGATGATCATCTCGGTGTTCCTTCCCTGGTTCGAGGGTGCAGGGTCCTCCTACAGCGGCTGGGATGCGGTCGTGGAGGACGTGACCAACATCGGGGGCACCGGGGACTTCTACCACAGCCCATTCTTCGCCACCGACGGCTTCAGTCCGTTCTTCACCGGCCTGACGGTGCTGATCGCCGGGGTCCTGCTCGCGGTGATCGGGCTGCTGATGCTCTTCTCGCTGTCCGGCGGTGCCTTCCGGATGCCGGGCTTCTGGGTCTTCATCGTGGGACTCCTGGCCCTGGTGATCGCCATTGTGGGGGTAACCAACCTGGCTTCGCTGTTGGCGACCGGCGACTCCGACGTGGTGTCGCCCGAGTGGGGGCTCTACCTGCTGACGGGGGGGGCGGTCATCGGGCTGCTCGGCGTCTGGGTGGGGATCGGCCGGGGCCGCTCGTCCTGAACCACGCGGCGTCTGGGTAGAGAGAAGCCCCTCCGGGTGGAACCGGAGGGGCTTCCCGCGTTCGCCTTCCGTTACAGGAAGAGCGGCGCCATCACCAGGGTGATGGTGGAGAGCAGCTTGATCAGCACGTGCAGGGACGGGCCGGCGGTGTCCTTGAAAGGATCGCCCACCGTGTCCCCGACCACCGCCGCCCCGTGGGTGGGGTTCTTGATGGTCGAGCCGTCCGCCGCCGTCAGGAACTTGCCGCCGAAGGCGCCCGCCTCGATGTACTTCTTGGCGTTGTCCCAGGCGCCCCCTCCGTTGTTGAAGAAGAGGGCGACCAGGATGCCGGCGATGGTGCCCACCATCAGCATGGCGGCCACCGCCTCGGCGGAGATCAGCGGGTCCGTGTCGGTGACGAAGAGCCACTTGAACAGCAGGCCCAGGCCGATGGGGCCGAGCACGGCCAGGAGGCCGGGGGCCACCATGCGGCGCAGTGCCGAGCGGGTCACGATGTCCACGATGGTCCCATACTCGGGCTCGAAGTCGGCTGGGAACTGGATCATCTCGTTCTCCCGGGGCAGGTGGGCGTACTGGCGCCGCACCTCGGCGATGACAGCCTGGGCCGCCCGTCCCACCGCCCGGATGGCCCAGGAGGAGAACAGGAACACCAGGCCCGCCCCGACCAGGGCGCCGACGAAGACCACCGGCTTGGCGAGGTCCACCGGGAAGATGGTCCCCTCGCCTCCGGAGTAGTTGAGCACCTCTTCCATGTAGGCCTGGAACAGCAGGAACGCCGCCAGGGCCGCCGAACCGATGGCGTACCCCTTGGTCAGTGCCTTGGTGGTGTTGCCCACGGCGTCGAGGCGGTCGGTCTTCCGGCGCACTTCCTCCGGCTGCTGGGACATCTCGACGATGCCGCCGGCGTTGTCGGTGATGGGCCCGAAGGTGTCCATGGCCAGGATAAAGGCCGCCGTGGCCAGCATCCCCATGGTGGCCACCGCCGTGCCGAACAGGCCGGCGTTGACGCCGGCCTCGGCCGGGAAGGCCGCCTTGCCCAGGAAGTAGGACCCGAGCAGGGCGCCGGCCATCACCACCACCGGGATGGCGACGCACTCGAGGCCGACGCTGATGCCGGAGATGATGTTGGTGGCCGGGCCGGTCTGGGAAGCCTCGGCAATCGACTTCACCGGGCGGTACTTGTGCTCGGTGTAGTACTGGGTGATGTACACGAAGGCCACCGAAGTGGCCACCCCGATGATCCCGCACAGGAAGAAGTGCCACCAGGCGTCGGGGGCCTCTTCGCTGTTGAGCAGCCAGTAGGTGACTCCGGCGAAGGCGGCCATGGCCAGGGCCACCGCGACGTAGTAACCCCGGTTGAGGGCCGTCATCGGGTCGATCTTCTCCTCCTTGTCCATGTGGACGTAGAGGATGCCGACGATCGAGGCGATGATTCCGAAGGCGCGGGCCACCAGTGGGAACATCATCACGCCGACGATGCCCGCCGAGAAGCCGAGCCCGGCCCGGTCGGCGGCGAGGGCCAGGGAGGCCCCCAGGATCATGGCGCCGATGTTCTCGGCGGCGGTGGACTCGAACAGGTCGGCGCCGCGGCCGGCGCAGTCGCCGACGTTGTCGCCCACCAGGTCGGCGATCACCGCCGGGTTGCGGGGGTCGTCCTCGGGGATGCCCGCCTCCACCTTGCCCACCAGGTCGGCGCCGACGTCGGCCGCCTTGGTGTAGATCCCTCCGCCCAACTGGGCGAAGAGGGCAACGAAGGAGGCTCCGAAGCCGTAGCCGACGATGAGCAGGGGGATATCCCCCGGCTCATTGATGCTGCCGAAGGCGTTGACCAGGGCATAGAGGCCGGCGACGCCGAGCAGGCTCATCGCCACCACCAACAGGCCGGAGACCGCCCCGCCGCGCAGGGCGATGCGGAGGGCCTTGTTGATGCTCGAGAGGGCCGCATGCGCGGTGCGGGAGTTGCTGCGGATGGAGATCCACATCCCCACGTAGCCGGCGAACATCGAGCAGGCGGCGCCGAACAGGAAGGAGATGGTGATCCACATCGCCATTTCCAGCGATGACCCCACCGGGTCGAAGTCGCGGTGGTTCCTGAGCACCCCGTAGCCGACGAAGATCAGGCCGGCCACCACCACCGCCAGTACCGCGATCGTTCGGTTCTGCCGCCGCAGGAACGCCTCGGCGCCCTGCCGGATGGCACTCGAGATCTTCTGCATCGCCTCGCTGCCCCGGTCGCGGCGCAGCACCCACATGGCGAGCAGGGCGGCCACTACCAGCCCTAACAGGCTGACGCCGATGACGATGCCGATCAGGGTCGCATAATCGGTCACGCCCACCTTCCTTCCCGCGTCTCCTCCCGGGAGACCCCCGTTGATGGCTCGAACCTATGGCCGGGCCGCCCGGTGGCGGGACCTCAGGGGGCCCCGGCGCGGGCGCCGCGGCGTGTCTGCGGGAGCCAACCTAGCGCATGGCCGGGCGGCCTCCGTCACGACGCGGTCGACGACGGTGCCCCTCCCTTGCCGGCGGCGCCGGGTACCCTCGCCGCGACCGCCGGGAGGTTCGATGCGCCGACACCTTGCCCTCGCAGTGGCCGCCTTGCTGGCCGCCGGCTGCTCTGTGGGCGACGGGGTCCCGGGAGGGACGTCGGCCGGCAGTACCACCGCGGCCACCACGACCACCACCACCGAACCGGCGCCGGTTCTCTGCCTCGCCCCGGCGCTGCAGCCGGCCCCGGCCGCGGGCGAGACCGAGGTGCTGCGCCTCGCCGGGGCCAACGCGGTGGCGGCGGCCGTCGCCGTCTCCTCCGAGGTCTACGAGTGCGCCCCGGACGTGGTGGTGGTCTCTACGGCCGACCTGGATCGAGTGGCCCTGGCCGCCCGCCTGGCGGCGGCCCTGGGCGGCCCCTTGCTCTTCGGGCGCCCCACGGCCGCGGCGGCCCTCGAGGCCGAACTGGCGCGCCTCATCCCACAGCGGGTGTGGCAGGTGGGTGACGTCGAGGTGGGTTCGCTGCCCGAGGGAACCGAGCTGGAGGTGTTGAGCGGCGACCCTTGGCTCCTCGCCGAGGAGGTCGGCCGGCAGGTGGGCGGGAGCGCAGTGCTGCCACTCCCCGGGGAGGGCGGGACGGCGACGGTGGCGGTGGCGGTGCAGGCAATGGCCGAGGGGAGCGCGCTCGAGCCGCCCCCTTCGACCACCACGACCACCTCGCCGGCCGGCTCGACCCCGACGACGGCGCCCTCCGGCGGCGAGCCCTCGCCCCCGGCCGGGCCGGTGCCGGCCGTGCTGGCCGGGACGGGGGAGCGAGGGGTCGCATGGCTGGTGGAGGCCGGGGAGCCCGAATTGGCGCTGGCGGCGGCGGCGGCGGCCAGCGCCGGGGGCGGCCTGATGGCGCTGGTGGACGGCATCGACCTGCGGCTCATCCCGGAGGTGGGAAGGGCGTTGCGCTCCGCCCCGGCGGGGGTGAGAAGGGTGCACCTGGTGGGGGAGGTGACCGACGACGCCTCCTGGCAGCTGCCCCTGCTGCTGGAGGGCGAGGAGCTGCCGGGCGGCGGTTATCTGATGTTCCCGGGGCGGCGGCTGGTGGCCCTCTACGGCCACGCCTGGGCGCCCGAGCTGGGCGTCCTCGGCGAGCAGACCCCCCAGGAGGCGGTGGAGCGAGTGCGCCCCATCGCCGCCGAGTACGCCGAGGAAGGGCTGGCGATGGTCCCCGCCTTTGAGATCATCGCCACGGTGGCGGATGCCCGGCCGGGGGACGACGGCAACTACTCGAACGAGACGTCCCTCGAGGACCTGCGCCCATGGATCGAGGCCGCCGGCGACGCGGGGTTGTACGTGCTCCTCGACCTGCAGCCCGGCCGCACCGACTTCGTCACTCAGGCCCGCCTCTACGAGGAGTACCTGCGCCTCCCCTACGTGGGGCTGGCGCTCGATCCGGAGTGGCGGCTCGGCCCGGACCAGTTCCACCTGCAGCAGTACGGCAGCGTGACGGCCGCGGAGATCAACGAGGTCTCCGCCTGGTTGGCCGCTCTGGTGCGGGAAGGGCGACTACCGCAGAAGATGCTGCTCCTGCACCAGTTCCGGCTGTCCATGCTCCCCGAGCGGGACCTGGTGACGATCCGATCGGAGCTGGCGGTGGTGATCCAGATGGACGGGCAGGGGACCCTCGAGGCCAAGTACGAGACTTGGGCGGCGGTGACCGCCGGCACGGAGGATGCCGGATGGTTTTGGGGGTGGAAGAACTTCTACGACGAGGACGCGCCGATGGCCACCCCCGAGCAGGTGCTCGAACTGGACCCCCGGGTGGTCTACGTCAGCTACCAGTAGCCGGCGGGTCCGCCCGCGGGCAGGCGCTCAGGTGCCGGGCGGTCGGTAGTGGACCGCCTTCTGCACCGCCTCGTCGATCTCGGTAGCGTCGAGCAGGGTGTGGGCCTTGACCCGGGCTCCGGCGGTCGAGTTGATCGCCAGGGCGACGGCGGCCAGGTCGCTGTTGGTGGGCAGCATGGCGATGATGTACAGGTCGTCGTCGCCGAAGGCGTAATAGAAGCCCTTCATCTCCCCGCCCCGGCTGGTAATGAGGGCCTCGATCGCTTCCTTGCGGCCGGTGCCGCCATCCTTCATCAGCCCGCGCGTGCCCTCGGCCGTGTAGGTCGCCTTGATCAGGAAGGTGGGCATAAGCCTCCAATTCGCTCCGGCGCGCCGCGGGACGGCGCACCACCGTGCACCTGGCGCGACGCTAACACCTCGCGGTGGCCGCACGCGCCAACCCGTTGGCCTGTCGATCGGGCCCTTCCGGGAGATCAGCGACCTGCCGCTGAGTTCACCTTCAGAGCGGGTGACCGTTCGCCGATTCTACTGAGGTGCATGACTCGCCCGCGGGTGGCCGCGTCCCTCCGTCCTGCGGCACGCGGCTGACCCGCTGCGCGGGTCGCGCCCCGCAGTGCCCAACCAGCCCCGAGCACCGGTGGGTCTGGTTCGGGGAGGGCTCCTGTCGGGGAGCGCCGGCATGACGGTCGCCCTGGATCCCAGTCATGGGAGAACGCGGCTCGTCCGCTGGCTGGGGGCGGGGGCGCTGGCGGTGGCCGGGGTGGCGGTGATGAGTGGGCTGGCGGTCATGCTGCCCGGGCTGAGCCAGGAACAGAAGGACACGGTCGACCTCTTCGCCTTCCCGCTCTCATCGGTGGGTGCCGGCCTGATACTGATGCTGGCCGCCTGCACCCGTCGAGGGGAGCGGCGGAGCTGGCTGCTGCTGGGCTCCGGGGTGCTGTCCTGGGGAGTCGGGGAGGTGATCGACGAGTTCTACTGGGCCGTCGGTCGGGAAATCCCTTACCCGGGCTACTCAGACATCTTCTATCTGGGGGGCTATGTGCTGCTCGCCGTCGGCGTCTGGCTGTTGCCTCGCCTCCGGCTGGGCAAGTACGAGCGGACCCGCAGCCTCCTCGATGCCGCAGTCGGGGTGGTGGCAATCGCGGTGGTGACCTGGATCACCTATCTGGACCAATTCGTCGTCTTCGATCCGGAGGTCTCGCTGGCTGAGAACTGGGTGAACCTCCTTTACCCGGCAGGAGACTTGATTCTGCTGCTCGCGATCATGGTCCTCGCCTTCTGCCGGACGGAGCGCAGGTTCGCCATCGAGTTGACGGTGTTGGCCGGGGCGCTGGCGGTCAACGCCCTTGCCGACGTCTTGTACTTCGGCTTCACCTCCTCCGACACCTATGCGGCCAACATGTGGATCGACGGGATGTGGCTCCTGGGCTACGGCCTCTTTGCCGCCGCCGCCTGGCTGCTGCTCCTTCCCCCCTCCCGGGCCCCGGCCCGGGACACCCTGCACCGTCGGCGTGTGCTGGCCGCGTATGCCCCGGTGCTCGCACTACTGCTGGTCATCCTGATCTCGGATAGCGCCGAGCACCGCTACCTCACCCTGGCTCTGGTGACGATCCTGGTCCTGATCGCGGCGCGCCAGTGGATGGCGACCAGAGAGGTCAAGGAGATCACCGAAGGACAGCGTGACGCCATGCTCGCCTCCGTGTCCCACGAGATGCGCACCCCGCTCACCGCAGTCCAGGGGTACGCGCAGCTGCTCAGCACAGGATGGCGGGAGTTCCCCGACGACGAGCGGGAGGAGATGATCCGAGTCGTCAGGGATGAAGCCGTCCACCTGGGCCGCATCGTCACCGACATCATCGACCTGAGCCGAGGACGCACCTCTGCCGTCCGCCTGGATCGGGGACCCCAGTCGGTCGAAGAGCTCGTCGGCCTGGCGGTGCGGGCTCTGCCCGCCGATGCCCAGAAGAGGATCAGCGTCGAAGTGGGCCGACAGCTGGTTGTAGACGCCGACCCCCACCGCCTCCGCCAGATCCTGTCCAACTTGCTCACGAACGCCGTCCGCTACGGCCGGGACCGCGTCCTGCTCACCGCGCAGGTCGCCGGGCGCAGCGTCGTCTTCCAGGTCCATGATGACGGAGACGGTGTCCCCAAGCGCTTCGAAACCGCCATCTGGCAGCGCTTCGAACGCGGCGCCCACGCCCACGACCCCGCCGTCCGCGGGCTCGGAGTGGGCCTTCCCATGGCCCGCGCCATGGTCGAAGCGCACGGCGGATCCATCCACTACTGCCAATCGAGACTCCTGGGTGGAGCCTGCTTCCAATTCACCATCCCCGCCCCACAATCCCCCGCCGGACCAACGGCCACCCGGCCCCGCCGGCTGCAGCCCACCCCGGCCCGCTGAGCTCGATGCGAGCCTCGGCCGCCTCCCTTGAACCAGCGGGCCCTGTGAGCGCTAGGAGGGCATCAGGATTGCCCTGAGCATCGTCAGGAGGCCATCAAGGTTGCGGCCATCGCCCCCTCCGTGGGCTGTGATAGAAACGTCATGCGCAGGGCGAACCGTGTCGTTGCCCCTCGTTGGCCAGAGGGGAGCAGCTCCCGGTGTTGTGTGGTCGGCGACGGGAAGGACAGGGCCGATTCGGCTTCTGTGCTGAGCGCGCCGACGGTCGTCGCCCCGTTCACCTTCCTCGTCACCTGGCTGGAGGGGCTGTGAGCCTCGCCGATGCCGCCGGCCTTGTCGTGGCTGTCGGCCTCCTGGTGTTCCTGGTCCTGGCTTTGCTCTTCCCTGAGAGGTTCTGATGGCGGGTTGGCTCCAACTGAGCGTGCTGGTCCTGCTCCTCGCCGCCGCATACCGCCCGCTGGGTGACTACATGGCCTGGGCCCTCACCTCGCCCCGGCATTTGCGGGTGGAGCGGTGGTGCTACCGCCTGTGCCGCATCGATCCGCAGGCCGAGCAGACCTGGCGCGGTTATGCCACCTCGCTGCTGGCCTTCTCTGTGGCGGGGGTGCTCCTCCTCTACCTCATGCTGCGCCTGCAGGGCCACCTCCCCCTGTCCCAGGGGCACGGCGCGGTGTCCCCTGCCCTCGCCTTCCACACCGCCGTCTCGTTCGCGACCAACACCAATTGGCAGAACTACTCGGGCGAGCAGACGCTCGGCTACGGCGTGCAGATGGCAGGGCTCACGGTGCAGAACTTCGTGTCGGCAGCGGTGGGCATCGCAGTGGCTGTAGCCCTGGTGCGGGGGCTGATTCGGGCCGGCTCCAAGACGGTGGGCAACTTCTGGGTGGACCTGGTACGGGCCTGCGTCCGCATCCTGCTCCCCCTGGCCTTCGTCTTCGCCCTGGTGCTGGTCTCCCAGGGCGTGGTGCAGGACCTCCGCGGGGCGGAGGAGGTGGCCACCCTGTCGGGCGGCACGCAGGAGATCCCCGGCGGCCCGATCGCCTCCCAGGAGGCAATCAAGGAACTGGGGACGAATGGCGGCGGCTTCTTCAACGCCAATTCCGCCCATCCCTTCGAGAACCCGACGCCGGTGTCCAATCTGGTGGAGGTCTTCCTGCTGCTGGTGATCCCGTTCTCGCTGACCGGGACCTTCGGGAAGATGGCCGGGGATCGCCGCCAGGGCTACGTCGTCGCCGCGGTCATGCTGATGCTCTGGGTGGCCTCGGCCCTGCTCCTGTGGCACTTCGAGTCGGGGGGCAACCCCGCCTTCCCCGATCAGGTGGCCGGGGGGAACATGGTGGGCAAGGAGGTCCGCTTCGGCGTGGCCGGCACTTCCCTGTTCGCCGCCTCGACCACCGGGACCTCGACGGGGGCGGTCAACGGGTCCATGGATTCGCTGACCGCCTTCGGCGGGGCGATCCCCCTGGCCAACATGATGCTCTCGGAGGTTTCCCCGGGCGGGGTCGGCTCGGGCCTCTACGGGATGCTGGTGCTCGCCATCCTTTCCGTGTTCATCGCCGGGCTCATGGTGGGGCGCACCCCCGAGTATCTGGGCAAGAGCATCGCGCCCCGGGAGATGAAACTGGTCACGATCTTCATCCTGGTGGTGCCGATGGTGGTCCTCGTGTTGGCGGCGGTGGCCCTGGCGGTGCCCTCCCCCCGGGCCTCGATCCTCAATCCGGGCCCGCACGGCCTCACCGAGGTGCTCTACGCCTTCACTTCACAGGCCAACAACAACGGGAGCGCCTTCGCCGGGCTGAACGGCAACACCGCCTTCTACAACATCGCCGGTGGGGCGGCCATGCTCGTGGGACGCTTCGGCACCATCATCCCGGTGCTGGCCCTGGCGGGCTCGCTGGCGGCGAAGCGGCGGGTGCCACCCACTCCCGGCACATTCCCCACGACGGCCCCGCTCTTCGCCGGGCTGCTCGCCGGGGTGGTCCTGATCGTCACCGCCCTCATCTACTTCCCGGCCCTGTCGCTGGGGCCCATCGTGGAAGGCCTGCCGTGGCGATGACGGCGCGGCTCCTCCTGCGGGCTGTTCCCTCGGCGCTGCGCAAGCTCGACCCGCGGCTCCTGTGGCGCAACCCGGTCATGTTCGTTGTTGAGGTCGGGTCGGTGCTCTCCAGCGCCTTCCTGGCGGCTGACTGGAGCCTCTTCGGGGCACTGCTGGTCGGCTGGCTGTGGATGACCGTGCTCTTCGCCAACCTGGCCGAGGCGGTCGCCGAGGGGCGGGGCAAGGCCCAGGCGGAATCGCTGCGCCGGGCTCGGAAGGAGACCACCGCCCGGCGGCTGAGCGGAGACGGAACCGAGGAGATCGTGCCTGCGACCCTGCTCCGGCCCGGGGATCGCTGCTTGGTCGTCGCCGGGGAGGTGATCCCCGGCGACGGGGAGGTGGTGGAGGGAGTGGCGGCGGTGGACGAGTCGGCGATCACCGGGGAATCGGCCCCCGTCATCCGGGAGGCGGGGGGTGACCGCAGTTCGGTCACCGGGGGTACCCGGGTGCTCTCCGACCGCATCGTGGTGCGCATCACCTCCAAGCCGGGGGAGACCTTCCTCGACCGGATGATCGCCCTGGTCGAAGGGGCTCGACGTCAGAAGACCCCCAACGAGGTGGCCCTCAACATCCTGCTCGCCGGCCTCACGATCGTCTTCCTGCTCGCCGTGGTCACCCTTCAGCCCTTCGCGGTCTACTCGGGTGCCCGCCAGGCGGTGCCGGTGCTGGTGGCCCTGCTCGTATGTCTCATCCCCACCACGATCGGGGCGCTGCTGCCGGCCATCGGCATTGCCGGCATGGACCGCCTGGTGCGGCGCAACGTGCTCGCCCTGTCGGGCCGGGCGGTCGAGGCGGCCGGCGATGTGAGCACCCTCCTCCTCGACAAGACGGGGACGATCACGCTGGGCAACCGCCAGGCCGACGCGTTTCTCACCGCCCCCGGAGTCTCCGAGGCCGAGCTGGCCGACGCCGCCCAGTTGTCCAGCCTGGCGGATGAGACCCCGGAGGGCCGCTCCATAGTGATACTCGCCAAGGACCGCTACGGGCTGCGGGGCCGGGCCCTGGAAGGGGCGGCCCTGGTGCCCTTCACTGCACAGACGCGCATGAGCGGGGTGGATCTCGGGGGGAGGCGTATTCGCAAGGGTGCCACCGATGCCCTGCGCCGCTGGGTGGAGGAGCAGGGAGGCCATGTCCCCGATGAGGTCGGCGTCACCGTCGACGGCATCGCCGCCGCCGGGGGGACGCCCCTGCTGGTGGCCGACGGCCCCCGGGTCCTCGGCACCATCCGGCTGAAGGACATCGTCAAAGAAGGTCTCGCGCAGCGGTTCGGCGAGCTGCGCTCGATGGGGATCCGCACGGTGATGATCACCGGTGACAATTCGCGCACCGCAGCCGCCATCGCTGCCGAGGCCGGGGTGGACGACTTCCTCGCCGAGGCTACGCCGGAGGACAAGATGGCGCTCATCCGCCGGGAGCAGGAGGGTGGCCGCATGGTGGCCATGACCGGGGATGGCACCAACGACGCCCCCGCCCTGGCCCAGGCCGATGTCGGGGTAGCCATGAACACGGGCACGGTGGCGGCCAAGGAGGCGGGCAACATGGTGGACCTCGACTCCAACCCCACCAAACTCATTGAGATCGTGGCCATTGGCAAGCAGTTGCTCATCACCCGTGGGGCGCTGACCACCTTCTCCATTGCCAATGACGTAGCGAAGTACTTCGCCATCATCCCGGCGATGTTCCTTGGGGCCTTCCCGGGTCTCGGTGCCCTCAACATAATGGGGTTGGCCAGCCCCCAGTCGGCGATCCTGTCGGCGGTGATCTTCAACGCTCTGGTGATCGTGGCCCTGGTGCCGCTCGCTCTGCGCGGCGTCCGCTACCGGCCGCAGCCCGCCAGAGCCATGCTCCGCCGCAACCTGGGGGTGTATGGACTGGGAGGGATCGTGGCGCCCTTCCTGGGCATCAAGGCCATCGACCTCGTCGTCTCGCTGCTCCCGCTGTCATGATCCGCCAACTCCTCGCCGCCCTTCGGATCGTCCTGGTACTCACCGTGCTCCTGGGAGTGGTCTACCCGCTGGCGGTGACCGCAGCCGCCGGGCTGACGATGCCGGGGCGGGCCGGGGGCAGCCTGGTGCAGTCGGGGGGAGAGGTGGTGGGCTCCTCGCTGATCGGCCAGGAGTTCTCCGGGCCGGAGTGGTTCCACGGGCGCGTCGACCCCTTCAACCCTGCGGCGAGCGGGGCCTCCAACCTGGGGCCATCCAACCAGCAGCTCGCCCAGGCCACCCGACTGGCCGTGCTCGAGGCACAGCGCATCGAGGCCTGGACCGGGCTGATCCCGGCGGATGCGGTCACCGGGAGCGGCAGCGGACTCGACCCGCACATCAGCCCGGAGTACGCCCGGCTCCAGGCTCCGCGGGTAGCGGCCGCCCGGGGCCTGGATGGAGACGAGGCGTTGGCACTGGTGGATCGGCTCACCGAGGGACGGACTCTGGGGTTTCTCGGTGAGCCTCGGGTGAACGTCCTGCTGTTGAATCTGGCCCTGGTTGCCCTCCAGCCGTGATTGATCTGCCGCATACTGGGGGGGACATGACCAATGGGCCGCGGCGCGGCCGCCTTCACGTCTGGCTCTCCTACGCGGCTGGGGTGGGCAAGACCTACACGGTGCTGGGGGTGGCGCACCGCCTCAGGGAGCGGGGACAGGACGTGGTGGTGGGCTTCGTCGAGCCACACGGCCGCGCCCCGACTACCGCGCTGCTAGACGGCCTGGAGTTGATGCCCCGCCGGCAGGTTTGTTACCGGGACGCCTGGTTCGAGGAAATGGACGTCGATGCGGTGCTTGCCCGCCACCCGCAGGTGGCAGTGGTGGACGAGCTGGCCCACACCAATGTCCCTGGCTGTCGGAACGAGAAGCGCTGGCAGGACGTCGAAGAACTGGTGGCCGCTGGCATCACCGTGCTGACGACCCTGAACATCCAGCATCTGGAGTCGCTCAACGACACGGTCGAACGCATCACCGGGGTCGCGCAGCGAGAAACCATCCCCGACGCGGTGGTGCGCGCCGCCGACCAGATCGACCTGGTGGACGTGGCCCCCGAGCAGTTGCGCCGCCGGCTGGCCCGGGGCGACATCTACCCGCCGGAGCAGATGGACGCCGCCCTGGCTCACTTCTTCCGGGAGGGCAACCTCACCGCCCTGCGGGAGCTGACGCTGCTGTGGCTGGCCGACCGGGTGGACGAGGAGCTCCTCGAGTACATGGCCCGCCACGAGATACGGGGGCCCTGGGAGACCCGGGAGCGGGTGGTGGTGGCGCTCTCCGGCCAGGGCTCCAACCAGCATCTCATCCGCCGGGCAGCGCGGATGGCCGCACGGCGAGGCGGGGACCTGCTCGCGGTGTGGGTGGTCGCGGACGACGGGCTGGTCGGCGCCGGCGGCGAGCTGGGGTCAGACCTGCGGGGGCTTGTCAATGACTTGGGGGGTACATGCCACCAGGTAGTGGGTGATGATGTCCCGAGCGCCCTGCTCTACTTTGCCCGGGCGGAGAACGCCACCCAGCTGGTGCTCGGAGCTAGCGGCCGGTCCCGGCTGGCCGAGCTGCTCCGGGGCTCGGTGGTGACCCGGGTGGTCCGTGACGCCGGCCCCATCGACGTGCACATCATCTCCCAGGAGGAGGCGGCTGCCCCGGCCCTGCTGCCTCGGAGACGGCGTCCCCTGGCCATCCCCCTGCGCCGCCAGGTGCTGGGCGGGTTGGCCGGGGCGGCCGGGCTGGCCCTGCTCACCGTGGTACTCACTGCCCTGCGCGATCACCTCGCCTTGCCGACCGTCTTCCTCCTCTACGTGTGCCTGGTGGTGGGGATCGCCACGGTGGGGGGGTGGTGGCCGGGCCTGACCGGCTCGGTGGCCGCCTTCGTATTGGTCAACTGGTACTTCGTACCGCCCCTGCATCGCTTCAACGTGGCCTCGGCCGAGAACACCTTCGCTCTCGCCGTGTTTGTGGTGGTCGGTGGGGTGGTCAGCCTGCTGGTGGCCCGCGCCGCCCGCCGCCGGGTAGAGGCGGCACGGTCGCGGGCCGAGGCGGGCGCCCTCACCCACCTGGCGGGCTTGGCCATTGGGGAGCGGGACCCTCTGCCGGTCCTCGTCGATCACCTCCGGGCTACCTTCGGCGCCGAGTCGGCGGCCGTGCTGCGACGCAGCGGCGCGGCGTGGCGGATCGAGGTGGCTTCTGG
>Ga0154714_1108_pt1 | contig 14056 bp, 9 predicted proteins | sample Rifle2008BG16ft_FD_105722 | JGI IMG/M metagenome (GOLD analysis project Ga0154714, IMG submission 105722) | Actinobacteria bacterium RBG_16_70_17
GGGGCGCGCCCTGATGCGGGCCGGGTCGGCGGCCACCGCCCTCGGCTCGCGGCTGGCCGACGGCCACGCCGCGGTGGCCGGCGGGTTCCTTCTCGGCCAGTACTCCTTCCAGAAGCATCGCAGCCAGCCCAAGCCGTCCAAGACCGAGTCACTGCGCCTGATCGGGGCCGGGGAGGCTGACCTGGCCCAGGTGGAGAGGGCGCGGGTAGTGGCCGGGGCGGTGGCCAAGGCCCGGGACCTGGTCAACGAGCCCTCGGTGAACAAGCCCCCGGAGTTCCTCGCCGGCGTGGCCCGGGACATAGGGAACCGCACCGGGGTGCGGGTCAACGTCTACGAGAAGGAGGAGCTGGCGGCCGGGGGCTTCGGCGGCATCCTCGGAGTCAACGCCGGCGCGACGCATCCGGCCCGCCTGGTGGAGATGTGGTACGAGCCGGCCGGCGCACGCGCCTTCCTGGCCATCGTCGGCAAGGGGATCGTCTTCGACTCGGGCGGCCTATCGCTGAAGCCCGCCGAGGCCATGGAGACGATGAAGACCGACATGGCCGGGGCGGCGGCCACCCTGGCTGCGGTCGAGGCCATCGCCACCCTGCAGATCCCGGTCAAGGTGCTGGCCATCACCCCGCTCACCGAGAACATGCCCGGAGGATCGGCGCTGCGCCCCGGCGACGTGCTCAAGGCGCGCAACGGCAAGACCATCGAGGTGCTCAACACCGATGCCGAGGGGCGGCTCGTCCTGGCCGACGGTCTCTCGCTGGCCGCCGAGGCAGGCCCCGATCTCATCGTGGACCTGGCGACCCTGACCGGGGCCTGCACGATCGCGCTGGGCGAGGAGATCGCCGGGTTGTTCGGAACGGGGGATGCCCCGGAGAAGGTGCGGCGTGCGGCCGAGGTGGCCGGGGAGCGGGTGTGGCCGATGCCGTTGCCTGCCGACTACCGGAAGAAGATCGACTCGGACGTGGCCGACATGAAGAACACCGGCCCCCGCCCCGGCGGCGCCATCAACGCCGCCTTGCTGCTGAAGGAGTTCGTCGGTGACATCCCCTGGGCCCACCTCGACATCGCCGGGCCGGCCCGGGCAACCGAGACGGGGCACTACGTCGCCAAGGGTGCCACCGGCTTCGGGGTGCGCACCCTGGTGGCGCTGGCGGAGGCCCTCGCTGCCGGTTCCTGAGCCGCCCCACAGGCCGGGTGCTCGGGAAGCGGGCCGTCGCGCGGCCGGGTAGTAGCCTCGGCCGCGTATGGCACGGCGGATCGTCACCGTCACCGCGATCCTCGACCTGGCCGCTCTGGCGGTCGCCCAGGTCGTCGCCTCGCTCGCCACCTTTCGCACGCCTTTGCCCTGGCTGCACCGTGGGGACGTGTGGCCCATGGTCGGTGCCCTCTTCGGAGGGGCGCTCGTGGGCCTCTACGTCACGAGCCGCTCCGCCGGCAACGGGGTGCCGCGGCCCTCTTACGGGCGGGCCCTGTCCGCGGTGGCGCTCTCCCTCGGCATCACGGCCCTGGTGATCCTGTTCGGACGGCCCTACTGGTCCCGGAACTACGTCCTGGTGGCGGCGGTCACCTGGCTGGCGCTCAGCCTGGCCGTCTGCTGGGGCCAGCGCCGGCGTCCGTGGACCGAGAACATGGTGCTGGTAGCCACCGAGAAGGTGCTGGTCGATCATCTGCGGGCCGCTCCCCACGTCAACGTGCTCGAGGTCCTCGACCCGGCCGGCGCCATCCCGGAGCGCCCGCTGCCCCCGGGCACCACCCTGGCGGTGGACCTGCGGTCGGTGCTCAGCGACGACATGGCCCGCTTCGTGTCGTCGTGCAACCTGGCCGGCTACCTCACGCGATCGCTGGTGACCGTCTACGAGGAGCACACCGGCCGGTTGGCGATCGTCCACCTCTACGAGGGCTGGGAACTGAGCGTGCCCCTCTCCGGGCGGGCCCCCTACGTCCGGGTGAAGCGGGTCATCGACGCCCTCCTGGTGCTGCTCGCGGCGCCGCTGGTGCTGCCGCTCTGCCTGATCCTCGCCCTGGCGATCAAGCTGGACTCCCGTGGGCCAGTGGTGTTCCGCCAGTCGCGCATCGGCCTGGAAGGGCGCCCCTTCACTCTCTACAAGTTCCGGAGCATGCGGGTGGGGAACGGAGGAGATGGGGAGGCGCGCTTCGCCGGGGTCAAGGACGACCGCCTCACGCGGGTGGGGCGGCTGCTGCGCCGCACCCGGTTCGACGAGCTGCCCCAGCTATGGAACATCCTCACCGGGGACCTGTCGTTAGTCGGCCCCCGGCCGGAGCAGGGGCCATTCGTGGAGCGCTTCTCGGAGACCATCCCCTTCTACACCCACCGCCACCTCGTGCGGCCCGGGCTGACGGGCTGGGCACAGGTCAACTACGGCTACGCCGACAGCGAGGCCGACACCATCGAGAAGCTGTCCTTCGACCTGTATTACGTGAAGCACCTGTCGCCCTGGATGGATCTGGAGGTCCTGGGGCGAAGCGTGTGGACGGTCCTCTCGGGCTTCGGCGCTCGCTGAGGGGCGGCTTCGGGCCGCGGGCGGGCGATCTTCGGGGAGGCCGGTGAGCCGAGGGCGCGGTCTGCTCAGGGGACGGTGAAGGAGGCGACCTCGGTCCCGGTGGCGGCGCGGCGCACCGTCACCAGGGAGCCACCCGCTCCCACCCGGCCGAGCGCGGCCAGGTGCCCGCTGCCGATGAGGGAGGCGAGGTCGTCGGCGGCGTAGCCGGCGGAGAGCTCGGCCGTGGCGAGCACGGTGCCGGTGATCGGGTCGAGGATCACGGCCCGCGTCGCCCCGCCGGGACCCCGGCCGAGCACGGCCACGTCCCGGCTCGGCCCGCCCCCCAGGTCGGCGAGGGCTTCCAGGTCCTGGGCGGAGGCCAGGCCGGCGACGAGGTAGGAAGCGACGACAACTCCGGTGGCCGGATCGGCGGTGATCAGCCGGACCCCTGCCGACGCCGGGAGGGTGCCCGCCGCCACCAGCAGCGGTCCACCCCCGGTGGGGGAGAGGGCCACCAGGCCGGTGGCGGTGAGGCCGAAGCCGAGCGACATGGTGTGTACCCGGGTGCCGTCGGCCGCCCGGCGCACCGACACTTGCAGCTCCCCGGTGCCCTGGTTGCCGAGAACTCCCAGTAGCCAGCTGCCGCTGGTGTCGGAAAACACGGCCAGGGCGGCGGGGTCGAGGTCCCGGCCGAAGCCGGCCCTGCCCGCCGGCCGGCCGGTGGCGGCGTCGCGGATCAGGACCCGCGCTGCCCCGTTCGCCCCGACCGACAGCACGGCCAATCGGGGCGGGGCCGACCCGCCCGGTGAGGGCAGGACTTCGATGTCGAGATACGTCGCGGTAGCGGGCATGCTGAAGGCCTTGATCTTCCGGCCGCTGGCAGCGTCCACCACCACCACCCTCGCCGGGCGGTCGGGACCGGTCAGCAGCACCGCCACCTCGGCGGCGGGGGAGTCGGCGAAGCTGGTGACCGTGACCGCGGCGATGGGGACATAGCCCGCCCGGGCGAGCGTGCGGGTGAACAGCACTGCCCCGGTGGCCCCGTCCCGCACCTGAAGGCGGGCGGGCTGGGCAGAGTTGGCGTAGGCGACTGCCACATCGGACCGGCCGTCGGCGGTCACGTCCCCCGGGTCGGCCAGGACCCCGCTCACCGGGTCTCCACAGGACCATGAGAGCGGAACGTCGAGGTCCCAGGGGCCGCCGTTGGCCGCGGTGACGTGCAACATGAGGTGGGCGGTGTGACCATCGGGGGCATCGGCCGCCACAGCCAGATCCCAGTCGCTCAGGCTGGTGCCGGTGGCGCCTGCGGCCAGGTTGGGGAAGGAGGAGGTTGTGTTCCAGAGGATGGACACGTAGGGGTCGGCCGACGACAGGGTGGCAGTCACCCCCTGCAGGTCGCGCCCTTCGTTGGCGAGCGTGGCGAAGACTTCGATCGACTCGCCGCACTGCGCCAGACCGTCGCCGTTGCCCGCGCTGTCCTCGATGGTGTCGTCGTTCAGGCTGACGCCGGCCAGGGTCGCCGGCCCACCGGGCTCGGCGGGGGTCAGGGCGTAGCCGGAGCAAGCCGGGGAACCGGACGGCGGGGCGCCGACACTGATGACCTGCAGGGAGGGCAGGCTCAGGCGGCTGCGCAAGTCCCGGGTGGAGAAGGCGCGCGGCCCGCCCTCCCCGGTGAAGGTGATCTCCAGGGCGGCCCCGGTCTCCGAGCATCGGGTCACCTGGGCCCCGGTCACGGTGGTCAGTCCGGGAAGGAGAGAGGCCAGCCGGGTGGCGGTGAACGAGACCGACCAGCGGGCCTTGGGATTGCCCACCTCGGGGAGGATGCCCCAGTGATCGTCCACCGCCTTCAGGTAGGGAACGGCGGCGGTGAAGCTGTTCTCGGAGTTCTCGGTCCAGCCGAAGGTGCTCGAGCCGTAGAACGCCTCGATGGGGATGAGGGCGCCGTTGTAGGTGTCCGAAGGGTGCAGCATCACCTTGCCGGTGGTGGCGGCCACGGCATCGAGCCAGGGCTGGGTGCCGTGGCCCCAACCGGCGTAGAACTGATCCACGGTGGTGTCGTAGATCTGGCACCAGCACCCCGGCCGGGAAGCGGGGTCGCCCCGCAAGACCGTCCGGTGCAGGGCGTAGGAGCGAGAGGCCACTGCCTGGGCCTCCAGGGCGGCCTGGCCGCCGGTGGTCCCCCAGGCGTAGGGGCTCTCCGAGATCCCGAGGACGTAGTCCTCGATCCCGATCTGCAGCGTCAGGTTGACCTTGGCGGTGTCGTTGTCGGGCCGCACGTGCAGGCTGCCCCGGGCATATCGGCACGGCTTCCACACCGTGCCCCCAGGCGCGTTCCAATCGGGCAGCGAGCAGCCCTGGAACTGGACGGCGGTGGTGGGTTGCTCCTCCCAGCCGTCCCATTCGGCGTCGATGGAGCACGGCCCCTCCAGCGAGCCCGCCGGCCCGCTCAGCCGGCAGATCCCGCCGCCCAGCGGCTCGATGACGACCGTTTCCCCGGCCGCGGCGATGAGAGTGGCGCCGCCCTGGGTGAAGGTGACGGGGGTGGCGGGGAGGTCCCCGGTGGGGACCACGGTGAGGGCGAGGCGGCTCTGCTCCTGGGCCAGGCCGACCCAGATGGGCGTGGTCAGCAGGGCGGGGTCGACGTCGGCCGGATACGCGCCGGTGTAGTAGTGGCTGAGGATCTCCTGCCACGTGTGGCCCTCACGGGCCATGCCGTAGGCGCCGTACTGGCTCAAGCCCACCACGTGGCCCCAGCCCCCTCCTTGGAACGTGAAGGTCACGTCGGCGGCGGCAGGCTCGATGCCGGGGAGCAGCGTGGCCGCGAGCAGGGCGGCCGTCACCAGGATGCATCGGCGTGGCACCGACGCTCTCGGGCGAGGCAACGGCACCCCTCGAATCCTCATGAGTTGAGCATCGGCCCCGTCCGGGTGCCCCTTAAGCGTCAAGCGGGGGTCCGGCCGGGCTCCCGGGCCTCAGGGGAGGGCGGCGAAGAGCTCGGGCAGGGCCAGGCCGGCGGGGGCTGAGATGCGGGCCGTCGCCAGGCGGTCGAGGTCGGTCGGCCCCATGTTGAGGATGACGAAGGGGTGCCCGCGGCGGGCCACGTGAAGGGGGATGTAGCAGGCCGGCACCACGGACAGGGTGGAGCCGATGCTGACCACGGCGTCGGCCCTCTCCGCCAGGTCGAAGGCGAAGTCCCACGGCTGGGCGGGGAGCATCTCGCCGAAGTAGACCACCGCCGTCTTGAGGATCCCTCCGCAGAGCAGGCACGGCGGGTCGTCCTCCCCGGCCTCGACCCGGCGTAGGACGTGGGCTGTGGGCCGCTCGTCGCCGCATTCGAGGCAGACGGTGGTTTGGGCGTTGCCGTGCAGCTCGGTCACGGCCTCGTCGGGGAGGCCCGCCTTTTGGTGGAGGCCGTCGATGTTCTGGGTGACGCAGCCGATCATGCGCCCGGTGCGCCACAGGTCCACTACCGCCCGGTGGGCGGGGTTGGGCTCGGCGTCGAGACTGCCGGCGTTCATGCGCATCTGCCACGAGCGCCGGCGGGTCTCCGGGTAGCGCAGGTAGCGTTCGAGGGTGAACTCGTCGGGGTCCACGGTCGTCCACACGCCCTGCGGGCCGCGGAAGTCGGGTATGCCCGATTCGGTGGAGATACCGGCGCCGGTGAACACCAATATGCGCCGGCGGTCCTTCAGCTGGGCGGCCGCCTCGAGAATGCCATCCACAGGGCGATGGTAGGGCGGCCGGCGCTCACCACGCCCGCTGCGCCCAGGCCGCGGTGACGTCCTCGAGGGGAAGGGCATGGACGGTCCGGCCCAGGTAGCCCGTCATCGTTTCGGCGGCGCAGAGGGCGTTCAGGATGGCCTCTTCCACTGCCTCCGCGGTGGCAGAGAAGAGGGGGTTCATCGCCTCGTGGTCGAGCATCTCCAGCCGGCGCCGCCGGTCCCCGGCCGGTAGGTGGTTGCCGGTGGCGAAGGCCAGGAAGAGATCGCCGCTCCCGTTGTGGCCCACTCCGCCGACCCGGGCCAGGCCGACCGTGGCCCGGCGGGCCAGGCGGGCACACTGGGTGGGGATGAGCGGCGCGTCGGTCGCCACGACGACGATGATCGATCCGCCGGGGTCCTGTTCCTCGGGGTATGCGCAGGGCACCCGGTCGCAGCCGATCAGGCGGCCCAGTGGCAGGCCGTCGAGGCGCAGGTCGGTGCGGTCCCCGTAGTTGGCCTGGACCAGCGCGCCCACCGTCCAGGCGCCCCCGCCGGCCCGGCAGAGCCGGGAGGCGGTGCCGATGCCGCCTTTGAACTCGTGGCAGATCATGCCGGTGCCGCCGCCCACGTTGCCCTCGGCCACCGGCCCCGGGGCGGCGGCGCGCAGCGCGGCGAGGGCGTCCTCCTCGGTGAGGGTGAAGGCGTCGATGTCGTTCAGCCAGCCGTCCCAGGTCTCTCCCACCACGGGGAGGATGAAGCCGTCGATCACCCCGTGCTCCACCGAGTAGCGCACCAGCGCATCGCGGACCAGGCCCACCTGGTGGGTGTTGGTGATTGCCACCGGGGACCCGAGCATGCCCGACTCGTCCAACCAGGGGAGGCCGGTCAGCTCGCCGTTGCCGTTGAACGAGAAGTGCCCCGCGAAGCAGTAGTCGTCCCAGACGTGGTTCTCCCGGGGCACCACCATGGTCACTCCGGTACGCGCCACCCGGGGCTCGTCGCGGATCACCGTGGTGTGGCCGACCCAGACACCCGGCACGTCGGTGATGGCGTTGTGCGGGCCGGGGGAAAGGGTGCCGACGGCTATGCCCAGGTCGCGAAGCCGGGGCCGGGTCATGTCTCTCCCTGTGCGGGAGCGGTCTGCGGTTGCACGAGCAGGCAGGCGGCCCACTGGCCGGGCCCGGCCTCGGCGAGAGGCGGGTCCACCAGCGAGCAGCGTTCGAAGGCTTGAGGGCAGCGGGGATGGAAGCGGCAGCCCTCGGGGATGTGGGCCGGGTCGGGTGTCTCCCCGTGGAGGATGATCCGGCGGCGGCGCCGTTCGGGATGGGGCACGGGCACCACCGACAGGAGGGCGTCGGTGTAGGGGTGGCGCGGGTTGCGGAGCACTTGCAGGGCGGGGCCGGTCTCCACTATGCGCCCGAGGTACATGACCGCGATGCGGTCGCTGTAGGCGGCCACCGTGGACATGTCGTGGGTGATCATGACCAGGGCGATCCCCTTCTCCACCGCCAGGGCGCGCAGCAGGTTGAGGATGTCCGCCCGGATCGAGACGTCGAGCATCGAGACCGGCTCGTCGGCTACCAGCACCCGGGGTTCCAGGGCCAGGGCGGCGGCGATGACCACCCGCTGGCGCTGTCCGCCCGATAGCTCGTGCGGCCGGCGCTCCAGGAAGATCTCCGCCGGGCGCAGCCCGGCCCACTCCAGGGCGCGGGCCACTCTGTTTTGCTGCTCCTCGCGGTTGCCCGCCTCCCCGTGCACCCGGAGCGGCTCGGCCACGATGTCGCCCACCGTCATGCGCGGGTTCAGCGACTCGTAGGGGTCCTGGAAGACCATCTGCAGGTGCCGGCGGACGTGGCGCAGGGCGGACTTGCGAAGGGAGGAGAGGTCCGCCCCCTCGAGGAGGACCGTCCCGGCCGTGGGGGGGAAGAGGCCCAGCATCAGGTTGGCCGCGGTGGTCTTGCCGCAGCCCGACTCGCCGACGATGGCCAGCACCTCGCCGGGGGAAATCTCCAGGCTCACCCCGTCCACCGCCCGCACCACCCCGGCCGGTCGGCGCCGAAGGGCGGCGATGATCCCCCGGGGGCGCGGGAAGTGCTTGCTCGCCTCGCTCAGGACCAGGACGGGCTCAGCCACTGCTCACCCCCTGCCAGGTGCGCTCGACCAGGAAGCAGGCGGACTCGCGCCGCGGCCCCAGCGGATAGCAGGGAGGCCGCTCGGTGTGGCAGCGGTCGAAGGCCTGCGGGCAGCGGGGGGCGAACCGGCAACCGGGCGGGATCTCGTCGAGGCGGGGCGGGGTCCCCGGGATCGAGACCAGGAGGCGTTCGGGTTGGTCGATGTCGGGGAAGGCGGCGAGGAGCAGCTGGGTGTAAGGATGCTGCGGGTCGCGGAACACCTCGGCGATGGTGCCCTGCTCCACCACGACGCCGCCGTACATGACCACCGCGCGGTCGCAGGTCTCGGCCACCACCCCCAGGTCGTGGGTGATGAGCACCAGGCTCATGTTCAGTTCGGCCCGCAGACTGGCGAGCAGGTCCATGATCTGCGCCTGGATCATCACGTCGAGGGCGGTGGTGGGTTCGTCGGCCACCACCAGCCCCGGGCCGCAGGCCAGAGCGAGGGCGATCATCGCCCGCTGGCGCATTCCGCCGGAGAACTCGTGGGGGTAGTCACCCGCCCGCTCGTGCCCGATGCCCACCGTTTCCAGGAGGCGGCCGGCCTGCACTTCGGCTTCGTCCTGGGACACCTGCGAGTCGTGCTGGCGGATGGCTTCGGCGATCTGCCAGCCCACCGTCTTGACCGGGTTGAGGGCGTTCATGGCTCCCTGGAAGACCATCGAGAACTGCCGCCAGCGCAACGGGCGCAACTCGTCGGGGGTCAGGGCCACCAGGTCGCACCCGTCGAACCACACCTGGCCGCCGGCGATCGACCCGCCCGGGGGCAGCAGGCGCAGGGCGCCCAGCATGGTGGTGGTCTTGCCGCAGCCGGACTCACCCACCAGGCCGACGGCCTCCCCCCGGTGGATGTCGATCGACACCCCGTCGGCGGCCATGAGCTGCGCCTGCCCGACTTCGAAGCTCACCTTGAGGTCGCGGATCGACATGAGCACCTCGGGCTGCGCGGGCGGCGAGCCGGGTTCGGGTGTGGGGGGAACCTCCTTCTCCAGGTAGTGGCGGCCGAGGCGGGGGTTGAACTGCTCCTCGAGGGCATTGCCCAGGAGGGTGGTGGCCAGCACCACAAAGACAATGGCCACCCCGGGGGGGATCAGCGCCCACCAGGCCCCGGCCGAGACCGCCCCCCGGCTGAAGGCGAAGTTGAGCATCTGCCCCCAGGAGATCAGGGTGGGGTCGCCCAGCCCGATGAAGGCCAGGGTCGACTCGGAGAGGATGGCCAGGGAGATGACCAGCACCGTGTTGGCCAGCATCAGCGGCACCACTTGCGGCAGCACGTGGCGCCGCAGGATGTAGAAGTCGGAGCCGCCCACGGCCCGGGCGCGCAGCACGAACTTGCGCTCCCGCACGGTGAGGGTCTGGGCCCGGACGAGCCGGGCGGTGGTGGTCCAGCCCAGGACCCCAATCACGATGATGATGTTGCGCAGGCTCTGGCCGATGATGGCGACGATGACGATCTGCAGGGCCAGGTCGGGGATCACCAGGAAGAAGTCGGTGAAGCGCATGAGCAGGTTCCCGATGCGCCCGCCCCGGTAGCCGGCCACCAGCCCGATCAGCCCGCCGATGAACAGGGAGATGAACGCGGCGGAGAAGCCGACGATGAGCGAGACCCGGGCGCCGTAGATGAGCCCGGATAGCACGTCCTCGCCGCCGTCGTCGGTGCCGAGGAGGTGCGCCGACGAAGGTGAGTCGTAGATGTCCTCGATGGTGGGGCTGGAGGGGGCGTAGGGGTCGTAGGGGGCCAGCAGCGGGGCGAACACCGCCACCAGCACCGCGAGGAGGAGCATGATCGCCCCGGTCATCCCCATCTTGGAGTGGCGGAAGCGGTCGAAGCCCTTCATGCCTCAGTCACCCTCGGGTCCAGCCGCAGGTAGATGAGCTCGGCGGCGAGGTTGGCCACCACCACGGAGATGGCCAGCATTAAGAAGGCGCCCTGCAGCAGCGGATAGTCGCGCTGGGCCACCGCGTCGACGGTGAGCTTGCCTAACCCGGGCCAGGAGAACACCGTCTCCACCTGGATCGCCCCCGAAACCGTGAAGCCCAGGTTGAGGGCGATCAGGGTCACCAGGGGCAGCATGGCGTTGCGGAAACCGTGCCGGCGGATGATCTGGAAGGTGTTCAGCCCCTTGGCCTTGGCGGTGAGGATGTAGTCCTCTGAGAACACCTCCACCACCGATGAGCGCATGATCAGCATGTACTCGCCCAGGAGCACCAGGGCGAAGGTGAGTGTGGGCAGCACAAGGTGCCTGAGGACGTCCCCCGCCGTCGCCCAGAGCCCCTGGTCGAGCCCGATGGTGATGCGGCCCCCGGTGGGCAGCCCCAGGTAGCGGCTCCCGAAGAAGAGCAGCAGGATCCCGAGGAAGAAGGTGGGTAAGGCCCAGGTGAACAGGGCGAACATCAGGGCCCCGACGTCCAGCTTGGTGCCGCGCCGCCAGGCGGCCACCAGCCCGAGCAGCACCCCGAGGATGATGGACAGGATGTCGGCGGGGACGACGAGCCAGAGGGTGTTGACCAGGGCGGTGCCGAGCAGCGAAGACACCGGGCGGTTTCGGTAGGCGTAGGAGGTGCCCAGGTCACCCTGGGAAAGGGCCCCCAGGTAGCGGAAGTACTGGCTATCGAACAGGCCGCCCTCCCCGGTGTTGAAGAGCACCGGCTTGTCCAGGCCGTAGCGCTCCTGGAGGGCGGCCACCATCTCGGGGCTGAGGCGGGGGTCCTTGATCCCGGCCTTGGCCGGGTCGCCGGGGAGCACCCGGAAGAGGAAGAAGTTGAAGGTGACGACCACGAAGATCGTCACCACGGCCCAGAGGGCCTTGCGCAGGAACAGTGAGCCTCGGGTCATCAGGTGAGGCCGGGGAGGGGCCGGGCGGCCCCTCCCCGGTTGGTCCTGGCTATCCGGCCGGCCGGATCACGTTCAGGCTGGAGGGATCCTCCAGAGCCAGCTTGGTGGTATCGGTGATCCAGCCGATGTAGCGATCGTTGCGGAAGGCCTCGCTGGACAGGGCGCAGTACGGGATGATGTAGGGCAGGTCCTCCCACAGGATCTGCTGCATCTCGTGGACCATGTCGATGCGGGCCTGCAGGTCGGTTTCCGTCTGCTGCGCGTAGAACAGCTCGTCGTAAGCGGGGTTGCAGTAGCCGCTCTCGCTGAGGCCGGTGGGGATCTCGTCGCAGGTGAGCGCGCTCAGCAGGAACCCCGGGTCGGGGTCGGAGCCCCACCCCCACAGGATGACGTCGAAGTCCAGGCTCGGGCAGCACACCGAGGTCAGGGTGTCCGGATCGAGGACCTGGATCTGAACCTCGACACCCACCTGCTCCCACCAGTCGGCCAGGGTCTGGGCCAGACGGGGTCCGGTGTCGGAGTCGTCGGGGAAGTTCATGCGGAGGCTCAGCTCCGTCCGGTCCCCGCAGTCCATGGACGCCGGGCACTCCCGGATGCCGTTCCCGTCGGTGTCGGCGTAGCCCGCCTCGTCGAGGATGCGGTTGGCCTCATCCAGGTCGAACGGGTAGTCCTCGATGGTGTTGTTGAACCAGACGCCCAGCCCGGTCGGCACGATGGCAATGCCCGGGGTTCCCAGCCCCAGCAGCAGGGTGTCGATCAGCTGCTGCTTGTCCACCGCGTGGGCCAGCGCCAGGCGGACCTGCAGGTCGCGCAGCGCCGGGTGGCCAGAGCAGATCCCGTCCTCGGCCGGGCAGTTCTCCGGCTCGGTGATGTTGAAGATGATGTCGGTCAGGTCCGGGGCCAGCGGCTCCCCGGTGGCCACGGTGATGTTGGGGTCGGACTGGAGGGTGCTGATGGCGGTGGACGGAAACTCGGTGATCATGTCCACGTCGCCGTTGATCAGCGCCTGGACCCGGGCGTCGGCGTTCTCGAAGGTCTGGAAGATGACCTCGTCGACGACCGGGGCGCCCCCCCAGTAGTCGCCGTTGGAGGCCAGGCGCACGTACTCACCCTGCCGGTGCTCGACCAGGGTGAAGGAGCCCGACCCGATCATCTCCGTGTTGTCGAACGTCCCCGGGTCCACTCCCTCCCAGATGTGCTTGGGGAGGATGTACATGAAGACCATGCGGCCCTCGAAGCTGCCCGTGGGCGCTTCCTTGGTGATGGTCACCGTGGTGGGGTCGGGCGCCTCGATGACCTCGTCCCCGTCGAAATAGCTGGACATGTAGACGCACCAGTCGGAGCAGTCCCGGTACAGCTCCAGCGTGTACTTCACGTCCTCGCTGGTGAGGGGCGTGCCGTCGTGGAAGGTGGCGCCGTCCACCAGGTTCATCGTCCAGGTGAGCCCGTCCTCGGACACCGACCAGTCCGTGGCCAGCTCGGAGACGTAGTTGCCGTCCATGTCGAGGGTGATCGGGGTGTTGTAGATCAGCTCGTAGACGGTGTAGTCCTCGGTGAGTTCTCCCAGGCCCGGGTTGAGAGAGCTCGGGGACCCGCCCCACCCGATGCGGACGGTGCCTCCCTCGGCGGTCGGGGGAGCGGTGGTGGTATCGCCCGGGACCGTGGTCGATGCCCCGCCCGTCGTCTCCGTCCCCGGCTGGGTGGTCGAGGTGGTGTCGTCGTCCCCGCAGGCAGCCAGGACCATGAGCAGTCCCAGCAGCAATGCGAGCGTCCGGTGCCTCATGTCGCGTCCTTTCCCTCCGCGGCGCGGCCCCGCCCCCTGGCGAGGCCTCTACCCGCCCGGGCGGCCGCGCCCGAGAGGTGGATTGCTTCTCCGTAATTGACCCTAATCCGCGAGCGAGAGCGCTGCCGCGCTGGGAGCGCGAAAACCGGCGAGCGGTCTCACATGAGGTGCCAGTCGAGGAATCTCTCCAGCCGCCGGTAGAAATGCAGCTGCGGCTCCCGCCTCAGGAGCCCGTGTCCCTCGGTGGGATAGGTGACGTACTCGAAGGTCTTGCCTTCGCGGCGGAGCGCCTCGACGAGCTGGGCCGACTGGTCGGGATGGACCCGGCTGTCGCGCTCGCCGTGGGCCACCAGGAGGGGCCGGGTGATGTCGGCCACCCGGTGCAGCGGCGACCCCGCCCGGTAGGCTTCGGGGGCGTCGGCCGGGCGGCCCATCATCTTCTCCAGGTCCTCCCGGCCCACCCGGTCCCCCTGGGCCCAGGAGGTAGCGATGTCGCTGTCGCCGTACTTGGCCACCCCGCAGGCGAAGCGGTGTTGCGGGTCGAGGGCCAACGAGGTCAGGGCCAGGTAAGACCCGTAGGAGGCGCCGAAGATGGCCAGGCGGCGCGGGTCCACCCAGTCGAGGCCGGCCAGGTAATCGGCGGCGGCCAGGCAATCGTCGGTGTCGGCCACTCCCCACACCCCGCGGTTGGCCCTCTCGAAGCCCTGCCCATAGGACGTGCTGCCCCGGAAGTTGATCGCGAACCAGGCGTACCCCTTCTCGATGAAGTACTGGGCATGCCCGTCCCACTCGTCGCCGTAGAAGGAGGTTGGGCCGCCGTGGGGATAGACCACCGCCGGCACCCGCCGCCGGGCGGCGGCCGGCGGCTTGAACAGGAAGCCCTCGATGGGCAGGCCGTCGGCGGAGCGGTAGATCACCCGCTCGGGGGTGACGTAGGGGGCGGCGGCCACCGCCGCCGGCACTCCCTCCAGCAAGGTGGTGAACCGCCCGTCGGGCTCCACTCGCACCAGGCGGGGAGGCGTCCGGTGGTCCTCGTGGGCGGCGACCAGTGCCCCGCCCTCGACCCACTG
>Ga0154714_1064_pt4 | contig 13885 bp, 12 predicted proteins | sample Rifle2008BG16ft_FD_105722 | JGI IMG/M metagenome (GOLD analysis project Ga0154714, IMG submission 105722) | Actinobacteria bacterium RBG_16_70_17
GGGATCGCTGCGCGCACCGGCTACCCCTTCCGGGAAGCGGCCGACCACTTCGAGGCGCAGGCCGCCCGCGACGGGGTGGTGGAGGCCTCGGGGGCGCTGAAGACGGTGGCCGTGTCGCTGCACAAGATCGCCAACGACCTGCGCTGGCTGGCCTCGGGCCCGGCCGGCGGGATCGGGGAGATCCGCCTGCCCGCCCTGCAGCCCGGCTCCTCGATCATGCCCGGCAAGGTGAACCCGGTGATCCCCGAGGCGGTGCTCCAGGCTGTCGCGCAGGTGGTGGGCAACGACGCCGCCGTGACCTGGGGCGGGGCGGCGGGCAACTTCGAGCTCAACGCGATGCTGCCGCTGCTGGCCCGCAACCTCTTGGAATCGATCGGCTTGCTGACGGTGGCGGCCCGGCTCCTGGCCGACCGCTGCGTCGCCGGCATCGAGGCCGACGAGGCGCGGGCCGCCGACCTGGTGGGCCGCAGCGCGGCCATCGCCACTGCCCTCGCCCCCCGCATCGGCTACGACCGGGCGGCCGAGGTGGCCACGAGGGCGGCCGCCGAGGGCCGTCCCGTGCGGGAGGTCGCCCTCGAGATGGGAGTGCTCCCGGAGGCGGAGATCGATGCCCTGCTCGACCTGCGGAAGTTGACCGGGGGCGGCTGACCCGGGGGTGGGCCTGCTCCGCCACCGGGCGCTGCAGCAGCCCTTCCTCGTCGCCCCGTTCCGTCGCTACCAAGGCGCCCGTGGGCGGCCAAGGTTGGCGCCGGTCGAGGATTGGGAGCTCATCCGCGCTCCGGCTAGGGGACTGCCGGATTCGGGGAGAGACCCTCTTGGCCTGGCGCTTGCCCCGCGGGAACCTCCGGATCGGGAGTGGTCTCGGGAATCAACCGGGGGCGGGCCCCGCTTGCCCCAGGGCCGGCGCGGGGGGGCCCGGCGGGAGATCAGTATCTCGGATCCAGCCGGTCACACCGTCGGAGGTGGTCACCTTGACGAAATGGCCCATGCGGATGTGTTCGGTTACCTCCTTGATGGAGGTCAATTGGCCGATCACCGTCTTCGCTCCGGGTTGGCTGAGAGTCGCCTGCCCGTGCCCATTCAGGGAGAAGCTGTGCCACCCGTTGCTGGTTTGACCATTCGCCTGGGCGGTGGCGGGGGTAGGGGTAGTAGTTGAGAGCTGAGCGGTGCAAACGATCAGATCGGCCAGGCCCTCCATCGTGCGGGCCACCATGAAGAAGAGGCAGAAGGCCAGCGCCAGCCCCAGTATCGAGGCGAGCATGATGGAGAGGAAAGCCTGGGGGTGAAGGCCGTCCCCGTAGGCGCCGGCGCCGAAGCCTGCCGCAATCACGATCGAGCCCACGAACCCGACAACGAGAGCGCCTATTGCCATCCGGCGGCAGAGGGCTGCGCCGCGACGAAGCTGATCCTCCACTGCGCCTCCCGCGAACGTCCTATACCCGATGGCCGGGATCTACTTGGTGTCCGCCTTCCTCATCCATGGCCACACCATCAGTGCCAGGCCCGCGAGGAGGCCCCACAGGGCGGCGATCAGCAGCGGCATCATGAACGGCTGAGGCCCGGTGTAAGGCAGCTGACCGTTTTGGAAGGTGCAGACCGCGGCCTCACCCTCCGCCAGGTTCACCGTCACCGACGCTCCGCTCTGCTCCCAGTCCAGGGCGGTGCAGTCAACTTGGGCGAACGCCCACTCGCCGCCTGGATCATTCTCAGCCACCGTGTAGGCGCCGGCCGCCAGCTGGTCGAAGGTCACCGAGCCGTCGTCGTCCAAGCCGAAGGTGCCCAGGCTGCCGGCGTCGAAGTCGAAGCCGGTGCCCCCAGCCGGGACGGTCTGCTTGATGATGGTCAGGGATCCGGTCGGTCCCGACACACTCTCTTCGGTGTTGTAGAAGGTACAGACCGCGGCCTCACTCTCGGCCAGGTTCACTGTCACCGATAGGTTGTCCTCGTCCACCGAGAAGGAGTTGGCGGTGCACTCGATTCCCTCGAGCCGCCAGACCGAGTTTGGATCCGCCGATACCGGTAGGGTCTCCGACACCGAGTAGGCGCCGGGATCCAGTTCGGTGAACACCTTCGACTCGCCGTCGGCAAGGGTGAAGTCGCCGAGGCTCGCCAGGAAGGGGAACAAGGTGGCATCACCCGCTACCAGCGGTGTCGCCACCTTGATGATGGTCAGCGACCCCTTCGGGTCGTCTATCTGCTGGTAGGTGTTTGTGAAGGTGCAGGTCACGACCTCCCCGCCGCTGAGGCCAATGGCGTTGGGCGAGGACCCGTCGTCACAGGCTGCCCCGGTTGGTGACCAGCCGGCCGGCAACGGCATCATTTCGGCCACCGAGTAGACGCCCGTCGGCAGCAGACCCGAGTCCGCCGACTCGCCATTGCTGAGGGCGAAGTCCGCCCCCCACGATGGATCGAAGCTGAAGCTCTGCGCCGGCGCTCCGTCAGGAAGAGCGATCTTCTTGACGATGATGCGGCCCGTAGGGCAGGGCCCGTTCTGGAGGACGATGATGAGAGTCTGTTGCCGCTCGCCCGACGAACCATCGGGGAATCTCCAATCGGTCCCGATCACCACCAGGTAGAACTGGCCGCAGCCCGGCACAAAGCCGTGATGGCTCTGTGCCAGATCCGCTATCTGGCCGGCGCGAGTTGTGAAGGGCCCGCAAGCGGAACCGATGCCGTCATCAATCAGGGCCCAGATGGCCTGCGCAACGTCGCACATGGTGTAGTTGCCCTGGCCGCCGCCGGCGTCCTGGCCGACGAATCCCTGGTTCAGCACCCAGTTGACCAGGTCGAGGTTCTGCGGCTTGTCGATGAGACCCGCCGGCATGGCATCGCCGCCGGTGTAGACCACGGCGTTGTAAGGCAGGCCCGGAGTCATGCCGTGTTCTGTGTCGACGCACCACGCGGGATACGTCCCGTCGAAGTTGCCGGTGCCCGAGATCGTCGCACTGAAGAACGTACCCGGTCCGGGTTGCTGCACGACCAGCATTCCGCCCTGGCTTGACAGTGCTGCGGGCATGATTGCCATGGCGGCAGCAATCAGGCCCAGGACTGTCAGGATCGCGCCAACGCGGGAGCGGCGGGAACTCAATAGACGGGACATGGCGACCCCTTCCTCCACATTCGCCGGTCGGACAACCTCCGGTAAACCCCTCTTTGGACCACTGGGGGTGTCCAAACACTACAGGACCACCACTTACGGTAGCAGATCCGTCTGCCGCCGCAAGCGGGCGTGTCAGCTCCGAGAGAAGCTCCACGAATTGGATAGCAGACTACCCGGGCAGTACTCCACGTGCTCCTCCTGGAACGCTGCCGGGGAGCGTCGCTGGGCCGGATCAAACGGGGACGCCCCGCAAACTGCACACCGGTGGGCACCCTCCCACACTGTGATCGAGGCCTGCCAGTCGGCCTTTGTCCGGCAGGCCGGCCGGGACGGCCCGGCGATAGAAGAGGCCCGCAGACCCGCGGAATCCCCAGCCCAACACCCGCCCCCACTCCGATCGCGAGAGGGTCTGCACGTACACTGACCAGGTGCCCACGTGGTTGTCGCTCTCAGTAGCCGCCGTGACCGCCGTTGCGTCCGCTGTCGGAGGGTGGGCCCTCTGGCGGATCCACAGGAGGGAGAACGGACTCACCCTCCTCGTGGGCGCAGTGCTGCTCTGGCTGGTTGGCCTCGAGGCGTCTTTGGTGATCACCTTGGGTGAACTCGGCTTGTTGCCCTAGGTTGACATGAAGCGACGCAGCCCGCCATCAGCCTCGCCATTGCCACACGCGGCATCAGCTCGCGAGAGTCTGGTCGGCCCTTAGTGACCTCTCAGCACGTCCAGGCCCTCCGCAGGGCAGCCGGTTCCCCCTTGTGGGATCGCTGAAGGCCGCTGTGAGGATGAGGCACCGGTAGGGGGTCGATGGCTTGGGCGAGGGCGCGCCATGGCCACCACCAACAGAAGGCTCATGTCATGCGGAGGCAGTTCCCCTCCGGCCAGGTACCCCCTCGGGTAACCGGCAAGATGAGAGCGCCGTTGGTTGCGATATGAGAACTCTCCGTAGTCGCAGTCGTGGCCCTGCGCCGCCCTGGATAGTGGTTGCCCAGGGGGGATCGATTCAATGGTTGGTGGGGTAGACCACCACTCTGGGTGGGGGAAGGCGCGAAGAATACGACCCTACGGGTTCGCACCGGCCACTTGGAGTGTGTATGGTGGGTGACACGGAGGAGGATTCGAACGATGCGTCCGAGTGGTCCATGCGTCGCAGCGTGTTCTTCTCCCGTGCCCTCGACGCGCCGGAACCCTGTCTCGACAGCCGGGTTCCGGACACACGAGGCCTCGCGAATCGGTCCTCAAGTAGGGGAGGGGTGCCACGGGTCTCGCAGCTGCATTGTACGGCCGTGACCGGCTAGTCCCTGTCATCTGGGGACCAAGGCCCGGGTCTGGGGGGCCGGGGCGATGATCTTGCGTGCCCTCCCATACGCCGAGCCAGCGGTCGAGCGCGACCAACGCCCACCGCAGCCTAGGCCCTACGCCCTTCCCGATCATTCCGGGGTAGTCGTCGACCTGCGGGCGCCGGAGCAGCTGACCATCGACTTGCGCGAGGGTGCGACCGAGGCTCCCTGGCTGATGTCGCAGGAGGGTCTACTGGGGGCGTCGGGTTGGGAGCGGGCCGCCAAGAGGCTGTTGGATGTGACGGTCGGGGGGTTGGTGTTGGCGGTGCTGTCCCCCGTCCTCCTGTCGGTGGCGCTGATGGTGAAGCTGTCGTCACGGGGGCCCGTCTTCTATGCCAGTGATCGGGTGGGCTGCCGAGGTCGGCGTTTCCGCTTCCTGAAGTTCCGCACGATGTGCTGGGACGCCGATGCCAGGAGGCACGAGCTTTACGATCAGAACGAGGTTCCCGACGGCGTGGTGTTCAAGATCCGCCGCGACCCGCGCATCACCCGGGTAGGCCGGGTGCTGCGAAAGCTCAGCATTGATGAGTTGCCCCAACTGCTGCACGTGCTGTCGGGCAAGATGAGCCTGGTGGGCCCACGGCCGCCCCTGCCCGAGGAGGTAGCGGCCTACGGCGCGTGGGAGGCGCAGCGCCTGCTGGTGAAGCCAGGGCTCACCTGTGTCTGGCAGGTCAGCGGACGTTCGGACCTCGACTTTCACACCTGGGTCAGCATGGACATTCAGTACATCCGCGATTGGAACCTGTGGGTCGATCTGAAGCTGATCGCCCGCACGGTGCCGGCCGTGCTCACTGGGCACGGCGCGTACTGATTCATAGCTCTCTCAGGCCTCGCCGGACCAGGTAGCCCTTTACCCGCAGCGACGCGGGCAGGGCGTGTGGTGGCTCCGAGGCAGGGCCGCTCAGGGGCTCACGACCACGCTCACGACCACCGCTCACTGGGAGTCCTTGAATGGGCCGGGCCGTTTCGCACAGCACGTGTCGGATGAGGCAGCGCATCCACCACGCCGACGGGGCCATTCGCTCGATGGAGCCAGTAGTTGTCCCCCCGGCGGTCGAGTGGGCAGAGGTACCGACTACCGTCTGAGTCGTGAGAACAGCATGATCGCCGACGGTCAACGAGTCCCGAACGGTGCCGTCATGTCCTGTGACCTCTGCGTTGTGGGGGGTGGCGCCGCGGGGCTCTCCATCGGTCTCGAATTCGTCGACGGGCCCGGCCGGGTGCTCTTGCTCGAGGGAGGAGGGCTGGAGTTCAGCGCCGAGAGCCAGGCGCTCTACCGCGGGGAGAACGCGGGGCTCCCGTACGAGGATCTGGCCAGTTCCCGAGTGAGGTACCTCGGTGGCTCCACGAACCGGGAGGGTTGGGGTGGTTGGTGCAAACCACTCGACGAGCTCGATTTCCGGCAGCGCTCCTGGGTGCCTTACAGCGGCTGGCCACTGACTGCCGAGGAGCTCATCCCGTACTACGAGCGTGCTCAGGGCATCTGTCAACTGGGACCGTACGACTACGACCTGCAGAGCTGGCAGGAGCGGCTAGGGCCGGAGGCGTTGAAGGTACTTCCCCTGGCCGGGCGGGTGATCACGGAGATTCAGCAGATGAGCCCTCCCACCCGTTTTGGCAAGGTCTACCGTGAGCAACTGCGGCGGTCCACTCATGTCGACGTGTATCTCCACTCGAATGCCGTCGAGATCCTGACCACAGACAACGGCGCCCGGGCGACGGGAGTCCGCGTTCGCACCCTCGGCGGCACCGAATACCGGGTGGAAGCCAGGTCCGTCATCCTCGCCGCCGGCGGCATCGAGAACGCTCGTCTGCTCTTGTCGTCCCGTAGTGTCGAGACGGCTGGCCTGGGGAACCGGCACGACCTCGTGGGCCGGTATTTCATGGACCACATCCGGGTCGACGCTGGGCGGCTGGTGCTACGGGATCCCGGCATCAGCACCGACTTCTACGACCCGTCCGCCACATTCATCCGCCGAAGCCGCGCCCGTACCGGCACGTACGATCCCCGTCTGCTGGCCGGCAGTCTGACCCTTTCCCGGGAGACACAACAGGAGGAAGGCCTGCTCAGTTACCGGGTTTGGCTGGTCGGCCACTACACCGACTATGAGTCGGCAGGGGTCAAGGCACTCCGCGGGTTGTACCTGGCGATGCGAGACCGGGAACTGCCGACACGTCCCCTTGGTCTGATGATGGACGTGGCCGGGGACCTCCGCAACGTGATCCCGGTTCTCTTTGACCGCTTCGTTCGTTCCAGGCGCCGTTCCCACCGCCTGCTGGTCAACATCATCGAGCCGGAACCGAATCCCGCCAGCAGAGTGACCATCCTTCCCGAACGAGATGTCCTGGGGGTTCCCAAGGTCCAGGTGAGGTGGCAACTCGGGGCCAACGTCGGCCGCACCCTGGCTCGAGCTCACGCCATCCTCGATCGGGAGCTCACCCAGGCAGGCCTGGGTGAGCTGGAGCACCTATACGTCGATGAGGGCGGCCTGCCGCAGCCTCTGCGGTGGGTGTGGCATCACATGGGCACCACCCGCATGCACGACGATCCACGGCGGGGGGTCGTGGACAGGAACTGTTGTGTCCACGGGATCTCCAACCTGTTCATTGCCGGCAGCTCGGTGTTTCCCTCGTGCGGTAACGACATGCCGACCTTGACCATCGTGGCTCTGGCGCTGCGTTTGGCGGATCATCTCAAGAACGCGGAGGGCCTGCGGTGAGTCGACCCCTCACCTTGCTGACCGTGAACGGCCATCCTGACGACGAGACGACGGCCTGCGGCGCCACCATGGCCCGATATGCCGCTGAGGGCGTACGCGTGGTATGCGTGGTGGCGACACTGGGTGAGGTCGGGCGGATCGTGCTGCCTCACCTTGATACGGCTGAGAACCGTGAGCGCCTTGGGGAGATTCGACTGCAGGAACTGGAGCGGGCCCTCAGGCGATTGGGCAGCATCGAGTACTGCCTGCTGGGGTACCGGGACTCGGGGACGATGGGCACAGAGGAGAACAACGATCCCCGCTGCTTCTGGCAGGCTGACCTTGACGAAGCAGCGGGCCGGCTGGTCCGAATCGTGCGTGGCGTGAGAGCAGACGTGATCCTGGGCCCGAACTCGTTCGGTGGCGACGGCCACCCAGATCACATCCGCGCTTCTCGGGTCGCCGCCCTCGCCTTCGAGAGATCGGGCAGCCCCGACGCCTATCGGGAGCAGCTGGCGGCTTCCGACCTCGAGCCCTGGACCCCCGCCAAGCTCTACGAGAGCTTGAACCAGTTCGGGCGCGGGGAGAAGCTGGCGCGCGTCCTGGCCCATGGCGGCCTCGGTGGCCTCTTCCCGATGGTGCTCCGGGTGGCCCGGCACTGGACCCCGGGCCGTGAGCGATTGCGCCGTCGTATGGCAGCAGCGCAGGGCCCCCGCACTACTCGGGTCGACGTCGGCTCCTATCTCGGGGCCAAGTACGCGGCCATGGCGGAGCATCAGACCCAGATATCGACGAGTGCGGATCTGTTTGCCCTCACCGCTGAGGAGCGACGGCGCGTCAGCCCAACGGACGACTTCACCCTGGTTCAGTCGCGGGTGGAGACGCACCTCCCAGAGGAGGACCTGTTCGCCGGGCTCCGGTAGTGCGAAGGCAAGGCTCCCACTGGGGTGCCTCCTTCGACTCTGATCTGGCCCGGGCTGCCTGCCCTCCCTGGGGTTGCCTGCCACGGAGGCCGGCCAGCGAGTCCCCGGCTCTCAGGGGCTTCCTGCATCTGGTCTGATCACGGTCACGTCGCTGTTGAGCCGCAGGACCGCAGGAGGCTCTGCCCGCGCGAGGGTATCGACGGCGGCCTCGTCGTAGAAGGTCCACATCGTTGGGATGAGGATGATCTCGATGCCCGCGTTCTTCGCGAACTCGAGCCTCTCGGCCGTAGGGAAGGGAGGAACGAACAGCTCGTTGGCGATAGACGCCCGTGTGATCTCATCAGCGAAGGACAGCCAACGCAGGGGAGATCCGTAGATCGTGGGCCGCTGGGCGATTGCCTCGACCCACCATCCGAGGGGAGCGTTGTTCAGCGACGTCACGGCGACCAGGGTCTCGGGCTCTGTGGTGTCTGCCACGTACTGGATGCCGCTGACAAGCCCTGGCGTCAGGATGGCGTAGTGGTCCCGTTGCTGCTGGAAGAACGGCGTACTGCGCAGGAACTGGAAGCCGATGCCTGCTGTCAGGATCACCAATCCGGCTGCGGCGACCACCCGGAGGGGACTGCTGGAGCCAGCGGCCGCGCCCGGGTCTGTGCGCAGCGCTTCCAGTCCTCTCATTACCCATGCGGCCAGGCCGAGACCCGCCACCAGGGTCAGGAGGTAGAGGAACCGGGCCTCTCGATAGACCGCGGTGACCGACAGGGTGGCCAAGAGGAGTGCCGTGGTCACCCGCCAGAGTGGTGTGCGCCAGTGCCGCCAGAGGAGCAGGGGCGCGAGGATGCCCAGCGGCAGCAGGAAGCGCCACAGCCACGGCGAGTCGCGGTACAGGAACTCGACCTGCCCCAAGAGGTTCGACCACGTCAGGCTGTTCGGGGAGGACGGCGCCGATACCCCTAAGGCGCTTGTGGTTGCCAGGCTCCAGTACACCGGTATCAGCCACACCGAGGGCAGGGTGACCAGCGCGAACGCGGCCACTCGCCGTCTCCAGTCTGCCGGCACACCGCCCTCCTGCAAGAGGGCCGGGCCCTGGAGGGCGAGAACCGCAGCCGCCACGATGAGGCCAATCATGTGCGAGGTGGCAAACACCGCCGCGAAGGTGATGCCGCCCGCGAGGGCGTCACCCCATCGCCAGTTCCGCAACACCCGGTCGAACAACACCAGGGCGACAGGGGCCAGGCCCAGGCCGATCAGCTGAGGGAACCCCCCCCAGGCAGTGGCCTCACCGACCGAACTCGCGCCCAGCACCAGCAGCGCCGGCAGCAGGGAGGCAGCCCTGAGCTTCAAGCACCGCAGGGCGATGAACACACCGACGGCAGGGGCAGCCGACGAGAGGGCCGCCAGGAGAGCCACGCCGTTGGTGAGCCCGAACAGAGACACGAAGCCCTTGGTGAGTAGCGGGACGAGGGGGGGGTACACGATGGTGGGCGACCGCACCCCGTTGCCCAGGATCGCATCTCCGAAGGCCAGCCAGTTGCCCGCGTCTATGGTGGGCGGGGCTCCCCCTCGCCGCAGGATCACAAACCGCAGAGACACCACGGCAAGGGTGCACAGGACGAAGGCGGTGTCCCACCAGCCGGCCCGGCGGCGTGCGACGTCGGCGCCCGCGGGAACCGGGTTGTCGTCTCTGGCCTGCTCCTCGCTCACCCGGACCTCACGGCGTTCAATTCGGCCGCAGGGCGGCGAGGATGTTGTCGGTGAGCGCAACGATGGCGAGCGAATCGGCCGGGTGGACCGGAACCGGCTCCCTGCCGGCAACTGCGCCGAGGAAGCGCCGGATCAGCACATCGTGACCCCAGAACAGCCGGCCGGTGGCCATCCTGATGCCAGACGTAACGAAGCCCCGCTCATGTTCAAGGATGGCCCGGGCGCTGGTCTTGAGCACATCCGCGGCGCGATGTGTCCCGTCGGGGCTCAGTCGGATGGCGACATCACGGAACAGATCGAGGTCCACCACTCCGTCCTGCATGATCACGGTCACGTGCCATTCTGAGACAGGTGCCCCCGAGATGACCGTTGCCTGACCGGGGCCTTGCTCTCCCATGACTTGGATCTCGGTGATGGTCGGGTGGCCGGCAGCTGATCGACGCGACACTCGCACTCCTTCAAGTCGCAGGCGCCCGAGGTAGTGCTGCAGCAGGTACAGCAGGTGAGGCAACTCATCGAAGAGAAGCCCCCCGGGTAGCTGTTCGTACCAGTCGGGCAGGCGCCTCCGGTCGCTGCTCAGCTGCAGTCCCAGAACGTACTGGACGGCCCCCGCCTTCTGCCGCCCGGCTTCGGCCCGCTGCACCGCCCGGGAGAAGAGGAAGTTGTGCGACACGCAGAGGAGGCGCCCCTTCTGTTGGGCGGCCGCCTGCATGGCCGTGGCCTCCTGTGCGCTCATCGCCATGGGCTTCTCGGTGAGCACGTGACAGCCGTGCTCCAGGGCTTCGACGGTCAGCTCGGCATGGGTGAACGGGGGGGTGCACACTGCCACGGCATCCAGCCGCTGGTCGAAGAAGGCCTCCCGGTTGTCGGTGCCAAGCGGTACCCGGAAGGTGGTCGCGGCCTGGGCGGCGCGCTCGGGGTTGCGGTCGAACACCGCCACCAGCGCGGCACCTCTCTCAGCAGCGAGTCGGGGCAGGTAGCGCGAACGAGCCACCCAGCCCGCGCCGATCACCCCGACACGTATCGTCATCCTGTCCTCATCGGTCGCCCGCTGCGTCCAGCAGCACCTGTCCGGTCTCGCGTGCACACACATCCCACGAGTGCTGCAGCGCCCGTTGCCGGCCCTGGGCTGCCAGCCTATCTCTAAGTCGGCCGTCGGTCAGCAGCGAATCCAACCGGGCGGCGAGCTGCCGGGCGTCTCCGACCGGTGCCAGCAGACCCGATTTGCCGTCGTCGACCAGTTCGCGATTGGCGGGGATGTCCGTGGCCAGCACGCACACCCCGGCTGCCATGGCCTCGAGGATGGCCAGTGACTGGCCCTCAGTTAGGGAGGGGCGGATGAGCACGTCGGCGGACGCGAGGATCGGTGACACGTCGTCGAGGTGGCCGGTGAAGCGGACTGTATCGGCCAATCCGAGTCGGGCGACTGCCCTGTCTAGCTCAGCCCGCATCGGGCCGTCGCCGACGAAGGTCAGTTGGGAGTCGGGACGACCCAGGGCGGCGAAAGCGGCGAGAGCATCGCCCGGCCCCTTGTTGTGTATCAGCCGCCCGACGAACACCACGTGCCGGCGCTCAGGATCCCGAGTGCCGGGGGTGAAACGACGGTGGTCGACGCCGTTGCCGACGACGCAGATTCGACCGGTCGGGGCGCCCAGGTGCCGCAGATGGGCTGCGACGGCCTCAGAGACGGCGATCACCCTCCTGGATGATTGAAGGATCAAGCGGCCAACCGTCTGCTCGTAAGCGGTGGCTGCCGCCCGGGTCAGCGGCGGAAGCCGTGACACGGAGGCGACGTGGCCGGTGGTGACCAACGGAAGCCGCCGGAACCGAGCCACCAGTGCCGCCGCGATCGAGCCCTGAAAGTGGACGCTGGTGGCGTGCAGCACCTGTGGCCTGAGTTCGTCGACAAGTCGGCGGGCTGCGCCCAGCAGCCGGGGGGCCAGGGTGACCTGAGCGTTGAGGACCCCCGCCAGATCGAACGCCGGGACAACCCGGGTGGGTATCCCCCTCACCGCCACCACCCCCGCGGCATGGCCGGGGACAGCGCTGATGACGGTCACCTCTGCCCCGTGTGCTAGCAGACGTGAGTAGACCTCGGCGGTGACCTTCTCCGCCCCTCCCGACGAGGATTCCGTGAAGTAGTCACAGAAACCGAGAATCCTCAGCCCCGCGAACCCACTCCCACCGGCTGGCCTGCCACTCCCCATGGGGTCGTCCTCGGGTCGTCAATCCCGCCCCGCCGCCGACACCAGGCCGGGGTCGGCGGGGATGGGGTGTTCGATGCCGAATCGGAAGGGCAGGATTTCGCCCCTTGTCTGGTGGTTCCGGTAGGCGCTCTGGCTCATCTGGATTCGGTAGAGCGCACCGAAACCGGCGAGCACCACCCCGGTGATCACGAGCGCCTGGGCAATGCCGGCGAGAGCCAATGCCCGCGAGGGAGACGAGCCATCGGCAACCCAGGCGGTGAACAGCACGGTGTCCAACACCATGCCTCCCATCAGGGCGGAGGCGCCCGCGCTGATACACCGGCTCGGGAACCTGGCCCCGCCCACCATGGCGAAGCGGGCTTCCGTCTTGGGGCCGGTCAATGTCGAGTGGTAGGCGATGACCGAGCCCGACAACGCCCCTATCGCGCCCAACACGATCATGATCGGGGCCAGGAAGATCGGCTGCCAGTGCAGCGGCCCCAACTCGAACCCTACCGGGTTCAGCAGCGACAGGGCACTGAGCAGAACACCGAGCGTGAGAAGGGCCAGGCCCGGCCAGAAGAGAAGAAGCTGAGGGGCCAGCAGCAGGATCAGCTGCAGGTGGCGCCATCCATCGGTCATGGTGTTCAGCTTCGACTGACCCGTCCTGGGCCGATACCCGAGCGGTCGTTCCTGGATCTGCAGCCCCTCCTGGGAGGCCCGGATCAGCATCTCGGAGGCGAACTCCATCCCCGTTGCCTGCAGGCTGAGCGCTCGGACCTTCTCGGCACGGAACGCTCGGTAGCCGGACTGGCTGTCGTGCACCCGCAGTCCCGGGCAGGCTCTCCGCAGCGCGAAGCTGATCACCGGGGTCCCGATCAACCTGTGGAGAAGAGGCATGGTTCCCCGGTTGAGCCGGTCGAACCGGGAGCCAAGGACCACATCGGCGGTGCCGGCGACGATGGGAGCAGTCAGCTCGCCGACAAGGGTGAGGTCGTAGGTACGGTCGGCGTCGGCCATCACGATGATGCCGCCCCTGGCCTCTGCGATCCCCCTGCGCAGGGCACTTCCATAGCCTCGCTGTTCCTCGGCGATCACCCGCGCGCCTGCTCGTGCGGCCAGGGCCGGCGAGCCATCGGTTGACCCGTTGTCGACCACAAGGACCTCGCCGAACAGGCCGGCTTGCGTCAAGCCCTCCTGCGCCTCATGGATGCAGTCCACGATCGACGACGCCTCGTTGAGACAGGGGAGCAGCACCGTCACCGACACGGGGCTGTCGCCCTGTGACGGAAACCGGCTCACCGGCCGGTTGTCCCTTCCGCGGGTGCCGGTCACAGGTCGATCTCCTGGCCCCACGCTTCGCCCTGCCCGCGCGGCGGCCAAGGAGACGGTCGCAGCCAGCCCGGACGCTCGACCGTCTGCCCGGGCAACCCTTCTGGGGGCAACCCTGCTGGAACGGCTGGTCGCTCTGCCCTCCGCCGATCGCGTCCGTTGGCGATCCAGCGCCAGGCATCAGCGGCCAGCGCCAGGGCCAACACCGCGAGACCGGCGATGAGCCACACCGACATCCCACCCAACGGTCCACCAGGGCCCTCCTCCCCGGCAACGATCGCTGGGCTCCCCAACCCGGCCGACAGCACCCTGGTGACGCCGTCGTCGGTTACCCCGGTCACTGTCAGGGTGTACGCCCCGGGCGCCAATCCCTCGGGAAGAGCGACCGAACCGGCCAGCGTCCCGGTGTCATCACTCATCACAGTCCCCAGGGCGGTGGCCTCGCCGGTGTCGTCGTTGACCAGTTCCATCTTGACCGCCGAGTTGGCGCTGAACCCGCTGCCCGAGACTTCCACGTAGTGCTTGACGCCTAGGCCGCCACGCGATTCCCCGTACTCCTGGGCGACCGCCGTCGAAGCCCCAGCGAGGATGCCGAGGGCGATCATG
>Ga0154714_1060_pt4 | contig 13338 bp, 11 predicted proteins | sample Rifle2008BG16ft_FD_105722 | JGI IMG/M metagenome (GOLD analysis project Ga0154714, IMG submission 105722) | Actinobacteria bacterium RBG_16_70_17
AGATGGGTTATGAGGCAGCGAGGCTGCTCATCGGCCTGATCGACCAGCCCACAAGCGATCCAGTACATCTGACGCTGCCGACGGAGCTCGTGGTCCGGCAGTCGTGCCGGGCCATCGGCGCAGAGCACACATACACCGGGAGGAACGGAGAGTAGAAGCGGAGTCGTGAAGGCGTATTCCCAACTTGGGCACAAGCCCCACGCCGGATGGGGGAGGAAGGAATGCACGTGAGATACACACTGAGACGGTTTCTCGTGCTGCTGGCGGTGCTGTCGCTGGTAGTCGTCGCCTGCGGTGACGACGACGCTGACACCACCACCACGGCCCAAGAGACCACGACTACGGTCGAAGAGACCACGACTACGGTCGAAGAGACCACGACCACGGTCGAAGAGACCACGACTACGGTCGAAGAGACCACGACCACGGTCGAAGAGACCACCACGACCGCGGCCCCGGAGCCGGTCACCATCCGCTGGTGGCACATTCAGAACAGCGACCCCGGGCTCACGATCTGGCAGGACGTGGCCAACGAGTTCATGGACACGCACCCGAACGTGACCATCGAGATCACAGTCCAGGAGAACGAGGCCTTCAAGTCGACGCTCCAGACCAACCTGCAGGCCGGCGATCCGCCCGACCTGTTCCAGTCATGGGGCGGCGGCGGGCTCGCCGAGCAGGTGGAGGCCGGATTCATTCAGGACATCACCGAGGCCTCGGCCCCGTGGATCGGGAACGTGAGCGCAGCGGGGGCAAGCCTGTTCAACCTGGGCGGCGTCCAGTACGGCGTGCCGTTCGACCTGGGCGCAGTGGGCTTCTTCTATAACACGGCCCTCTTCGCAGAGGCCGGGATCACAGCCCCCCCCACTACCTGGGAGGAGCTGCTCACCGATGTTCAGATGCTCAAGGACGCCGGGATCACCCCGATCTCCGTTGCGGCAGGGGACAAGTGGCCCGCCATGTTCTGGTGGGCGTACCTGTCGCTGCGCATCGGTGGGCGGGACGCCATGGCCCAGGCAGTCGCCGACGGGTCATGGGACGCCGCGCCGTTCGTTCAGGCCGGTGTGGAACTGAAGCGCCTCATCGACATGGAGCCTTTCCAGGCCGCCTTCCTGGCGGCTCCATGGGACGGCGCCGAGGGTTCCGCGTCCACCATGGCCAGCAGCGATGCGGCGATGCTCCTGATGGGCCAGTGGGCCCCCGGGACGATCCGCGCCAACTCCGCCGACGGCACCGGCATCGACGACGTGATCGGGTGGTTCCCGTTCCCGGAGGTTGAGGGCGGCGCCGGGGTCATCACCGACGTGTTCGGTGGCGGCAACGGCTTCGTGGTTGGCATCAACGCCCCGCCCGAGACCATCGACTTCCTCGAGTACATCTCGAGTCTCGATGTGGCCAACCGGCACGGCGCATCCGGCGGGATGCTGCCGGTCGTGATCGGCTCCGAAGGGTCGGTCACCGATCCGATAATGGCGGGTATCGTCGCATACCTGGGTGCGGGCACCTACATGCAGCTTTACCTGGATCAGGTCACACCCCCCGACGTGGGTGCAGCGATCAACGATGCCGTGCAGACGCTCTTCGCCGGGACTGCCACCCCCGAAGAGGTAGCCGGCGCGATCGCGGCTGCGGCTCAGGGCTAGTAGACAGTCGACGGACCACTCGTTGAGGGTGGTGGTGGGTCGCCACGGGCGACCCACCACCACCCATCGGTGACGGGGAGGAGGTTCATGACGAGTGCCCGGGTCGTGGCGCGAACCCGGCGAAGGCCGGGCCGGAGGCGATGGCCGATGATCATCGCCTTCCTGGCGCCGGCGCTCATCATCTACCTGCTGTTCGTCATCTACCCGGTCACCCAGGGCATCCGCTACAGCGGCTACGACTGGAACGGCCTCAAGCCGCTCACCGACTGGGTAGGGCTCGGGAACTTCCGGAAGATCTTCGCCGATTCCACGTTCATCGGCGCCATGAAGCACAACGCCATCATCCTTGTGCTTTCACTCACCCTCCAGCTTCCCTTCGCCCTCGCCCTGGCGGTGCTGCTCAACCAGCGACTCCGCGGTCGGGCGTTTATGCGGATGATGTTCTTCGCCCCCTACGTCGTCTCCGAGGTGGTCACCGCCGTGGTGTGGCGGCAACTCCTGCGGCCCGCGGGCTTTCTCGACCGCACACTGGAAGCCGTCGGCGGCGAGGGCCTGACCCAGGAATGGCTCGCCAATCCCAAGATCGTGCTCTACTCGGTGTTCTTCGTGGTCACATGGAAGTACTTCGGCTTCCACATGATCATCATGCTGGCCGGGCTCCAGCAGATCCCCGCCGAGTTGCGGGAGGCGGCCGCCATCGACGGAGCCAACTGGCGCCAGACATTCCGGCACGTGACGCTGCCGCTTCTCGGGCCCACGATCCGCGTCTCGGTGTTCCTGTCGATCATCGGATCGCTGCAATTGTTCGACCTCATCTGGGTCATGACCGGCGGAGGCCCTATCAACGCCTCCAACACGATGGCGACCTACATGATCGACTGGGGCTTCCGGAGAATGCAGATCGGGTACGCCAGCGCGGTTTCGGTGGTCGTGTTCCTCATCTCGCTGGTGGTCGCCCTGGCGTACCAGCGCTGGGTGCTGCGGCGCGACATCGCTGGCGCTCTCACAACGATGGGAGCGTGAAGGCATGACGGCACCGACGCGAACCAAGCGCAAGGCAACCACCGCCGGCTACGACGAGATCAACTCCCGGCTAACGCGTGTGCTGCTCTACCTCATCGCTTTCGCGGTGCTCGCCTTGATCATCATCCCGGTGGCATTTGCCGTGCTCGGGGGGTTCCGGAGCATGGGCCAGCTTTCGGAGAACCCGGTGAGCCTGCCCAATCCGTGGGTGTTCACCAACTACGCCGACGTGCTCACCTTGGGGACCTTCTGGCGACAACTCGCCAACAGCGCGGTGATCGCGCTACTGACGACGATCGTCGTGCTCCCGGCGGCGTCCCTCGCCGCCTTTGTGCTCTCGCGCTACTCGTTCCGCGGCCGCGAGGCCATCTACACGCTGTTCACGTTCGGGCTGCTGTTCCCGGTGACGGTGGCGATCGTGCCGTTGTTCGTCGTCATTCGCCAGATCAGTCTCCTCGACAATCCGCTGGGGGTGGCGCTGCCGCAGGCGGCGTTCGCCCTCCCGCTCTCGATCGTGATCATGCGCCCCTTCTTCCGCAGTGTCCCGGCCGACCTGGAAGAAGCGGCCTCGATCGACGGGTGCGGCCCGTTCCGTTTCTACTGGTCGATCATGCTGCCGCTATCACGGCCGGTGCTCAGCACGATCGCCGTCATCGCCATCGTGAGCAGCTGGAACGCCTTCCTGCTTCCGCTGGTGGTGCTCAACAATGCGACCAGCTGGACCCTGCCGATCGGCGTGACCAACTTCTCCAGCCAGTACACGACCGACACGGCCCGCGTGCTGGCGTTCACCACGCTCTCGATGGTGCCGGCGCTGCTCTTCTACCTCGTGGCCGAACGCCAGATAGTGAGTGGGCTGTCCTCCGGAGCGGTCAAGGGATGAAGACGAGACCCGCGGCCGGTGTCGCCCCGAGGGGTACGATCCGGCCGCATCGGATGGAGGATCGATGACCAGGACCAGGGCGGGTGATCCGGCGCCGTACCGGGATCCCGCATGCACCGTCGACGAGCGTGTAGAGGACCTGCTCGGGCGGATGACCCTGTCGGAGAAGGTCGCCCAACTTGGCAGCGCCTGGGTCTTTCAACTCGTCGATGGCACCGACCTCTGCGCGGAGCGCGCCCCCAAGTTGCTGGAGCACGGCCTGGGGCATGTGACCCGGGTGTCGGGCGCCAGCAGCCTCGGGGCCCGGGATGCGGCCCGAGTCGCCAACGCCATCCAGCGTTTCCTCGTGGAGGAGACGCGGCTGGGGATCCCGGCGATCATCCACGAGGAGATCTGCTCGGGTCTGACGGCTCGCCAGTCGACGGTCTTCCCTCAGGCGATCGGGGTCGCCAGCAGCTGGGATCCCGACCTCGCCGAAGCGATCGCCGACGCGCTGCGCCTGCAGATGCGGGCCATCGGGGCCCACCAGGGCCTGTCACCGGTGCTCGACGTGTGCCGCGACCCGCGGTGGGGGCGATTGGAGGAGACCTTCGGCGAGGATCCCTACCTCGTGGCACGCATGGGAGCCGCCTTCGTGCGCGGCCTCCAGTCCGACGATCTCTCGGGCGGGGTGATCGCCACCGCCAAGCACTTCGTCGGGTACGCCGCCTCGGAGGGCGGGATGAACTGGGCACCGGGCCACATCCCGGCGCGTGAGCTACGCGAGGTGTACCTGCAGCCCTTCGAGGCCGTCGTGCGCGCCGCCGGGCTGCGGTCGGTGATGAACGGCTACCAGGAGCTGGACGGGGTGCCGTGCGCCGCCGACCGGGGCCTCCTCACCGGCATCCTCCGCGACGAGTGGGGATTCGACGGGTGCGTGGTCTCCGACTACTTCTCGGTCCGCCAGCTCGCCGAGTACCACCGGCTGGTGGCGGACGCCTCACAAGCCGCCGTGGTGGCGATGACGGCCGGTATCGACGTCGAGCTACCCGGCACCGACTGCTACGGCGAGCCACTGCTGGCTGCCCTGGCGTCGGGCGACATCGACGAGAAGGTCGTCGACGTCTCGGTGCGGCGGGTGCTGCGCACCAAGTTCGAGCTCGGCATCTTCGAGCGGCCCTTCGCCGACCTCGACGCGGTGGCGGCGGTGACCGACACCCCGCAGCAGCGCGCCCTCGCCCGCCGCGTGGCCCACAAGTCCATGGTCCTGCTCCGCAACGACGGGATCCTCCCGCTGCGATCACATCCCGGCTCGGTGGCGGTGATCGGGCCCAATGCCGACGCGGCCCGGCACCTCTTCGGGGACTACACCTTCCCGGCGCACGCCGAGTCGCTGCGGGAGATGCGGACGGAGGACAACGTCTTCTCGATTCCGATCCCGGACGGGGCCGAGTTCGGCGACGGCATGGTGGGGGCCCCGTCCGTGCTCGAATCGTTGCGGGAGCGGCTCGGCCCCGCCGTGAGGTATGCCCGCGGCTGCGACGTGAACAGCGGCTCGACTGAGGGCTTCGCCGCGGCGGTGGCCCTCGCCGCTGAGTCGGATGTGGCCGTGATGGTGATGGGCGACAAGTCGGGTCTCACCAACGACTGCACCAGCGGGGAGGGCCGCGACCGAGCCTCGCTCGACCTGCCGGGCGTGCAGGAGGACCTGGTGCGGGCGGTGGTCGCCACCGGCACTCCCGTGGTCCTCGTGCTGGTGGTTGGCCGTCCTGCGGGAAGCGTCTGGATTCACGAGCACTGCGCCGCCGTGCTGCTGGCGTGGCTGCCGGGCCAGGAAGGTGCCGGTGCCATCACAGACGTGCTGGTCGGCGAGATCAGTCCGGGGGGCAAGCTCCCCATCTCCTTCCCCCGCACCGTCGGGCAGGTGCCGACGTACTACGCGCACAAGATCTCGGGGGGCCGGTCGCACTGGAACGGCGACTACGTCGATTCCCCTTCGAGTCCGCTCTACCCGTTCGGGTACGGCATCGGCTATGCGACCTTCGCCCTCTCCGAGGTCGCCGTCGAGCAGGACGAGGTGACCTGGAGCGACACCATCACGGTGCGGGCCCGCGTCACCAACACGGGCGACCGGAGCGGTGACGAGGTGGTCCAGCTCTACGTCCGCGACCCCGAGGCGGCGGTGACCCGTCCGGTGCTCGAGCTGAAGGGGTTCGCCCGCATCGGGCTGGAGCCGGGGGAGTCGAAGGTCGTCACGTTCCAGCTTCCGGTAGGCCAGGTTGGGTTCTACGACCGTGAGATGCAGTACGTCGTCGAGCCGGGGGTCGTGGAGGTCTTCGTCGGCACCTCGGCCCGCGATCTCGTACCGGCCGGCACCTTCACCGTGGCACCGGATCCCGCGGGACTCCCGGTGGTCAAGGTCTTCGACGGGTCGGTCTCGATCACCTGAGACGGAAGGTGGCGGCTGGTTCGGGTCTCCTGCCCGTCGATTGACCCCCTGCCATCTGTCGGTGCCGGCCGGTAGGTTTCTCTCCGAGCGCGGATCGAGATCATGTCCCGCCTGCTCACCCTCGCCCTCATCGCCCGGCTGCTGGCGCCCGCCTGCCCGCCGGGCGGGTTCCCGGTGGGCGGCCCGGTCGTCCGGCCCTTCGCCCCGGTCGGCGCCTATGCCGGGCACTGGGGCATTGATCTGGCGGCCCCGGTGGGCTCCCAGGTGGCGGCGGTGGCCGCCGGGACGGTGACCTTCGCCGGCTCGGTCGCCGGCCGTTGGAGCGTCACAGTGCATCACGGAGGCGGGGTTCGCACGTCCTACTCGTACCTCTCGGCGGTGGCCGTCGCGGGGGGCACGGAGGTCTCGGAAGGGGCCATCCTCGGCACTTCCGGGGTCGACCACGGGCTCGAGGCGGTGCACCTCTCCCTGCGTGTGGGCGACACGTACGTCGATCCCCTCCGCTGGCTGGCCTGTCGGCTGGCCCCCCCGGCTGCTGCCGGCCGCCTCCTGCCGGTGTTCACGCCCTATTCTTCACCGCGTGCTCCGCGGCATCCTGGGTGGTACCTTCGACCCGCCGCACCTCGCTCACCTGGTGGCCGGCGAGGCCGCCTATCGCGAGTTGGGTCTCGACGTGGTCACCTTCCTCCCCGCCGGCCGTCCCTGGCAGAAGGCCGGTCTCGAGGTGAGCACCGCCGCCCACCGCTGGGCCATGACGAGCCGAGCGGTGGAGGGGGTCGGCTACTTCGAGGCCGACGACCGCGAGGTGGGCCGCGACGGTTGGACCTACACCGCAGACACCGTGGGCACTTTCCCCGAGGCGGACGATCTGGTGTTGATCCTCGGTGCCGACGCGGCGGCCGGCCTGCCCTCATGGCAGCGCCCCGGGGTAGTGCTACGGCGGGCCCGGCTGGCGGTCATGGCACGGCCGGGAGTGGAGCGCGCGACAGTGGAGGCGGCCGTCGGTGAGGTGCACTGGCTCGACACCCCGTTGTTGGATATCAGCGGCACCTTGCTGCGGGCTCGTCACCGGGCGGGCCTGAGCATCCGCTTCCTGGTGCCCGGCGCGGTGCTCGACTACATAGAGTCCGCCGGCCTCTACACCAATGGCTGAAGCCGGAAGGCACCGGAGATGGTGGTGGGTGGCCGTGCCGGCGGTCCTTGCCGTGGCCGCCGCCGGCTGGTTTGCTCGCGGACCGCTGGCCGACGCCGCCGACTGGGCGGGGACGAGGGCAGCGGACGCGGCGACGGTGATCCACGGGTGGGCCACCGAACTGCGCGACATGGCGAGCGCTCTGCCCGAGGGCCCGGCCGACGAGGCCCTGTCCACGGGTGTGTCCGGCTCGGCTTTGCTCGCGCTGGGCGATCAGCCTGGATCTTGCGCCTTTGCCCTGGCCTCGGTCTCCGCCGAGGGGGAGCTCGCGTTCACTCTGCTCCCGCAGTCCCTGCTCGGGGTGGTTCCCGGCTACGGCGAGTTCACCCTGGCGGAGGCGCTGGCCTTCGAGGACGCCGATCTGGTGGCGCTGACCATCACCAACGTGCTGGGGGTGCGCGTCGACCGGGTGCTCTCCCTGGTGCCGGGCTCCCTGGCGGCGGCCCTGCCGGCCCAGGTGGCGACGGACTTGCCGGTGCCGTTGTTCGTCGAGTCGGGCGACGGGATCGTGGAAGTGCTCGCCGCCGGGCCGCAATCGGTGGACCGGTACTCCGTCGAGAGGCTGCTCGTGGAGATGGGCGCCGGCAACTCCTTCGAGTGGCTGCAGCGGCAGGGCGCGGCCTGGGCCGGCGTCCTCGGCGCCGTCGCCGCCGACCCGGCAGTGGCCGATCGGCTCGCCGAGGGGATGCTCTCCGGAGGGCCCGAGGTGGCGGCCCTGCTGAAGGCGGTGGCGGCAGCCACAGATGCGCCGGTGGGCTCGCTTCCGGTGGAACAGGTGGCCACGGCCGGCGGCGCGGCACTGGTGCTCTCCGCCGATGCGGTGGACGGGTTCGTCGCCGTCCGCCTCGGCCACCTGCTGCTCCGCCCGGGGGAGCGGCCGCGGGTGGAGGTGCTCAACGGCAATGGGCAGATCGGCGCCACCCGCCTGGTTGCCGAAGCGGTGGTCCGCCGCGGGTTCCAGGTCGTTCGCACCGAGAACGCGGACCGCTTCGACTACGCCTCGACCGTGGTGGTGGCCCAGGGGCAGGATGCCCTGGGAGCAGCCCGGGAGGTGGCCGGCGTCGTGGGGGCCGGCTCGGTGTACCTGGAGGAGGCTTCGCCCTCTGTTGTGGTGGACGTCAGTATCATCGTGGGCCTGGACATCCCGGCCGGGGAGGCGTAGGCACTGCATCCCGATACGACGACTGCGGCGCAGACGGCGGCCGCCGCCATCGACGACAAGAAGGGCCTGCGGGTCGCGCTCCTCGATGTCTCCGCCTTGCTGGTGATCACCGATGTGTTTGTGATCGCCACGGGCACCTCCCGGCGCCACGTGCTCACTCTCGCCGACGCGGTAGAGGAGCGCCTCGGGCATCTGGGCCGCCGCCCTCTGCGGCGCGAAGGGTTGGAGCACGCCACGTGGGTGCTGCTCGACTACGGCGACCTGGTCGTCCACCTCTTCGACGAGCCCACTCGTCGTTTCTACGACCTCGAGCGGCTCTGGATCGACGCCCCGCGCACCGAGTTCGACCCGGCCGCCACGGGCGCCTGAACCGGCTCACCACCTCGCCTGCCGTCCGACAGCCGCCGAGAGGCGCGTCCACCCCGGCTGATACAATGCCGCCCGCACCGGGGCTGTAGCTCAGCTGGCAGAGCGCTTGCATGGCATGCAAGAGGCCAGGGGTTCAAATCCCCTCAGCTCCACCGGGCCCCGTCGATCGATGGGGCTTTGCCGTTCGATGAGGATCCGTCCGATCACCGCGGCCGACGCCCCGGCTGTTGCCGCTCTCAGCGGCGAGCTCGGCTACGAGATCGAGGCCGGCGACATGGCGGTCCGCCTGGCGGCCGTCCTGGCCGCGGCCGGCCACGCCGTCCTCGGAGCCGATGCTGGCGACGGCGCCCTGCTGGGCTGGGTGCATGTGTGCGCCCGCCTGCTGCTCATCGACCCCCCGTCCGCGTTCGTGGAGGGCCTGGTGGTGGCTCCGGGGAAGAGGCGTCGCGGGGTGGGGCGGGCGCTCATGGCCGCCGCCGAAGACTGGGCGCGGGACCGGGGGGCCCTCGTGATCCGGCTGCGCTCCGCGGCTACCCGTGAGGATGCTCATGCCTTCTACCGGGAGCTGGGCTACAGCCAGGGCAAGCCCGCACTGGGCTTTGAGAAGCCCCTCCCGCCGGGCGGCTGATTCGCCTAGCCCTCCGGGGGGATGCCCGCCAGGCGCCTGGCCAGCGCCTTCCTGGCCTCCAGGTCCACTAGCCGGCGGATGACCACCCGCTGCGCCTGCGGGGAACCGGCCCCGTGCAGGGACTCGGTCAGATAGCCGACGGCGTTGCGGCCGAGGGTCATGTTCTCGATCAGGCGCAGGGCTCGCAGGCGGTGCTCGGTGGGCACGTCCCGGCGTCCGCGGAGGTACTTGTCGAGAAGGGGGCCCACTTCGGGGTGGCGCCAGTCTTGCTCGGAGGGCAGGGTGACCACGTTTCCCCCGGCCAGGTCCTGCGCCAGGCGGCTCATCTCGTAGGGGAAGCGAGTGACGTTCTGCTTGCACACGTTGGCCAGGAGCACGTCGGGCTGCCAGTTGCCCGCCGTCGTCCTCTGCCCCTCGTGCGAGGCGGCGATGCCGGCGGCGTAGATCGTCTCGTTGAGCTGGGCCATCTCGACCAGCTTGTCGCGGATGTGGGAGGCATCGGCCACCCCGTTGTGCTCCGCCACCAGGGCAGCGGCACCGATGAGGACGTCGCCCACTCCGGCCTTGCAGACGTAGGAGCGCCGGTGATAGGCGGTGAAGCGCTCGACCAGATCGCCGGCGAACTCGAACTGGCCGTCGAGGAACACGTGCTCGTTGGGGACGAACACCTCGTCGAAGATCACCAGGGCTTCCTGGCCGGCGAAACCCGCGTTGCCCACGTCCAGATCACCCTCGAGGCTGCGGGAGTCGCACGACTGGCGTCCGTACACGAAGGTGAGCCCGGGGGCGGTGACCGGGACGGCGCAGGCGATCGCGTAGTCGCGTTCGGCCTCGGCGAGGCGTTGCCCGGGCATGACCAGCAGCCAGTGCGAGTTGACCGCCCCCGTCTGGTGCGCCTTGGCCCCGCTTATGTATAGCCCTCCCTCGCCCCGCCGTACGACGTGGACGAACAGGTCCGGGTCGGCCTGCCCGGCCGGGCCCTTGCTCCGGTCACCCTTGACGTCGGTCATCGCCCCGCCGATCACCAGATTGAGGTGTTGCATCTCGGCCACCCACGTGAGGAAGCGCGGGTGGTACCCGGTGCCGTGGGCCGCGTCGACGTCGAAGGTGATGGAGAAGAGCGAGTTGATGGCGTCCATCCCGACGCAGCGCTGGAAGCAGGTGCCGGTGACCTGCCCGAGGCGGCGCTGCATCTTCCCCTGGGCGACGAGGTCGGCGGCGCTGCCCGCTACGTGCAGGAAGCGGTTGACCCGTTCCCCCGTCAGAGCCGACTCGGCGGTGGCCAGGGCCAGGTCCTCCGCCCCGGCGTCGTAGGTGGCGGCCATGGCGTTCACCGAGGGGCGAATCACCGGGTGGTCTACTGGTTCGGCGACGCGCTCCCCGAAGAGGTAGACGGCCAGGTGGCGGCCGCGCAGGCTCTCGATGTACTCGGCGCCGCTGGCGATGGGTTGGACGGTTGGCTCTCCGGCCGCGGTCATGGTTTGCCCCGGGGGTCTCGGCTGGTCGATCGAGGGAAGGTTACCGGGCTGGGGGGCGGCGCCCTACCGGGCGGCCCGGCCGAGGGACCCTTCGCGAGGGGGGCCGGAGGTGGCGCGAACCACCAGTTCGCCCGGCAGCAGGGGAGCGGCCACCGCCGGCTCCCCCGCCATGAGCGAGCGCATCATGGCCCAGGCACGGGCGCCGAGATCGAATCGTTGGACGCGCACGGTGGTCAGCGGCGGACTGGCGTACCGGGCGTAGGGGATGTCGCCGAAGCCGGTGAGGGAGATGTCCTCCGGGACCCCCAGGCCCAGCTCCCGCAGCCGGGCCATGGCCCCCAGAGCGGTCGGATCGCTGGCGGCCAAGAGCGCGGTGGGCTCGTACGCCAGAGCCGCGTCGACCGCGGCGTAGCCGTCGTGGAGAGCGGTCCCGGCGGCCACTCTGACCGGGTCCAGGCCGAAGGCGGCCGCCTCCTGCACCGCCTGCCAACGCTGTCCAGCGGCCCACGACTGCGGGTCGCCGGCGAGGAAGGCCACCCGCCGATGTCCGAGGCGGTGCACCAGACGGCAGATCTGGAGCATGGACCCGTGTATGTCGTGGGCAAGCGCCGCCGGTGATGGCCCGGCGGGCAGGCGGTTGACGCAGAGGAGCCGGGGGCGGCCGACGGCCAGGAGTGCCAGATCGTCCTCGCGCATGCGGGGTGAGCACAGGACCACGCCGTCCACGTGGGCGTACAGGGAGGCCGCCAACTCGGCTTCGGCCCCCGCCCGGTCGTCGGATTCGAGGACCAGCATCCGATAGCCCTCTTGCCCGGCGCCGACGCCGATCGCCTTTATCACCTCGTGGAAGTAGGGGCTTCGCAGCTGGGGGACCAGCACCCCCACCATCCCGGTTTCGCCGGTCGCCAGGCCGCGGGCAAGCAAGTTAGGGCGGTAGCCCAGGCGCTCGGCCACGGCCCTCACTCGCTCGGTAAGCTCCGGAGAGACCGACGCCCGGTCGCCCATCACCCGGGAGACGGTGGCGATGGAGACGCGGGCTTCCCGGGCCACGTCGGTGATCGTCACCCTGCCGTGCGCCACCCGGCTCCTCCCTGTGCCCTGCCGGACAGTCTGGCTACCGACTCGGGTAGACCGGCACTCGGCCGTCCGGCGGCCCGAAGGCTACGACTCTCTGGCCGCGGCCGACGTCTCCAGCCCGCCACGGAGGCACCCCTCCGAAGCGGAGGGAATGCTATCAGGGCAAGTGACGTCGGATCGGAGCATCTCTGCTCAGATCGGAGCGGCCCGGCGCGAGCGCAGTCGCGACTAGGCCCCGGGCTGCCGTCTTTCGGCGGGGACCGGAAGGCCGACAGGACCGACCGGGCTGGAGCGGGACGAGGACGGAGCCGGGCGGATCGGGGGGTGCGTCGGCGTCTCCGGTGGGGGGGCGCCCCGGTGGTACGCTGCCGGCCGTTCCAGGGGACGGATGTGGCCGGGTACGACCATCGCAGCATCGAGAGCAAGTGGCAGCGCCGCTGGGCCGAGCAAGGCACCTTCCGGGTGGCCAACCCCGGGGAACCCGGCTTCGACCCCTCCCGCCCCAAGCTCTACGTGCTCGACATGTTCCCCTACCCCTCCGGGGAGGGCCTGCATGTCGGGCACCCGCTCGGGTACATCGCCACCGACATCTACTCGCGCTTCCAGCGCATGCGGGGACGCAACGTCCTGCACCCTATGGGCTTCGATGCCTTCGGGCTCCCCGCCGAGCAGTACGCAGTGGAGACCGGGGTCCATCCCCGTGCCACCACCGAGCGCAACATCGCCACATTCGAGCGACAGCTACGCGCCTTCGGCCTCTCCTACGACTGGGACCGCCGCGTGGCCACCACCGATCCCGGCTACGTCCGCTGGACCCAATGGATCTTCCTCCGCCTGTTCTCCTCGTGGTTCGACCCGGAGCAGGGCAAGGCCCGGCCCATCTCCGAACTGGAGGAGGAGCTGGCCGTCGGCGAGCGTCTGGCGGACGGGCGCCCCTGGACGACGCTCGACGAGGCCGAGCGCCGGTCCTACCTGGACGGCGAGCGCCTGGCCTACATCGACGAGGTCTCGGTGAACTGGTGCCCCGGCCTGGGCACCGTGCTGGCCAACGAGGAGGTGACCCGGGAAGGGCGCTCCGAGCGGGGCGATTTCCCGGTGTACCGGCGTCCCCTGCGGCAGTGGATGCTGCGCATCACCGCCTACGCCGAGCGCCTCCTGGGCGACCTGGAGATGGTCGATTGGCCGGAGTCGATCAAGGCGATGCAGCGCAACTGGATCGGGCGCAGCGAGGGCGCCCGGGTGGTCTTCCCGGTGGCCGGTGGAGACGAGGTCATCGAGGTCTTCACCACCCGTCCCGACACCCTGTTCGGGGCTACCTACATGGTGCTCGCCCCGGAGCACCCATTGATGGGCGAGATCATCCCCGAGGCCTGGCCCCAGGGGACCCCGCCGGGGTGGACGGGAGGGGCGGCCGACCCCGCCGAGGCTGTGGCGGCCTACCAGCGGCAGGCGGCG
>Ga0154714_1140_pt5 | contig 12939 bp, 13 predicted proteins | sample Rifle2008BG16ft_FD_105722 | JGI IMG/M metagenome (GOLD analysis project Ga0154714, IMG submission 105722) | Actinobacteria bacterium RBG_16_70_17
GGCGCGCCCTCCAGGCGTTGTAGGGCTTGATGATGAAGAAGAACACCGCCGCCGCGATCAGGACGAAGGTGATCAGGGCGGTGATGAACATTCCGTAGGGGATGACCGCATCGTTGACGGTCCAAATCAGGTCGTCGAAGCTGGGTTTGCCGACGATGGCGGCAATCAGCGGCATGATCACGAAGTCGACGAACGCCTTGATGACCGCCCCGAAAGCGGCGGCGATGACAAAGGCGACGGCCAGGTCGATCAGATTGCCCTTGGTGATGAAGTCCTTGAACTCCTTGAGGATCTTCACCGCACACCTCCCCGTTGGTATCAGATGCCCGGACTATAGGTTCGGGCTCTGGGCGCCGTCGGGGACGGCCCGCCGGAGCGGAACCATCACACCAGGCCCGGGATGAAGAGCCGGCGGACACGCCGCCGATAGGCGGCGTAGCCCGGCACCGAGGCCTGCAGCTTGCGCTCCTCGAAGCGGGACTTGCCCCAGAACAGGGCGGCGAGCCCGGACGCCAGGACCAGGCCCGGCCAGTTGCCGTCGGTCAGCGAGAGCCCGGCCGTGCCCAGGATGAGGCCGCCGTATATGGGATGCCGCACCAGGCGATACGGGCCGCGCTCCACCAGGGCGGCGTGGGGAACCGGGGCCGGGTAGGGCGACAGGTTCCGGCCGAGGGTCACCATGCCGCTCCCGGCGAGCACCGCTCCCGCCACGGTCAGAGCCAGCCCGGCGGCGACGGCGACCACGCCCCACCCGCCACCCCAGAGAACCCACGCCGTCGCCGAGGCCACCAGCAGCAGGCCCTGGGCGGCGACCCACCAGCCTCCCCTGTCGGCGAAGGAGCCCATGGCCGACGAGGCTATCGAGGCGCGGCTGCTAGGCCGGGGCCCGCCTCTTCTCGGCTCTCGGCACCGCCGGGGCGGCGGCTTGCCCGATCTCCTCATCCCCGGCGTCCTCCCAGCCGATGATTGGCGCCGTGGATTCCACCACCGACCTGCGCGTCCTGCTCCGTTCGCGCCACCCCCTCCTCGTGGTCGAGGCGGACGACGAAGAGCGCCTCCTGACGCTGCTGCGCCAGCTGGCCGCCGAGGCGGGCCTGCCGGTGTGGACCTGGACGGCCGCCCGCGGGCTGGCTCGCGACGGCATGACTGCGCAGTACCGCACAGCCGACCCGCGAACCGCGTTGGCGTTCGTCGCCGACCTGGCCACGCCCGGCGTGTTCGTCTTCTGCGACTCTCAGACCCTCCTCTCCGACCCGGTGGCGCGACGGGGGGTCAAGGACGCCGCCGGCAGCGCCGAGCCCGGGCAGACCATCGTGCTCGCGGGCCCCGATCTGGTGGTCCCGCCCGAGCTGAAAGGGGTCGCCCTTCCCTGGTCGCTCCGCCCGCCGACAGACGACGAGCTGCTCGACCTGGTGCGGGGCGCGATGAGTGATCTGGCCGCCCGCGGCATGGCCGCCGGCTCGGACCCGGCGCTCGAGGCGGAGCTGGCCGGGGCGCTGCGCGGCCTCTCCCTGGCCGACGCCCAGCATCTCCTCCAGCAAACGGTGCTGGGCAACAGCGGCCTCTCGGGGAAGGACCTGCCCCGGGTGCGCGCCGCCAAGATGGAGCTCCTCGATTCCGACGGCGTGCTCGAACTGGTGCCGGCCACCGCCGGGACCCTCGCTCGCGTCGCCGGCCTCGCCAGCCTCAAGCATTGGCTGGAACTGCGGGGCCGGGCCATCGGCTCCGAGCGCGCCCACGAGATGGGGCTGGACGCCCCCCGCGGGATCCTGCTCACCGGCGTGCCCGGCTGCGGCAAGTCGCTGGTGGCCAAGACGCTGGCCGCCACCTGGGGGCGTCCCCTGCTGCTGCTCGATCCGGCCCGCATTTACCGCAAGTACGTCGGGGAGTCCGAGCAGCGCCTCGAGGCGGCCCTGCGCACCGCCGAGGCCATGGCGCCGGCCGTGCTGTGGATCGACGAGATCGAGAAGGGCTTCGCCACCGGGGGCGACGCCGACGGTGGGGTCTCCGAGCGCCTGGTGGGCACCTTCCTGCGCTGGATGCAGGATCGGCCCGGCGGCGTGTTCCTGGTGGCCACAGCCAACGACGTCGCCGCCCTGCCCCCCGAGTTCCTGCGCAAAGGGCGCTTCGACGAGGTGTTCTTCGTGGACCTGCCCGGGCCCGCCGCCCGCCGGGCCGTCTTCGAGGTCCAGCTGTCGGCCCGCCGCCACGACCCTGGCCGCTTCGACCTGGAGCGTCTGTCCGCCACTACCGAGGGCTTCTCGGGAGCCGAGATCGAGGCAGTCGTGGTGGGCGCCCTGTACCGGGCCTTTGCCACCTCGGCCGACCTCACCACCGGGGACCTGCTGGCCGAGGCAGCCTCGGTCGTCCCCCTGTCGGTCTCCCGCGCCGAGGAAGTCGCAGCCCTCCGCGCCTGGGCGGCCGAACGGGCGGTGCCGGCGGACTGACGCCGGCGCTGGTCGGCGGTCCCGGCCTATTACGGGTCGCGCAAGCCCACGCAGTCGAGGTCCCAGAAGACGCGCGAGTACACCAGGGTGCCCGTCATCCACGGCTCGTAGGACGGCAGCTTGACCACCTGAAAGCCCTCCTCCGTGATCCGCAGCGACGGCCGCCGGAAGCCGTACCGGCGGCCTTCCTCGAAGCCGAACCGGCTGTAGTAGGCGGGATCACCCTCCAGGAAGACGAGCGGCTCGGACCGCCGGCGGACCTGCTCCAGGCCGTAGCGGACGAGGCCAGACCCTATCCCCCTGCCCTGATAGGCGCCCGCCACGCCCACCGGCCCCAGTTCGAGCACCTCGACCAGGCGGGGCGGCGCGTCGAGCAGGGCCCGGCTGAAGAGGATGTGGGCCACCACGCACCCGTCGAACTCGGCGACGAACGACAACCCGTCGATCCAGTCGGGCGAGGACCGCAGCGCATCGACGAGGTCCGCCACCGCGGGTTCGGCCACGAACGCGTCCGCCACCACGGCCCGAACCATGGTCTCCTCCCCGGGCCGTTCGGGTCGACAGAGGACCGTGCTGCTCTCGCTGTGCTCCATCGGCTCATCGTAGGGCACGGCCCGGGGCAGACGCCTGGGTCGGCCCTTGCCGACAGAACCCAGGAGTTGATAAGATAGGACTTAGATTTTCGGAAGAAGCCGACTCAATCCGGGGTTATCAGCAGCGGAGCCAACCATGGACCTCAAGACCTTCACCCACAAGGCACAGGAAGCGGTGGTCGGCGCCCGCACCGAGGCCGAACGCCGCCATCACCAGGCCGCCGCCCCGGAGCACCTCCTCCTCGCCCTGCTCGGCCAGGACGAAGGCCTCGTCTACCCCCTGCTCTCCCAGGTCGGCCTCGACCCCGCCGCCCTGCGCCGGCAGTTGGACAACGTCCTGGGGCGGATGCCCCGCGTCTTCGGGGACACCACCACCGGCTTCTCCCCCGACCTCATCCGGGTCCTGGAGACCGCCGACGGCGAACGCGCCGCCATGAAGGACGACTACACCTCGGTGGAGCACCTCCTCCTGGCCCTCGCCGCCGCCACCGGCCCCGCCGGCGAGGCCATCCGCTCTGCCGGCGCCGACCGCGAAGCGATGCTGACGGCGCTGGCTGAGGTCCGGGGCGCCTCCCGGGTCACCTCCCAGGACCCGGAGGCCACCTTCGACGCCCTCCAGCAGTACGGCCGCGACCTGGTCGAGGAGGCCCGGCGGGGCAAGCTCGACCCGGTCATCGGCCGCGACGAGGAGATCCGCCGGGTCATCCAGGTGCTCTCCCGCCGCACCAAGAACAACCCCGTGCTCATCGGTGAGCCGGGGGTCGGCAAGACCGCCATCGTGGAGGGCCTCGCCGGGCGCATCGTCGCCGGCGACATCCCCGAAGGCCTCAAGAGCAAGCGCATCGTGGCCCTCGACCTCTCCGCCATGGTGGCGGGGGCCAAGTACCGCGGCGAGTTCGAGGAGCGCCTCAGGGCGGTCCTCAACGAGATCAAGGCCGCCCAGGGCCAGGTGGTCACCTTCATCGACGAGTTGCACACCATCGTCGGCGCCGGGGCCGCCGAGGGGGCCATGGACGCCTCCAACATGCTCAAGCCGATGCTGGCCCGCGGCGAGTTGCGCATGATCGGCGCCACCACCCTCGACGAGTACCGCAAGCACATCGAGAAGGACGCCGCCCTCGAGCGCCGCTTCCAGCCCGTGCTGGTCGAGGCCCCGTCCGTAGAGGACACCGTCGGCATCCTGCGCGGTCTCAAGGAGCGCTACGAGGTGCACCACGGGGTGCGCATCACCGACTCAGCCCTGGTGGCGGCCGCCATGCTCTCCGATCGCTACATCACCGGGCGGCACCTCCCAGACAAGGCGATCGACCTGATCGACGAGGCCGGCAGCCGCCTGCGCATCGAGATCGACTCCATGCCCGAAGAGATCGACGAATTGGAGCGCAGGCGTCGCCAGCTGGAGATCGAACGGGCCGCTCTCCGCAAGGAGACCGACGCCGCCAGTAAGGAACGGCTCGCCGCCCTGGAGGCCGAGTTGGGCGAGGTGGCCGGCGAGGTGGAGCGCCTCACCGCCCACTGGGACCAGGAGAAGGAGGCCATCGCCGCCATCCGCGCGGTCAAAGAGGAGATCGAGCAGGCTCGAGCCTCCGCCGAGCGCGCGGAACGGGAAGGCGACCTGCAGCGGGCCTCCGAGCTCCGCTACGGCACCCTCCCCGGGCTGCAGGGCCGCCTCACCAAGGGCCAAGAGGCCCTCGAGCAGCTGCAGTCCTCCCTGCGCATGCTGAAAGAGGAGGTGGACGAGGAGGACATCGCCGAGGTGGTGAGCCGCTGGACCGGGGTGCCGGTCTCCCGGCTCATGGAGGGCGAAGTCGACAAGCTCATCCGCCTCGAGGACCATCTGCACCGCCGGGTGGTGGGCCAGGACGACGCGGTCTCGGCGGTGGCCGACGCCGTGCGCCGGTCCCGGGCCGGGCTCTCCGACCCACACCGGCCCATCGGCTCCTTCATCTTCCTCGGCCCCACCGGCGTGGGGAAGACCGAACTGGCCCGCGCCCTGGCCGAGTTCCTCTTCGACGACGAGCGGGCCATGGTCCGCCTCGACATGTCCGAGTACATGGAGAAGCACACGGTGAGCCGCCTGATCGGCGCCCCGCCCGGCTACGTCGGCTACGACGAGGGCGGGCAGCTGACCGAGGCCGTCCGGCGACGCCCCTACTCGGTGGTCCTCCTCGACGAAATCGAGAAGGCCCACCAGGACGTCTTCAACGTGCTGCTGCAGGTGCTCGACGACGGGCGCCTCACCGACGGCCATGGGCGCACCGTGGACCTGACCAACGTGGTGCTCATCATGACCTCGAACCTGGGCTCGGAGCTGATCGACCCCGGCCTCCCCGAGGAGACCGCCCGCGCCCGGGTGCTCGAGGTGGTGCGCCGCCACTTCCGGCCGGAGTTCCTGAATCGGGTGGACGAGGTGATCGTCTTCCACCGCCTCACCCGAGGCGACCTGCGGCGCATCGTGGACATCCAGGTGGAGCACCTGCGGCACCGCCTCGCCGACCGCCGCCTCGGCCTCGAGCTCACCCCGGCGGCCGCGGAGTGGCTGGCCGACCACGGCTACGACCCCTCCTTCGGGGCCAGGCCGCTCAAGCGGCTCATCCAGAAGGAGATCGGCGACCATCTGGCCGTGGCGCTGCTCGAAGGCCGCTTCGACGACGGGGACACGGTGCTGGTGGACGCCGGCGAGGAGGGGCTCCGCCTGGAGCGCGCCGGCCGCTAGCGTCGGCCCGGCATTCCTTGTGAGGAGGACCCTGGTGACCGACCGCCCCGGCTCCGACCGCTTCGGCATCCTCGTGGCGGTGCTCGGTGGGCTCCTGGTCGCCCTGGCGGCCCTGCTGATCATCTTCCTGGTCTCCGGGGACGACGACGGCTCCACCACCACGGCCGCTGCCTCGACCACCGAGGCGACGAGCACGACCACTCCTGCCACCACCGAAGCCACCACCACCACGGCAGTCACCACCACCGCCGGCACCACGACCACCACCACTGTCCCCTTCCCGGGCGACACCGGCCCCAAGTCCGGGGCGGGAGCCTTCGGCTTGCTGACCGGCGTCCGCATCGGCGACCACGAGGGCTACACCCGAATCGTCTTCGACTTCCAGGAGCCGGACTTCCCGAACTGGGAGTTCGCCTACGTGCCGGGCGAGATCGAGGGCATGGCCGGGCCGGAGGGGGGCTGGGTGGAAGGTGAAGCCTTCCTCGTCGCCCGCTTCCAGCCATCCGGGACCGCCGATCTCAGCGGCTCCGAGGTGGTGATGACCTACGACGGCCCGCGGCGCATCGACGTGGGCACGGGCAGCGTGGTTCAGCTGCTGATCATCGAGGACTTCGAGGCGAACCTGTGGTGGGCCATCGGCCTGACCGGCGAGAAACCCTTCTCGGTCGGCACCATGACCGGGCCGCCACGCATCTACGTGGACATCGCCGATTAGCCAGCTCCGTCTCCGCTGGACTCGCTGCGGCCGGTCCCAGCGCCCATCACTGGTCTTGGGCCCCAAGGAACCGCGCAGGTAGCGATATGCCCTGTCATAGCGTGTGCCGGGGTCCCCGCTCCCTGCGGGACCTCTGGAGGAACAGCCATGAGCGAGACACCCGACAGCACTCTGGTCGGCGGCGGGTCGCTGCGCGACCTGCAGGGGTCTTTTGCCGGTGAGCTGGTTCGGGTGGGCGATGCCGGATACGACACGCACCGGAGGGTGTGGAACGGCTCCATCGATCGGAGGCCGGGGCTGATCGCCCGATGCACCGGAGTGGCCGACGTCCAGGTGGCAGTGAGGTTCTCCCGGCAGCGTGGGCTGCTCACAGCCGTGCGGGGGGGCGGTCACAGCTTCCCGGGCCTGTCTACCTGCGACGGCGGCCTGCTGATCGATCTGGGTCTGATGAAAGAGATCAGGGTCAACCCCGAAGCGCGGACCGCGCGCGTGGAGCCGGGGATCCTCCTCGGGGAACTCGATGCGGCCACGCAGCCTTTCGGCTTGGCCGTCCCGGCCGGGATCGTCACCCACACCGGGGTCGCCGGCCTCACCCTCGGCGGCGGCATCGGATGGATCCAACGCAAATACGGGCTCACCATCGACCAGCTGCTCTCCGTGAAGATGGTTACTGCCGAAGGCGAGTTGGTGAGGGCGAGTGAGAACGAGAACGCCGATCTCTTCTGGGGAGTGCGGGGGGGAGGCGGCAACTTCGGGATCGTCACCGAGTTCGAGTTCCGCGCGGTTCCACTGAGCCCCACGGTGATGGCGGGTCCCGTCTTCTGGCTGATGGAGGACGCGGAGAAGGTCCTCCACTTCTACCGCGACTGGATTGCCGACTGCCCCGACGAGCTCATGACGATCGTCATGCAGCGACGGGCGCCTGCTCTGCCTGTGGTCCCGGCGGGACTGGTGGGCAAACCGGTGGTAGGGGTGGCCGCTTGCTACGCCGGGCCCGTCGAGGAGGGCGAGAAGATCCTGCGACCTCTCAAAGCGTTCGGGTCACCGGTCCTAGACCTGTGTCAGCCCAAGCCGTTCGTCACCCATCAAGGTTCCCTCGACGCTTCATTCCCTCGCGGCGCCTGGTACTACGTCCGCTCCTGTGACGTCGCCCAACTGAGCGACGATGTCATCGACGTCGTCGTCGAGCACGGCGGCCGGATCACTTCGCCGCTCAGCAGCATCGCCCTATGGCAGATGGGGGGAGCCGTCGCCCGCGTCGGCGACGCCGAAACCGCCTTCCACGGCAGGGACGCCGGCCTCACCTTCAACATCAATGGCAATAGCCACTCCCCCGAGGGATTCGAGGCAGAACGGCAGTGGGCCCGCGACTACTGGTCCGCGCTGGCTCCCCACCACACCAGCGTGTACGTCAATTTCCTCATGGAGGAAGGAGAAGAGCGGATCAAGCAGGCCTACGGGACCGCCAAGTACGATCGACTCAAGGCCCTCAAACGCAGATACGACCCGACCAACCTCTTCCGCCTCAATCAGAACATCCGCCCGGACTGACCGCCCACTCGGTCCTACAAGGAGAGTGGGCATGCAGACCATCAAGGACGCGGCCGTGAAGTTCCTGGTCAAGAAGCGCATCGCCACCACCGGGGTCTCGCGTAACCCGGGAGGCCACGGCACCAACATCGTGTATCAGCGGCTGCGGGCCCTCGACTACGAGGTGTTCACGGTCAACCCCAATGCCGATCAGGTCGAGAGCGATCGCTGCTATCACGACCTGAGGTCCCTCCCGCAAGCGGCGGAGGCGGTGGTGATCGGGACCCGCCCCGAGACGGCGGGCGCCACGATGCGGGAGTAGGTCGAGTTGGGATCCGGCACGCGTGGATGCACCGGGGGCCCGGCCCCGGGAGCGTGTCGGAGACTGCGGCCGCCTACGGCCGGGAGGGGGGATCACGGTGCTCGACGGCGGGTGCCCGTTGATGTTCGGCCCCACCGGCGGCTTCGGCCACAGGTGCATGAAGGCGATCCTCACGCTGACCGGAGCGGTCCCCCGCAAGGTGTGAGCAGGCGGGTCTGCAGGCTCAGCGGCCCGACGGCCGGGCCCTGCCGATCCTGACCTCGCGCACCCGGCGGCCCTCCATGCGCGAGACGCGGACCCTCCAGTCGCCCTCTTCAACAACATCACCCACCCGGGGGACGCGCCCGAGGCGGTGCATCACGAAGCCGCCCAGCGTCTCGTACTTGCCCGGCGGCAGTTCGATGCCCAGCGCCGCCAGCCGCTCGGGGTGCACACTGCCGGCGGCCACCAGGCTCCCGTCGGCCAGGGTGCGCACCAGGGTCGGCTGGCGGTCGTACTCGTCCCAGATGTCACCCACCAGCTCCTCGGCGATGTCCTCGAGGGTGATGATCCCCGACGCGCCGCCGTGCTCGTCGATCACCAGTGCCATCTGGCTGTGGGCCCGGCGCATCCTGGTGAGCAGGGTGCTCACCGGCACCGTCTCCGGCACCACCAGCAGGGGACGGACGAGCGACGGGTCCGGTGGCCGGTCCCGGGCCTCCTCGGCCACACCCAGCAGGTCCTTCACGTGCACAAAGCCCACCACGTCGTCGAGGTCGCCGGTATGGACGGGGATCCGGGAGTGGCCCGACCGCACCACCACGTCTTCGATCTCCGCCACGGTGGCCTCCGAGGAAACGGCGACCGTGTCGGGCCGGGGCACCATGACCTCGAAGGCGTCGCGATCGCCGAACACGATCGCTCCGGTGAGCAGCCGGTGAGCGAAGTCCCCGATGACCCCCTCCCGCCTTCCCTCGGCAATCAATATGGCCAGGTCCTCCGCCGAGTGGCCCGCCTCGAGGACATCAGCCGGCTTCACCCGCAACAGCCGCAGCACGCCGTTGGCCGTCCCGTTGAGCAGGGAGATCACGGGGCGGAACAGCAGGATGAACCCTCGGAACGGCAGTGACACGGCCAGGGCGGTTCGCTCGGGGTCGGCGATGGCGATGTTCTTGGGGACCATCTCGCCGATCACCATGTGCAGGAACACCACGATGGCCAGAGCGATGATGAGGGCGATGGGGTGCAGGACGTTCCCGGATATGTGCAGGAAACCCAGGCCCTCCTCCAGGATGGCGGCCACCGCCGGCTCCGCCACGTATCCCAGGAGCAGCGAGGCCATGGTGATGCCCAGCTGGGCGGCGGCCAGGCTCAGGGATAGCTGCCGGGCCAGCCGCACCGCTGCCCGGGCCGGCCGGGTCCCTCTCTGCTCGAGCACGTTGCGCCGGGCGGTGATACAGGCGAACTCGGCGGCCACGAAGAACCCGTTGGCCGCCAGCAGGATCACCATCCACAGCAGCGCCCACCAGTTCATCGGCCGTCCTCCCCGGCAACGGGGGCGCGGCGCACGATCACCCGGTCTACGCGGTGCCCCTCCATGGCGGTGATCTCGAAGACCCAGTCGCCCTCCCGGATCACCTCTCCGGCGCCGGGGAACCGGCCGAGAACCGCCACCAGGAACCCCCCGAGTGTCAGGTAACGCCCTTCCGGCCAGGCGAACCCGGTCAGCTCCTGCACCTCCTGGCGGTGGAGCAAGCCCGAGAGCCCCTCGGCGGCGGCCGCCGAGGGGGCGGCCGCCGGCTCGAGATCGTGCTCGTCGGCGATCTCCCCCACGATCTCCTCGAGCAGGTCTTCGACGGTGGCGATCCCCGCGACCCCCCCGTGCTCGTCGATTACCACCGCCATCCCCCGCCCCTCTCGCTGCAGGTCGGCCAGCAGCTCCATGAGGGGCAGGGTCTCGGGCACTGCCAGCGCCGGCTGGGTGATCCTCGCCACCGGGGTCACCGCCCGCTCGGCGGCGGGCACCGCCAGGCTGTCCTTGACGTGGACGATGCCGATGACGTCGTCCGGTCCGGCGCCGTAGACCGGGAGACGGGAGTAGCCGGTCTCCCGTGACAACCGGCGCAGGACGGCGATCGTGTCGCTCCCGCTGATCCCGGTCACCCCGGCCCTGGGCACCATGACCTCGGCCACGGTCTTCTCCGTGAAGCCGATGGCCCGGGTGAGCAGTTCCATCTCACCCTCGCCGAGCCGCCCCGCCTCCCCGGAGGAGCGGATCATCAGGCGCAGTTCCTCCATCGACCGCACCCCGGCCAGCTCCTCCCGAGGCTCGATGCCCAGGCGGCGCACGGTCCAGTTCGCGGCGCCGTTGAGGAACAGGATCAGCGGGCGCAGGGCCCGGTTCACCCACTGCATCGGGATCCCGAAGAGCGCGGCGGAGCGATAGGGCTTGGCGATGGCGTAGTTCTTGGGCACCAGCTCGCCGAAGACCATGGACCCGAAGGTGGCCAGGATCAGAGCGAGCACCAGCGCCACCGTGACCGAGGACTCCGCGGTCACAAGAGGGAGCCCATCGACGACCGGCTCGAGCAACTCGGCAATCGTCGGCTCGGCTATGGCGCCCAGCACCAGCGAGGTCACGGTGATGCCCAGCTGGGCCCCGGACAGCTCGAAGGACAGGTTGTGCAGGGAGGCGAGGATCCGGCGCGCTCGCCCATCGCCCTCCTGGGCGTGCCGCTCGACCCGGCTCCGCTCGATCACCACCAGCGAGAACTCGCCGGCCACGAAGAAGCCAGTGAGGGCGATCAGGGCTGCGACGATGACGAGCCCGATATAGCTGCCGATAAGCCGACTCCGCGAAGCGGAGCCATCAACCTATCATCGCCTGGCGACCGCGATCAAGGGCATCGGCCGGCGGTCGCGTCCGGAACCACCGGCCCGCGCCGAGCCCCGGATGTTGCGATACTCCTGTGCAGGGCCACCATCGCGGTGGTGGCACCCCTCCGGGGAGAAGGAGAAGACGGGGTCATGGACAACGAGTTGTGGCGCTGGATCTGGCTGGGGGTGGCCGCGGTCTTCGGGATCGGCGAGATCTTCACTGCCGGCTTCTTCATGCTGCCCTTCGCCGCCGGGGCCGTGGTGGCCTTCATCCTCGCCTGGCTCGACGTGGGGGCAGTCATCGTGCTGCCGGTGTTCCTGGTCGTCTCGGTGCTGGTGCTTGTGCTCATCCAGCGAGTGGTGCGGCGGGGTGACGAGAAGGCGGTGCCCGTCGGGGCCAACCGCTTCGTCGGCCGGCGCGTGCTGGTCCTCGAGCGCGTCGACCGGGTGGCGGGGACGGGCCGGGTGCGCCTCGACACCGAGAGCTGGCGGGCCACCACCGACGGCGACCCGCTCGAGCCGGGGGGCGAGGCCCGAATAGTGGAGATGCGGGGCACCCGCCTGGTGGTGGTGCCGGAAGATCAGTAGCGAGCAGGCCGGATAGGAGGAGCAATGGACCAAACCCAGTTGCTGGTGGTCCTCATCGTCGTCATCGCCGGGGTCTTCATCGTCATCGGGGCGGGCCTCAAGATCGTCAGCCAGTTCGAGAAGGGGCTGGTGGAGCGCTTCGGCCGGTACGACCGCACCGTGGACCCCGGGCTGCGCTGGATCTGGCCGTTCATCGAGCGTATCCGCCGGGTGGACATGCGAGAGCAGGTGGTAGACGTCCCGCCGCAGGAAGTGATCACCGAGGACAACGTGGTGGTCACCGTCGATGCGGTCGTCTACTACCGGGCCACCGACCCGATGAAGCTGCGCTACAACGTTGCCAACTTCATCCTGGCGGCCACCAAGCTGGCGCAGACCAACCTGAGGAACATCGTCGGCGACATGGACCTCGACGAGGCCCTCACGTCGCGCGAGGCCATCAACACCCAGCTGCGCCAGGTGCTCGACGAGGCCACCGACGTCTGGGGCACCCAGGTGGTGCGGGTGGAGATCCAGCGCATCGACCCGCCGCCGGACGTGACCGAGGCCATGCACCGCCAGATGAAGGCGGAGCGTGACCGGCGGGCCATCGTCACCGAGGCGGAAGGCGACAAGCGGGCCGCCATCCTGCGCGCTGAGGGGGTCAAGGAGTCCCGCATCCTCGAGGCGCAGGGCCAGGCGCAGGCCATCAAGGAGGTGGCAGACGCCGACAGGTTCAAGCTGCTCACCGTGGCGGAGGGCGAAGGACAGGCGATCGAACGGGTCTTCGGGGCCATCCACACCGGCAACCCCAGCCCCGACCTCATCGCCATCCGCTACCTGGACGCCCTGGCCCGCATCGCCGACGGCAAGGCCACCAAGATATTCCTGCCGCTGGAGGTGAGCGGGATCCTGGGCAGTATCGGGGCGGTGCGCGAACTGTTCACCAAGGACGAGGAACCGCCGAAGGCCTAGGGAGTTCTCCCTCTCCCGGCGGAGCCGGGAGAGGGTTGGGGTGAGGGCAGAACCGCGATTGAGCTCCTTGGAACTGAGCGCTTCCTTTGTGTCGCGGGAGAGGCGACTACTTCGCGCTCGGCTCCTCACCGCCCTCAGGCTCGAAGCCTTCGATGACCATCTCCGCCCCCGCGGCAGACTCGGCTTCGGTTGCCACCTCTTCGATGGCGGGCTCCGCC
>Ga0154714_1093_pt5 | contig 12831 bp, 9 predicted proteins | sample Rifle2008BG16ft_FD_105722 | JGI IMG/M metagenome (GOLD analysis project Ga0154714, IMG submission 105722) | Actinobacteria bacterium RBG_16_70_17
CGCGCGAGCGGCGGCCCCTGAGCACGACCGCCGCTCAAGAGACAACCCCCACCCCAACCCTCCCCCGCCGCCGCGGGGGAGCTGAGGAAACCCCCACCCCCCGCCGCCTCAGGCCCGGCCGGCGGCCACCTCGTCGGCCCGGGTGCGGCCGGCGAGGAGGATCAGGTCCTCGTGGAACTCGAACCAGATGCTGTGGTAGCTGTCGACGCGAGGAGAGGCGATGTAGCGGTGGTCGCCATCGCGGACGAAAGCGGCCGCCCGGTCGAGCCTGGCCAAGTACTCGTTGAGCCGGGGCAGCGCGGCGCCCAGCGGGCTCAGCCAGGCGGCCACATCGTGATGGAGCGCGGCCACGTCGGCCAGGACGGAAGCGTCGTAGGTCGCGTCGGAGTGGTCGTTGATGGCCTGCTGGCCGTCCACCTCTCTCATCTGCCAGGCGGTCACCACCGCCTTCATCCGGTGGTCGAACGGCACGAAGGCGTCGAGTGCGGCCTCGGCGTTGGCCGGCCCCCAATGCTCCCGATCGGCGTCGATCAGCCCGCGGGCCGCAGTCGTGCCGTCGGGGGTGAGCTTGAACATGCCCCCGGAGATCCCGGCCAGCCCGTCGGCGGCGAGCTGCTCGAGGACGGCACCGGCCTCCTCGGGAGTGGTCTCGAAGGCGGGGCTCAGCCCCTCCGGCGTGGTGAAGCCCTTGATGAGCAGGGCCCGCAGGGCCATCTGGGCGGTCAGGCCGCCGGCCGCGGCCGCCCCAGCGGGGCCCGGCGCCTCGCTCTTCGGGGCTCCGGCAATCTCGATCCCCAGCTCCCGCGCCCAGGAGAGCAGCTGGGCCGCCTCGGGGACGATGGTCACCTCGCCCCCCACCGCCCCGAGGAACACCTCGCCGGTGCTCCCGTCCACAGTGAGCATGTCGCCCACCGCCAGCGTGTGCCCGCAGATGGTGACCGTACCCTCACCCACCTGCACCGCCGAAGCGCCGACGACGGCGGGGATCCCCCAGCCCCGGGCCACCACCGCCGCGTGGCTGGCGAGGCCCCCCGTGGCGGTGAGGATCCCGGCCGCCCGGGCCATGCCGTGAATGTCGTCGGGCGAAGTCTCGGCCCGCACCAGGATCACCGGCCGGCCCGCCTCCGCAACCGCGATGGCGGCTTCGGGCGTCAGGGCGACCTCGCCGGAGCCCAGGCCCGGAGAGGCGGGGAGCCCGGTCGTGACCGCCACGCTCTCGGCGCCTCGCTCGGAGGTGGTCTTGGGCGGATCCGCCAACAAGTGCGCCACCCGCTTCACCGCATCGGCGCGGGACAGCGGGAAGCTCTCGTCCTCGGCCATCTCCACCGCGATGCGCAGCGCCGCTTGCGGGCTGCGCTTGCCGACGCGGGTCTGCAGCATCCAGAGACGGCCGCGCTCGATGGTGAACTCGATGTCGCAGACGTCGGCGTAGTAGTGCTCCAAGGCGTCGGCGTAGCCCCGCAGCTCGGCGCCGATGGCCGGCATCTTGGTGCCGAGCACGGCGATGGGCTCGGTCTGATGAGTCCCGGCGACGACATCCTCGCCCTGCGCCCGGAACATGACGTCGCCGTACAGCACGTTCTCCCCGGTGGCCGGGTTGCGGGTGAACAACACGCCGGTAGCCGAGTCGTCGCTCCAGTTCCCGAAGACCATGGCCTGGACGATCACCCCGGTTCCCAGGTCGTCGGGGATGCCCTCCCGGGCCCGATAGCTGCGGGCCCGGTCGCCATTCCAGGAGCGAAACACGGCTTCCACCGCGCCCCGCAGCTGCTCCCAGGGGTCCTCGGGCACCGGGATGCCGACGATGTCCGGGTAACTGGTGGCCAGGCGCTGCCGACAGGCGGCCACAAAGGAAACATCGCCCGACAACGCGGCCAGCCCCTTGGCGGTCGACTCGTTGAGGCCCAGGTTGAGAAGGGTGTCCATCATCCCGGGCATGGAGACGGGGGCCCCGGAGCGCACGCTGACCAGCAGGGGGTCGGCCGGGTCGCCGAAGCACCGCCCGAGAACGGCCTCCAGGTGGGCCATGTGCTCCCTGATCTCCTCGTCGAGCCCCGCCGGCCATCCCTTGGCCAGGTACTCCATGCAGGTGGCGGTGGAGATGGCGAAGCCGGGGGGCACCGGCAGGCCGAGGTCGTTGGCCATGGCTGCGATGTTGGCCGCCTTGCTTCCGATGATCTTCCTCATCTCCGACAGCGGCCGGCCGTGGTCCTGGTCGAAGGCGTATATGCGGGTCATCCTCTCCATCCCCTACTCGTGTGGGTGTCTGGCGTCGGATCCGGACGGGCAAACCATAAACGGCCGGCCGACGCCCTCAGCCGGCTCGAAGTCGCGGAACGACCGGTCACCGCGCATCCAGCATCTCACCCGCCGCCCGGAAGGCGGAGGGCCCGAGCTTGAGCACCGGGATACCCGGGTCCTCGTGCTTGGTGCCGCTCATCGACGCCTGGGCGAAGATGATCGAGTCGAGCCGGTGCTCCCGCGCCAGCTTGAGCACCGCTTCGGACACCAGCCGGTCGTGGGTCTCGGTGTCGCCCCGTCCCCGCGCCTGGAAAGCAGCCTCAACGACCTCGACCTCGATGGTCAGGGCCTCGGGCCCCAGGCCCCGCCGCCGCGCCTCCGCGGTCAACGGCTCGATGATCTGCGCCGGGCTGGTCGGCAGAGTGCCGACGATGCCCACCCGTGTGCCCAGGTCCAGGGCCTCTTGGACCAGGGGCTCGGTGATGCACAGAGTCGGCAGGCTGGTGAGATGCCTGACGTGAGCCATGCCCTCACCCAGCGAGGTGCAGGTGAGCAGCAGCAGGGCGGCCCCCGCCTGCTCCGCCTCGCGGACGTAGCTGAGGAGCCTTGCTGCCGTCCTGGGGGTCACCTTCCCCGCCGCCATCGTGTCGGCCAGCAGGCTGGTGTCCAGCATGGTCTGGATCTCCACGTCCGGATGAGCCACCAGGAACTCCCGCTCGAGAGGGGCACTGATGTGGTTCATCACGAAGGGCATCGTGTGCAACAAGAACAGCCGCTTCTTGGGGGCCATGGGGGATCTGTCTCCTCTCGCTTGCCTCGCCGCCTCAGGCGCGCGGGCTCGAAACGACCTCGTTGCGGATGACCCCGATGCCCTCCATCTCCATCTCCACCACGTCCCCGACCTGCAGCCAGCGCTTCAGGGTGGAGGTCATGCAGGTCCCGTGGTCGCAAGTGCCGGAGGCGATGAAGTCGCCGGGGTACAGGTACTCCTCCTGGGAGATGAACTCGATGATCCGGGGGAACTTGTGGTGCATGCCGGAGGAGTGGTCGTTGACCACCACGTCACCGTTCACCCGAACCACCATGCGGAGATCGTCCGGATCGATCTCGTCGGGGGTGACGAGGCAAGGCCCCATGATGTTGGCGCCCTCGAAGTTCTTGCCCTTGGCCGGGCCCAGGTAGAGCTGCATCTCCTGAAACTGGATGTCGCGGGCCGACACGTCGTTGTAGATGGTGTAGCCGGCGATGTAGCCGGCCGCCTCGTCCGGGGCGATGTTGATGCCCTTGCGGCCTATGTAGATCCCGAACTCGAACTCGAAGTCGAGCTGCTCGGTGAAGCGGGGCTTCACGATCGGGTCGTAGGGCCCGGCCACGGTTGCCCCGCTCTGGTGGAAGTAGGGCGGCAGCTTGTAGAACATCTCCGGCCCGGGGGCGTCGGCCAGCACGTCGGCGATGTCGCGGGCCCCGGAAACGCACTCCTTGCCGAAGCGCACGTGCCCCAGGAAGGCGCTGGCATCACGGATCACCGGGGGCCGGGGCACCGGCGCCAGCAGCCGCACCTCGTCGAAGGCGTAGAGGATCCGTTCCCCGCCGGGAGCGAGCAGGTTCCCTTCCCCCGCCCGATCGGCAACTAGCCGCAGGCTCTCGGTCACGGCCCTCTGCGCCTTGTTGCCTCGCGATAGGTACCCGACCATGTCGGGGGGGACCAGGAACTGGGCATATTCGACAGCATCCGGCTCTCCCCGGTCCTCGAACAAGGCGGCGCAAGCGGCGGTCAGATCCACCAGCCGCCCGTCGGCCTCCGCCCCGATCCTGGTGGCCGAACCCACCGGAGAAGCCACCGCGAAGGTGTAGTACCTCATCAGAACTCCTTGGCCCGGGCGAGCCCGCCCGCGGCTTCACCCAACCCGTGCGGGCCCCACGGGTGCGGGCGCGGCGGCGGCGGGCCATCGCCCGCCGCCTCCGTCTCGCATTTCAGTCGGTTCGTGGGATGACGTGCCGGGCTAGTTGCCGGCCCAGTCGTCTCCGCCCGGCTCCGAGACCGCGAGGATGACCTCCAGGCTGTACACCGAGTCGATGAACACCTGCTCCAAGGTGCCGTCCGAGAAGGTCTGCACGAACACCGGGGTGACGGCGTTCATACCGCCCTCGGCGAAGTCGCCGGGGCCGGTGACGCCCTCGTAGTCGATGTCGGTGCCGGCCTTCACAAGCGCCAGGCAGTCCGGGTAGGTGTAGCACACCTCACCCGGGGCCGCCGCGACTTCGAACATCGCCGGCGCCCAGTCGCTCGCGCAGTAGGAGCCGCCCCACTCCACGGCCAGGGCGGTCAGCGTCAGCATGTCGTACTCCGTGTAGTTGTAGGGGTTCGCCGCGCCCAGGTAGGTGGCATCGTCCTGACCCCACGGGTCGGAGGCTTCCCACGCTGCGCTGTAGAACTCCCAGGCCGGGTTGTCGTCCCGGTAGCCCACGGCGATGTAGCCGACGCTCTCCTGAGTGTCGATCGTCTCCAGGCCGAGCGTCTCGAGGAACTCGGCTTGCGACCAGCCGGTCTCACCGATCCAGTTCGTCGACAGGCCAGCCTCAGCCGCCTCCCTGATGACCGTCGCCGACTCCAGCGACCCGGCCTCCACGATGACCGCATCCGGGTCCAGGTCGGCGATCTGCTGCGCCTGGGTCCGGTAGCTGTCCTGGGTATGCGGGACATCGATACGGGCGAGAAGCTCGATCCCGCCGATGTAGCCGAGAGCGGCCTCGGCGGCATCGGCCGCCAGCTGGAAGCCCTCCACCTGGGTGGCGAAGATGACAACCGTTTGGGCGCCGATCATCTCGGCATAGACCGCCCCGTTGGCACCCAGGCCCGCGTCCGGGCCCTGCGCCCGGAAGATCGGCTCCTGGGCATCCCCGCCGATGTCGAACGGGATGGACCCGCCGTGCAGCGTCGGACCGAGCGGCCCATCGTGCTCTTCCACCCATTCCATGAACCAGGTCCTGTACGGGCCATAGCCGTGTGCCGGGTCCATCAGGATGGTGACCCCGTCTTCCTCGATCATCTTGTGGGCGGCGGCCGCCTCACCCACGGTGCCGATGTCCTCGGCGATGAAGTCCCAGTGCCGTCCCAGCGGCGGGTCCTGGTTGATGATCACCTCGATCGGGAAGGTGTGAGTGCCGGTGAGCATCGTCCCATAGGGGGCGAACTCGCCCGTGTAGTAGGCCAACTCACCAACAGTGATGTTGCCGGTGCCCGTGCGGCAATCGAGACCCTCCTCCGCAGCGGTGGTGGTCGTCTCCTCGCCGGCAGTGGTAGTCGTCCCCTCGCCGGCAGTGGTGGTCGTCCCCTCGCCGGCAGTGGTGGTCGTCTCCTCGCCCTCGTCGTCGCCGCAGGCGACGACAATCAGGGAAAGGGCCAGGAGCAGCGCCAGCACTACTCGTGTGCTCTTCCTCATATCGGTCCTTCCTGTTGTCTCTCTGCTAGCTGAGCGGGGGAGCCCTAGATCTGGTACCCCTGCTTCAGGGTCTTGGTGGTCATCTTGTCGGCGTCCATGACCTCGGACGCCTCCCCGAGGCTCAGCACCATTACCCGGTCGGCTACTTCGAGCGCCTTGGTGGCGTTCTGCTCCGCCAGGATGATGCTGACGTCGCGGGTCCGGTGGATCTCTCTGATCTTTTCGAAGAAGTTGTCAACGTACAGAGGTGACAGGCCGGCCGTCGGCTCGTCGAGAAGCAGCAATTTCGGGTCCTGCATCAGAGCCCGGGCACAGGCCACCATGCGGGATTCGCCGCCGCTCAGCGTCCCGGCCGGCTGCCCCCGGCGAGCCTTGAGGTCGGGGAAGAGCCCAATGACCTCAGCGACCCGCTCGTCCACCGACCGGTTGCCGATCATCGCCCCCACGTGAAGGTTCTCGAGCACCGTCAGGTCGGGGAAGATCCCCTTCTCCTGCGGCACGTAGCCGATCCCGCGTCCCGCGCTCACCCACGGCGACACGCGGGAAATGTCCTCACCATCGAACCAGAGCTCTCCGCCCATCAGCGGGATCAAGCGGGCCAGGGTGGCCAGCAGGGTGGTCTTCCCCGCCCCGTTCGCCCCCAGGACGGCGAACACCTCGTGGCCGACTCTCAGGTCGACGCCCTTGACCACGGTCACCCCGTGGTAGCCGCTGCGGATTCCCTTGGCCTCCAGCATGACCTTTGCTTCAGCGTCCAACATGGCCCTTGCCCAGGTACTTCTCCACCACGGTCTCGTGCTCGCGGATCCACCCCGGGTCCCCCTGCAGCACCACGCTCCCTTCCGCCATGAAGTGCACGTAGTCGCTGAGGTTCCAGATCACGTTCAAGTCGTGCTCCACGATCACCACCGACACGTTCTCCTCGGTGGCCTTCTTCTTGATCAGCTCCATGACCCGGTCCCGCATGCCCACCGGCAGGCCGGCAGTAGGTTCGTCGAGCAGCAGGAGCTTGGGCCGCAGCAGCAGGCAGCGGATGATGTCCAACAGCTTCTTCTCGCCCGCCGAGCCGGCGAAGCCAAATGGGTTGTCAAAAGGCAGATAGTCCAGGTACTCCCGTATCTCATCGCCGTACTCGGACCACACCCGCCGCTCACGGAACATGCGATAGGCCCGCTCATCGCGCGCCTGCGACGCCGCCAGCAGCAGCGAATCCCAGATGGTCAGTTGCTCGAAGTCCTGGATCACCTGGTTGGTCTTGACGACTCCGAGCCGGGCAATGGCGTGGGCCGGCTTCGAGGAGATGACGACCCCTTCCGGCGACCCGTCTCCGGCGAAGAAGGTGACCTTCCCGCTGTCGAGCTTGATCGAGTGCATGACCATGCGCATCAAGGTCGTCTTCCCGGCCCCGTTCGGCCCGATCAGGCCTTCGATGGGGTTGCGGCCCAGAGTGAGGTCGGCGACGTCCACCACGACGCGCCCGTCGAAGCTCTTGACCGCTCCTTCAACGCGGATGGTCGGCCGAGAGGCGAGCATGGCAGTCCCTTCAGCCACGGTCGGGGCTCCTGACCGTCTTGTCCCGCCGCATCCTGCCGAGGATGCCCAACGGCCGAGTCATGAGCACGAGGATCAGCGTGGCCCCGTACAGCATCTGGCGGATCACCGGCAACTTGGCCCCGCGCCACTCTGTGGGGAAGGGGATCCAGACCATGAAGACCAGTTCGAAGAGCACCCCCACCAGGAGCACGCCGACCACGGCGCCCCACGACCGGGTGGCACCTCCGACCACCAGCCCCACGATGGCGGCCAGTGTGACCGTGATCCCCAACTCCACCGGTCTCACGTAGTGGAGCATCACCCCGTACAACGCCCCCAGCAGGCCCATCGCCGCCGACGAAGTCGCGAACATCACCAACTTGGCGCGGAACGTCGGCTTTCCCAGACTGCGGGCCAGGGCCTCATTCTGGCCCGTGGCGACCAGCAGACGGCCGTATGGGGACCGGTGCACCCGCATGACGTAGTAGAGGAGGAGTGCCACCACCACCACCAGGATGCCCAGCCAGAGCAGAGTGTTCACCTTCTGCGAGCCGATGTCGTAGGGGTAGTCCGTGGTTCCCATGCCTTCGGCCCCGCCCGTGAGCGAACGATTGGTCTGCGACAGGCCGTAGACGATCGTGGCGAACCCGAGCGTGCCCAGGAGGACGCCGTCGGCATCGAGGCCGACGATCAGCCAGCCCACCAGCAGCCCGGTGAGGCCGGCGGCCACCGTCCCGAACACCAGGGAGAGGAGGAAGGGCCAGATCGTTCCCCAGCTCTCCGGCCAGGGAACGTGGACCAGGAACATCCCGAAGGCGTACATCCCCACCCCGTAGAAGCCGACGATGCCGAAGTTGCCGATCCCCGTCAGCCCCAACTGCAGGTGGAGCAGCAGCGCCAGCCCCATGGTGGTGAAGATGAGAATCAGGACCGTGACGGTGTACTGCGAGAGCCAGTCGAGACTCATGGCGCCTACACCTTCCCCGCCTCGAGCAGCCGGTTCCCCCGCGCCTTCAGAATCACCATGAAGAGGGCAATCACGATCACCTGCGCATAGACGGGTGTGGTCTTGAGCCCCGGCACCAGCTCCAGGAAGGAGAGCGCGACACCGGTGGCCAGCCCGGCGAACAGCACCCCACTGATCCCTCGCGCCCCCCCGATCAAGACAACCAGGAGGATGAAGAGGAACTGGTCCCATCCGAGCCACGCCCGGCAGGAGGTGTTCACCCCGTAGAACGCCCCGGCCAGACCGCCGGCCATCCCTGCGAGAAACCAGATGAGCACGGTCGTGGCCAGAGGGTTGATGCCGCTCACCTGCGCCAGCTTCTCATCGCCGGCCAGGGCGCGGATCCTGACTCCCGCCCGGGATTTCCTGATGAACCAGATCAGCAGCAAGGAGAGAGCCAGGGTGACACCCAGTGCGGTGAGCCGGAAGGGGCTCACCCCCACCCCGAGCACGGAAAGGCTCTTCTGGACCGGCACGTCGTAGTAGCGGAACTCGAAGCCGAAGACGAACTGGAGGCCGTACCGGAGGAAGATCGAGAGACCGAAGGAGATGATGATCGTCTCCACGACCCCAACACTCCGCAGCTTGGCCGGCCGGAAGATGGCGAAGTAGGTGAGCACGCTGAACAGCCCGGTGAGGATCGCCGTCGGGATGAGGGTCAAATAGAAATTGAGCCCAAAGGTCGTGTTGACCCACATGCCGATGTAGGCGCCCATGGTGACGGTTTCGGAGTAGGCCACGTTGATCAACCCGGTCAGGCGGTACAGGAGGGCGAACCCGATGGCCGCCAACACCAGCGGGGCGTCGGACACCACCCCGATCACCAAGGACTGCCGGGCGATAGTCCAGAAGGCCACCAGGACAGCGAGTACCGCGAGGGCGGCCGGCCACTTGACGATGGGTCGGTTGACGGCACGCAGCCAGCCCTGGGGCCCCCGCCCCCGCTCAGGCTCAACCGGCGACTCAATGCCCCGATCGATCTCAGCAGTCAAGACAGCCCTCTCCCAGCGACCGATCCGAACCTCGCGGACTCCCTCGCCATCCGTCGGATGCCACTTGCCGGGATCCCGGGCAGAGCGGGGTGGGAGCTCCCACCGCAGGCTCTGTGTCTGGGACTCGACCCATCGCCCATCCTGTTCGTGCCGGCGCTCGCGCCGGGATGCTCGATTATCGATGGAGCCTAGAGCCGCCCGACCGGTGCCGTCAAACAGGCGCGGGGGGGATCGCGGGCGGGGTTGCAGGAAGCGCTTCTAGAGGGCCCAGGATGCGTTGGCCAGGGCTCCGCCCAAGCACGATCGGGCCACCCCGCCGGATCAGAAGCACTCCACCCCGGCCCCAGAGCGCCGGCCGCCCAGGGCCTCCCGAGGCCACCCCTGGCCCGAAGGAGAGAAGGGGAACACCACCCCCGCCGCGCCCGTCGCCGCCGGGAAGGCGACGACCATGTGAGGGCGGGGTGGGAACAGGAACCGCTAGGGCCCACTGCGCGCGTTTGCGCAGCCCGATATCGCTCCCTGCTTCCAGAAGAGGCACTTCTGAGCGACACCGGGCCTCCCGTTGCGGTGTCGGCCCGACTCGACGTACCTACCTACGTGTAGGTAGACTGCAGGGATGAAGCTCCCCCTGGGCAGCGCTACTCCAGCACCACCTCTTTCATCACCGGGGGGGTCTCACCAAGCTCTTATGGCAAGGTGGCTTGGCGGCGGTGGTGATTCTGGCTACTGGTCTGATCGCCGTCTTGTCCGGCTCCACCGCGACTCCGAGGAGATAGACCGATGAGCCCAGAGAACACCCGCGAGCTGATCCTCGATGGCTTCGCGGACCGGCTGCTGGAGTCGGGCTATCGAGGCGTCTCGCTCAGGGCGATCACCAACGCCGTCGGAATCCAGCGGCCGAGTCTCTACTACCACTTCCCCGGAGGCAAGGAACAGATCTACGCCGAGGTTGCCCTGCGGATGATCGAGACCGACGCAGCTCGAGTCCAGGAAGCTCTCTCGACCCAAGGCGGGCTTCGCGAGCGGCTGAGGTCGCTTGCCCTGCTACACGCGGACGACCCACGCAGGGTTGCCCTCGACCAGCGCATCTACGACGCCACCAGATTTGTGAGCCACGAGACACGCACCACCATCTCGACGCGATACATGGATGGGCTACTTGCACCGGTCCAAGCCATGATGGCTGACGCCATCGCTGCAGGCGAGCTCCGTGACCTCGACCCGGACCTGCTCACCTCGACCTTCTTCGGCATGGCTCAGGTCGTCCGGGGCCTCCCTGACGATGTCGCCATGCCACCAGACAAGCGTGGCGGTCCGCGCTCCACGGCTGACGACATCGCCGCCGAGATCGTCGAGCTGTTCTTGAATGGAGCAGCGTCGGCATGATGCAAGTCGATCGATCGGCACGAGAGGCCTCGTCACACGACTTCGTCCGGATTCGGGGGGCGCGAGCCAACAACCTGAAGAACGTATCGCTGGATGTCCCCCGTGACCGACTAGTCGTGTTCACCGGTGTGTCCGGATCGGGGAAGTCGTCGTTGGTGTTCGACACGCTGCATACCGAGGCCCAACGCCAGCTGGTAGAGACGTTCAGCGCGTTTGCCCGACGTCGCCTCCCGAAGCTATCGCGACCCGACGTCGACGCGATCGAGAACTTGTCGACGTCAATCGTGATCGATCAGCATCGCCTCGGCCGCACGCTTCGGTCAACCGTGGGCACGGTGACGGAGGTATACACGTACCTGAGGATGCTGTTCTCTCGGTGCGGAGACACGCCAGGCATTCCCTCGTTCTTCTTCAGCTTCAACCACCCAGACGGGATGTGCCCACATTGCTCAGGTCTTGGGAAGCAGATACGGATCGACCGAGGACTGCTGATCGACCCCGAGAGGTCCCTGAGAGACGGTGCGATCACCCACCCCGACTGGAAGGTTGGCGGCTGGAACTGGCGTGAGCTCACCGCCCTTGACCTCTTCGATCTCGACAAGCCGGTCGGCAGGTTCACCCCCGATGAGCTGGATCGACTGTTGTACGCCCAGAACGTGCCGATCGAGCGCGTCCACGGAGGAGGCACGTACGCCAAGGTGTGGCAGGGAGTGGCCCGTCGCCTGGAGCGAGCCATTGCCGACAAGGCTGAGGACCAACTTCCCGAGGCCAAGCGAGATGCCTACCAGCAGTACTTCTCCTACGGCGAGTGTGCGGGGTGTGGTGGCCTCAGGCTGAATCAGCGGGCCCTCGATGTCCGGGTCGACGGGGTCGGACTGGGAGATGCCGTCCAGATGGAACTGACCGCTGTAGATGCGTGGTTGCGCACCATCGATGATCCAGTGGCCGAGCCCTTGGTGACCAAGATGCGCGCCATCCTGTCGCATCTGATCGAAATAGGAGCTGGGTACCTGGCGCTCAACCGGGCGGTAGCCACCCTATCCGGTGGTGAGAGTCAGCGACTGAAGATGGCAAGACAGCTCGACTGCGACCTCACTGCCCTGATCTACATCCTCGACGAGCCTTCGATCGGTCTGCACCCGCGTGACATCGACAGGCTCATTGGCCTGTTGCGGAGCCTTCGAGACAAGGGGAACTCGGTGCTGGTAGTCGAGCACGATCCAGCGGTCATTGCAGCGGCTGACTACGTGATCGAACTCGGGCCAGTGGCCGGAGCGGGCGGTGGGAACGTCTGCTTCGAGGGACCGATCGGCAGCTTCCTCGCTTCACGCTCGATGACGGCAGCCATGATGCGCAGCAAGCAGAGAACCGAGAACCGGCCGCGGCGCCGTTGGAGCGACGTCTGGCAAGTGCGGGGCGGGCGAGCCAACAACCTTCAACACATCGACGTGGACATCCCGAAAAAGGTGCTCGTGGCCGTAACTGGGGTGGCCGGTAGCGGCAAGAGCAGCCTGATCAACGAGGTGTTCCTCCCACAGCACTCTGACGCAATCGTGGTCGACCAGACCTCCATCGGACAGTCGAGTCGCTCCAACCCCGCCACGTACCTGGGGCTCTTCGATCACATCCGCGGAATCTTCGCTGAGGCAACAGGAGAGCGAGCAGCGCTCTTCAGCTTCAACTCCGAAGGTGCCTGCCCCACATGCAAAGGCAAGGGCTACCTGGCCATCGAGATGAGCTTCCTCGACGACGTCAAGCAGGAGTGCCCGGGCTGCCAAGGGCGTCGCTACACCGACGATGTGCTGCAGCTGACCTGGAAGGATCTGAGTATCCACGATGTGCTCTCGCTCACCGCTGCCGAGGCCGCGGAGGTCTTCGAACAGGTGCCCATCCGGGCTCAGCTCAAGGTTCTATCCGATGTTGGCCTCGGCTACCTCACCCTCGGTCAACCGCTCTCGACACTCTCCGGGGGTGAGTGCCAACGGATCAAGCTGGCCAAGGAACTCGGTAAGTCGGGCAACCTCTACGTTCTCGACGAGCCCACCACAGGGTTGCACCTCGCCGACATCGACCGACTGCTTCAGATGCTCGATCGGCTCGTGGACGATGGGAACTCGGTCATCGTGATCGAACACAACCTCGACGTGATCGGCCACGCCGATTGGATCATCGACCTCGGCCCTGAGGGCGGCCGGGCCGGAGGCCAACTCGTCGCTGAGGGCACCCCCGA
>Ga0154714_1034_pt2 | contig 11601 bp, 9 predicted proteins | sample Rifle2008BG16ft_FD_105722 | JGI IMG/M metagenome (GOLD analysis project Ga0154714, IMG submission 105722) | Actinobacteria bacterium RBG_16_70_17
TGGGCATGGGTGAGCAGCAGGGCCGCGGGCGTCACCCCGGAACGGCGCACCAGGTCGACGATCCCGGGAAGGTCGGGCGGGGCGTCGATGATGACTGCCGGGCCGCTCGGCTCGGCCGCGACCACCCAGCAGTTGGTGGCGGCCAGCCAGAGCGGGGCAACCCGGACGGTGATCGGCATGTTCGCCAGGTTAGATGGCGCCGGCCACCGCCCGGCGCGGGAGGGTGAACAGGGCCCCGGCCGAGAGCCCCTCGACTAGCAGCCCGGAGAACCGCTGGGCAGAGCCCAGCACGGGAGGGTCGTCTCCCGCCAGTTCTCGAAGTGCCAGGTGTCGCGCAGCAGCGGGAACAGGGGCGGGCGCAGCCGCTCCAGGCGGGCATCGAAGCCGTAGTTGCGGGTCCCGAAGTGAGAAGAGAGGTTCCCCGTGCTCACCTTGGCGATGGAGCCGTTGACGGTCAGCACCGAAACCGAGGTCGGCAGGAGAATGTCGCCGTCCGACCCGCACTCCTGCCCGGTGCCCAGGATGCCTTGCTGGCTGAGCAGAGCCGCGTTGATGGTGATCTGGTTGTCTCCCCCGACTGCGGTGGGGTTGATGAAGATCTCGTCGGAGCCGATCAGGCCTATGACGTCGGTGCCGGAGGTGCCGTTCTGGTAGGCGATGTCCGAGCCGATCACGACGTTCTTGCGAGCCCCCGAGCTCCCGGCGTAGATGGTGACCGCACCCTGCACGGTGGCCGGGGTGCCCGGCCTGCCGATCACCACGTGGTTGTCGGCCCACACCACGGGATTGTCGGCGATGGGGAAGGTCCCGACAAGCGTCCAGGTGGCCGTCTGGGACTTGATGAACCACCACTCCTCTGCGGTGACGCAGTAGTAGCTGCTGTTCGAGTAGGCGGCCGACACCCGCAGCTGGCCGACACCCCCGACGACCACCGGCTCGATGAGCCAGGCGGTCGGGTTGGCCGAGAGCCCGAGGCCCGGATTGAGGCTTCGGCTGAGGCACAGCCCACCCCCGCCGCAGGCCACATCCCGGATGAGGTCCAGGTCGTTCCAGAAGCGCTCGAAGTCGAGGGGCTCCGGGTACACCTCGCGGATGTCGTCGAAATCGCCGTATGTGTCATATCCCTGGGCCCCGCTGGCGAAGATCGGAGTGCCGTAGCCATAGTTGCGACCGATGGCCCCCTCGGAGTAGATGTTGCGGTGGACGATGCCCCGCACCGGGGTCAGAACGAAGTCGAGGTCTCCCCCCGAGTAGACCTTTCCGGTGATCACCACGCCCGAGCCGAAGCGGAGATCCTCCTCCTGGAGCCAGGCGAACTCCGAGATGGGCTCGGGCAGTATGTCCGCCACGATCGCCCGAGTTTGGCGGAAATCGGTCTGCTGGGACAGGACGGTGACGGTCACCGCCCCGGTCTCCTCGTTGGGCTGCACGGTGATCAGAGAAGCGACGTCATCAGCGGAGATGTCGTCTCGACCGCTCAATAGCGGGTGATCGAAGAAGCTGCCGGGATCCTGATAGTCCCAGAGACTGCAGTCGTAGAACCAGGCGCCGCCCGCTTGCACCACTGTCCCGTAGTGGGGCGACGAGGTATCGGTGCAGACCCGAGTCAGCTCGGCCTCGTCGACGAACCGCCGGTAGTACAGGGGGTCGATGGTGAGTTTGGTTGCGTAGCGCTGCAGCATCCCATCGGCTCCGGCCAGGATGGCGTTTTCCCGGCGCTGGTACTGCGAGTCGTCGTAGTCGCCGGAGGCTTGCTTGAACAACAGGATGATGATCAGCATGAGGGCGCCCATGCCCATCACCACCACCGCCAGGGCGAAGCCGCCTTCGCGCTCAGCCCGCATTGCGGAACTCCACTTCCCCGGTGATCTCGAAGGGCTGGGAGGCGCCGACCGAGGTCCGGTCCGGCACCGCCCTCAGCCGGATGGCCATCAGCGAGAACGAGCAATCCCCGGTGCACGCCGTCACATAGGTCTTGGTGGCCGGCGCGCCGGTCCAGGATGCCCCGCGGAACAAGGGCTGGTCATTGAGCACTCGCTCCATCACCACCTGGTCCTGGAAGGCGGCACTCTGGAAGATCCACTCTGGTCCCGAGCCGGCCACGGCCGCATAGCGGGTCACCCGCAGTTCGCACAGTCCCTCGGCGCATGAGCCGCGCTCGTAAACGATCCGCTCCGGCCCTTCCGTCTCGTCGCGGTCGCTGTAGAAGATGATCTGGTCGGCGGTGAGCGACTCCACGGGATACCCGTTCTCCGAAACCGCCTCCGCCTGGCGCAGATCCAGCACGAGTTCGGCCATCACCAGCCGCCCGGCGCTCTGCAACTCGGAGTTGCGCCCGGCGTCCCCCGCGTTCTGGCCGAGGTTGTAGAGCACCCCCGTCAGTGAGGCGGCCACCAGGGCCGACAACAGCGCGGCGATCGACATCTCGACCAGGGTGAACCCGGCCTCGGCCGAAGCGCGGGGATGCGGGAAGCGGCGGCCCAGGCCCCTCATGGGCAAGTCCCGTAGATCGTGGAGTAGCGGTTCTGGCCGGAGTAGATCACCACCGTCTTCGCCCCCAGGACCGCGCCACCGTTGAGACAGACCTTGGCCACCTGCCAGTAGCCGGAATTGGCTACGAAGGAAGCCTCGCCGTTGACGTTGACCGGCATGTACTTCCAGGCGGCGGTTCCCTGCCGGTAGCGAAACTCCGCTCCATAGCCGCTCTGGAGCACCATCGTGCCCTGGCCGGAGGGCCGCGTGAGGTTCAGGGTCACGCTGGTGGTCAGCTCGGGGTCGAAGGGGACCGTCACCGAGCCGTGACCCCATGGAGTGGAGGCGGTGGCGGGGTAGGACCTCCCCTCCTCGAAGGCGAGCGACACCGTTCCGTCTGCCCCAGTGGTGCCCATCAGGGTCTCGCCGGTGGGAAGAGGCACGCTGACCGTGGCCCCGTTCACCACTCGCCCCGTGTTGTCTTTGACAATGAAGGTGACCAGGCTCTGCTCCACCGGCGCCGGCACCAGCGAAACGTCCAGGTAGTGGTCGGGACTGGGGTAGCCCGAAGGGATGAGGACCGAGAGGGCCGAGTAGGGCGCGTAGCCCCATGCCGATATTGTGACGTCGAAGGCGTTCGGCACCAGACCGGAGATGGTGTACTGCCCCGCCGGGTAGGCCACCTGGTCACCGTCCGGGTTCTGCCGGAGGGTGACGACCGCATCGGTGATGGGCAGGCCCGTCTCCTGGTCGGTCACCGTCACGTACAAGTTGGCCGGCCGATACACCCGCAGGCCGGTCTCGGTCAGGTTGCCGGCGCTCAGAACGATCTCGTCCAGCCCGGCGGCGATGTCCTCCGGGTGCAGGACCCAGCCGTCGGCGACCGCCAACTCAACCACATAGTTGCCGGGATTGATGGCCGGGAACACCTGCTCGGCGGTGCGCGTCCGGGAGCGAATGGGCGCGGCGGGGGCGGACCGCACCTGCAGTTCCGGGAGCTGGAAGGTGCTGGTGGCGAACGGCTCGTGGGCGCTGAGGATCACCCGGGCGTTGGCAATGCCCTCATGGGTGCCAATCGCCGGCGGAGCCACGATCGTCTGTACCAACAGAGGCTCCCGCTGGCCCTCCCAGGTGACGGTGACCTCGACGACCTTGTAGTCCACCCCGGGATCCCAGACCCCCTGCACCCCATCCCCGCCCTGGGGGATGATGTCCAGCCCGGTCAGCGACCCGGCGTAGGAGATGACGACCTCGATGTGGTAGTCATCTCCCTCCACGGCGACGTCCCTGCTCGCCGGCACTACGCCGGACGGCGTGTAGCCGGGGTTCCCCACGTCGGCGTAGTCCATGGCCCGGATTGCCTCCAACTCCGTCTGCGCCAGGTGCTCCGCGACCGACATGCGGCGGGCGTCGGTGATCTGGTGGAGGGCGACCACCACCGGCTGGATGCTCAGCACGAGGGCCAGGGCGAGCAGCGTCACCGCCACCATGGCCTCAATCACCGTGAAGCCCTCATCCCCGCGCCCGAAGCGGCACCGTAGGTGCATAGCATTACTTTCGGTAGTCGGCACCGCTGCCTTGAGTGCTTCCGCCTTCACGGGCCGGTGGACAGGGGCCGACAGATCGCCTCAGGGAAGAGCCGAAGAAGCGGTGTCCAGGCCCCCCTAGCGCTCCCCGCCCCCGGGCGCCGGGGCCCGGAACGCATCGAAGACGCCTTCGACCCCCTTGACCTCGGCGAGGGCCCGCGCCAGGTCCTCCCGGGCGGCCACTTCCACCTGGAAGAGGAGCACCGCCGTGCGGTCCCGCGCCAAGCGGGAGGACGAGGCGGTGATGTCGAGCCCCACGTCGCCGAGGGCGGCGATGACGTCCCGCAGCAGCTTGGGCCGGTCGAGCGCCTCCACCTGCATCCAGGCCGAGAAAGCGCCGGTCTGCTGGGCCCCCCACTCCACCTCGACCATGCGCTCGGCTCCCAGGGCCCCGATGTTGGTGCAGTCGGCCCGGTGCACCGAGACCCCCCGCCCCACCGTCACGAAGCCGACGATGTCATCACCGGGGACCGGCGAGCAGCAGCGGGCCAGGCGCACCCACATGTCCTCCAGCCCCTCGACGATGATCCCCTTGCCCACCGGCCGCTCGCGCGGGGGCGGCAGGCGCTCGGGCAGCCCCTCCTCGGGCGCCGCCTCCTCCGGGCGCACCAGGCGCACTACGCGCAGCACGACCGTGGCCGCCTGGGCCCCGCCCTCCCCGACCGCCTGGTACAGGCTCTCGGCGTCGTGAAAGCCCAGCGAGGCGGCCACCTCGACCATCGCTGCGTCCCGGGCTGCGGCGCTGAGGCCCAGCCCCTCCCGCCGTAGCAGGCGGGCCACCTGCTCCCGCCCTTCCCCCACCGCTACCTCGCGGTGCTCGCGGCTGAACCACTGGCGGATCTTGGCCGCCGCCCGGGCGGTGCGGACGAAGCCCAGCCAGTCGCGGCTCGGCCCGTGGTCCTCCGACTTGGTGGTCAGGATCTCGACGATGTCGCCCGATTCCAGCCGGGTGCTCAGCGGGACCAGGCGCCCGTTGACCCGGGCGCCGTTGCAGCGGTGCCCGACCTCGGTGTGCACCGCGTAGGCAAGGTCCACCGGCGTCGCCCCGCGGGGCAGGCTCTTCACCTCACCCTTGGGGGTGAGCACGAACACCTCGTCCTGGTACAGGTCGAGCTTCAGGTTGGCCAGGAATTCCTCGGGGTTCTCGTACTCGTGCGGCAGGAAGGCGATGGAGCGGACCCCTTCCACCTCCTCAGGGGGAGTGCCCTCCTTGTACACCCAGTGGGCGGCGATGCCTCGCTCCGCCCGCTCGTGCATCTCCTCGGTGCGGATCTGCACCTCGATGGGCTTGCGGTCGGGCCCGAGCACCGTGGTGTGCAGGCTCTGGTACAGGTTGAACTTGGGCATGGCGATGTAGTCTTTGAAACGCCCCTGCACCGGCGGCCAGTGGGTATGCACCATGCCCAAGGCGGCGTAGCAGTCGGCCACCCGCCTGGTGATGATCCGGATGCCGATGAGGTCGTGGATCTCCTCGAATGGGCGGCCGGCATCGACCATCTTGCGGTAGATGGAGTAGGAGTGCTTGGGGCGGCCGGAGACGATGGCGGGGATGTCCTGTTCGGCCAGCAGCTTCTCGACTTCCGCCACGAACTCCTCGATGTACGCATCGCGTTTGGCCGCCCGGGTGCGCAACAGCTCCTGGATCTCGGCGTGGCGAAGCGGGTGCAGGATGGCGAAGCAGCGATCCTCCAACTCGTGCTTGATGCGCTGCACGCCCAATCGGTGAGCCAGCGGGGCGTAGACGTCCAAGGTGAGAGCGGCGATTCGCAGTTGCTTCTCCTCGGGCAGGGCGTACAGGGTGCGCACGTTGTGCAGGCGGTCGGCCAGCTTGATGAGCAGCACCCGGACGTCGCGCGCCATGGCGATGACCATCTTGCGGATCGTGGCCGCCTGGGCCTCCTCCAGGTTGCCGTAACTGACCCGGTCGAGCTTGGTGACCCCGTCGATGAGGTCGGCCACGGTGTCGCCGAAGGTTGCCCGCACCTGGTCGAGGGTGAGAGCGGTGTCCTCGAGGGCGTCGTGCAGCAGGGCGGCGGCGATGGTCTCCGCGTCCAGACCGTAGCCGGCCAGGATGTGAGCCACCGCCAGCGGATGGGTGATGTACGGGTCGCCGGTCCGGCGAACCTGTCCTTCGTGGGCCTGCCTGGCGGCGGCGTAGGCCCGCAGGACCAGGTCCCGGTCGCCGGCGGGGAAGTGCCTGCGGAACTCCGAGAGCACCGGCTCCAGCTCGGCGGGGACCTCCTCGGTGCCGGCCGCGGAGTCCTCGGGCAGGGTCATGGGGCCTCACCCCCGGTACCGGGGGTCGAGCGGAACACGCGGGGCCCGGGCGCGTCCATCCCGGGATTGTACGACGGCCCGAATCAGCGCTGGCGCCGGCGCTTCTTGGGCGGCCGGGGCACCGCCCCGGTGGCTCCGGCGATGACCGCCGCCGTCTCGGCCTCAGGGAGGGCCACCAGCGTCCGGTCGGCGAACTCGTCCTCCACACCCTTGCGCCCCAGGCGCCGCCGCACCCGCTGCCAGTGCTCCTCCCGCTCCTTCCAGATCGCCACCAGTTCGGCGCCGAGGAAGATGGAGGAGTAGGTTCCGGCGGCGATCCCGATGAACAGGGCGAGGGCGAACTCGCGCAGGGTGGCCGCCCCCAGCAGGTAGGACCCCACGAACAGCAGGCTGCCGACCGGCAGCAGGGTGGTCAACGAGGTGTTGATGGAGCGCATCAGCACCTGGTTGATCGACATGTTGACGATGGCCGACATCGTGTGCTGCTCGCCGCGTTCGGCGATGTTCTCCTTGATCTTGTCGAACACCACCACGGTGTCGTACAAGGAGTAGCCGAGAATGGTGAGGATGGCGATGATCGTCGCCGGGGTCACCTCGAAGCCGGTCAAGGCGTAGATGCCCGCGGCGAGAACCAGGTCGTGGAACAGCTCGATGATGGCGGCGGCGGCCATCCTCCACTCCAGCCGCCACCAGATGAACAGCGAAACCACCACGAGGAAGACGACCAGGGCGCGCACCGCGGACTCGGTCACCGACCGGCCGAAGGTGGGGCCCACCGTCTGGCGGCTGATCTGGTCGAGATCGTCGACGCCGATCACCTCGGCCACCGCCGCCACCATGCGGTCCTCGGTCTCCGGGGTCAGCTCGGCGGTCTGCACCCGGATGCCGCTCCCGTCCCCGATGAGCTGCACCTTGGCGCCCTCGAGGCCCATCGCGGTGAGGGCGTTGCGCACGTCGGTCACCGAGGCGCCGGCCGGGTTGTCGGACTCGATCAGCGACCCGCCGACGAAGTCCACGCTCAGGTTCAGGCCGCGCAAGCCCAGGGCGAGGGCAGAGATGAGCATGAGGACCGCCGACAGCCCGAACCACCAGCGGCGCCGGCCGACGAAGTCGAAGTGGGTCTCGCCGTGGTAGAGGCGGCTCGCCAGACTCATGGCGCCACCTGCTCGGGGAGGCCGGCAGCGCCCCGGATGCTGAACCAGCCTCCTTCCCCGAGCCGGGTGAGCCCGAGGAGAGCCACGGCGGGACGGGTGAAGAAATAGGTCACCACCAGGTCGGTGACCGTGGCGATGCCCAGGGCGAGGGCGAAGCCCTTCACCGACCCCACCGCCAGCATGAACAAGAGCACCGACGCGGCCAGGGACACGGTGTCGGCGGTGACCATCGTCCGGAAGGCCCGGCCGAAGCCGTGCTCGATGCCGGCCCGCAGCGAGTGGCCCCGGTGCACCTCCTCCTTGATGCGTTCGAAATAGACCACGTACGAGTCGGTGGTGATGCCGATGGCCACGATCACGCCGGCCACGCCGGCCAGGGTGAGCGTCACCCCCTGGGCCTCCCCGAGCAGCGAGAAGACGACCAGCACGATCGACCCGAAGACGGTCAGGCCGATCAGGTGGACCAAGCCCAACGACCGGTAGTAGAGGATGATGAGGGCCGACACCAGGACCAGGCCCACAACGCCGGCGAAGAGGCCGGCCCGCAGGGAATCCGACCCCAGGGTGGCCGAGACCGACTCCACTGCCGCCTGCTCGAAGGCGACCGGCAGGGACCCGTACCGCAGCACCACCGACAGGTCCCGGGCCGCCTGCTCGACGTTGCCGCCGCTGCCCATGGTGATCACCGCCCGGCCGCCGGGGATGCCGGTCTCGGGCGTGATCGCTTCGTCCATCTCCGGGGCCGACTGGACGTCGCCGTCGAGCACGATGGCGAACCGGCGCCGGTCGTCGCCGACGCTGTATCCGGCCAGCTCCTTGGTGACCTCCTCGAACTTGGCGGCGCCCACATCGTTGAACTGGAGCGACACCACCCACTGGCCCACTCCGCCGGTGCTCACCCCGAAGGGAACGCCCGTGCCACCGGAGCCCGTCTGGATGAAGGCAGCCTGGGCGTCGGACAGGTCGGCGCCGAGCACCCGCGCCGGGGCGCAGTGGAACACTTCGCCGGTGTCGGAGTTCGCCAGCCAGGCCTCCTTCGTGGGGTCGTCGCTGAGGGTCAGGCCGGTTTCGCCGTCCACACACCCCAGCTGCTCGTTGAGGGGCTGGTCCGGGTCACAGATGGTGATGCCTTCGGGCAGCACGGGGGCCAGATCCAGCGGCACCGTCGTGGTGGTGGTCGTGGTGCCCGCCTCGGTGGTCGTCGTGGTGGCCGCGGTGGTGGTCGTAGATGAGGTCGAGGACGAGGAGGTGGTCGAGCCGTCCCCGGCCGTCGTCGTGGTGGTCTCCTCCGGCACCGTCGTGGTGGTCGTCGTGGTGGAGGTCGAGTCCACGTACTCCTGGGCTTTGACCAGCAACGGGCTCACCCCGTAGGGGTTCACCTCCAGCACCGGTCGGAAGGCGAGCTGGCCGGTGGTGCCCACGGCCTGCAGGGCCCGCTGCCGGTCGGTCACCCCGGGGAGCTGCACTTCGATGGCCCGCTGGCCGGCGACGGCCACCTCCGGCTCCTGCACCCCGCCCAGGGCCTCGATCCGCCGGCGGATGACGTCCACCGCCATGTCGAGCACCGCGGAGTCGGTGCCCTCCGGTGCCTCGAGCAGAACCGAGAAGCCACCCTGGAGATCGAGCCCCAGCCGGGGTGTGATCCCCAGGCCCAGGGTGACGGCCAGGGAACCCCACGACACCATGAGGGTGATGATGAGCGTGATCAGCGCGGCGCGCCGCGACATAGTTGTTATCGGCCCTTCGGGGTCACCTTGCCGGCGAGAGCCCGCCGGGCCACCCGCAGCTTGCCGCCGCCTTCGGTCTGGATGATCGCCGTGTCGGTTTCCTGGTCGAAGTAATCGATGGTGCCGTAGATGCCACCGATGGTCTGCACCTCATCGCCGACCGACAGGGAGGACTGCAGCTCCTGCTGCTTCTTCTGCCGGGTTCGCTGCGGCCTGATGAGAAGGAAGTAGAAGAGGCCGCCGATGACCACCGCATACATCACGATGGTCAGAATCATGCTGCTGCTCGAGGTCGTCTCCTCGGTGGTGGTGCCGGTGGTGTCGCCGGTCGTCGATTCGGTGGTCTCATCGCCGACGGGCAGGCAGCCCACCGTCATGGCGCTCAGCGCGACGACCAGGACGAGAAGACCCAGGGACCGCAAGAGGCCCCGGGCACGGTGCTTCAGCATTACTCCTCCGAGATCCGGCAACCAGGGCCCCCGCCGCCGGGGCGAGAGCCGAATCATCGTAGCCGCCCCGGGGCCCCGCGAGTGCCGCGGGCCGCCGCCACCCGCTCCCGGTAGGCGGCGAACTCCCCCTTCTCCACCCCCCGGCGGGCATCGGCGAGCACTCCCAGGGTGTAGGTGAGGTTGTGGATGCTGAGCAAACGGTGGCCCAGCAGCTCCCCGGTGACCCGCAGGTGCCGCAGGTAGGAAAGGGAGTAGCGCCGGCAGGTGAGACACGGGCATTCCGGGTCGATGGGCCCGCTCTCCGCCGCCAGCTCGGCTCGCCGCACCGCGTAGTCGCCGAGACGGGAGAGGACCTTGCCGTGCCGGGCGAGGCGGGTCGGCCAGACGCAGTCGAACAGGTCGCAGCCCCGCGCCACCGCGGCGAGCACACCCTCGGTATCGCCCAGGCCCATGAAGTAGCGCACCTTGCCGCCCGGCAAGGCGGCCGCGGCCGCCTCGAGGGCGGCGTCGCGCTCCGCCGTCCCCTCCCCCACCGCCAGACCCCCGATCCCGAACCCGGCGAATCCCAGCGCCGCCGTGCGGGCGGCGCTCTCCGCCCGCAGCTCCGGGTCGGTCCCTCCCTGCACGATGCCGAACAGGGCCTGGTCGGCCCGGGTGTGGGCGGCCACCGACCGCTCCGCCCAGCGCAGGGTGCGCTCCATGGCCCGCCGAACCTGCTCCTTCTCCGCCGGCAGCGCCACCGGCACGTCGAGGGCCATGGCAATGTCGGGACCGAGGCGCTCCTGGACCGCCACCGCCTCCTCGGGGGTGAGCCGCGCCGCCGATCCGTCGTAGGCCGACCGGAAGCCGACACCATCCTCGTCGACCCGGGGCTCCAGCGACAGCACCTGGTAGCCGCCCGAGTCGGTAAGGATCGGCCCCTCCCACGCCATGAAACCGTGCAGCCCGCCCAGCCGGGCCACGACGTCGCTGCCGGGGCGGAGCATGAGGTGGTAGGTGTTGGCCAGGAGCATCACCGCCCCCGCTTCGGCCAGGTCGCGGGAGTCGAGGGCTCGCACCGTGCCCCGGGTCCCCACCGGCATGAAGGCCGGCGTGGGAACGCTGCCGTGGGGGGTTGCCAGCACTCCCGCCCGGGCCGCCCCGTCCACGTGCTCCAGGCGGAACGACACCGCCTCGCTCATCCCGCCCTCCGGGCCAGCATGGCGTCGCCGAAGGAGAGGAACCGGTAGCCCCGCTCCAGCGCCACGCGGTAGACCTCGCGCCAGCCCTCCCCCATGAAGGCGGCGATCAGCACCACCAGGGTCGACCCGGGCACGTGGAAGTTGGTCACCAGCAGATCCACCGCTCGGAAGGGGTAGCCCGGGGTGATGAAGAGATCGGTCGAACCGGGCCCGGGTCGAACGGCCCCACCGCCCTCGACGGCACTCTCCAGGGCCCGCACCACGGTGGTGCCCACCGCCACCACCCTGCCTCCCCGCCGGCGCGCCGCAGCCACCGCCGCCGCCGCCGACTCCTCGATCAGATAGTCCTCCCGGTGCATGCGGTGCTCCTCGAGGTGAGCCGCGGCGATGGGACGGAAGGTGTCCACCCCAATGCCCAATTCCACCGCGGCCATCTCGACCCCCCGCTCCCCCAGCCTGCGGAGCACCTCGGGAGTGAAGTGCAGGCCCGCAGTAGGGGCGGCCGCCGACCCGGCTCGCTCGGCGTACACCGTCTGGTAGCGCTCCGGGTCGTCGAGCCGGCCGGTGAAGTAGGGAGGCAGCGGCACCTCCCCCCAACGGTCGAGCGCCTCCTCGAGGGGCAGTTCGCCGGCGTCGAGGGAGAGCAGCGCCTGCCCCCGGTCGGGGCCGGCCAACACCACCGCCCCTATACCCCCGAAACGCAGCCGCGAACCCGGGTGGAGGCGGCGGGCCGGCCGCACGAGAGCCTCCCACCC
>Ga0154714_1134_pt1 | contig 11535 bp, 8 predicted proteins | sample Rifle2008BG16ft_FD_105722 | JGI IMG/M metagenome (GOLD analysis project Ga0154714, IMG submission 105722) | Actinobacteria bacterium RBG_16_70_17
CCGGCTTCGGCTCCCGGGCGGTGACGATGATCATGTCGCCCAGGCCGACCAGCTTCTCGGCGCCGACGGTATCGAGGATCACCCGGCTGTCAGTCTGCGAGGCCACCGAGAAAGCCAGCCGCGAGGGGATGTTGGCCTTGATGACCCCAGTGATCACGTCCACCGACGGGCGCTGGGTAGCGATGACCAGGTGGATGCCCACGGCCCGGGCCATCTGGGCGATGCGCACCACCGCCTCCTCCACCGCCCGGCCGGCCACCATCATCAGGTCGTTGAGCTCGTCGATGACCACCACGATGAAGGGAAAGCGCTCGAAGTGCTCGGGGTCGAGGAGGCCGGCGTCGTACTTCTCGTGGTAGCCGTCCACGTCGCGCACCTCGGCGTCGGCGAGCAGGTCGTAGCGCACGTCCATCTCCCGAACCACCCACTGCAGGGCGTCGGCCGCCTTCTTCGGGTTGGTGATCACCCGGGTGAGCAGATGAGGGACGTCGTTGTACTGGCCCAGCTCCACCCGCTTGGGGTCGACCAGGATGAGGCGCACCTGATCGGGAGTGGTGCGCACGAGTATGGAGGCGACCAGGGCGTTGATGCAGGAGGACTTGCCCGCCCCGGTGGCGCCGGCGATGAGCACGTGGGGCAGCTCCGCCAGGTGCAGCATCATCGGCTGGCCCGAAATGTTCATCCCCAGCCCCACCGAGAGCGGGTGGCTGGCCTCCTCGGCCTCGGGGCTGCGCAGGATGTCCCCCAGGGTGACCAGGCGGCGGTGCCGGTTGGGGACCTCCACCCCGATGGCGCTGCGGCCGGGGATGGGGGCGAGGATCCGCACGTCGGGGGTGGCCAGGGCGTAGGCAATGTCGTGGGCCAGGCTGGTCACCTTGGCGACCTTGACCCCCGGGGCCAGCTCGATCTCGTAGCGGGTGACGGTGGGTCCGGGCACGATTCGCGTGAGGCGGGCATCCACCCCGTGCTGGAGCAGCGTCTCCTCCAGATCGCGAGCGGTCTCCTCGAGCGTGCGCTTGTCCTGGGCCACCTTGGCGCCCCGGGCCAAGATGTCGAGCGGGGGCTTCTGGTAGCCCGCGGCGGTAGCCGGCCGGCGGACGGGCCGGGAGGCTCGCGGTGCCTCCGCCTTTGGTTGGGCAGAAGCGGCCGGCCGGGGCGGGGCGTGGGCCGGCGGGGCCGGCACCGCCCGCTTGGCCTTGCCCTTGGGTGCCGGCGAGGCGGCCGCCACGGCCGGCGCGGTGACCCGGTGACGGCGCCGGCGGCGCAGGGCGCTCACCAACCGCCGCCATGTGTCGGCCACCACCGTGCCCATCTCCCGCAGCGTGGCGCGGCAGAGGAGCAGCACACCGAGGGCGATGAAGGCGACCAGCACGACCAGCGCCCCCCAGAAGCCGATCACCCGCCGCAGCGGGAAGGCGATCAACGATCCAACCGCCCCGCCCCGCTGCTTCACCAGCTCCAGGGACGCGGCCAGGGACACCGCCCCGGTCATCAGGTGGAACAGGGCCAGGGAGGCGACGAAAGAGACGCCGAAGCCGGTGGCCAGGCGGCCCTGCTCGTGATGGGGCGAGGAGAGGATGAGGGTGGCGCCGAGGATCACCAGGACGATGGGCACCACCAGCGCCCACACGCCGAAGAGCAGCCGCAGGCCGGAGTCGATCAGGGACCCGAAGGGGCCGGCCAGGCCGAAGGCGGCCAATCCCAGGAGGATCCCCCCGACGACGAGCAGCACGCCCCAGACATCCTGGGCGTGACGGCCGAAGCCGTTACGGAAGCGTTCCCGCAGAGCCGCCAGCGCGGAGGCCCGGCGCGGGGTCTTCTTCCTCGTCCTCACCGAAGTAGCCGCCCTGCCCCGCCCTTTGCCCCGGCGGGCGGGCTGCCGCTTCGCCATGCAGACGGAACACTACACAACGGGCCACCGCGGGCAAACGACCACCGGGGTTTTGAATGCCGGGTCCCGTGCCTTGCCCACTCCGCACCGGAACGCGCCCGGCGCGCTCCCTCTCCCGCGTCAGCGGGAGAGGGCGGGGGGTGAGGGCTTCGTCCGTCGCCGCGGAGGAGGCGATCAGACCTCGAGCACGATGGGGATGACCACCGCCTTGCGGGACTTCTCCGCCCGGGTGACCCGGTTGACGGCAGCGCGGACGTGCTGGCGCATCGTCTCCAGATCGGGGGGCCGCCCTTCCAGCAAGCGGAGCTCGGTGGCCACCGCCTCCGCCGCACGGGCCAGCACCAGAGCCGGTTCGCCGACGAAGCCATGGCTCTGGACATCGGGCCCCTGCACCACCTGCCCGGTGGCCGCGTCCACCCCCACCACCACCACGATGACCCCGTCCTCGCCCAGACGGCGGCGGTCGCGGATGACCCCCCCCACCCCTTCCACCTCGAGGCCGTCGACGAACACCAGACGCCCCGGCACCGCCCGGCGCTCCACCCGGGTCTCCGCCCCGTCGAGCACCACCCGGTCGCCATCCTCACAGACCAGCACCTCGGGCACCCCCATCTGACGGGCGAGGGCGGCGTGAGCGCTCAGATGGCGGTACTCGCCGTGAATAGGGACGAAGGCCTTCGGGCGCACGACGTTGAGGAAGGTCCGCAGCTCCTCCTGGGCGCCGTGCCCGGAGACGTGAATGGGGGCGTTGTCGCCGTGGAAGACATGGGCGCCCAGGCGCAGGAGGCCGTTGATCACCCGCGACATGCGCATCTCGTTACCGGGAATGGCCCGCGCTGAGATCAGCACGGTGTCGCCCTCCTCGATCTTCACCCAGCGGTGGTCGCCGGCGGCCATCAGCGAAAGGGCGGCAAAGGGCTCCCCCTGCGAACCGGTGCAGACCACGGCGGTCTTCTCCGGGGGCTGGGTCAGCGCCTCCTCGATGGGGATCACAGCGTCGGGGGGCAGCTTGATAGCCCCCAGCGCCTCGCCGACGGCGACGTTGCGCTGCATCGAGCGCCCCAGGAAGGCCACGTAGCGGCCGGCGTCGGCGGCGGCCTCCGCGATCTGCTGCACCCGGTGCAGGTGGCTGGAGAAGCAGGCGGCGATCAGCCGCCCGCGGCTCTCCACCACCAGCTCGTAGAGCGACCGCGCCAGGCTCGACTCGCTGGGGATGAAGCCCGGCTCCTCGGCGTTGGTGCTGTCGGCGAGCAGCAGGCGCACCCCCTGCCGCCCCAGAGCGGCGAACTCGGGAAGGTCGGTGGGCACGCCGTCGATGGGGGTGGGGTCCAGCTTGAAGTCGCCGCTGTGCACCACCAGCCCTTCCGGGGTGTCGAAGGCGATCCCTGCGCCCTGCGGGATGCTGTGGGAGACGGGCACCAGCAGGAAGCGGAAGGGCCCGTGCTGCACCCACTGCCCGGGGGCGACCGGCCGCAGGTCGGCGGTCAGGCCCGCTTCCTCGATGCGGCTGCGGGCCAGCTCGACGGTCAGAGGAGTGCCGTAGACGGGGACCGCGATCTCGGCCAGCAGGTAGCCCAGGGCGCCCACGTGGTCCTCGTGCCCGTGGGTGAGCACCACGCATTCCAGGTCCGCCCGCCGCTCGAGCACCGAGGTGAAGTCGGGCAGCACCAGGTCCACGCCGAGCATGCCCTCCTCCGGGAACATCAGCCCGCAGTCGACCAGGGCCAGGCGGCCCTCCACCTCCAGGGCGGTGCAGTTGCGCCCGACCTCGCCGAGCCCACCGAGGAAGGAGAGGGCGACGGTCATGCCTGCTGGGCCACCACCAGGGCCTCCTTGACCGCCTCGACCGTGGCGGCCGAGGCCCGCACCAGTGGGAGCCGGGGATCGCCAACCGGCGCCCACAACTCGTCCATGGCCGCTTTCACCGGGGTCGGGTTGGGCTCCAGGAACAAGGCCCGGCAGAGCGGGCTCAGGGCCCGGTGCAGGCGCTGCGCCCCGGCCAGGTCGCCGGAGAGCACCGCCGCCACCATCCGCCGCACCTGCCGGCCGACCAGGTGCGCGGCCACCGAAACCACCCCCACCCCGCCCACCACCATGATCGGCAGGGTGTTGACGTCGTCGCCCGAGTAGACGGCCAGACCGTCGCCGACGGCGGCGACGGTCTCGGTGGTGAAGGCGAGGTCCCCCACCGCGTCCTTGACGGCCACGATGCGCGAGTGGGTCGCCAGGCGGGCCAGCGTGTCCACCTCGATGCGCCGGCCGGTGCGGGCGGGGATGTTGTAGAGCATCACCGGGAGGGCGGAGACCTCGGCGATGGCCTGGAAGTGGGCCAGCAGCCCCGCCTGGGAAGGCCGGTTGTAGTAGGGCGTCACCGCCAGCACCCCATGGCAGCCCACCGCCTCGGCCCGCCGGGTCATCTCGACCGAGTGGGCGGTGTCGTTGGTGCCGGTGCCGCCCACGACCCGGGCCCGTCCCCCCACCGCGTCGACCACGGTGCCGAAGAGCGCTACCTTCTCCTCGTCGGAGAGAGTGGGCGACTCGCCAGTGGTCCCGGCCACCACGATGCCGTCGCTGCCGGTCTCCACCAGATGGTGGGCCAGGTCCCACGCCCGGCCGTGATCCACCGCCCCGTCCGGCCCGAACGGGGTGATCATGGCGGTCAGCAGGTGGCCGAAGGGGGCGGCCATGGTTCCTCCCGAGATCGTCATCGCAGGACGGTAGCATCGGCCCCCGTCGTGTCCCGGCGGGAATGATCCGCCGCCGGGCCCGTGTTCTCACATCCGTATGGTCGTCAAAGACATCGATCAGCAGGCCTTCGGGCAGGACGTGCTGCAGCGCAGCCACGAGGTCCCCGTGGTGGTGGACTTCTGGGCGGCCTGGTGCAATCCCTGCCGCGTCCTCGGCCCGATTCTCGAGAAGGTAGCCGCCGACCACGAGGGGGCCTTCGAACTGGTCAGGGTGGACGTGGACCACAACCAGGCCCTCGCCGCCCAGTTCGGGGTACAGGGCATCCCCACCGTGCTCGCCTTCCGCGACGGACGGCCGGCAGCCCAGTTCACGGGGGCCCTCCCCGAGGCCGCCGTGCGCCAGTGGGTGCAGCAGATCCTCCCCACCGAGATCGACCGCCTGGTAGACCAGGCCCGCGACGCCGTGCTCGAGGGCGACGAACCCGTCGCCGAATCGCTGTTCCGTCGGGTTCTCGAGGATGTCCCCGACCACGGCGAAGCCGGCACCGGGCTGGCCTCCCTGCTCATCGCCCGGGGAGACGCCCAGGAGGCGCTCATTCTGCTCGGCCGGCTCCCCCGCTCCGCTGAGGTGGAGCGCCTCGAGTCGGCGGCCCGCATCGCCGACGCCCGGGGCGGCGACCTCCTCGCCCTGGAGGCCCGGGTCGGCGCCGACCCCGCCGACACCCTGGCGCGCCTCGAGCTGGGCAGGGCCTTGGCCGCCCGCAAGGAGTACGAGCCGGCCCTCGACCACCTCCTGGCCGTAGTGCGGGCCGGGGGGCTCCACCGGGAGGCGGCCCGCACGGCGATGGTGGACGTGTTCGGCCTGCTCGGGAACGGGCACCCGCTGACCACCCTCTACCGGCGCGCCCTGGCCAGCGCCCTCCACTGAGTCAGAGGTCCAACAGAGCCTCGAGTCCCACCGTCACCGGGTCGGGCAGGCTCGCCACCCGGCGGATCGCTAATAGCACCCCGGGGAGGAAGGAGGCCCGGTCGGTGGTGTCGTGGCGGATGGTCAGCGTCTCCCCCGGCGACCCCAGGATCACTTCTTGGTGGGCGAGCAGGCCGGGAAGGCGCACCGCATGCACCCGTACCCCCTCCACCGCTGCACCCCGCGCCCCGGCGACGACCTCCCGCGACTCGACCGCCCGGGACTGCCGGCCCCCAGCCGCGGCCATGCCGGCGGCCGTGGCCAGGGCGGTGCCAGAGGGGGCGTCCGCCTTGCGGTCGTGATGCAGTTCCACGATCTCGGCGGCGGCGAAGTGAGGAGCGGCGGTGGCGGCGAACCGCATCATCAGCAACGCGGCGATGGAGAAGCTGGGAACGACCAGGCAGTTGGGCGGCCCACTCCCCCACTTTCGGCGCAGCACGGCCAGGCGGGCGTCGTCGAAGCCCGAGGTGCCCACCACCGCGTGGAGGCCCAGGCGGCGCCAGCGCGCCAGGTTGCCCAAGACCACCGACGGGTTGGTGAACTCGACGACCACCTCGGCTCCGCCGACCGCCTCGGGGTCGGCGGACACCGTGACCCCCGCCACTTGTGCTCCCGCCCCGTGCGGGTCGTAGCCGGCCACCAGCTCCAGGTCGGCGGCGGCGGCGACCGCCTCCCCCACCAGCCGGCCCATGCGCCCGGCCGCCCCGGAGACCGCTACCCGGGTCATCGCACGAACTGCTCCAGATCTGCCCCGGAGAACGGGCCCACCGCCCCCAGCACCTGCGGGGAGGAGAAGACTTCCTCGGCGACTCCATGGACATCGGCCCGGGTGACGGCGTCGATGGCGGCCACCGTCTCGTCGAGCGAGAGGTGGGGCATCCCGGTCAGCTCGTGGCGGCCGAGGCGCACCATCCGGCTGTTGGTCTCCTCCATGGAGAGGGCCAGTGATCCCTTCATGTTGCCCTGGGCCCGCTCCAGCTCGTCGCCGGTGATGCCCTCCGCCGCCAGCTTGGCCAAGGTCTCCCTCACCAGCCCGAGCACCTCAGCGGTCTGGCGCGGGGTAGTGCCGACGTACACCCCGTAGGCGCCCGAGTCGGCGTAGGGCATGCGGAAGGAGTAGACGGCATAGGCCAGGCCCCGCTCCTCGCGGATCTCGCGGAACAGCCGCGACGACATGCCGGCGCCCAGCACGTGGTTGAGCAGGCCGAAGGCGAAACGGCGGTCGTCGCCGCGAGTAAGGGCCTCACCCCCAAAGACGAGGTGAGCCTGCTCGGTATCGCGGGTCTTCACCTCGACCCGGGGGACGATGGCCGGGCCCCGGTACTCGTGGCCCACCGGCGGCCCTTGCCACGGGCCGAAGTGCTCCTCTGCCAACTCCAGCACCCGCTCGTGCTCGACGTGGCCGGCGGCGGCCAATACCGTGGCCGCCGGCTGGTAGCGGCGGCCCCAGTAGGAGAGGATCGCCTCGCGCGGCATGCCCCCGATCGACTCGCGGGTGCCTAGCACCGGCAGGGCCAGACAGTGCTCCCCCCAGAGCGCCCGGGCGAACTGGTCGTGGGCGACGTCGCCGGGGTCGTCCTCGTTCATGTTGATCTCCTCGAGGACGACGTTGGCCTCCGACGCGATGTCCTCGGGGCGAAAGGCGGGCCGGAGCAGCATCTCGGCCAGCAGCTCCATGCCCATGGGAAGGTCGTCGTCGCGCAGCTGCGCCCAGAAGCAGGTGTACTCCTTGGAGGTGAAGGCGTTCGATCGGGCGCCCACCGAGTCGAAGGCCCGGGCGATGTCCTGCGCGGTGAAGCGCTCCGAGCCCTTGAAGAGCAGGTGCTCGAGGAAGTGGGAGCAGCCCGCCTCGGCAGGCGCCTCGTCCCGACTGCCGGTGTCCACCCAGCAGCCCACCGCCACCGAGCGCACCGAGGGCATGGTCTCGGTGATCACCCGCAGGCCGTTGGGGAGAGTGGTGAGGCGGTGCTCCATGGCCAGTTGATGTTAGGGGCGAGCGCTCGGCGACCCCGGATCCCGGGCCATCCAGTCGTGGACCGCCTCGGCCACCAGCGCGGGCGCGTCGTGCGGGAGCCAGTGGCCCAGGCCCGGCAGGATCCGCTCGTCGTACTCGGCGGCCACGAAGTCCCCGGATCCCCGGGCGGCCCCCGGGACGAAGGCGACGTCCTCCTCCCCCTGCAAGTAGCGGACCGGGAAACGCACCGGCGGCAGCCGCAGCGGGCGGTCCGGGTTGAACAGGTCGGGGCGGTAGTTGGCCCGGTACCAGCCCCCCATAGCGTGGAAGCGGCCCGGCTCCGACCATTGCGCCCGGTAGCCCTCGATGAGCTCCGCCGGCACGGCCGATCCGGCAAAGGCCCACTCGGCGAGGCGGCGGAAGCGATCGGCGGCCAGGAGGGCTTCGCCGGAGTCCCCGGCGTGGAGGAGCCAGACGTAGAAGGCCCGCCGCAGCTGGACGGGGTCGGCGATGCCCGCCCTCTGGAGATGCTGCGGGTGGGGGGCGGACAGCACCACCGCCCTGCTGAAGCGCTCCGGGGCGAAGGCGCCGGCGCTCCAGGCGAGAGCGCCGCCCACGTCGTGGCCGACGATCCCCGCCCGCTCGATGCCGAAGTGGTCGAGCAGGCCGAGCAGGTCGCCGAGCAGAGCCGGCATGGAGTAGGCGGCGGCTGCCTCCGGCATGGCCGAGCAGCCGAAGCCCCGCTGGTCGGGCATGAGCAGGTGGTACCGATCGGCCAAGAGCGGGGCCACCGACCGCCAGCACCGATGGTCCTCGGGCCACCCGTGCAGCAGTACCAGCGGCGGCGCGCCCTGGCGGCCCACCGTGCTCACGTGCAGCTCCACCCCGGCCGGAGAGACGCGGGTTTCCATGTGCGGACGCTAACAAGCCGGGCCGCCGGCCGCCCGCTGTGGCCCGCCGGCGATCGCGGCGTGAGAGAATGAGGGGCTATGCCGCGGGAGTCCATGCTCACCGAGATCCTGCCGCCGGAGGAGCGGGCCATCGAGGCCGTCGTCGCCCGCTACCAACGGGTGGCCCCGGCAGTCACCCGCTTCGCCCGGTCGCTGTCGGGCAACGACAGCCTGCGGATCCGCCTCGGGTCCCAGGCTGCCGCCTCCCCGGCGGAGATCGTGGTCGATCCGGGCGTCTTCCAGGCGGCCTACGCCCGCCAGGCCCCGGTCACCCCGGCCGAGGTCGCCCTCGCCTCCGCGCTGCACGAAGTGGTCCACCTCGCGGCCACCAACTTCGAGGAGCGGCGGCCCTTGCCGCCGGAGTGGTTCCCCGATCTGGACGAGCCGCTGCCCGAGGACCCGGTGCCCCTGCTCGATGCCCTCGACCGGGCGGGAGGGCCCGCCGCCGAGGCCATGTTCCTGGCCGTCGAGGACGCCCGCCAGGAGGCACAGAGCCTGGCCGTCTACCCGGGTGCCCGGTCGGTGCTGGCCGACCTGTACACCGCCGCCGTGCCCGCCGCCCTGGGCAGGGCCCGGCCCATGGGCCAGTTCGCCCTCGCCTGCTTCCTGGCGGTGAGCGGCCACCAGGAGGCCGACGACGTGGCTCACCGCACCGATCCTCGGGTCGCCGCCGCCCTGGCCGACGCCGCCGACGTCCTCGTCCAGGCTGCCGCGGCTCCCGGGCCCTGGGAGACGGCGACCGCCGCCCTGCGCCTGCTGGCGGTGGCCCGCTACCACGGCCTGCTCAGGCAGGCCTCACCCACCGAGACCGCCCAGGGGCGCCGGGCTCGGGACGCCGCCGAAGGGGAGGAGATCACCTCCGGGGTGGATGCGGTGCGCATCGTCACGCCGGTGCTGCGCGACGCCACCTCGTACGAGAGTACCCGGCGGGCGGCCCTGGCGGTCGAGGCGCAGGCCGGCCGGCCCGGGGAGACCCGCACCGCCGGCGACCCGGCCACCGACCAGATCCTCCGGGTCAGCGAAGCACCCGAGGTGTACCTGCCCACCGGCCAGGGGGGCCGGCTCATCGTGGGGCCTCTTCCCGACCGCTTCCGGCTCTTCGCCCCCCAGGGGCACGAGGCCCTCGGCACCGCCGCCCTTCGCTGGGCGGTGGCGCAGCGCCACGTGTCCGGGGAGCTCTACCCGCTCTTCGCCGCCAACCAGCGGCGCGGCCTGCGCTCCGGATTCGACGCCGGCGACCTCTCCCCCTACGCCGCCCTGCTCCTGGGCGCCGGCCTCTACGAGCGCATGTTCGAGCGGCGCGACCTGCCCACGCGGCGGGCCTACGCGGTGAGCCTGCTGGTGGACGGCTCCGCCAGCATGCTCCAGCCCCGCCTGCTGCCCGGCAACCACAAGACCGCCTGGCCCATGGCGGCGGCCACCCTGGGCGCCTGGACCCTGGCCCAGCTCTGCGACGAGCTGCAGATCGAGTTCGAGGTGGCGTTGTTCAACCGCGCCTTCGCCGCCCGGCCCGACGACACCGAGGCCTCTTTCACAGAGCGCCTGTATGCCACCCAGGGGGCCCTGCGGCGCCGGCACGGCAGCAACGCCGACCGCCTCACCCGGACGGTCAACCACTACCTGGTCAAGGCCTTCGACCAACGCTGGCAGGCGGCCGAGGGCCACCTGGCGGGGCTCTTCTGGACCGCGGCCCATCCCGCCGCCGCGGCCGCCGAGGCGCGTCGCGCCCCCCTGGAGGCGCCCCCGGTGTCGATGTTCGAGAAGGCCGCCAACGTGGACGAGTTCAACGTGACCCATGCCGCCGAGCGCCTCGCCCGGCGCAACGCCCAGGTGCGCCTGCTGGTCACCCTGGCCGACGGGATGACTCGGGGGTCGGTCGAGGCCCTCGCGGCGGCGGTGGATGCCGCTGAGTCGTCCGGCACCCTGGTGCTCGGCATCGGCATTGGGGACAACACGGTGGCAGCCGCCTACTCTCGCCACCAGGTGGTCGAGCGCCCCGACATCCTGGCCAAGGCCATGGTGGAGGGTGTCCGCAGCGCTCTGCGGCGGAGCATCGCCCTGCACGGGGGGACGACGTGGTGGGTCCAGCAGAGCCGTCTCTACGATGATCCGACAGTGAGGAGCGCCAGTGCCTGACAAGGTGACATTCGTCGACCCCACCGGGGAGGGGCCCCCGGTGGAGATCGAGACAGCGGTGATCCCACGGGGGCTCCCCGATTACGAGCAGCGCGCCGGCAAGATCCCCCGGCCGGATCCGAACTACGTGGACCTGGGGATGCTCTACAAGCTGGCCCTGCTGGAGAGGGCACGCCGCGATCATGTGGCCGAGACTCCCCTGCACGTCGCCCTGCGCGGCCACATGGGCACCGGCAAGGACCACGACCTGGAGCAGTTCGCCGCCCAACTCCGCCTGCCCTACTACCGCATCCCCCTCACCGGGGAAGTGCGCGACATCACCTTGATCGGCTCCGTCAAGCTGTACGGCGATGGCCGGGGCGGCACCGAGAGCCGATGGGAAGACGGCGACATCACCCGGGCGCTGCGCGGGCCGGCCCTCATCAGCATGTCCGAACTCAATGCCGCCGGGGCCGAGACCCTGTTCGCCCTGCACGGCCTCCTCGACCGCTACCAGGCCCTCGACCTGCCCACCGGTGAAACGGTGCACCTGCGCCCCGACATCCGGCTCTGCGGCACACTCAACCCCACCGACCTGCGCGACTACGCCGGGACCCAGACCCTCAACAAGGCCTTCGCCGACCGCTGGGTCATCTGGGAGAAGCCCTTTCCCACCGGCGACCAGATCGAGGCGATGCTCACCCGCCGCTACCCCAACCTGAAGGACCCCTTCGTCACCACCATCGCCCGCCTCGCCTTCGAGGTGAACCAGTCCTTCACCGCCGCCGACGCCCGCACCAGGGTGAGCACCCCCATGAGCCTGCGCACGGTTCTCGACCGCATCCCCGCCGGCCTGTGGATGTACGCGTCGGCCGCCGACCCACTGCGCCGGGCCTGGGAGGAGTTCGTCCTCCAGCACATCGACCCCTACGACGTGGACCACTACGAGACGGTGTGGAGCGCGGTGGCCC
>Ga0154714_1050_pt3 | contig 11391 bp, 8 predicted proteins | sample Rifle2008BG16ft_FD_105722 | JGI IMG/M metagenome (GOLD analysis project Ga0154714, IMG submission 105722) | Actinobacteria bacterium RBG_16_70_17
CTGGAAGCCGAAGACCGGGTCGGTGTCGTACTCGACGCCGTCGAGCGCCCCGGAGAGGGCCGCCTTGATCACCGCTCGTGAGTAGGCGATGCTGATACGGCTGCCCACCCCGTACGGCCCGCCGGTCCATCCGGTGTTGACCAGCCAGGTGCTCGCCCCATGCCGGCGCAACCGCTCGCCGAGGAGGCCGGCGTAGACCGCGGGGTGCAGGGGCAGGAAGGGGGCGCCGAAGCACGTCGAGAAGGTGGCCTGAGGCTCGATGATCCCCCGTTCGGTGCCGGCCACCTTGGCGGTGTAGCCGGAGATGAAGTGGTACATCGCCTGGGCCGGGGAGAGGCGGGCGATGGGGGGAAACACCCCGAAGGCGTCGGCGGTGAGCATGACCGCGGCCCGCGGGTGGCCCCCGACTCCCTCCGGCACCACGTTGGTCAACTGGCGGATGGGGTAGGCGGCTCGCGTGTTCTCGGTGATCGAGGCGTCGTCGAGGTCGAGGCTCCGGGTGGCCTCGTCCATGATCACATTCTCCAGGACGGTGCCGAAGTTGCGAGTGGTCTGGAAGATCTCGGGCTCGGCGCGGGGGCTGAGGCGGATCACCTTGGCGTAGCAGCCGCCCTCGATGTTGAAGATCCCCGTGTCGCTCCAGGCGTGCTCGTCGTCGCCGATCAGGGCTCGCTCGGGCTCGGAGGAGAGCGTGGTCTTCCCGGTGCCGGAGAGCCCGAAGAAGATGGCGGTGTCGCCCTGCGCTCCCCGGTTCGCCGAGCAGTGCATGCTCAGCACCCCCTGCCTCGGCAACAGGTAATTCATAACGGTGAACATTGCCTTCTTGATCTCGCCGGCGTAGGACGTGGCACCGATGATCACCAGGCGTTCCCCGAAATGAATGGCGATCACGGCCTCGCTACGCGTCCCGTCGATCTCGGGGACGGCGTGAAAGCCGGGGACAGCGATAACGGTGAAGCTGGGCCGGAAGGCTTCGGCTTCACCCGGGGCCCAGTCGTGCCGGAACAGGGCGCGGGCGAACAGGCTGTGCCACGCCCGCTCGCTGATGACCCGCACCGGCAGGCGGTAGCGGGGGTCGGCCGCCGTGTAGACATCCTGGACGAAGATGTCCTTGCCCCGGAGGTGGTCCAGCACGCGTGCCTTGAGGCGGGCGAAGTTCGCCTGGTCGAGAGGCCGGTTGCTGTTGCCCCACCAGATGTGCTCCCGAGACGAGGGCTCCTCGACGATGAACTTGTCCCCGGGGGAGCGGCCGGTGTACTCGCCCGTGCGCACCACCAGGGCCCCGCCCTGGGAGGCCCGGCCTTCTCGCCGGCGAACGATCTCCTCGAACAGGGCAGGGGTGGAGAGGTTGTGATACACCGCGGCCGCGTCGGCCAGGCCGACGTCGGTGAGATCGACCATCGCTCCTCCGTTCGACCTACCGGCTGAGGGCCATCATGCCCCGCCACTGCCTGCCGCCCAAATGGTGGCAGCAGACGGGGCCTCCCACGAATGCGGTAGAGTGTTTAGGCATGCCTAAAGATAGCGGCACCGACCTGCGGGACGCACCGGCCTCCCCGGCCACCAGCCCCAGCGAGGAGATGTACCTCATCACGGTGGCCCTGGCCGAGGAGCGAAGAGGGGAGGAGCGGCTCGCGGTGGCGGCCCTGGCGCGGGAGCTGTCGATCTCCCCGGTCTCGGCCAATCAGATGATTTGGCGCCTGGCCGGCCGCGGCCTGATGGACTATCACCCATACCAGGGGGTGGCGCTCACCCCGGCCGGCCGGGCAGCCGCCCGGCGCGTCCTGCGCGGACGCCGCCTGTGGAGGGCCTTCCTGGTGGGTCATCTGGGCTTCGGGGAAGAGGAGGCCGACGCGCTGGCCTGCGACCTGGAGCACCTGACGGCTCCCCGAGTGGCCGACCGCCTCGAGTCGTTCCTGGGCCACCTGGCCCCGAGTGTGGCGGCGGGCCGGGGCAGCCGGTGAAGGTGACGACGGGCACCGAGGCGTCGGCAATGGGACCGGGCGAGCGCAGGGAGCCCGGGGTCGCCCGCCTGCTCGGGCACCGCTTCCTCGGGCTGCCGCTCTTCCTCCTGGTGGTATGGGTCACCTTCCGCCTGGTGACCGACGTGGCCTCTCCCTACGTGCAGTGGGTCGGTGAGGTGGTGAGCGGCCCCGTAGCCCGCTGGCTCGCCGGCCTCCTGGGCACCGCCGGGCTCGGGGGAGGCTGGGTGGAGAGCCTGGTGGTCGACGGGATCCTGGCCGGGGTGGGCGCGGTGCTGTCCTTCGTGCCGGTGCTGGTCTTCCTCTACTCCGGGCTGGCCTTGTTCGAGGACTCGGGCTACCTGCTCCGCTCGGGCATGTTCACCGAAGGGGTCATGCGGGTCGTGGGGCTGCCGGGGGCGGCCTTTCTGCCCATGGTGATGGGCTTCGGCTGCACCGTCCCCGCCGTCCTTGCGACCCGTTCACTCTCCTCCCGGCGCGACCGGATCCTCGCCGGCCTGCTGGTGCCCTTCATGTCGTGCGGCGCCCGGCTCCCGGTGTTCGTGCTCATGGCCTCGGTCTTCTTCGCCGCTCACCAGGGGACCGTCGTCTTCGTCCTCTACGTGACGGGCATCCTGGTGGCGGTGGTCGTGGGCGCGGTGCTCTCGCGGACCCTGCTTGCGTCCCCGACCCGCGCCCGGCTGAGGCTGACCCCGCCGCCGCTGCGTCGTCCTCGGTTGCGCCGGATGGGGAGGCTGGTGCTGGGGCAGACGGCTTCGTTCATTCGTAGCGCCGGCACCGTGATCCTGATGGCCAGCGTGGTGGTCTGGTTGCTGCTGGCAATCCCGGTGCGGGGCGGCGCCGGCTTCGCCGAGGCCGATGTAGCCGACTCGGCCTTCGCCGGGTCGGCGCGGGTGGCGGCTCCCTTGCTGGTCCCGCTCGGCGCCGGCACCTGGGAGCAGGCCGGGGCCCTGGCCGGGGGCCTGGTGGCCAAGGAGGTCGTCGTCAGCACGTTGGCGCAGGTGACCGGAGTGGCCGCCGGCGGCGAGGCGGCGGCGGCGGCGGGCTTCGTCGACGACCTGAAGGACATAGGCCGGGGCTTCCTCTCGGCGACCTGGCGGGCGCTGGAAGCCGTGCCCGGGGTGATCGGGATCCACATCGGCGACGGAGAGGACGGGGCCGAGTGGACCGCTCTGCTCGGTTCGGTGCGGGGGCTCTTTGAGGCGAGCAGCGGGGGTCACGGTGCGCTGGCCGGCCTTGCGTTCATGGTCTTCGTCCTGCTCTACACGCCCTGCGCGGCCACCCTGGTCACCATCCGGCGCACCCTGGGGCTGCGTTGGATGTGGGTGAGCGCGCTCGGGCAGGCAGTGGTGGCCTGGGTCGTGGCGACCCTGGTGTATCAGGTGGGGCGGTTGACCGGCCTGGGCTGAGGGGGGCCGCCTAGGCTGGCTTCGCCATGGCCGATGAGGAGCCCGCCGTGTTCGCGATCGGAGCCGCGGCCGTTGCCTCGGACGGCCCGCCTCGCGCTTTCCAGGTCGCCGCCCCCGCCCGTGCCAAGTACGACCTGAGCGACGCCTTCTTCTCCGACACCGGCCCGTTGGTGGTGGAGAGCGCGATGGCCGCCCAGGAGGTCGCGGCGGCGGTGAACCGAGTGCGGGAGGCGCCGCGGTTCCCCGAGCGAGCGGTGGGCGCCTCCGACCTGGCGGCCGCCGCTCTCATCCAGGAGATCCTGCGCTGCGTGCTCGCCGGGCAGGCAGCGGCCGGGGAGGGGCGGGGGATGGCCGACGCTGGCGTCCACCTGCGGGAGCGGCTTGGGGAGGCGGCGGATCACCTGCTGGCGGGTTTCGCCGAGGGCTATCCCCCCACCCCGGTCTATCGGGGCGAGCGCACCGGGGTGGAGCATCTGGGGCAGTCCACGGCCGGGGTCCCCAACACCGACCTGGCACTCGAGGAGCTGATCATGCTCCGGCTGGCCAACGAGAACCCCGCCTTCACCCGCTTCCGGGAGTTACACGACGACGCCCCGCTCGAAGCGGCGACCGCCTACGAGCGGGCCGTCGCCGAACTGGAGGGCTTCTTCGCCGGGGCGGGGGTGCCCGGGTCGGGGGGCGCGTCGCTGTTCGATACCCTGCGGGCCCCCATGCGCTCCAGCCCCACCTCGCTGACCGGCCAGTTGGAGTACATCAAGGCCAATTGGGCGGGCTTGCTGGGGGAGCGCTTCGCCGGGCTGCTGCATCGCATCCTGCGCACCCAGGACCTGCTGGCCGAAGAGCGCGCGTTCCGCGGAGCGGGCAAAGGGCCGCCGCCTGTCCCGGACGCCGTCAGCCTGGCCGGTCCCGGCGAATACGAGCGCTTCAGCGAGGATCGCACCTGGATGCCCCGGGTGGTGCTGATCGCCAAGAGCACCTACGTCTGGCTGGAGCAGCTCGCCCGCCGCTACGGCCGCGAGGTTCGCCGGCTCGACCAGGTGCCCGACGAGGAGCTCGACACCCTGGCCACGGCCGGCTTCAGCGGGCTTTGGCTGATCGGGGTGTGGGAGCGGAGCGAGGCGTCGCGGCGCATCAAGCACATGCGGGGGAACCCCGACGCGGTGGCCTCCGCCTACGCCCTGTACGACTACCAGATCGCCGCCGACCTGGGCGGGCAGGAGGCCTTCGAGGAGTTGCGCCGCCGGGCAGGCGCGCGGGGCCTGCGCCTGGCCAGCGACATGGTCCCCAACCACGTGGGCATCGACGGGCGGTGGGTGCTCGAGCACCCCGACTGGTTCCTCTCCCTGCCCCATCCTCCCTACCCGGGCTACACGTATACCGGCCCCGACCTGTCGGCCGACCCGCGGGTGGCCATCCAGATCGAGGACCACTACTGGGACGGCACCGACGCCGCGGTGGTCTTCCGCCGCCACGACCGCTACACGGGTGAGGACCGCTTCATTTACCACGGCAACGACGGCACGTCGATGCCGTGGAACGACACAGCCCAGTTGAACTACCTGCTTCCCGAAGCGCGGGAGGCGGTCATCCGCACCATCCTCCACGTCGCCCACCTGTTTCCCATCATCCGCTTCGACGCGGCGATGACCCTGGCCCGCCAGCACGTGCAACGGCTCTGGTTCCCGGCCCCGGGCACCGGGGGCGCCATCCCCTCCCGAGCGGCGGCGGGTATGACCGACGAGGAGTTCGCCCGGCACATGCCCGACGAGTTCTGGCGGGAAGTGGTGGACCGGGTGGCGGCCGAGGTCCCCGACTCCCTGCTCCTGGCCGAGGCCTTCTGGACGCTCGAGGGCTACTTCGTGCGCACCCTGGGGATGCACCGGGTCTACAACAGCGCCTTCATGCACATGACTTCGGCCGAGCGCAACGCCGACTACCGGCGGCTGATGCGCAACGTGCTCGAGTTCGACCCCGAGATCCTCAAGCGCTATGTCAACTTCATGAGCAACCCGGACGAGGAGACGGCGATCGCCCAGTTCGGCAGCGGGGACAAGTACTTCGGGGTGTGCACCCTGATGTGCACCATGCCCGGGCTCCCCATGTTCGGCCACGGGCAAGTGGAGGGGTTCCACGAGCGCTACGGCATGGAGTACCGCCGGGCCCGATGGGAGGAGCAGCCCGCCGAGGCGCTGGTGGCCCGCCACCGGCGGGAGATCTTCCCACTGCTCCACCGGCGCCGCCAGTTCGCCGAGGCCGCCGACTTCCTCCTTTACGACGTGTCCTCTGGAGGGGAGGTGCAGGACGACGTCTACGCGTACAGCAACCGCGTGGAGGGGCGGGCGTCGCTGGTGGTGTACAACAACCGCTACCAGGAGTCGTCCGGGTGGGTCCACCGCTCCGTCCCCTACCTGGACAAGCGGGCGGGCGGCCAGCGCACCCGGCACCTGGGGGAGGGCCTGGGCCTGCGCGCCGGTCACGACGACTTCGTCGTGTTCCGGGACCACGTGAGCGGTCTTGAGCACCTACGCCGCAGCCGCGAACTCTGCGAGCAGGGCCTGCACGTGCGCCTCGGCGGTTACGAGTACCACGTCTTCCTCGACTTCGCCGAGGTCGCCGACACCACCGGCGCGTATGCCACTCTGGCCCGTCATCTGGCGGGTGTAGGGGTGCCCAGCGTTGCCGCCGCCCTGGAGAGCCTGCGCACCGAGCCGCTGCGCACCGCCCTCTACGAGCTGGTCGCGGCCGCCCGTCCGATGCTCGCCGAGGCGGGGGCGGGCCCGGAGGTGGAGGTCGAGGGGGCGCTCGGCCGCTTCCTCGACGAGGCGGCGGCCCTGGGGCATTCCGTGGACCGCCGCCGGGCCTTCGCCCAGTTCTCCATCGACCTGGGGACCATGGCCCAGACTGCCGGCGCCCTCGACGACCGCCCGCCGGAGTCCGATCGTGGATGGCTGGTGGCGTGGTGCGCCTCGCGGCTGTTCCCGGTGGGCCGCTGCCCGCTGCGTCTGGAGGAGGTGGCGCTAGAAGGCACCGAGGGCTGGGCCCGGGCCATCCCCATCGCCGAGCGCCACACCGCAGCCATCCGGGAGTGGGGCAAGAGCCGCGGCTCCGCCGCCGGCCTGCGCCGCCTGCTGGCGGGTCTGTTGGCCGATGCGGAGGTGGCCGCTCTGCTCCGGCTGCACGACCATGAGGGGATCACCTGGTTCGAGCGTGACGGCTTCCGAGCCCTGGCTCGGGCGATGGTGGTGGCCGGGCTGCTGGGCACACGCAGCAAGGCCGTTCCCGCCCGGGCCGCCGAACTGGCCGCCGCCCTGGCTCGGGCCGAGGACCGTTCCGGCTACCGGGTGGACCGCCTGCTGGCGGAGGCGGCGCGGGTCTCCTGAAGCGGGACTAGGCGCGTCGTCCATCGAGGATGAGGGCCGGTGCAGGGTCGGAGGCTCCCGGTGGAGGGGGCAGAGGGAGCGGCCGGGTCTCGTCGCTCGCTTCCGGATCGGCCGCCTCGGGCAGGGCGGGGATCGGTGGCAGGGTGAGGGTGAAGGTGCTCACGCCTTGGGTGTGACGGTGGGTGAGGCTGCCGCCCATCAGCTGGGCCAGCCGGGTCGAGATGGGGAGCCCAAAACCCAGCGACGGTGCCGCGGCTGTCGGGCTGCACTTCTGGAAGGGCTCCAGGACCAGGCTGCCGCCGCAGGTGACCGGCCCGGGCCCGTTGTCGGTCACTGAAAGGGTCGGCTGTGGCCCGGGTGTGGCTTCGAGCACGATCAGGTCGCCGCCGTGCTGGATGGCGTTGGACAGAAGGTTGCGGATCACTTGGCGAGTCCGAGTGGGGTCGGCCCATGCCATGACCCGGGAGCTGCCCTCGAGGCGGACCACCTTGTGCGGGTGCAACCATGCCAAGCTTGTCATGACATCGGAGGCCGCCTGATGCAGGTCGGTCGCCTCCGTGGTGAGGGTCAGCCCACCGGCGGCATCCTCCGCGCTGACCACCAGGTTGTCCACCATCGCGCTCATGGCGTCGGCCTGCTGGTTGAGTTCTGCCAGCATCTCCCCGACTTCGGGGGGAAGCTGATCGCCCCAATCTCTCTCGATGAGCTGGCCGAATCCGACCACGCCGGTCAGAGGGGCACGCAGGGTGTGGCTGACCCCGGCCAGGAACTCGTCCCTGCGCCGCGCCCGGGACTCGACGTCGGATTGGCGAGCGAAAGCGAACCGGCGGACCGCTCCGGTGAGCACCAGCGTCTCGGCAAGGGACATGACGGTGAACGTGATCGTGGCGATCCACACGCCGACATGCAGTTGCGCTCCCGCGGGCGGTGTGCCCAGCGACCAGCCAAGCGACGGGAAGGTCGCCACCAGGGCGGCGAGCAGGCTGTCGTAGAACCACATCCACAGTGCCCGACGCACGGGGAGAAGGATCGCCGCGGTCAGTGCCGTATACAGGAAGGGCACGACCAGGGCATGAACTTCGAGCTGCAGCACGAGAAGGGCAACCGCGGTCGCGGTGGCATCCAGGAAGATCGGCAGCAGAGTCCTGGCATCGCGCCGTCGTATTCGCCGGCGGGCGTCCACCAACAGGACTGCGGCAAGCGCGGCGATCAACAGGAAGGCGACGAGCCGGCGGTCGCCAAGGGGGCGGTGGAGCACCAACTCCCAGCTCGCGGTGAGTGGAAGGACCCCGGCAAGGAGGAAGACCAAGAAGTAGGTTCTCAGCCGGTGCCAGAAGAGCACTAGATCAGAGGGCTGGAACGAGAACGCGTCGCCCTCGCCGGCGGGGGCTCGTTCCACCCCGAAGAGCAGCCCAGGGAACGGGTGCCGCCTGCTGAACCATGCTGCCACCCTCGCGACGAGGGCCGTCCTCTCCACTATTCCGTGTCCTCGACTCGGGGGTCAGAGTGTCCCTTTCTCTATCGGCTGAAAGCACCGAAGGGACGAGTGATTGCTGCAAGAACGCGCCCAGACAGGGCATGACCTGGGAGGACGGCGGCACCGTCACGGTGGGAATCAGCCCCCGGCCTCAGCTGGGGTCGTGGGGCAGTGTGCTGCGGGCGGCCCGCAGGAAGGCGTAGGGCGTCTCGTAGAGGAAGTTGGAGACCCGCGAGGTGTACACATCGGCGTAGCGCTCCACCTGGCGGGCGAAGAGGCTCTTGTCGTAGCCGGCGCGCATCAGCGGCCCCCACGACGGGTTGCGGATCTCCCCGGCGGCCCGGGCCAGGGGGCCGATGCGGTCATCGAGGGCGACCAGCGCCTCCTGTAGGCGGGTGATCTCGGCCTCCGATTCTGCCGCCTCCGGCCCGGCCCTGGCGTAGCGGTGGCGGGCGCGCTGGCGCGCCAGGCGGGTGCGGGCCAGGGTGCGCTCCAGGTCTTCCTTCTCCGTCATCAGCGCCCGCAGAGCGTCTTCGGTGGGACGGAAGGCCTCGAGCGCCTCGATCTCCGGCTCCAGCTCGCGCAGGATCAGCGCAGTCCGCCAGCGCAGCGCCGCCTTGCTGACGTGCACGTCGGCGTAGAGGTGGTCCCCGACGTAGAGGATCTCATCCCCGGACAGGCCCAGGTGCTGCTCGACCTGGGCGGCGTCTCCCCGGAAGTAGACCCCGCCCGGTTCGAGCTCGCCGCGCTGGGGGAGGAGCAGGCCCTGCTGCTCGTCGATCACCCGGTACAGGGGACGCTGCTCAGAGAAGAAGCCGGGCTTGTCGGCGCCCACGATGATGAGGTCGAAGAGGTCGCGCCAGGTCATCTTCCGCGGGAGGTAGGGATCGAAGGCGATCTCCATCAATCGCCGGGTGTATACCCAGTCCGAGTTGGTGATCAGCATCAGGCGCTTGCCGGCGTAGCGCTGGTCGAGCAGGGCGGTGGGGGCCTCGGGGTCGGGGACCAGGAAGCGCTTCGGGTCGGCGAGGATCTCTTCCTTGAGGGTGCCGGGGAGATGGGCCTCGTCCACCGACGCCCGCACCACGCGGTAGAGGTCGGCGTAGGACATGACCCCGAGTCGGCCGGCGTCGAGCAGGTCCACCATCTGGGAGAAGATGGTGGCCTCCGACAGGGTGAAGAGGGTGTTGAGGAACACGAAGCGGGAGTCGCCGATGTCCACGACGGTGCCCGAGTAGGCGGTCCGCAGCTCTTCGTACTCGAGGAAGCGGGTGCCGTGGGCGGCCCGGATCACGTAGCCGAAGCGGGTGGCCTTGACCAGGTTTCCCAGGTCCAGGTCGATGACCAGCCCGCGGATCACCCGTGCCGGATCGAACTGCAGGCCGTCGGTCGGCCAGCCTCGCCGGGCCAAGTAAGGGAGGGTGTGCTCGTAGGCCCGGCGCTCCCATTCGTCCACCCGGTAGTGGACCAGGGTGTAGTCCATGTCGTAGCCGATGGCCCGGATGCGGCGTAGGTTCAGCGTCCGGTTGCCGAAGAGGCGGCGGGGGAGTGGGGTTTCGTCGGGCACGGCGCCGCCATGGTACGGCCCCGGGTCTTCCCCCGGCGGGTTCGCCCTTGTTGTCGCCGCCTCTGCGTTTGGCCGAAAGGGCCTCAACCGCCCCTCGATCGCGTAGATACTGGTTGCGCGACTCTCACGTGAGTGATACGATTCGATCAGCATCGAATAGCGAAGGGATGATCGAACATGTCCATCAGCGGGCCCCGGGTGCGAGACCTGACCGGCAGGAAGCGGCGCCTCAGCGTGGACGTGGTCTCTGGGCCTGCCTTCGAGCTGCTGGCCAGCGCCTTCGTGGTCACCATGGGTGAGGACGAGATCAAGGAGTACGAAGCGGGGCCGGCGCTGCTCGAGCGGGCCCAGGGGGCGGCTTCACCCGGCCTGCTGGCCGAGATGGAGGAGGTAGGGCAAGGCGACCTGTGGTTGGGCTTCATCGGGCTGGCCTACGAAAGCCCGGAGCCGCGGCAGGTGGGCAGTTTCCTGGACTACCTGGGCGCGGTCGATCCGGCGGTGGTGCGCCGGGAGCTGGTGGCTATGCAGGTGCACAAGAAGGATGCCCCGGCCGAGATGATCGATCGGGCCGCGGCGGGCGACGCCGAGGCCCTTGCTTCGCTCGCCGCTCTCTGCGACGACGAGTGTGCAACCGGGTTGCGCGAATTGCTCTCGATCTCCCCGGAGAAGGTCCTCGAGAAGGTCGTGCAGTTGCTTCGCCGCTTCGATGAGGAGGTGTTCCACGGGGGCGAGGAGACCGCTGCGGCCCTGTCTCGCGACGCCGCCGAGAAGCAAGCCCTGGCCGCGACGATGCCGCCGGCCCGCCTGGTCGAGACGGCGACCAACGGCGTCACCTTCACCATGCAGCCCGAGGTGAGCGGGGTGGTCCTGGTCCCTTCGGCGGTGGTGCGGCCCTGGGTCTGCAACCTGGAGCACGGGAACCTGCGTCTCTTTGTGTACCCGGTGGCCGAGGAGGTGTTGAGCGCCGACCCCGATGCCCCCTCACCGTGGATGCTCGGCTTCTACAAGGCGCTGGCCGACGAGAGCCGCCTGCGGATCCTGAACATGCTGGCGGCGAGCCCGGCTTCGTTGAGCCAGGTGGCGGAGCGCCTGGGCTTGGCCAAGTCCACCGTCATCCACCACATGCGGGCGCTGCGCACCGCCGGGCTGGTGCTGATCACGGTGGGAGCTGAGAAGGAATACAGCCTGCGGACCCAGGCCATCCCTGAGGCCGGGCGAATGCTCCGGGCGTACCTGTCCGGTCCGGTCGGGGCCGAGGGCGCTAGTTCTGAGAGTGAAAGGACGAGATGATGAGCTACGGACTCTGCGACCTGAGACTGGCCGAGGCCTTGGCCGAACGGCGAAAGGTGGCTGCGTGGCGGGCTCGGATCAGTATGAGGAGACGCCACTACTCCCGCGAGGGGCCGCCGGAACGGAGCACCGGGTGCGACTGTGTCACCCTGCAACGGCCGGCCCCTTCTGGGGCTGCCGGGAACGGCTGAGCCTTCCGGAGTGCTTCCTCCGGAGCCACGGAGCCGACCCCCTCGGGGGTCGGCTCCGCTCTGATCGAGGGATCCTCAGCCGTCGGCGGACGCGG
>Ga0154714_1110_pt10 | contig 11297 bp, 9 predicted proteins | sample Rifle2008BG16ft_FD_105722 | JGI IMG/M metagenome (GOLD analysis project Ga0154714, IMG submission 105722) | Actinobacteria bacterium RBG_16_70_17
GGGGCATTCGGTGCAGAACCACACGTACGACCATTACTGGCTGACCCGCTACTCCGACGGCACCATCGCCGATCAGTTGGCGCGGACCAACCAGGTCATCGGGAAGTCCGCCGGCCAAGCACCCCACTGCTTCCGCCCGCCCTTCGGGGCGGTGAACGACCGCGTGCGCTCGGTGGCGGCCGGCCTGGGCCTCACCAGCGTCATGTGGGACGTGGACCCTTGGGACTGGAAGCACCCCGGCTCGGCCGCGATCGCCTCGCACGTGCTCAATCGAACCGGCGGAGGCGACATCGTGCTGCTCCACGACAGCGGCGGATGGGGCACCATCGGGGCCCTGCCCGCCATCATCGAGGGCCTGCGCTCCCGCGGGCTCGAGTTCGTCCCGCTCTGCTCAACCTCGATCCTCGCCCCCTAGGCGAGCGAGGATCGCCCTTTCGAGCGCATCGGGCTGCCGTGACCCCACCGCGAATCGGTAGCCCTGCCGCAGGGTGATCTCCACCACCGCCTCCCCTCGCCGCCCCCAGCGGATGCCCCAGCCGCTGAACTCGCGGATCGGCAGGTAACGCACCTGCTCGCACCGCTCGATGTCCTCGAAGGGGAAGCGGCGGCCGCTGAGCGGGGGGCGGAAGCGCACGTCCACCCCCGAGGCGTCCACCCTGGTCACCAGGCGGAGGGCCAGCAGCCAACAGGGCAGCAGCACCCCGGCGAGCGCCCACACCAGGATCACCACCCAGTCAGGGGCCGGCTTGTCGCCGAAGCGGTTCCCCAGGAATACCTGCCAGATGGCCGCGAGCCAGGCGAAGCCCACCGGGACGGCGACCAGAACCCACACGCCGGGGTGATGGAACCGCTGCACCTCTTCGAAGTCGGGGGGCCGGGGGCCGCCCATTGCGCACCTCCCCGCCGACGCGCGCCTCAGCACCCCGGGAGACGGGCTCTCGAAACGGCGGCATGGCCGGCACGCGGCCGCGGCTACTTCCGCTTATGGCGGTCGGCGCGCAAGCGCTTGCGGTACTTGTGCTTGCTCATCTTCTTGCGCCGCTTCTTGATCAGCGAGCCCATAGGTCCTTGGTCTTCCGGTGAGGCCCATAGGTTCGCGGCTCCGGCGCTCCTCCGCAACCCGAGGGGGGGATCCGCCCGGCGCCCCTGGTACGCTCGCCGCCATGACCGCCGACATCAGTCTCCGCCAACGAGCCATCGTCATCACCGGAGCCAGCCGGGGAATCGGAGAGGCAATCGCCCTCGCCTGCGCCCTTGCGGGCGCCTCCGTGGCCCTCGCCGCCCGCAAGGTCGAACCCCTCGAGGCCACCGCCGCCGCCATCAGGGCCGCCGGGGGGAACGCCGTGGCCATCCCCTGCCACACCGGCCACGCCGACGAGGTGGCCGCCCTCTTCGAGAGGACCGTCGCCGAGTTCGGCAAGGTGGACGGCCTGGTCAACAACGCCGCCACCAACCCATACTTCGGTCCCACGCTCGCGGTGACCGACTCCGCGTTCGACAAGATCTTCGAGGTCAACGTCAAGGGCTACCTGTACACCAGCCGGGAGTTCGCCGCCCGGGCCAAGGGCGGGGCCATCGTGAACATCGCCTCCTACGCCGGCATGAAGGCATCGCCCCTCATCGGCGTTTACGGGATGAGCAAGGCCGCGGTCATCTCGATGACCCGGACCCTGGCGGTCGAGTTGGGCCCCGGGGGCATCCGGGTCAACGCGGTCGCCCCCGGTCTGATCGAGACCCGCTTCTCCGCCGCCCTCCTGGAGAGCGAGGAGATCCGCGAGCGGATGCTGCGCGACAGCCCGATCGCCCGTCCCGGCCGGCCCGAGGAGATCGCCGGGGCGGTGGTCTACCTGCTGTCAGACGCCGCAGCCTACGTGACCGGGCACACCCTGGTCATCGACGGCGGCGGCACCGCCTGAATACCCCGCTACCCGCCGCCTTCACCGCTCGATGCCCGGGAGCCGGGCGACCGCGCCCGCCGGCCGTCCTCAGCCCTCACCCAGCGCGGCGGCCGCCACTACCTGGGCGTCGTCGGCAGCAAGGCCCGCCAGGATGCCTTCGGCCGCGTCGATGTCGCCTTCCCGGGCCGCTTGCCTGAGGGACTCCTCCGCCCGGTCGAGATCCACCGCCCGGCTCACCTGCGCGACGGCCCCTTCGAGCCGCTGCACTTCCAGGCGCCGGCCCAGCAACCGGTACGCCTCCTCGCGGGCCGCCTTGGCCAGGCCGGCGAATGCGCTCTTGACTCCCGGCAGGTCCTGCACCGCCGTCATCACATCGGCCATCCGCTGAGTCTGCCGCCCCAGCACCTCCGCCGCCTTGCGCACCGCCCGACCCGTGCGGTCCGCGTCGAGGTTCTGAACCAGTGCCTCCTCGACCGGCGACCGCAGCCCCGGCCCTGCACCAACCAGCACCTCGTCCACGCCTTTCACCCGGCGGGCCGCGGCCAGGAGGTCGGGCTCGCCGGCCAGGTGCTCGGTCAAGTCGACCGGCGGCGCGGGAGTCCCGCGGCGCGCCAGGGAAGCCAGACCAGCGCGGTCCCCGCCGGTGGCCCGGCGCACCAGGTCGTCCAGATCAGCCTCTCCGGCCGGGCCGGGGGAAGCCCCCAACGCGCTCACGACCGCGTCGGCCCGGTCGCCGTCCCCCTGGGCGAACGCGAGGCGCAGCAGTTCCCCCGCACGGTCGCGCTCGAGGGCGCGCCGTGCCTCGCCGACCAGGTGCTCGACCATCTCGCCTTTGAGCACCTGGGCGGCATGTGCCTCGATCTGCTCCCGCAAGCCGGCCGGCAGTCCCGCCAGCACGTGCTGGGCCTCGGGCCCTTCCAGGACGGAGCCCCCGGCCTGAGGGGGCGCCGCCACCCCGCGCAGCTTCTCCACCCAGCCTGCCAGGCGCTCCTCCCGCAGGCCGGCGGCCGCCTTCTCCTCGACCCGGCGGCGCACCTCCTCGGGAAGCCGAGACAGCAAGCCGGCTGCCTTCTCATCACCGGCCAACGCCTGCGCCGGGTCGGCGCCGGGGTCCCACGGGCCCATCGACCGGCGCACCGCCTGAGCCAGGCGATCCGTCTCCTCGGCGTCCAGGCGAGCCCACACCGCCTCGCGCGCGGCATCCCGCAGCCCCGGGGGCAGGCCCTCGAGCGCCGCCGCCGCCCGCGCCCGGCTCAGCTCCAGCGACGGGTCACTCCAGGCTGCCACCCCCCGGCCCCGGCCGCCGGCGGCCAGGTTGCCCAGCCCGCGGAGCCCGCCTTCCTTCCAAGCCCCCGCCAGCGAGGCAAACGAACTCCCGCCTTCGACCAGCCCCGTCAGCATCAGCGCGGCCGCCCCGCCCAGGCCGACCGCCGCCGCGCTGGTGCCCTCACCGGCTGACAAGACTTCGCCGCCCGCCGGCCGGCCCCCTCCCGCGTAGGCCAGGTCGATGGCTATCTCCTCGCCGGGCTCAATGGTGTCGTTGACCTGCCTGACCACTTCGCCGCCGAACAGGACGACCAGGTCGTAGCTCTGGGCGGGCTCGGTCCCGCATCCGGTGCGGTAGGTCACGGTGACCCGGTAGGAGCCGCGGGGGGCGCCTCCGGGAGGCCAGAACACGTTCTCCACCGGTGAGGTGGTGCCGGTGCTGCAGGGGTAGTTGGCGTCGCGGTCGAGCTGCCCGCCGGAGGCGACGGCGCGGTTCGTGAAAGAGACCGTGGCTCCGGCCGGGTCGGTCACCGAGAGGTCCAGGTCGGCGAGCGACGACCAGCGCAGGGTCACCTGGACGTCGCCGGTGCTCAGATCCTCGGTCTGGGTGTCGGTCTGGGCTTCGGCCGCCTGCGCGGACTGCCCCCAGCCCGGCATGAGGGCGGAGGCCGCGGCCAGCGCCACGAGGACGACGCCCGCCAGGCGGCCCGCGCCGGCGCGACGGGCGTCCAGCACCGATTGCCACCGTCCGGTCAGCATTCCCCCCAGCTGCCCGATGCCGAAGAAGGACATGACCAGGCCGAAGTCGGCCAGGCCGACGCGGCCGATCACCCCGGCCGTCTGCACTATCAACACCCCGGCCCCCCAGGCGGCCACGCCCAGGATCGTGCGCCGGGCGAAGGTGCCCTTGCCCAGGAACCTCACCTGCACGTGTAGCCCCTCGTACAGACCCACGAGCAGGCCGCCCACGAGCCCCGCCCCCATGAGCGCCTCCGGCGTGGTGACTCCGACCACGACGGCCATCAGCACGGTGGTAGCGACCGTGACCCCCAGGCGGAGCAGGTCGAGGCCCGGCCGGACCCGCTGCTCGCGGCGGACGGTGATGATCGAAAACAGCAGCACCCCCGCAGAGAAGAGCAGGGCACCCACACTCAGCAACCGCCACACCACGCTCACGTCACCCTCCGTCGCGTCATGGACAGGCCACTCGACGGGGAGGGCACGACCCCAGTCATCACCCCATTGAGGAAAGAGGCCACTCAGTCCCCTCCCGTCCCCGAGCCCACGCCGGCCTCACCCGCGTCGGCCTCCCCGGCCGCGCGGATCAATGCCCCCGCCCCGAGAGCGCAGGCTGCCGGCACCAGGATCTGGCCGAGGAACGGAACCAGGCCCACCCCCGCCAGGACCACGCCACCCAGCAGCACCGACCAGTAAGGCCGGCCGGAGTCGGACCGCAGGATCCAACCGCCCAGGCGAAGGGCGGACACGGTGAAGCCGGCCAGCGCGAACAGCGGCAGGAGCACCACCAGGTAGGTGAGCGACAGAGGCAGCCCCAGCACGGTGAAAAAGAGCAGCACTGCCACCGCCGGGGCCACTACGAAAAGTACCAGGGCGGCGCCCAGCGATCCGGGCAGGTCGCCGGTCAGCGCGTGCGCGGCGCGGCGCATCGGCCCCGCCGCCACCGCCACCGCCACCCAGCCCACCATGAGCATCAACCCCAACACCCCCAGGGCCAGGACGGCCTCCCCCGTCACCCACCGCCATCCCGGGCTGCCAAGACCCTGCTGCACGGAACCGCCGATTGTCGCCGGGCCGGATTGGACGACGCGGGCGCTCAACAGCCAGACATCCCCGATCACCCGGGTCGTGCCGTCGAGTTCGGCGACGCCCCGCACCACCACCAGCCGCCCCACCCGGGCATCGACTAGGCGCGCGGTTCCTCCGACCACCACGACCGCCCCCGCCCGGCCGTGTACCTCCGCGTCGCCGCTGACCACCATCACCAGGTCGGCCGATTCGGAGGGGTCGAGGTAGAGGTCACCCTGGACCCGGACCAGGAACCCCGACACGTTCCCCGCGGCCTGGGCCAGCGCCACCGCCGGTACGGCCAGGAGGGCGACCGCCACCGCCAGGGCGCCCAGCCCTCGCCGAAGCCTTCCCTCCCCGAGCGGCCGCACCCCGCCAGGCTACCGGCACCTGCCCGGGGTGTGTGCAGCCCGGGAGGGGCCCCCCAATTCGCCCCCACCGGCCAGACTGGGGCCGTGCCCGACACCGCCGACCGCTTTCGACGAGCCCGCCGGGATTCCGGCCTGGCCGTGCTCGAGGGATTCCACGCGGCCAAGCACGCCCTGCGCTTCGGGGCCGAGATCTCGGCCGCGATCACCCCCGACCGGGCGGCGATCCTCGCCCTGGCCGCCGACCTGGCCCCCGACGTCGCGCCCGCTCTGGCGAGCCTCATGAGGGACGTGAGCCCCGACGAGTTCGCCCGGGCCGCCCCGGCGCCCCCACCCACGCCGCTGCTGGCCCTGGCCCGGCGCCCGCCAGTGGATGCGACGCGCATCTTCCGCGACCCGGCACCGCGACTGGTGGTGTTCCTCGATCACCCCAACCACCTGGGCAACCTGGGGGCGGTGGTGCGGGTCGCCGCCGCGGCCGGCGCCGCCGGGGTCATCACCACCGGGGACCGCGACCCGTGGCATCCCACCGCCCTGCGGGGCAGCGCCGGCCTGCACTTCGCCGTCCCCGTAGCCCGCGTCGCCCGACTGGAACCCGGCGACCGCCCCCTCATTGCCGTCGATCCGGCGGGAGAGCCCCTCTGGGAGGTGGAGATCCCGCCCCGATCCGTCCTCGCCTTCGGGGGGGAACGGCACGGGCTGGGCGGCGATCTGCTCGCCGCAGCCCGGCTCCGGGTGACCATCCCCATGCGGCCCGGCGTGTCGAGCCTCAACCTGGCCACGGCCGTGGCGGTGCTCCTCTACTCTCTCGGCCGCCGCGGCACCTAGCCCCGCGGCGAACAGCCCATACAGGGCAGCAGGGGCAAGCGCGAGCCGCCCGGCAAGCGGCCGTGGCGCCATGGGCCACCACCCGACGGCACGGGCCGTTCGGCCCTTTCCCGCAACCGGCAGCCGCAGCACCATATGCCCGTGTCCCCCCCCGCCTCTGCGGACCGGGCCTGCGCCTGCCTGCGCCGCGGCGGAGCCGGTATTGACTGAGCGCAGCTCCCCCAGCAACAGCCGTTGGACCGTGGTGTGGGCCCGCGGCGAGGGATGCCCCGAGTTGGCCGGTCTGCTCGCCGACGGGCCGGCCTCACGCGTCGGGGCCGACCTGCGGGCTTCCTGCATAGAGGCGGGGGCCGACCTCCTCGTCGCCCGCCGTCTCACCTCCTTCAACCTGATACCCGTGGCCGTCCCCCACGAGTTCGACCCTGCGGCGGTGCGGGCGGTGGTGGCCACCGTCGCCGGGGGCCCGCACTCCGTGCTCGCCGCCCAGGTTGCCGCCCGCCTCGGCGGAGCCCTCGGCGTGCCGGTCTCCCTGGTCACGGTCTCCCCCGACGTCGACTCCGACGACCGGGCCGAGGCGGCCCTGCGCCGGGCGGCTGCCGCCGTACCGGCCCCGGAGGCCCGGGTGGTGCGGGCCGCCAACCCGGGCACGGCGGCGCGGGCCTTGCCGGCGGGGTCGCTGCTGGTGCTCGGTCTCGGCGGCGGCACGTGGTGGCGGCGCCAGTTGTTCGGGCCCGGTCACCGGCTGCGGGCCGCGGCCCCCGCCGGGGCCGTCGTCGTACGCACCGCTCCCCGGCGCTGCTTCCAGGAGATGGGTGAGCCGGCGGCCATCGGCCGCCAGATGTCGGCCGCGGAGGCTCTGCGTCTCACCACCGAGGCCGTCGTGCCGGTGGCCGAGGACGGCTACCTCATCGGTCTGGTCCGCCGCCGGGCCATGCAGGCGGCGCCCCCGACGGTCACCCTCGAATCGTTGATGGAGCCCCCGAGCTTCGTCCGCCCGGAGGACGGCTTGGCGGCCGCCAGCGACCTCGTCGACTTCCTGGAGGGAGCCCCGGTGCCGGTGGTGGACACCGACGGGCGCCTGTGCGGCCTGCTGCCCGTCAGCTCTCCCGCCCCAGCTCAATGAAGACGCGCGTCGCCTCAGGGACGAGGCGACGGATCTCCTTCTCCACCCGGCGGACGACCTCTTCCGAATCCACCTCGGTGAGGCCCGATTCGACCACCAGGTCCATGTTGACCAGGATCTCGTCGGGGCCCAGGTGCATGGTGAGCAGGCGATCCACCGTCTCCACCCCGGGCACCGACATGGCCCCCGCCCGTATGGCGGATCGAACGTCGCGCCCGGCGGACTCTCCCACCAGCAGCCCCTTGGTCTCCACCGCCAGGATCCAGGCCGTCCCCCCCAGCAACACGCCGATGACCATGGAGGCCGCGGCATCCCACACCGAATCCCCGGTCCAATCGGCCAGGAGCAGGCCGGCGGCCGCGACGACCAGGCCGAGCACCGCCACGGAATCCTCGAACAGCACCACCAGCAGGGCCGGGTCCTTGCCCTCGCGCACCGCGCGCACCACCCCGCGGCTCCCCCGCCGACGGTTGAACTCCTTCACCGCCGCCCGGAACGCCACCATGATCTCGAAGAAGGCAGCCACGCCGAGCACGATCAGGTTGAACGCGAGGCCCCCTTCATGGGGATGGGGATGCCGGAGGCGGTTGAGGCCTTCCATGAAGGCGACCACTCCGCCCCCCATGAAGAGCATCACCGCCACCAGGAACGACCAGAAGTAGAGCTCCTTGCCCCGGCCGAACGCATACCGCACGGAGGGAATGAAGCGGCTGGCCGCGGTCCCGCGCAGCAGGAACAGCTGGTTCCCGGAGTCGGCCACCGAGTGGAACGCCTCGGCCAGCATGGCGGCACTTCCGCTGATGGCGGCGGCGACGAACTTGATGACGGCGATCGCGGTGTTGGCCCCCAGGGCCAGCACCACCACCACGCGGGATTCGGAGGTCGCCAAGGCCACTGAGTCTACGAGGGGGGCCTGGCGCTAGCGCCCCAGCGCCCGCACTTCGTCGCGGCGCACCGTACCCCCCACCGTCACCATGCCCCCGCTCCACCACACCGAGATGCGGGAGGGGGCATTCACCTCGTCTCCCTGGTCGATCACCAGGGATCCCTCCTTCTCCCCGGCGAAGGCGAGGGCCGACGCCAGGGCCACGGCGGCGCTCCCCGTGGCCGGGTCTTCGGCCACCCCCAGCGCCGGGGCGAAGAAGCGGGCCTTCACCGTCCCGGCCGAACGGGCAAACAGGAGCGTGCCCTCCCAACTCTCTCCGGCCAGGCGCTCGAAGTCGGGGGAAGCCGCCCCTACCACCGCCGGCGAGGGCATCTCGAGCAGCAGGTAGCGCAGCGGCAGCCGCACCATCCAGCCCCCGGCCGCCCCGCCCAACCCCGCCCCGGCCGCCGCCGCCGTCGGCGCCTCCTCCACATCCCGGGAGGCCGGCACTTCTATCCAGGCCCCGTCCTTTTCGGCTCGGAAGGGCACTTCTCCGATGCCGCAAGCCACCCGGCGCCAGGGGCCCATGGTCCCCAGCACCCAGCCGGCCCCCACCAGGGGATGGCCGGCGAAGGGGACCTCCGCCGCCGGGGTGAATATCCGGGCCATGGGCACCGGGCCGGTGCAGTCGAGGAACACGGTCTCGGAGAACCCGAGTTCAGCAGCGATCGCCTGCATGGCCGTGCCCGACAGACCGGAGAGGTCCGTCACCACCCCGAGGTGGTTGCCTCCCTCCTCACCGCGGGTGAACACCCTGAGAATCTGGCAGTCGCGCACGGCCCCAACCTAGCGCCGCCCAGATCCGTGCACGACGGGGCCGGCCGGCGCCAAGGCCCGCTCCCCGCCCCCGGCACGGCGGTTCTGCCAAGTACCCGCAGGTGCGTGAGTAGGCTTCGCTCGTCCCGCCATCAGGACCACGGACCGGCGGACGAACAGGAGTCGAAGTGAGCTACCCCAGCGATCCAAACGTCCAATCCCCGCCGCCCCCGTCCGCCGGTTCCTCCCGCATGCCCTTGTGGCTCCCGGTGGCTGCCGGCATCGCCGTGGTGGCCGTGGTGGCCGTGGTGGTGACGATGGTGGCGGGAGGAGGCAGCAAGTCGGACACCACCAGCACCGTGGTGGCCATGACGACCACCAGCGAGGCCACCACCACCACAGAGGGCACCACCACCACCGCGGGCACGACGACCACGACCGTGGCCCAGCCCGAGGCGGGGGGCAGCTGGACCGTGCTGGTGTACGGGCTGGGCGACAACAACCTCGAGGAGGACTTGCTCAACGACCTCCAGGAGATGGCCGCGGTCCCCGCCGGCAACCTCACCTTCGTCGCCCTGGTGGACCGCACCCCCGACTACACCGACGCCGAACTGGCGGGCATCGGCAACTGGAGCGGCACCAAGCTGCTGACCGTCACCCCCGGCGTGTTCACCGAGGAGGCTGACCTGGGGGAGCTGAACCTGGGCGATCCGGCTGTGCTCACCGACTTCATCGATGGGGGCATCGCCGCCCACCCCGCCGACCACTACGCCCTGATCCTGTGGGACCACGGATCCATCCAAGGCGTGGGCTCCGACCAGTCACACGGAGACGCCCTCTCGGTCCCTGAGATCGCCGCTGCCATCCGTGGCGGGCTCGACACCGCCGGTGTGGACCGCCTCGACATCATCGGCTTCGACGCCTGCTTGATGGGCGCCTTCGAGGTGGCCTCAGCCATGGGCCCCGTGGCCGACTACATGGTCGCCTCCGAGGAGGTCGAGCCGAACACCGGCTGGGACTACTCCGCCTTCGACCACATCGCCGCCCAGCCCGATGCGGTCACCGCCCGGAGCCTGGGTGAGGAGATCGTCCGGCGCTACGTGGCCACCAGCGGGCCCGGCGACCCGACGGTGACCATGTCCCTGGTGGACCTCTCCCTGGCCGACGACCTGGTCGCCGCTCTCGACGGCTTCCGCGCCACGGTCGCCCCGGAGATGGCGACGTTCGCCGCGACCATCGGGCGCGGGCGCTCGGCAGCGCCCTACTTCGGCGCCAGCCCATTGCCCGAAGAGGACTTCTACATGGTGGACATCGGGGTCTTCCTGCAGAGCCTCCTCGAGGCCGACGCTCCCCTCGGGGAGTCGGCTGCCGCCGCCCTGGCGGTCTTCGATGAGATGGTCCTGGCCAGCGACGCGGGCGAGGCCGCCAGCGAGGCCACCGGCATGGCCATCCACTTCCCGCCCTACCTGGAGGTGTACTGGAAGGACTGGTACCTGGCCGCCGCCGCGCCGGTCTGGCCCGACTTCCTGGACGCCTACTACGCCGCCGGAGCGGCGATCCCCGCCGACAAACGGCCTTCCTTCGCCCCCATCGGCAACCAGGCCAACTTCTACTTCGACGAGTACGGCCTGACGGTCGAAGCGACCTTCAACGAAGGGGCGGTGGACAACATCGTCGACGCGGTGCTGTACACCGGAGTCGTCGGTGACGACGGCACCATCACCTTCATCGGCGAGGACCAGGGCCTGTACGAGGGGAGCCAGGCCGCCGCGTCGAACGACCTCACCGTCCTCATGCTCGACGACGGCGTGGACCAGGCCATGGCCTACCAGGACATCTCCTTCAGCGAGGACCTGAACACCTTCATCCTCGACGTGCCCCTGGCGTACTACCCGCCGGGCAGTTCCGAGTACCAGGATGTGACCCTGCACCTGACCTACAACGTGACCACCGAGGAATTCACCGAGGCCTTCTACTACCTCAATGAGTCGGGCACGATCGGCGAGTTCCAGACCGACCCCACCGGGTTGATCGTGCCCTGGATGCTCGAATGGCGTGCCGACGGCACCTACGAATGGGTGCAGACCAGCGATGTGGGCCTGTGGGCCGACCTGCCCAACCTGCTCTACGACTTCCCGACGCTGGACCCCGGCACCGAGATCTACGCCGAGCTCACCGTATGGGACTTCGGGGGCAACTCGGACTACGCGTCCGTCGAGGCGTCCGTCCCCGCCGGGGGGGAAAGCGCCTGGGCATCGTGCAGCAACGAGACCTGGGGTTACCAGGTCGAGTACCCGGCCGGGTGGTTCGTGTGGGAGGCCCCCACC
>Ga0154714_1033_pt6 | contig 11213 bp, 10 predicted proteins | sample Rifle2008BG16ft_FD_105722 | JGI IMG/M metagenome (GOLD analysis project Ga0154714, IMG submission 105722) | Actinobacteria bacterium RBG_16_70_17
AAGCGGTAGGCCACCGGCCGCTCCACCCAATCGGCCACCCGCGTGGGCGCCACCCGGTCGTGCTCGACCAGGAGAGCGGCCAGAGTGTCGGTCCAGCACCAAGCCACGGTGGTCTCCCGCAGGGTTCGAAGGCAGCCTCACCGTACCCTCCCCGTCAAGCGCCTCCGACCTGGGCAAACACGCGCGTGTGGTTCACGCGTGATGCGACGACCCCAGCCCGCCGCCCCCGCCGCCGAGCGCCTCTCAGGAGGGCTGCGCGGCCTGGCTCTTCTGGCGCCGGGCCTCCCACCGCCAGGCCATGTAACAGACCACGCCCAGGATGACCTGGAGCAGGAAGGTCAGGGCCCGGAACAGGAGCACGGCGGCCACCACTGCGGATTCGATCTCAGCCGCCTCGCCGGCGATCAGGACCAGGGCGGCCGTCAGGCCCACCTCCACCAGGCCGAGACCGCCCGGAGTGATGGGCACGGCGGTGGCCAGCCGCACGACGGCGAAGGCCCCAAGCGCCTCCGGCCACGAGATCACCTCGGGGCCCACGCCCAGATCGCGCAGGCAGGCGAGCAGAACCCAGAAGATCGACAGGTGACTGATCAGCGTCGCCAGCGTGAGCAAGTGCCATCGCCGGCGGATGATGACCGCGCTGCCCTTCTGGAATCGGGCGAGCCCGTCGTCCCAGCCCCGCACCGGCCCCTTCCGCAGCGGGCGCCGCAGGGCCGAGACGACCTTCCCGCTGATCCTGCCCACCGCCCGGGCGAACCGCTCTCTGGTGGATACCAGGACCAGCACCGCGATCGCCGCGGCCAGGAGGCCTAGGCCGACGGCCGAGGCCGTCAGCAGCAGAGTGTTGGTGGCCCCGCGCAAGGCGAGCAGCAACGCGGCCACGGCAGGCAGGCCGAAGATGACCAGGGCGTTCCACCACCCAGACAGCACCGACGCCAAGGCGATGTTCCCGGCGCCGTGACCGAAGGAGGAGAGCACGGCGTAGGTGACCCCGATCCCCACGACGCTGCCCGCGGGGACGGTGTTGGTGACCGCGGCGGCGATCTGCCCGGCCAAGAAGGCGTGCCGCACGCGCAGCCCGGGCAGCGACGCCATCATGACCAACTGGTAGCCGAACAGGTTCCACACCGCGAAGCCGACCAGCACGATCGCCTGGACGGCGGTCATGCTCCGCACGGTGGCCCACACCTCGCCGAGGTCGGCCAGGCGGGGGAGCACCCCGACCAGCAGCGCCCAGGCGATGGCCAGCGAGACCACCGCCTGGATGATCCGCTTCGCCCTACCCGACTCCCGCGGGGTCGGCCCCGCCGCTCCGTCCATCAGTGCGACGCTACCCGAGTCCGGCCGGCGACGGGGCCACCGCTGGTGGCATCATGAGGGCATGGGCACCCCCCTCACCGGCCGGCTCCTGGTGGCCGCCCCGCGCCTGGTGGATCCCAACTTCATCAGGGCCGTGGTGCTCGTGTGCCGCCACGACGACGACGGGGCGCTGGGCGTGATCCTGAACCGCCTCACCTCCGTCACCGTCGGCGAGGCCCTGCCGGACTGGGTGGAGCCCTTGGCCCCGCCCAACGTCGTCTTTCTCGGGGGACCGGTGCAGCCCGAGATGGCGGTGGGCCTCGGCCGCCTGCGTCCGGAGCACGCGGGCAAAGCCGAGTCCGAGCAATGGACACCCGTCGATGACCGGCTCGGCCTGGTCAACCTCGGCAGCCCCCCAGCAGAGGAGGTGGCCGTGTTGGACCGCCTGCGTGTTTTCGCCGGCTATGCCGGCTGGTCGGCCGGGCAGCTCGACTTCGAGGTCGCGTCGGGGGATTGGTTCGTGCTCGCCGCCGAGGAGGACGACCCCTTCACTGCCGGGCCCGGCGGCCTATGGCGCCGGGTGCTCCACCGCCAGCGCGGGCCCTTGGCCCTTTTCGCCGACTTCCCGCCCGATCCCTCGCTCAACTGACCGGCGCGGCCGCCGGGCGATGCCGCGGCCTCCGGCCGCGCCGATAGCATCTGCCCATGGCCGATGCCCTGTTCCATCGTGACGGCGACCTCTTCGTCCCCACCGAACTCGCCCGCAGCCCGTGGACCGATCAAGCCCTGCACGGCGGGCCCCCGGCCGCGCTGATCGCCCGGGCAATGGAAGGCATGGACGGGGAGGCCTGGTGGGTGGTCCGTCTCACCATCGACATCATGGGGGAGATACCGGTGGTCCCGCTTCGGCTGGAGACTGGTCTGGACCGGGGAGGACGACGGGTGCAGTTGATCGAGGCGAAGGTGTCCGACCCGGAGGGAGCGACCCTGATGCGGGCCTTCGCCTGGCGGGTGCGGCGCACCGGCCCCTTGCCGCTCCCACCGCCGGTGGACACGCCACCGCCGATGCCCCCCCTGCCCGAGACTCTGCCGGCCTACCACCGCACCTTCCGGGAGTATGTGGACTTCTTCGGCCATGCCGTGGACAAGCGCTTCGTATCCGGCGGCATCGAGCGGCCGGGCCGGGCCACCATGTGGTTCCGGCTTCGGGTGCCGGTGGTCTTCGGCGAAGCCCCGACGCCCCTGCAAACCCTGATGGCCGTCGTCGACTCCGCCAACGGGATCTCCTGGACGGTCCCCTTCGACCGGTGGCTCTTCCCCAACACCGACATCGGGGTCTACCTGGCCCGGGAGCCGGAAGGGGAGTGGATCGCCCTCGAGGCGGTCTCCCACCTGGACCCCGGCGGGCGCGGCATATCGGACACCGCCCTCTTCGACACCAGGGGATTCGTGGGCCGGGCCAACCAGGCTCTCTTCGTCGGCCAGCGGGAGTAGCAGAGCCCCTGCGCCCGCGGCCGGCGGGTTCCCACCCGGTTCATAGACACGCGCCGCCGATCAGGAAGCGGTCGGCATCCGGGGCCTCGACGAGCTGAGTGGGAGGCCCTTCCCTGCGGCCGACTTCGGCCCCCGGGTACGTCGGCTCTCTCAGGCCCCCGGCCGCACCAGGAAGCGATCCTGCAGGCCGGTCAACTCCGCGGCGCCGATACCCAGCTGCTCGCTCAGGTACCCCGCCACCGACCCATAGAGGTCCGCGGTCTGCTGCAGCAGCGCCTCGAGCCACTCGCGCTTCACCGCGGCGAGCCAGTAGGCCCTCTCCGGGCTCATCGTGCGGCCCGTGGCCAGCCGCATCCACTCGACGAACTGGGCCGCTCTCTCGACCGCTTCGGCGTTGGTCATCAGGAAGTCCTCGACAATCGCCTCGTGAGTGACGCCCAGCACCGAGAGGATGAATGCCACGGCAACCCCCGTGCGGTCCTTGCCGCCGGTGCAATGGAAGAGCACTCCGTCGCTCGGCCCGGCTTCCAACACTGCAGCGAAAATCGCACCGAGCGATGAACGGTGCTCTGCCGGGATGTCGAACACCCCGGTCAGGTTCCACCAGTCCTCGAAGTCCAACTCGGACAGCGTCCCGGCCTCGAAGCGGCGGAAGATGTCGGCCACCACCTCGTCGTCGGCCAGGGGAGCGGCGATCTTGCGGCCGAGCGGCCATTCGTAGGACTGCCGCCGCTGCTCGTAGCGGGAGCGCAGGTCGACCACGATGCGCACGCCCCTGGACTCCAGCGCCCGGCGGTCCCCCTCGCTCATCTCGTGCAGCGACCCCGAGCGGAAGAGACGGCCGACGGCGACCTGCCGCCCGTCAGCCGTGGGGAGGCCGCCCAACTCGCGCGCATTCCGGACATGCTCGAGGCGCAGCACACGGTCCATCACGAGGATCCTCCGCCAATTCAGCGACAACGCAGAGTCTGGCAGACCCACGCAGGACGGAGCCGAACCCCTGCCCGTCACCCGCAGCCGTCAGGGCGGATCAGCCAGAGGGCTCTGTGCAGCGCCGCCCGCGTGGCGGAATCCACCGTGCCGGAGGCGGGAAGCCCGGCCGCCTGTTGGAAGGAACTGAGGGCGCTCACCGCGAGCGCGTCGAACACCCCGTTGAATGGCCGCGGCCCGGGGTCGTAGCCGACGGCCCGCAGCCAGCGCTTGAGCTCACCCACCTCGGGCCCGCGCATCCCCGAAGTGAGGAGCCTTCCGTCCAGGTCCAGGAGCGAGGCCAGGGCCTTCCGCTGGGTGAAGGCGACGATGACCGCCCGCGTCTCCGAGCCGACGATCCCGTCGATCTTGATCGCCTGGTTCCTTTGGAAGGCCCGCAGGGCCCGATAGGTGCGCTCACCGAAGATCCCGTCGATGGAACCCACCTGATACCCGCGGGTGGCGAGGAACCCCTGCAGTTCGTACACAGCCGCCCCCTGCATTCCCTTCTGGAGGGTGACTCCGGCCTCCAGCAGGTCGGCGAGCGGGGCTGCCTCGCTCCGGGCGCACACCCCGCCTACCCCCGTCTGAGCCAGCAGCAGCGAGGGGTAGGGGTCCACCTTGACGGCGTAAGCGTCGTGGAGCTCGAAGTGCAGGTGAGGGTCGGTGCCCTCGGCGTTGCCGCTGTCGCCTACCCACCCGATCAGCTGGCCCGCGGTGACCCGGGCGCCGGGCACGATGCCCTCGGCGATCCCCCAGGCCAGGCCGTCGTCGGTGCCCGGGGTGTCGTTGTTCAGGTGGATGTACCAGGACCACCACCCGTCGTCGTGCTGCAGGAACACCGAGCAGCACCGGGAGCCGACCCAGCTGACGGTGGCGTCGGCCACCGCGTACACCTCGGTCATCTTGGGAGCCATCACATCGACGCCTTCATGGAGGCGGCTGCAGCCCGCGCGGCAAGCACCGAAGCCGATGTACTCGTCGTCGGCGAAGAGGATGTCCTCCCCGCCCACAGGGAAGAGCATCGGGTACTCGACCCGTTCCCCATAGAAGTGGGTGGCAGTGATGGTGCCCGCCGGCGCCGGGGCTGTCTCATCGGCCCCGGCGGGCACCACGCCGACAAGCGGCACCGCCGCCACCAGAAGGGCTGCGCCCCATCGCCGGGCGAACCGGATGGCCATACAGGCTCCATCGGCACGAACTGACGGGAACCTGACAGGAAACGGCAGCCCGGGGCGCCTACCGGACGCCCTCCCGCCGGCCGATGGCCAGCACCGCGTCGAGAGTGTCGGCTCCCGAGGCCGCCTTGTCCTCCCGGTAGGCCTTCACCCGGGCGAACCGCAAAGCCACCCCGCCCGGGTAGCGGGGGCTGGCCTGCACCCCGTCGAAGGCGACCTCGACCACCAGTTCCGGGCGCACCACCACCACGTGGCCTTCCCGCGCCTCCTCCAGTTGCAGCAGGCGAAGCGTCTGCCACTCGAGCATGTCGTCGGTCAAGCCCTTGAAGGTCTTGCCGAGCATGACAAATCCGCCCCCGGCCGGGTCGCGAGCCCCCAGGTGCAGGTTGGACAGCCACCCCCGACGCCGCCCCGAACCCCACTCGGCGGCGAGCACCACCAGGTCGAGCGTGTGCACCGGCTTCACCTTCAGCCAGGCGGCCCCCCGCCGGCCGGCCTCATAGGTCGCCGCCGGGTCCTTGGCGAGCACCCCTTCGTGGCCCTGCGCCAGCACCCGGCGGTAGAAGGCCGCGGCGCGGGCCGGGCGGTCGGTGATCAGACGGGGAACCAGGAGCGCGTTTCCGACCACGCCCCCGAGGGCGGCGGCCCGCTCCTCGCCCGGCCGGTCGATGAGGTCTTCCCCGTCGAGGTGCAGGCAGTCGAAGAAGAGAGGGGTCAGCGGGACGTCGAGGCGCTTCTGCTCGGCCTCCCGGGTGCTGCCGAAGCGCCCCATGGTGGCCTGGAAGGGGAGAGGGGTGCCGCCCGCGTCCAGCGCCACCGCCTCCCCGTCGAGAATGACGGACTCCACCGGGAGGGCCGCCACCGCCTCGACCACCTCGGGCACCCAGGCGGTTATCTCCCGCAGGCTCCGGGTGTACACCGCCACCCGGCTGCCCTGCCGGTGCACCTGAATCCGAGCCCCGTCCACCTTGGCCTCCAGGGAAACCCGCCCCAGCCGGGCGAGGGCCTCGTCCACCCCCGCGGCGGTCTGGGCCAGCATCGGCAGGAGCGGGCGGAACAGCGTCAGCCGCAAGCGGCGCAGGCCGCCCTCCCCGGCTTCCAGGGCGGTTCGGGCGACCTGGCCCAGGTCGCCGGCCACCATGAGGGCCCGGCGCACCTCCTCGGACGGCAAGCTCGCCGCGGCCGCCACTGCCTCGACAACCAGACCCCCCAGCGCCCCCTGGCGAAGGTCCCGCATGATGAGTGACCGGAGGAACTCCTGCTCGGCCTCCGTGGCCGCCCCCAGCAGCTCCTCCAGCAACCGTGCCCGCTCCCGCTGGCTTCCCGCGCCGGCGACATCCGCTATCCGCCGGAGCAGCCGGTCGGCGTCGCTCAGCGTCAGAAGGGGAGAGAGCGCCGGCGGTGGGGGAGGGGCGGCGCCCAGCATGCTCCAGCCCACGCCGATGCGACCCGCCGGCAACTCGCCGGCCAGGAACGCTGCCCCGACGGACACCTCCGCGGGCTGCATGGCCCGCAGACACCCCGCGAGGAGGCGGACCTTGGCCGTGCGGGAGCTGGTGGCCCGCACCTGCCGCCAGGTATCCGCGAGATCGGCGAGGAGCATCACCCGGAATCTAGGAGGCCCGTGGCGAAAGGAGGCCGCTCACCCGACCGGCTGGCATACTCCCCGGCAGCGACCGGGCAGGGAAGATGCGGAGGGCGTGGCTCGCCTGGACGATGGCCGTCTTGCTCGCGGCCTGCAGCAGCGGCGGAGAGAGCGAGGGGTCAGCGGCACCCACCAGCAGTGCCGCCCTGAACAGCACCCAGGCGTCCACTTCGACCGAGCCGCCGCCCTCGACCACTCAGCCCATTCCAGCCACCTCGATCACAACGACGACTGCCAGCCTGCCGGGCTCGCCCGTGATCGTCGTCGACCACACCACCACCGACCTCGGCCTGGTCCCCGCCGAGTGGCTGGAGCAGGCGCGAGAGACCGTCGTGTGGGCCTACGGCTCCACCTCTCACGGCACTCAGCTCTGGGCGGGGGCGGAAGCCATCGCGGCCGATCTGCCCTTCGCCAAGGAGTGGCACGCGGTACCAGCGCCTTCGACAGGCCCGGCCCCGTTGCGGATGGCCTACGACGATGGCTGGCCCTGGGACGCCGCCGCCTTCTACGACACGGCCGCCGCCCTCCTCGCCGATGCCCCCGGCGCGAGTGCCTTCCTGTGGTCCTGGTGCAGCGAGCTCTCCGACGAGAGCACCGACGTCGCCGCCTACCTCGCCGCCATGGCCCGGCTCGAGGCCGACTACCCCGACATCGTCTTCGTCTACATGACCGGCCACACCGACGGGGGCAGCGCTGCCCTGGAAGCCAACAACGGGCTGATCCGCGCCTACGCCGCCGAGCACCGTGCACCCCTCTTCGACTTCGCCGACATCGAGTCGTGGGACCCGGCAGGCACCCACTACCCCGGCACCGACGACTCCTGCCCCTGGTGCGGGAACTGGTGCGGGGCCCACCCAGGCGATTGCGCCGAGCTTCCGCCCTACTGCGCCCACTCGCACCCCTTCAACTGCATCCTGAAGGGCCGGGCGCTGTGGTGGCTGTCGGCCCGCCTCGCCGGGGGGGACGGCTCCTGAACCCCGGCTGGCGACTCAGGCCAGGATGGGGTCGGGCAGCTCCGGGTCGATGCCGTAGCGGGCGAGGGCGTCGGCCACCCGGGCCGGCTCCAGCTTCCCCTCGGCCGCCAAAGCGGACAGCACCGCCACCACCACGTGCCCGGCGTCCACCTCGAAGAAGCGGCGCAGGGCCTGCCGGGTGTCGCTGCGCCCGTAGCCGTCCGTGCCCAGCGGCACGAAGGATCCCGGCACCCAGCGGGCCACCTGGTCGGGAACCATCTTCAGGTAGTCGGTGACCGCCACCACGGGGCCGCCGACGCCCGCGAGCGACCGTGTGATGAAGGGCTCGCGCCGGGGAGCGCCCGGGTGGAGCCGGTTCCACCTCTCCACCGAAAGCGCCTCCTCGCGCAGTGCCTTGTAAGAGGTCGCGCTCCACAGCTCGGCCCCCACCCCGTAGTGCTCGGCCAGGTCCGATTGGGCCTGCCGCGCGGCGCGGTGCGCAGGACCCGAGAACAGGATCGCCACCCGGTGGGCCAGCCCCTCGAGAGACGGGGCCCATCGGTACAGCCCGTCCAGGATGCCCTGCTCCACCCCCGGCGGCTTGGGAGGCATGGCGTAGTTCTCGTTGTAGAGGGTGAGGTAGTAAAAGACGTCCTCTCCTTCGCCTCCGTACATCTGGTGCAGGCCGTGCTCCACGATGGTCGCCATCTCATACGCGAAGGCGGGGTCGTAGGCCCGGCACGCAGGCACCACGGAGGCGAGCAGCTGGCTGTGGCCGTCCTGGTGCTGCAGACCCTCCCCGAGCAGGGTGGTGCGCCCCGCGGTAGCCCCGAGCAAGAAGCCGCGCGCTCGGGCGTCCCCGGCCAGCCAGATCAGGTCGCCGATCCGCTGGAAACCGAACATCGAATAGAACGTGAAGAAGGGGACCATGGGCACGCCACGAGTGGCGTAAGCGGTGGCGGCGGCGATCCAGGACGCCATCGACCCGGCCTCGGTGATGCCCTCCTCGAGGATCTGACCGTCCTTCGACTCCTTGTAGGAGAGCAGCAGGTGGTGGTCCACCGGTTCGTACAACTGGCCCTCCGAGGCGTAGATGCGCAGCTCCTTGAAGAGCGCGTCCATGCCGAAGGTGCGGCCCTCGTCGGGGACGATGGGCACCACCCGGGGCCCGAAGGCCTCGTCCCGGGCCAGGTTGCGCACCAGGCGGGTGAACGCCATGGTGGTAGACGCCTCCTGGCTCCCCGAGCCCGCGTCGAACTCGGCGAACGGCCCGTGGCCGGGCAGGGTGAGGGGCCGGCGCAGGGCCACCGGCCGGCTCGGGAGCGGGCCATCGAGGGCGCGGCGCTGCGCCAGCAGGTACTGCACCTCCGGGGAATCCAGCGGCGGCCGGTAGTAGGGGGGCGGGCGGCCCTCGGCCAGGGCATCGTCGGGGACCTCAGCGTGCAGTTCGAGGCGGTCCCGCAACACCATGAGCTGATCGTTGCTCAGCTTCTTGATCTGATGGGTGGCGTTGCGGCCCTCCACGTCGGGGCCCAGCGCCCAGCCCTTGATCGTCTTGGTGAGGATCACTACCGGTGCGCCCCGCAGCTCCACTGCCGCCCGGTAGGCGGCGTACACCTTCCGGTAGTCGTGGCCGCCGCGCCGCAGCGCCCAGATCTCGTCGTCGGTCATATGGGCGACCATGCGGCGCAGCCGCGGGTCCGGGCCGAAGAAGTGCTCCCGCACGTAGGCTCCGTTCTCCGCCTTGAAGCGCTGATACTCCCCGTCCACTGTGCGGTTCATCTTCTCCAGCAGCACGCCGTCGGCGTCCCGGGCGAGCAGGGGGTCCCAGTTGGCCCCCCAGATGACCTTGATCACGTGCCAGCCGGCGCCGCGGAAGAGCGCCTCCAACTCCTGGATGATCTTCCCGTTGCCCCGCACGGGACCGTCGAGGCGCTGCAGGTTGCAGTTGACCACCCAGATCAGGTTGTCCAGGCGCTCGCGAGCGGCGAGGGAGATGGACCCAAGCGTCTCCGGCTCGTCCACCTCGCCGTCGCCCAGGAAGCACCACACCCGGGAGTCGGCCGTGTCGTCGAGGCGCCGGTGGTGCAGGTAGCGGTTGAAGCGGGCCTGGTAGATGGAGTTGATGGGACCGAGCCCCATCGACACCGTCGGATACTCCCAGAACCAGGGCATGAGCCGGGGATGGGGGTACGAGGGGAGCCCGCCGCCGCCGATCTCCCGGCGGAACCGGTCCAGCTGCGCTTCCTCGAGCCGGTGCTCGAGGAAGGCCCGGGCGTAGATGCCGGGGGCGGCGTGGCCCTGGATGTACACGTGGTCCCCGGGGCGCCCGTCCTCCTTGCCCCGGAAGAAGTGGTTGAACCCCACCTCATAGAGGGTGGCCGAGGAGGCGAACGTGGAGAGATGCCCGCCGATGGCCTCGGCCGCTTTGTTGGCCCGGACCACCATGACGGCCGCGTTCCAGCGGATGATGCGGCGGATGCGCTGCTCCAGCTTCTCGTCCCCGGGGAACCAGGCCTCCTGCTCGGGAGGGATGGTGTTGATGTAGGGGGTGCTCACCGAGGCGGGCACCCCGATGTTGCGAGAGCGGGCGTACTCGATGAGCCGGGCCATGAGGAAGCGGGCGCGCCCCTCGCCGCCCTCGTCGATGATCTGTGCGAGCGCGTCGAGCCATTCCCCGGTCTCCTCGGGGTCGGCGTCGGGCAGTTGATGGACGAACCCGTCGATGATCATGGCGCAGGCTCCCGCCGCTCGATCTGTGAGCAGGTTACCGAGCGGGGGCACCTAGCCGGAGAGCAGGTCCGCGGCGGCCGCACCCAGGAGTGCCAGCAGGTCGCCCGGCGCGACCTCTATTTGCAGGCCGCGCCGCCCGCCGCTCACAAACACGGTGGCGTGGCTCAGCAGGGACCGGTCCACCACGACCGGGAGGCGCCGCTTCTGCCCGAGCGGGCTGATGCCCCCGATCACGTAGCCGGTGAGCCGTTCCGCGTCGGCCGGGGCGGCCATCTCGGCACGTTTGGCTCCCCGGGCCCGGGCGAGTGCCTTCATCGACAGGAGCCCGCTCACCGGCACCACCGCGACCACCGGCTGCCCGTCGGCCACCGCCACCAGTGTCTTGAAGACGCGCTGCGGGTCCACCCCCAGGACGGCGGCGATCGCTTCCCCGTACGTCCCCTCGGCTTCTTCCACCGGGCCGTACTCGTGCGGGGTAAAGGCCACTCCCGCCCGTTGCAGCGCCGCGGTGGCCGGGGTCGCCGACATCAGCGCTCCGGCCCGCTCGCGTCCAGCGTGCGCCGCAGTTCGAGGAGGTGCCGGACGGGGATGCCGTCCACCCCGTGCAGCGGGATCTCCGGCTTCAGCAGACGGTCGCGCTCCACCGCCCCCGCGTGGAGCGCCGCCACGTCCCAGCCCCGGCGTTGGTAGAGGCGCAGGGCCGGCGTGTTGTCGTTGGTGACCACCAGCCACAGCCGCTCCCAGCCCCGCCGGCGGCCCAATTCCTCGAACACCCCGAGCAGGGCACCGCCGGCGCCCCGTCCCGGCGAGTCGGCGGCCAGCAGCACCACCTCGGCTCCGCGCTCGTCCTCGCAGAAGGAGAGCGCCCCCACCCGTTCCCCCTTCGCCCAGGCCACCAGGCACGGCAGCAGGGCGGGGCGGTGCAGGCGCCCGAGGACGGCG
>Ga0154714_1015_pt1 | contig 10917 bp, 11 predicted proteins | sample Rifle2008BG16ft_FD_105722 | JGI IMG/M metagenome (GOLD analysis project Ga0154714, IMG submission 105722) | Actinobacteria bacterium RBG_16_70_17
CCCTCGATGGTCTGGCGGCCGCAGATGTGATCGCCGGCCTCGCGGATCTGCTCGTCGGTGAATCCCAGGTAGCGCAGCAGGTCGAACGCGGGCTGCTTCCAGGCGGCTTCGCCGACTCCTAGGCGGGCCAGGGCGTCCTCGCCGATGACGTAAGGGCTGAAGGCGTACCGCAACTCGAAGACCCCTGGAAGGGCGCGCTCGACCGCGTCGACCTCCCCGTCGGTGAGGCCCAGGGAGACGAGAGCCGATCGATTGACGTGGGGGGCGCCCTCCAGGGCCATGGTGCCCACCACGTAGCGCACGATCTCGGAGCGCTCCTCGGCGGAGTAGCCCAGGCTGCGCAGGGCGGGGTCGATGGACTGGTTGGCGATCTTGAAGTAACCGCCCCCCGCCAGCTTCTTGAACTTGACCAGGGCGAAGTCGGGCTCCACGCCGGTGGTGTCGCAGTCCATTTGCAGCCCGATGGTCCCGGTGGGAGCGAGGCAGGTGGTCTGCGCGTTCCGGTACCCGTACTGCTCGCCCAGATCGAGGGCGGAGTCCCAGGCCCGCTGAGCCGCTTCGAGCAACGCTCCCGGGCAGTACAGGGGGTCGGTGCCCACGACGCGGTGGGAGACGCCCTCGTATTCCTCCTGCGGCGAGTCGTAGGCGGCGCGGCGGTGGTTGCGGATGACCCGCAGCATGTCGGTGCGGTTCTCGGGGAAGCGTGGGAAGGGGCCGAGCACGGAGGCCATCTCGGCCGAGGTGGCGTAGGCGACGCCGGTGAGCAGAGCGGTGAGGGCGGCGGCGATGGCCCGGCCCTCGTCGCTGTCGTAGGCGATGCCGCTGCGCATGAGCAGCGACCCGAGGTTGGCGTACCCCAGGCCCAGGGTGCGGTAGTCGTAGGAGCCCTGGGCGATCTCCCGCGAGGGGAAGTGAGCCATGGTGACGGAGACGTCCAGCACCATGGTCCACAGGCGGATGGCGTGCTGGTAGGTCTCGATGTTGAAGGTGCCCGAGTCATCGTCGAAGAAGGACCCGAGGTTGAGGCTGGCCAGGTTGCAGGCAGTGTTGTCGAGGAACATGTACTCCGAGCACGGGTTGGATGCCCGGATGGGGCCGTCGGCGGGGCACGTGTGCCATTCATTGATGGTGGTGTGGAACTGCACTCCCGGGTCGGCGCAGGCCCAGGCCGCTTCGGCGATCTCGCGCCACAGCCGGCGGGCGGGAACCGTGCGCATCACCCGGCCGGTTGTGCGGGCGGTGAGGTGCCAGTCCGTGTCGTCGAGCACCGCCCGGACGAACTCGTTGCTCACTCGCACCGAGTTGTTGGCGTTCTGGCCGGCGACGGTCTGGTAGGCCTCACCGTTGAAGTCGGAGGGGTAGCCGGCGGCGATCAGGGCCCGGACCTTCTCCTCCTCGCCCTTCTTCCAGTTGATGAACTCCTCGATGTCGGGGTGGTCGATGTCGAGGATGACCATCTTGGCGGCCCGCCGGGTGGTGCCTCCCGACTTGATGGCGCCGGCCGCCCGGTCGCCGATCCGCAGGAAGGACATCACGCCGGAGGAGCGGCCCCCGCCGGAGAGGGACTCGTTCTCGGCGCGGATACGCGAGAAGTTGGTGCCCGTCCCCGCGCCGAATTTGAAGAGGCGGGCCTCCCGCACCCAGAGATCCATTATCCCGCCCTCGTTGACAAGGTCGTCTTCGATGGACTGGATGAAGCAGGCGTGGGGGGCCGGACGGGAATAGGAGTCGGGGGAGGGGACGGCGCGCCCGGTGGCCGGGTCCACGTACCAGAACCCCTGGGCCGGGCCGGTCAGCCCGTAGGCGTGGTGGAGGCCGGTGTTGAACCACTGCGGGCTGTTGGGGGCGGCCATCTGATTGACCAGCATGTAGCTCAGTTCGTCCTCGAAGGCGTGGGCGTCCGCCTCCGAGGCGAAGTAGCCGCTGCGCTCGCCCCACCAGCGCCACGTGGAGGTGAGGCGCTTGATGACCTGGCGGGCGGAGCGCTCGGGCCCGAGCACGATGCGCCCCTCCTCGTCGCGGATCGGCTCGCCCGACTCGTCGAACTGGGGGACTCCCGCCTTGCGTAGGTACTTGGAGACCATGATGTCGGCGGCCACTTGCGACCAGGAGGTGGGGACCTCGGCGTCCTTCATCTCGAAGACCACGGAGCCGTCGGGGTTGGTGATGCGCGAGTCGCGGGTGCCCCAGGTCACCGAATCGAACGGATCCTCGCCGGGCTTGGTGAAGAGCCGGGTGATGCGCAATCCAGTGGCCTTGCCCATTTCGCTCCTCCCCGAACCGATCCCGCTGCCCGTTCTGCGCCGCTACCTACAATATGTTGTGGTGGTGCTGGCTGTACGCCACAAAATATGGTGAGGGAGACACAAGTGTAGTTACACCTCTGTGGTCCAGTCAAGGAGTTCCCGATCGACGCCGGGAACGGGGAAGTCCCTCGGGGTAAGTAGTGGTCCGCTCGCGGTTCTAACCGGGCTCCGCAGGCTGGTCAAGGCCGCGGGCTGCTGGGATTTCGCGGGGCCGGCCGGTCACCCCAGGGCGGCGATCACGGCCTGGGCGAGAACGTCGTGGCCGAGGCCGTTCGGGTGGATGTCGGGAGGGGAGGCGAGCATCAGGGTTGTGAAGGCCGCGGTGCCCTGCATCGGGGTGAAGCCGTCGGCGACCAGGATGCCCTCCGCCTCCGCGGCGGCGGCGGCCAGGCCGTTCAACCGGGTGACCATGAGGCTGGTGCCCTCCTCGAAGGCGATGCCCGTGCCCAGGCTGAAGGGGTTGTAAGTCTCCAGGAACACGATGGTGGCCTCCGGGGCCGCGTCGGCCAGGGCCGCGAGGATCACCGAGACGTTGGCCTCGTAGGCGGCGAAGGCACTCTCCAACCGCTCTCGGCACGCGGGGGCCTCCAGGCTCTCCGCGCAGTCGGCAGAGGTGAGGTGGCCGAGGAGGTCGTTGGCGCCGATGTCGACGGTGACGTAGGCCACCCGGTTGGCCGCCAGGAACTCGACCGCTTCGTCCAACTGCCCGCCCGAGATCAGGGAGCCGCTGGTCTCCCCGGACACACCCAGGTTCAGCAGCCCGTACCGCCTGCCGCCGCGCTCCTGCAACTGGTTGTGCACCCGGGACACGTAGCCGTCGCGGGCGGAGGGTGCGCCCACGTTGGCCGCCAGGGAGTCGCCCAGGGCCAGGTAGTAGATGGGTCCCTCGGCGAACGTGTCGTCAACCACCCCGGGCCCCAGCAACTCGACGGGAGGGTCCGTAGGCGGACCGATGGCCGCTGCCTGGGCGGCCAGATCGGCCAGGAGCGAGGTGGCCGTCACCATCGGCCCGCCCCGCTGCAAGCCGGTTATCACCAGGCGGTCGTCGCCGACGGTGATCGACTGCACGTCGACTTCGGCCTCGGCGAGCAGAGTGTTGATCTCCTCGACGCCTTCGAGGAGTTGGTCCACGTAATCGGCCACGGCCCCGCGGGCGAAGCCGGGCAGGTTGACCGAGCCCATCTCCAGCGAGATCACCTCCACCCGGATCACTCCCCCCGATACCTCGACCCGCATCTGGCCGGAGGCGTCGTAGCCCCCGCTCTTGAACTGGCCGGTAAAGGCCAGCGTGCCCTCGGAGGGGGTGGGGCCGTCCACGATGTCCACTTCTATGGACCGCAGCGGCTGATCGGTATCCGCCAGCTCCTGCTGGATCACGGCGGTCACCTCGTCCTCGTGCAACTCCAGGCGAAAGGCGGTCTCGGCGTTGGCGGCGTCGATTCTCACCTCGGCCGCGGCGAGGCTATCGGCGTCGGCGGCGGCCACCGGGCCCTCGGTGGTGGACAGCGCGGTCAGCACGCCGCGGGCCTCGTCGGCGATGTACCAGCCGGCCCAGACCGCCACTCCGACCTCGGCGATGAGCACTCCCCAGAGCAGGGGGGCAGGGGTCAGGGCGGTGAGCAGGAAGGCGAGAGCCACGATGCCGGCGAAGGTCGCTATGCCGGTGCGCTCTCCCACTGTGAAGAAGACGATGGCGCCGATGAGCAGCGCCAGCAGGACCCCCACGAGGGCGGTGGTCACCTTGAGGCCGGTCGGGGCGCGCCCGTTCCGGTGGTTGCCGGGCGCTCCGGCAGCGCGCATCCACCCGATCCGGCGCGGCGGACCGGCCCGCCGCGAGGAAGGCCGAACGCTCATCTATCCCTCAGCGGGCGGCGGGCGCATGTCGTCGGGAGCGGGGGGTGCCGTGTCGATGGGGGCGGGCGGCGCCTGGTCGTGGGCAATCCACCCGGCGCTCTGGGCTTGGGCCGGGGCGACGCCCTTCGGCTTGCGCGCCGGGCCGAACAGGCCCCAGAGGATGGACAGCAGCATGACGCCCCCGACCACCAGGCCCCACTTGACCGCCACCGCCCGGTAGTCGTCGAGGCCGATCACCGGCCACACCAAGGTGAGATACACCGCAATGCCCAGCCCGAGGATGAGGCCCCAGATGGCTCCCCGCACCGGGTGTCGCTGCAGCTTTGTCTGTGTCATGGTCAGGCCCTCCACGACAGCGCCGGACGGGCGTTGAACAGGACTCCGGAGAAGCCGGCCAGGGCCAGAGCGCTGGCCAGGGCCCCCGGGAGGGTGAACAGCGGATAGCTGTCGCCGACGAACTCTACCCAGCCCTCGCCGAAACACACCGCGTGACCGGCGAACACCGCTGCCACGTCGTCGGCGGTGTACTCGGGAAGGTCGGTCGAGCCCCACTTGTCCACGAACACGCCCTGGACCTTGGCCTTCATCTGGAACTGGAAGGGAAGGAGGTCACCCAGCTCCATCAGGCCGGCGTTGCGGTTCTTGTCCTGCGGGTTGGGGTCTCCGCCCTCGTCGGCGCTGATCCCCATGATCACCACTTCCCAGCGATGGTCGTGGAAGGCGCCCAGCGTCAGGTCGGGGTCGTCGAGGGTGAAGCCGAAGTAGGCGACCATCCCGCCGGAATCCACCCGGAACGGGTTGCCGGCGGTGAAGGCGGCCTCTCCGTAGATGTCCACCGGGGGATTGCCGTCCCCCAGGTCAACGGCGGCGTCGAGCGAGTCGCCGTGGGCGTCGTAGGAGATGGCGGCCCCTCCGCAGGGGCCCATGAGAGCTGCCCCTTCGTCCTCGGGGTCGAACCCCGTGCCGGACGGGTCCACCCGGGCGATGAACTCCTCCGCGGTGGTAGCACCGATGGCGTCGTCCCAGATACCGGCGATGCCCACGGGGAGGTCCCCTTCCGGGCCCTCAACCGGCATGTCGGGGATGTGGTCCCCGTTGCGGTCCTCCCACTGGGCGACCGCGTCCGCCGTTATGAAGTCGGCGAGGTCGATCTTCGGCTCCTGGTCCTGTTGGGCAAGGGCCGGTCCCGCGGTCAAGAGCAGGATCGCCCCGGCAGCCAGGAGAGCACGCGCTGCTCGGCCCATGGTCCTCCTTCCTCGATGGGATGGCCAGGCTACTGGACCCGTCCCGGAAGCGCCGGGCTCCGGGCCGGAGGGACTATTCCTCGTCGCGGCCGTCGTCCTCGAGGACGATGTCGAAGCGGTGCCCACAGTCGGGGCAGAGGTAGATGACCACGTCGCCGGGGAGCAGGTCCTCTTCCGCCGGCAAGCGGCTGAGGCGCCCCGCAGCAGCGCCGCACTCGACGCAGGTGATGGTCTCGGGTACCTCCATGCCCTCAGGGTACGCCTCCCGTCCTCCTTAAGGGCGGTCGCGCGACTGCACCTACACTCGGAGCATGCCTGCGGTGCTGGTCCTGCGGCACGATCCCGATGCCGGCCCCGGCTACCTGGGCGATGCTCTGAGACGGGCCGGGCTGTCCATGGTGGTCGTCGATGTGGCCGCCGGGGAGGGTCTCCCCGGCGGGAACGGCTGGGCGGGGGTGGTCTCCCTGGGCGGGGGCATGGGCGCCTACGAGGAGGAGCGCTACCCCTGGCTGGCCGCCGAGAAGCGCCTGCTGGCCCAGGCGGTCGGGATGGGAACCGCCACCCTGGGCATCTGCCTGGGCTGTCAAATGCTGGCCGAAGCCCTGGGCGGCCGCGCCTACCCGGGGAACGGCCGGGAGCTGGGGTCCCTGCGGCCGGTTCTCACCCCGGAAGGCCGGGCCGACCCCGTGCTTCGCCACCTCGACGGGCCGGTCCCCGTCTCCCACGCCGACACCTGGGACCTGCCCCCGGGAGCAGTGCTCCTGGCGACCAGCGACCGGTACCGTCAGGCCTTCCGCGTGGGGTCGGGCCTTGGTGTGCAGCCGCACCCCGAGGTGGCCCCGGCCGCCTTCGCCCGCTGGGTGCGGGACAAGCCGCGCGAGGATCTGCTGCGCGACGGTATCGACCCCGAGGCCGCCGTTGCCGAGGTGCGGGTCGGCGCCGCCGCCCAGCGGGCCTTGGCGAGGCGCCTGTTCGCTGCCTGGGCGGCCGAGGCGGGGTTCGGCTAGCGGCGCCGTGTCGGTACGGTCCGACCGATGAGCACCACGCTGGCCGGCCGTCCTGCCGCACTCGGCTCGGCTCTGCGCCTCGAGTACCTGACGCTCGGCTGGAATGTCGCCGAGGCCGCGGTGGGGATCACCGCGGGGGTGATGGCCGGCAGCACTGCGCTGGTGGGCTTCGGCGGGGACAGCGTGGTCGAGAGCCTCTCCGGGGCGATCCTGATCTGGAGGCTCTCCGTCGAGTTACGCGGCGCCGGCGCGGGCCGCGCTCAGGTGGTGGAGCGGCGGGCCCGCCGGCTGGTGGCGGCGTCGATGTGGCTGCTCGCCTTGTACGTGGTTGCCCAGTCGATCGCCGACCTGGTCGGCCGGCAGGCTCCCGAGGCCTCGCCCGTGGGGATCGGCCTGGCAGTGGCATCGCTGGCCACGATGTGGCTGCTCGCCCGGGCCAAGTGGGGCCTGGCCCACGTCCTGCACAGCCACGCCCTGGAGGCCGACTCCGTGCAGACACGGATCTGCTGGCAGCTATCGGCCATCCTCCTCACCGGCCTCGTGCTGAACGCGGCGTTCGGGTGGTGGTGGGCCGACGGCGTCGCCGCCCTCGGGATGGCCGGGTTGATCGCCCGCGAAGGCTGGGAAGCCTGGCGGGAGCGGGACTGCTGCTAGTCCTAGCGGCCGCGCTCGAAGTGCACGTGCCGTTCGGCCGCGGGCCGGTGGTGGGCGTCGTCGAGTACCAGTGAGCCGTCCTCCAGATGGACGATGCCGATGCCGTAGGCCTCGGAGAGGCGATCGGGGTGGAGAGCCTGCGCGGGCGGGCCCTCGGTGTGCACCCGGCCGGCCATGAGCAGCACGTGGTCGGCCCGGTTGGCGTCGGCCACGTCGTGGGTAGTCATCACCACCGTGACCCCGTGCTCCAGCTCCTCGGCAACGGCGGAGCGGATGCGCTCGGTGGAGACCAGGTCGAGCCCGGTGATGGGCTCGTCGAGGAGCAGGAGATCGGCCTCCTGGGCCAGCCCCTGGGCGACGAACACCCGCTGCCGCTGCCCGCCCGACAGCTCGTGCAGGTGGCGGCCGGCGAGGTCGTCGACCTCGAGGCGTTCCATGGCGCGCTGGGTTGCCCTCCGATGGGGAAGGGTCGGGAAGCCCCAGAGGCCGAGCAACGCGTAACGGCCCATGGCCACCGTCTCCCGGACGGTCATGGGCATGGCCTCGTTCACCGTGGTGGATTGCAGGACGTAGGCCACCCGCCGCCCGGACTTGCCCGGGGGCCGGTCCAGCACCTGCAAGCTCCCCTGTCGAGGGAGCAACAGGCCGGCGAGGGCGTTGAGCAAAGTGGACTTCCCGGATCCGTTGGGCCCGATGACCGCGGTGAGCCGCCCGGCGGGGACGGCGAAGTCCGACGCTTCAATAGCCACCCGCCCGTCATAGGCGAGGACGACGTTCTTTCCCTCGGCCGCTAGCGCCCGCGGCATGCCCGGCACGTCCCTTCGATGTCGATGCGGTGGCCGGTGGCCCGGTACCCGGCCCGGGAGGCGATGCGCTCCACCAGTCCAGTGATGGTGTCCTCCGTCTCGGGAGAGACGGCCACGTCCCGGACCTCGCCGCACGAGCCGCACACCAGGTGGTGATGGTGGCCGGCGAACCACTCGGCCAGCTCGTAGCGAGCCACGCCCAGGTCGTCGTGTTGTTTGGCGAGCACCCGGGACTGCTCGAGCACGGCGAGGGTTCGGTAGAGCGAGGACAGGGGGATGTCCTCGCGCAGGCCCTGGTGCAGGTCGGCCGCCGCCACCGGCCCGTCGGCCTTCGCCAGGGCTCGCACCACCAGGCGGCGAGCCGCGGTGAAGCGCACCTCCCGGGAGCGGAGGAGGCGAGCCGCTGCTTGCTCTGCCCGATCGGCCGGTGACTCTGCCATCAGGCGTCTACAATAACACTGAGAATCATTCTCATCTGGTCGCTAGGATGCGGAGATGAAGCGATGGCGTGTGGCAGTGGCCCTGGCAGGCGTGGCCGGTCTCCTTCTGGGGGGCTGTGGGGGCGAGGGCGGCGAAGCGGCACCCGGGAACGGCGAGTGCCGCGTGCTCAAGATCGTGGTCACTACGTCGATCCTGGGCGACATCGTCGGCAACGTGGCGGCCGGGTCGGGTACGGTCGAGGTGCTCATGCCGGTGGGCTCCGACCCGCACTCGTTCCAGGCTTCCGCCAGCCAGGTGGCGGCCCTGCGCCGGGCCGACCTGGTGGTGGTGAACGGGCTCGGCCTCGAAGAGGGGATGAGTGACGCGATCGAGTCGGCCGCCGCCGACGGCGTGCGGGTGGTCGAGGCGGCGTCGTTCGTGGAAGCCCTCCCCTTCACCGCCGATCCCGGTGGGGAAGCACCCACTGACGCGGAGGGCGAGGGGGGCCACGGCACTCTCGATCCCCACATCTGGACCGACCCGGCGCGCATGGCCGACGTGGCAACCGGTCTCGGAGAAGCACTGGCGGCGGCCGACCCGGCCTGCCCCGAGCGGTGGCGGGAGGGGGCGGCGGGGTACCGCCGGGAGCTGCTCGCCCTCGACGTGGAGATCGAGGCCATCCTCGAGGTTGTCCCGGCGGAGCGGCGGAAGCTGGTCACCAACCACGGGGCCCTCGGCTATTTCGCCGACCGCTACGGATTCGAGGTCCTGGGGACCGTCATTCCCGGCGGAGACACCCTCGCCGAGCCCAGCCCTGCCGACCTGGCCCACCTGGTGGAGACCCTGAGGCGCGAGGGGGTCCGGGCGATCTTCGCCGAAACCACCCAGGCGCCCGACCTGGCCGAGGCGGTGGCCGCCGAGTTGGGCGAGGGGGTGGCGGTGGTCGATCTGTTCACTGGGTCGCTGGGCGAGCCCGGATCCGGGGCCGAGACCTTCCTCTCCATGCAGCGCACCAACGCCGAGCGCATCGCCGGCGCCCTGGGGGGCTCCTGATGCGGGACCCGTGGTGAGGCCGCCGTGGACTGGCTGATCGACCCCTTCTCGTTCGACTTCATGCAGCGGGCCCTGGCCGCCGGGGTGCTCGCGGTGCTCACCACCTCGCTGGTGGGCACCTGGGTGATACTGCGCGGCCTGGCTTTCATGGGGGATGCCCTGGCGCACGGGGTGCTGCCCGGGATCGCCGTGGCCCTGCTGCTCGGCGTCCACCCGATGCTCGGGGCGGCGGTGGCGGCGGTGGTGATGGTGGGCGCGATCTCCCTGGTGCACCGGACCACCCGCCTGACCGAAGACACCGCCATCGGCCTGCTCTTCGTCGGCATGCTGGCCCTCGGGGTGATCGTCATCTCGCGCAGCGGGTCCTTCGCGGTGGACCTGGTGGCCATCCTGTTCGGCGACGTGCTCGGCACCTCCTGGGGGGACCTGGTGGTCCAAGGGGTGGCGGCGGTGATCGCCGTGGGAGGCGTCGTGCTCTTCTATCGGCCGCTGCTGGTGCTGTCGTTCAATGAGCAGAAGGCGGCGACGCTGGGGCTCCGGCCCCGCCTGGCCCACCTGTTGATGATGGGCCTGATCACCGTGGCCGTGGTCGCCTCCTTCCAGACGGTGGGCGCCCTGCTCGTCTTCGGCTTGCTGATCGCCCCGCCCGCCACCGCGGTACTGGTGGCCCGGCGCGTGCCCACCGTGATGGTGACCGCGTCGGTGTTGGGGACGGTGGAAGTGGCGGCCGGCCTGCTCATCTCCTTCCACTTCGACACCGCCGCCGGGGCGACCATGTCGGGCCTGGCCGTGGCGGTGTTCTTCGTGGTGCTGGCGGGGGTCCGGCTCCGGGCTGCCTGGGCGGGGCGGCGGGCAGACGCCCACGCGGGCGATACGCTGGGGTGACGATGCGCAAGCTGCCCCTCCCCGGATGGCCCGGCCGGGAGCGTCGCGTCCGGCCGGGGGTCCTCCGGGGGATCCTCGTGTCGACGGTGATCGCCGCGGGGATGCTGGTGAGCGGCTGCGCCTATGAGACCGCCGGCACCACGACCACCACCCTGGTGGACCCGGAGCAGCTGCCCCCGGCCACCGGGCCGGCCGCGCTCGTGTTCGACGACCAACTGGTGGACGGTTCGGCGGTGGTGGTCGCCTCGATGACCCTGCCGTCAGACGGCTTCGTGGTGTTGCAGGCCGACGCCGCCGGGTCGCCCGGTGAGGTGATCGGGGTGTCGGATGTGATCGGACGGGGCAGTGTCTCCGAAGTGGTGGTGCCGCTGTCCCTGCCGCTCGAGGCAGGTGCCTTGCTGCACGCCAGCCTGCACGTGGACATGGACCAGGACGGGCGGTTCCTCTACGAGCCGCCGGACAGCTTCGTGGACCTCCCCGCCACCTCCGGCGACGGGGCCGTGGTCACGGCCTCGGCGGAAGTGGGGCTGCTCGCCCCCCTCGGCCCGGCGGCGGTGACCCTGGCCGATCAGCGCACCGACGGTGAGGAGGTAGTGGTCGGCGAGGTGACCTTGCCGGCTCCGGGGTTCGTCGCCCTGCAAGCCGAAGTAGACGGGGTGCCGGGGGTGGTCCTGGGGCTGAGTGGCTT
>Ga0154714_1151_pt4 | contig 10523 bp, 9 predicted proteins | sample Rifle2008BG16ft_FD_105722 | JGI IMG/M metagenome (GOLD analysis project Ga0154714, IMG submission 105722) | Actinobacteria bacterium RBG_16_70_17
CAGTCGCTCCACGACCCGGGGTAGAGGATCGGCTCGGGCAGCCCGGCGAGGACCATGGCCAGGATGTCGTGGCAGGCGGTGACCCCGCTCCCGCAAGAGGCCACCGTGTCGCCGCCGCCCACCCCCACCGCCCGGTAACGCCGGGCCAGCTCCTCGGGTGGTAGGAATCGCCCGTCCGGCCCCAGGTTGTCCGAGGTGGGGACGTTGCGGGCGGAAGGGATGTGCCCGCCGAGGGGGTCGACCGGGTGCTGCTCACCGGTGTAGCGATCGGGCTGGCGGGCGTCGAGCAGGACGACCTCCCTCAGGCGTTCCCACAGGTCATCGCGGCCGATGATCCGAGTGGGGCCGGGGCGCACCGCGATGGTGGCGGGGCGCGGGCGGGGCTCGTCGGTGGAGAGGGGCAGTCCGGCCGCCCGCCACGCGCGCAGGCCGCCGTCGAGCAGGCGAGCGCCGCGGTGGCCGATCCAGCGCAGCATCCACCACAACCGGGCCGCGTAGATGCCGTCGGCGTCGTCGTAGGCCACGATCACGTGGTCATCCCCGAAGCCGCGGCCGGCCAGGAGGGCGGCGAAGGCCGCCGGTTCGGGGAGGGGGTGGCGGCCCGGCCCGGTGGGGGCGCTCAGGTCGGTGTCCACGTCGAAGAGCACCGCCCCGGGGAGGTGCCCGGCGGCGTACTCGGCCCGGTTGCGGCCCGGCTCCCCCACGTACCAGCGCACGTCGGCGAGCCGCAGCCGGGGGTCGCCGAGGAGCCCCGCCAGTTCGTCGGCCGAGATCAGGTGCCCGTTAGGCACTCTCACCGAGGGGAAGGTAGGGCTCCCGCGCCGGGACCAGCGCGCCCGGGGCGGCCGCCGCCTCCCAGGGGCGGGCCAGCACGTGCCAGGCGAGGGCCAGCGAGGCGACGGGCACGGCCACGTCGGTGTGGACGTTGACGCGGTTGTACGACAGCAAGGTGCCGGCGAGCCGGCCGACCGCCTCGTTGCCGTAGCGCAGCGACCAGTGGCGGGGCATGGGGTCGCTGGTGAGATCACAGGCGAAACCGGGCCCGGTCAGTTCCCAGGCCCTGCCCAACCAGGAGCGGCGCACCACCCGGCCGACCTCCTGGCCGCCCTGGTAGGCGACCACCGTGCCCCACCCGAAGGGGCGTAGTTCGACCTGGGTGCGGTCGGGGAGGAGGACGTACGAGATGTGACGGGTGGGCACACGTTGCAGTTGGGCGAGGACCTTCTGGCCCTGCACCAGGCGCCACCGGTTGGAGAGGAGGGCGCTCACGAAGCGGCAGTCCCCGAAGACCACCGGGGGCCGTCCCGAACGGTAGGTCATGACGCGAGGGTAGCGGGCGGGAACTGGCCGAGAAAGGGCGCGGCTGGCCCATCTCCGTTTGGGCTCACCCATCCGACTCAATCTCCCCAGTTCGATCCCGCAGCGCCCCGTCCCGGAGGGCCGAGCCCCGGTACGATCGAGGCGTGCGGGTCCACCTGCTCGACGGCACCTATGAGCTCTTCCGGGCCTACTACGGGGCCCCGAAGCGCACCTCGCCCGACGGGGCCGAGGTGGGGGCGGTGCAAGGCCTCATGGCCAGCACCCTCAGCCTGCTGCAGGGGGAGGGGGTCACCCACCTGGGCGCGGCGTTCGACACGGTGATCCGCTCCTTCCGCAACGACCTCTTCCCCGGCTACAAGACCGAGGCCGGGGTGCCCGCCGACCTGCTTGCCCAGTTCCCCCTCGCCGAGGAGGGCTTGGAGGCGCTGGGGGTGGTGGTGTGGCGGATGACCACCTATGAGGCCGACGACGCCCTGGCCACCGCCGCCGCTCGCTTCGCCGATGAGACTGAGCAAGTGGTACTGATGACCCCCGACAAGGACCTCTGCCAGTGCGTGCAGGGGACGCGAGTGGTCTGCTACGACCGGCGGAAGGGGGCCTTCTTCGACGAGGAGGGTGTCTGGGGCCGCTTCGGGGTCGCCCCCGAGTCCATCCCCGACTACCTGGCTCTCGTGGGCGACAGCGCCGACGGCCTTCCCGGGGTCCGGGGCTGGGGAGCCAAGTCGTCGGCGGCGGCGCTGGCCCGGTACCGGCACCTCGAGGGCATCCCCCTGGAGGCCCGTCTGTGGGAGACCGAGGTGCGGGGTGCGGAGCGGCTGGTGGAGGCGTTGCGGGGCAGTCTCGGGGAGGCTCTGGTGTACCGATTCCTGGCCACCCTGCGTCGCGACGTCCCACTTCGGGAGAACCTCGCCGACCTGGAGTGGCAGGGGGTGCGCCGGCGGCGGTTCCTCGAGTTCTGCGAGCGGTGGGGGCTGGAGGGCCTGCGTGACCGGCCGAGGCGCTGGGCCGCGGGGTGATCGGAGAGGGCGTCGAAGGGTTCGGGGCTGGCAGCGGTCGGTGGATCGGCCTCTCGACCCGATCCGGCGGACGAACCGCGAGTCTCTACAACCCGTCTGGGAGCGGTTCGAAGACCACGACCGCGGTCTCGGTGGATCGCAGCGCTGCATAGGCGTCGAGGTCCCTGTCGATCTGCTGCCATCGGGCCCAGAGCCGTGAGCGTTCTTCCCCCTCCGCAGCCCGTCCCCTGACAAGACGCTGCCCGCCCACCAGGTCGACCCGAGCCTCAGGGTGGGCCTGCAGGTTGAGCCACCACGCCGGCTCCCCGTCGGACCAGCCGTTCATCGCCATCGTCACGAGATTGGGGCCCTCTTCGAAGTAACCGAGGATGACGCTGCGCTCCTTGCCGGTGCGACGGCCGATCGTGGTGAGGCGCATCGCACCCCACCGCCCCGGCTTTGGGCGCCATAACCCGAAACGGCCGCGGCTGATCCGGTACAGGCCGCGATGGGTGGACCAGAAGAGGCGCTCAAACCAGCGGGGGGGAACCCGCACCGACTTCGTGGGCTTCTCCGCCATGGTCTCGCCTCCTGTGTTTGGACGCTACCGACGCTAGCCGGACAGCGGGCAGGCACTCGGTCGATGCCTTCGACCGACAATCGTGTTGCGCCGCTGATTTGACGTAACTTACGTTATGAGGTACCGTAAGTTACGTTAGAGAGCAGATCTTCAGGCGAGGGGAGCTCGAGGCGGCGATCGTCGCCACTCTGCGGGTGGCCTACGATTGCGCCACCTACCCCATTGAGGAGGCCGGCATGGGCGAACAGGACAGCAAGGACCGTTGGGACACCTTCCAGGTGAAGGGCGATGAACTCATCGCCAAGGTCAAGGAACTGATCCACGAGGGCAACGTCCGCCGGATCATCATCGAGAACGAAGAGGGCCGGACCTTGATCGAGATCCCGCTCACCATCGGTGTGGTCGGCGCCCTGCTGCTGCCCGTCCTGGCGGCGGTCGGCGCCATCGCGGCAATCGTCACCAACTGCACCATCCGGGTGCAGCGCAAAGAGGGCTCGTGATGAACGCCCCGGCGGCCCGCGTGGAGGACGCCTCCAAGGTCTACGGCGAGGGCGATGTCATGGTGCGCGCCCTCGACGGGATGACGGTGGCCTTCGAGAAAGGCCGCTTCAGCGCCATCATGGGCCCCTCGGGGTCGGGCAAGTCCACCCTGCTGCACTGCATCGCCGGCCTCGACACCCTGACGTCGGGGAGCGCCTACATCGGCGACGTCCGCCTCGGCGACCTCAACGACCGCCAGCTGACCATGCTGCGCCGCGAGAAGGTGGGCTTTGTCTTCCAGGCCTTCAACCTGATTCCCACCCTCGACGCCGCCGAGAACATCACGCTGCCCATCGACATCGCCGGCGGCGACCTGGACCAGGCCTGGTTCGACACGGTGGTGGAGACTATGAGCCTGCGCGATCGCTTGCGCCACCGCCCCGCCGAGCTGTCGGGGGGCCAGGTGCAGCGTGTGGCTGCCGCCAGGGCACTGGTTGCCCGCCCGGAGATCGTCTTCGCCGACGAACCTTCGGGGAACCTGGACTCGAAATCCGCCGACGAGTTGATGCGCTTCCTGCGGCGGGCGGTGGACGACTTCGGCCAGACCATCGTCATGGTCACCCACGACCCGAAGGTGGCCGCCTTCAGCGACCGGGTGGTGTTCCTGGCGGACGGGCGCTGCATCGACGAGATGGAGGGCCCGACGGCCGAGACCATCCTGGACCGGATGAAAGCCCTGGGGGGCTGAGGTGCTCCGACTGGCGCTCAAAGGCGCTGTGGGCCACAAGGGGCGCCTGTTCCTCATGGCCATGGCCATCGTCCTGGGCGTCGCCTTCATCGCCGGGTCCTATGTGTTCACCGACACCATGAAGGACTCCTTCGACGTTCTCTTCGAGCAGGAGACCAGCGTCGACTTGGTGGTGCGGGCCGACGTGGAGTTCGGCTACGGGAGCGGGCGGGTGCCCGAGTCGCTCGTGGAGAGTCTCGAGGGGCTCCCCGGTGTGGCCGAAGTGCTGCCTTCGGTCTATGGCTTCGCCCAGCCCCTGGACAAGACCGGCAAGCCGATCGGGGGCCTGGGACCTCCCAACCTGGCCTACTCCTGGAGCGAGGCCGAGGCCGAACTCACCGAGGTGGTGCTGCGCGAGGGCCGGATCCCACAAGAACTGGGCGAAGTGGCCATCGACGCCTACACGGCGAGTGAGTACGGGTTCGCCCTGGGGGACCCCATCGACCTGCTGCTTCCCTCCGGTGTGAGGACCTTCTTTGTCGTCGGCACCGCCGGCTACGGCGACGCCGACAACCTGCTCGGAGCCACTGTGGTGCTCTTCGACGTCGACACCGCTCAGTTGGTCCTCGGCTTCTGGGACGAGTACAGCCAGATTGCCATCGTCGCCGACGAGGGGGCAGACCCCGAACAGGTCCAGCAGGCGGTACAAGGTGTCCTCCCCGACGGGGTCGAGGCCGTCTCTGCCTCCGAGATAATCGCCGAAGGCAGGGAGGGGGTGGAGCAGGGCGTCGGCTTCTTCAACACCCTGCTGCTCGCCTTCGCCGGCATCGGGATCTTTGTCGGCGCGTTCCTCATTCAGAACACCTACCGCATCGTGGTGGCCCAGAGGACCCGGGAGTTGGGGATGCTGCGCGCCGTCGGCGCCACCGGCCGCCAGATCACCTGGCTGGTGATCCTCGAGGCCCTGGTAGTGGCCCTGATCGCCTCGGCCGTCGGGGTAGGGGCGGGGGTGGGCCTGGCCGTAGGCCTGCGCGCCCTGATGGGGCTCATGGGCATGGACTTCCCAGGTGGCAGCCTGACCGTGCTGCCCCGCACCGTGATCGTGGCGATGTTGGTCGGCACAGTGGTGACGGTGTTGTCGGCCATCCTGCCGGCCCGCAAGGCGTCGAAGATCCCCCCGGTGGCCGCCCTGCGGGAACTGGAGTCCACCTACTTCAAGTCGCTACGGCTCCGGGCAGTGGTGGGGGCCGGGATCTTCCTGTTGGGCCTCGCCCTGCTGCTGTTCGGCCTCTATGCCGACTTGGGGAACGCCCTGCTGCTCACCGGGATCGGCGCCGGTGTCATCTTCATCGGGGTATCGACTGTGGCGCCCCTGTTCGCCCGCCAGTTCGGGATGGTGGTGGGCAGCCCACTGCCCCGGGCCTTCGGCGTCACTGGGCGCCTCTCGCGGGAGAACGCGGTGCGCAAGCCGCGGCGCACGGCGGCCACCGCTTCGGCCCTGATGATCGGCGTGGCCCTGGTCACGGTGGTGGCCACCATCGTCGCCTCGGCCAAAGCGAGCGTCGAGGGGACGGTGCGCGACGAGGTCATCGGCGAGTACCAGGTCGAGCCGACCAGCTTCGGCAGCGTCTTCACCGGCGGGCTGAGCACGGAGATCGCCTCCCGGCTGCGCGCCCTGCCGGAAGTTGCGGTGGCCTCCACCTATCGGGTGGGGGAATGGCGGGTGCCGGGCACCGGCGAGGACCTGGACACCGCGTACGCGACCCAGGCCGGGGTCCGGTCATTGATCGCGGTGGATCAGGGGGCCGACGAGGTGGTTCGCCTGGGCGTGTCCTCGGGGGACTTCACCGACCTGGCCCGGCCGGGCACGGTGATGCTCCACGAGGACTTCGCCGCCGAGGAAGGTCTGGGGGTGGGCGATGCCTTCCCCATCGAGTTCCCCGACGGCTCCAGCGAAGACCTCGAAGTGGTGGCGGTATACGGGGCCGACCTCTTCGGCAGCGACGTGGTGATCTCCCTCGACGCCTTTGCCGGCCACTACGACTGGGACCGCGACCAGATGGTGATCATCCGCCTGGCGGAGGGCGTTGACCCTGAGGCGGCGCGCCCCGCCCTGGAGGCGGTGGTCGCCGACTACCCCAACGCCGAGCTGAACAACGCCGAGGAGTACGTGGACAAGGTGGCTTCGCAGCTCGACCTGGTGCTCAACGTGCTCACCGGCATGCTGGCCATGGCCATCGTCATCGCCCTGCTCGGCATCGCCAACACGCTGGCCCTGTCGATCATGGAGCGGAAGCGGGAGATCGGCCTGCTGCGGGCAGTGGGCATGACCCGCCGCCAGGTGCGCCGGATGATCCGCTGGGAAGCGGTGCTCATCGCCGTCTTCGGGGCGGTGATCGGCATGCTGGTCGGGGTGGGCCTGGGGGTGGCGGTGGTCACCGCCATCGGCGCTGGTCTCCAGGTAGCCGTGCCCTGGTTCAACCTGGCCATCTACCTGGTGCTGGCCGCCCTGGGCGGAGTAGTTGCCTCGGTGATCCCCGGCTGGCGGGGCTCGCGCCTGGACGTGCTCGACGCTATCGCCTACGAGTAGCCGGCCGGCCCGCCGTCAGCCCTCGGATAGGGGCCTGGAGTGCTCCCAGTCGAGCAGGAGGGTGCGCAGAGCGGCCACGAAGGCCAGCGGGTGATCGAGCACGAGGTGGTGGTGTGCCTCGGGGATGGCCACCACCGGGGCCCGGCCACCCATGAGTTCGGACATGTAGGCGGCGGTGTCGGGGGTGAGGAGCGCGCTGCGCTCGCCGTGGAACAGGGCGAGGCGGCAACGGGCTGCCGCCAGCCGCTCGGCCATGTTGATGCGGGGCCGGACAAACGCCGCCGGATCGAACTTCCAGGTCCAGCCGTCGGCGTCGTGGCGCAGGGAGTGGCGGGCGATGTGGTCGAGGATGAAGCCGGGGATGTCGGGCTGTTCCGGGATGGGGCGGAAGTGCTCCATCGCCTCCTCCAGCGTGGGGTAGGTCCCCGGGTAGCGGAATCTCCGACCCCGTTCCCCTTCTGCCAGGGTCGGGTCGGGCCGACGGATGGCTGCGTCCACCAAGACCACCCCGGCGAGCTCCGGGCAGTAGTCGAGGGCCGTCTGGACGGCGATCAGGCCGCCCAGGCTGTGCCCCACGACTACCGGGGGGTGAGCGAAGGCGGCGTGGCGCACTACGGCGATCACTTCGGAGGCCCAGGTCTCGGGCGTGTAGGCCTGGCGACGCCCGCTGTCCCCGTGGCCACTGAGATCGAGGGCTGCCACCCGCCACCGGTAGGTGAAGAGAGGGGCGAGGAAGGACCACCAGTGGGCGTGGGCCGCCCCGCCGTGGATGAGAACCAGGCCGGGGGCGCCGGTGTCGCCCCAGTCGAGGTAGTGGATGGGGCAGCCCCCTGCATCGACGAAGCCTTCACGGCGCGGGGTCTCGACGGCAGCGGTGAACCAGGAGGGGATCAAGCGGGCTATCCCCCCAGCTCCAACGCCGGCCAGACGCGGCCGAACGCCGCCTCAAGGACGTCGCGCGGATAGGGCCCGCCGGCGGCGGCGGCCTCGGCAACGGTCATGCCACCGGCGTGGCGCTCCTCGGCCAGACGGGCGACTTCGGCGAGGTCCTGGTGCTGGGCGGCGACGAAGGCCCGGTCGACGACCGCGCCGTGCCCTGGCACCACCGGTCCCTGCGCCATCTCCAGCAGGGCGACGACGGTGTCGGGCCACTCCAGCGGGTAGGAGTCCTGGAAGTAGGGAGGGCTGCTCTCCTCGATGAGGTCTCCGGCGAACAGCACCCCGGCGTCGGGCACAACGACCACGATGTCGTTGTCGGTGTGGCCCCGGCCCAGGTAGCGCAGCTCGACCACCCGATCGTCGAGGGTGAGAGTGGCATCACGAGAGAAGGTGTGGTCGGGCGGGGTGATCACCACCTCATCGAAGAGGGCGGCATGGTCCGGAAACCACTCCTGCGCCTCCCGGCGCATGCGCTCCCCGCGCCGGCGCAGGGCCTCGGCGCAGCGCTCATGCCCCCAGATGGGAACCGGGGTGAGCGCGCCGTTCCCAAAGGTGTGGTCCCAGTGATGATGGGTGTTTACGATCCAGCGCACCGGGTGGGGGGTGATGCGCCGCAGGTCGTGGAGCAGCTCCTCGGCCTGCCGATGGTGGGCGCGGGTATCCACCAGCAGCGCCCCGTCGCCGCAGACGACCGCGCCGATGTTGAGATCGAGCGAGGGGTAGCGCTTGGAGTAGACGCCACCACCGTGGTCGATCCAGTCGTAGGCGTCGCGCATGGGGGGAAGACTAGAGGCGCTATTCATCGCCTCCCCCGCGGGGGCGGGGGAGGCGCGCAGCGGCGCAGCCGCTGTGCGGAGGGGGTAGGTCTCGGGCCGGGGGAGGCGCGAGACCGCCTGAGGCGGCCGAGCGGTGAGGGCAAGAGTCAACCGAGCGCAGCCGCGGATTCGCCCTCACCCCAACCCTCTCCCGGCTCTGCCGGGAGAGGGAGCCAGAGCCGGCACCTACCAGCCCGCGTCGCCCACCGCCATCAGGTAGCCCTCGAGTGTCCCGACGAGGACGACCCCATTGTCGGCGACGGCCGGGGAGGCGATCACCGAGGCACCGGCCTGGGGCACCCACTCGCAGAAGTCGTCGCCGTACTCGGGGGGGAACTCCCCGTCCAGAGCCTGCTGGCCCAGGTAAATGGACCAGGCGCTGGTCTTGGTCGCCAGCGTGACGGCGTAGAGGCCGCCGTCGAAGCGGGGGAGGATGACCTGCCCGGACACCACGGCCGGCGAGGACCAGTGTGGGTAGCACAGTGGGCCCACCTCGACCGACCAGAGGGTGCTCCCGTCCTCGACCGCCAGTGCCACCAGGCGGTCGGAGTAGGGCTCGCCGTAGACCAGGAGGTCTCCCACTACTGCCGGGGAGGACCGCACGTTGCCCCACTCCGACTTGATGCCGGCGACGTCCTCTGCTCGCCAGGCGACGTCCCCGGTGGCGCGGTCCAGGGCGAGCAGTGCCGGTTCCGCGAACACGTCCTCTCGCACGAGTGAGATCACCAGGAGGTCGCCGGCGATGGTGGGGGCGGCGAAGACCTGGATCCGCTCGCCCTCACCGCTGCGGCCGCTGATGGTCTGCCGCCAGAGGACGGTGCCCGCCAGGTCCAGGGCGACGGCGTCGCGGTCCTCGCTGACTACATAGATGGTCTCCCCGTCCGAGGCTGCTCCTCCCCGGACCGCCCCCTGCAGGGCGAACCGCCAGCGGAGCTCCCCGCTCTCCAGGTCGAAGGCGCTGACCGTGCCGGACCCATCGCCCACCACGACCAGGTCGCCGACGATGAGTGGATTGGTGAAGGCGGCCGCACCCAGGTTGGCCGTCCAGAGGCCCAGCCCCTCGGCCGCGTCGATGCCCCACACCAGGCCTTCGTCCCCGGTGGCGACGACTACCCCATCGGACACGGCCACGCCGTTCACGTCGAGGGAAGCGGCGAAGAACCAGACCCGGGTGCCGGCCGTCAGGTCGATGGCGTACACCCCGTCGGCGGTGTCCGACTCGAACTGGACGTCGCCGGCGCTGCCGACATAGACGGTGTCCTCGACCACCACCGGGTTGTTGAGCCAGCCCTGAACCCCCACCTTGGCCTTCCACAGGATGACGGGGTCGGTGATCGTGGGGGCATCGATGCATGCCGTGCGTTCGGAGGTGGCCTGGAATGTGATCCAGTGCGCGGTCTCGCTGCCGAGCGGGCAGGAGGCCTCTTCGGCTGCGGGGGAGGTGGTGCTGCTGGTCTCGGGGTACAGGATGGGGGGCACGGAGCTGACCCCGGTCGCGGTGGTGTCGGGTCCCTCCGCCGGGCCGGGGCGGGCGAACCACCACCAGGTGAAGCCGCCGGCGGCGGCGAGGAGCACCGCCGGGATCAGCCAGCGGCGTCGGCTGCCCCGCTCGCGCACGAACACCAGGTCTTGGCGGCTGCCGCGTTTGCCGAAGAAGCTCAGGTAGTCGTGGCGCCTGCTCATCGGGTGTCCGTGTCTCCCGCCCTGAGGCTAGAGGGCGGCAGGACTTGCGGGCCGGTTCCGGCCGGTTTCTCTGTGGTGAGCCACAGTCCGATGGCGCCGGCAGCCAGTACATGCCAGGCGGCATGGGCCTGGAGCAGCGAGTCGGGCCGGCACCAGGGCCCCTCGTTCTGCCCGAGCCACCAGCTGAGACCTCCCAGGGCGACTAGCAGCCACGGGGCGAGGGCGCGCGCAGCTCTGGCCCAGGTCGCTGCGCCTCCCCCGGCCGGGTTCTGTTGTTCTTTGCCCCCTGCGCGGCCTTCGACCGCGCCTCCCGCGCCCGGGCTCTGTTGTTCTTTGCCCCCTGCGCGGCCTTCGGCCGCGCCTCCCGCGCCCGGGTTCTGTTGTTGTTCGCCCC
>Ga0154714_1057_pt6 | contig 10432 bp, 8 predicted proteins | sample Rifle2008BG16ft_FD_105722 | JGI IMG/M metagenome (GOLD analysis project Ga0154714, IMG submission 105722) | Actinobacteria bacterium RBG_16_70_17
CTTCCTCGGCGGGACGGACACGGTGACCGGGTCGAAGTTCCTGCTCGGTGCGGGCGGCGAGTCGGTGCTGGTCGATTGCGGGCTCTTCCAGGGCCCGCGGGAGATGCGGCAGCTCAACTGGGAGGACCCGGCCTTCGCCGGGAGCCTCCCCGACCAGGTCCTCCTCACCCACGCCCACATCGACCACAGCGGGTACCTGCCCCGCCTGGTCGCCCACCAGGGCTACGCCGCCCCGGTGAGGGCCACCGCGGCCACGGTGGACCTGCTCGGGGTGATGCTCCCCGACTCCGCCCGGCTGCAGGAAGAGACCGCCGAGTACGCGAACAAGAAGGGCTACAGCCGGCACCGTCCTGCCCTTCCCCTCTACACGGAGGCAGATGCCGAGCGGGCCCTGCGGCTGCTGCAGCCGGCTCCCTACCACGAGTGGTTCCCCGTGCCCGGGGGGCGGGCGCGCCTCTCCAGGGCGGGCCACATACTCGGCTCGGCGCACGTGGTGGTGGAGACGGAGGGGCGCCGGCTGGTGTTCTCGGGGGACGTGGGGCGATGGGACATCCCGGTGATCGAGGACCCTGAGCCGCCCACAGGGGCGCACCTGCTGCTGCTGGAGGCCACCTACGGCGGGCGCAGCCATCCCGCGGACGTCGATCCGGACACGGTGCTGGCCGAGACGGTCAACCGGGTGGCAGAGCGGGGCGGAGTGATGGTCGTGCCCGCCTTCTCCGTGGGGCGGTCCCAGGAGATCCTCTTCCGGCTGCGTCAACTGGAAGAGCAGGGCCGGGTCCCCCGTCTCCCCGTCTTCCTGGACAGCCCCATGTCCATTGAGGCCACCGAGCTGTACCGCCGGCATGCCGAGGAGCACGACCTGGAGATGCGCGCCCTGGAGGACGTGGGCATCTCCCCGTTCCGGCCGGCGCGCCTGCAGCTGGCCCGAACGGTCGAGGAATCCAAGGCCATCAACCACGTCGAGCCCCCGGCCATCGTGCTGTCCGCCTCCGGCATGGCCAACGGGGGACGGGTGGTGCATCACCTCAAGCGGCGGCTGCCCTACCCCCAGAACCTGGTCGCCTTCGTCGGCTACCAGGCGGAGGGCACCCTGGGGCGCTCGCTGGTGGACGGTGCCACCAGGGTGCACATCCACGGGGACGAGGTGGATGTGCGGGCCGAAGTGGTCATTCTCGACGTGTTCTCCGCCCACGCCGATCAGAACGAGCTGCTGCGCTGGGTGGGGGAGGCGGCCCCGGAGCGGATCGCCCTGGTGCACGGTGAGGACGAGGGGAGGCAAGCCCTGGCCGCCGCGCTGGCCGGGTCCTTCGGCGGCCAGGTGCTCCTGCCGCGCCGGGGGGACACCCTCGAGGTCTGAGCGGGCTACCGGCGGCGGCCTTAGAACTCGCCGCAGGAATCGGGTGAGTAGATGCCGGTGACCAGGGCTTCGTCGTCCTGCGACTCCACCGGCCCCCAGAGCAGGAGGTCCCCGCCGAGCCCGTCGCTCAGTTCGAACACGAGCCCCACGTCGGGGTCGACGACGAACTCGAGGGACAACCCCTCGTAGATGTCCTTCATCTGGCCGACGGTGTCGCTCACCCGCAGGCCGCTCTGGGTCTGGATGTCGGTGGTGGGCGACGTGATGCCGCCGTAGCGGAGGTCGAGGCGGTAGGAGACGAACTGGCTGTCGCCGGGCTCACCCTTGACCACGATGTTCAGGGGGCCCCACTGGACCACCCGGATGGTGTCGCCGGCGCACTCACCCCAGGAGCCCGAGCCGACGATGAAGCCGAAGTCCTCGGTGGGGTCGCCGAAGGTGGCGGCGAGCTTGCCGAGGATCTCGTCGCCGTCGTCGCCGAGTGCCAGGGGGCCGATGCCGTCCGTCGTCATCCGCAGCTGGGCGACGGGGATGGCCTCTCCCACCGGCGTGATGGGCGGGGTGCTGCCGTCGGGCAGGCTGGTGGTGGCCACCGTGCCGCTCCCGTCGGTGGTGGTGGATCCCTCCCCACCGGTGGTGGTGGATCCGTCCCCGCCGCTGGTGGTGGTGGAGCCGTCGGGGCTCGTGGTGCTCGTGGTCGTGGAGGCGGACGTGTTGTCGTCGGGGGAGAGGAAGCCGAAGGCGATGATGCTGACGGCACCGAGCACCACCGCGACTGCGAGGCCTATGAGCCACGGGTTGGCCTGGGCCGGGCCCGCGCCGGCGCCACCGCCCCCGCTCATCCGTGACGGACGCCGCGCCTGCCCCGGTTCGAACCGCGGGAACGGCTCGTCGTCCGGGGGTTCGGCACCTCTGGTGTTCCGCGGTGGCTGGTCCACCCTTCCCTCGATGTCGCGTTGACGAATCATACGATTGAACGACGCGTCCCGCGGGAAGCATCGTTCAACTGCCGCTCATTCGCCCGTCAGGCTGGAGAGCGCCCCCGCGCCGGCCGACTCGAGCACTTCGGAAAAGGAAGCCTGGGGAAGCAGCACGTAAGCGCCACCGGAGGTCACGTAGTCGGCCACCGGGATGGCGGGCCGCCTGATGGAGCCCACCTCGATATCCCGCATGCCCCAGGCGAGGCTGACGGCGTTGCCCAGCGAGAGGCCTTCGTCGACGGTGAAGGTTCCCGCGAGGTCCTCGACTAGAGCGCCGAACTCGGTCAGCGACCCGAAGCTCTTGAGGCGCCTCAGCGCTTCCATCAACAGGTCCTGCTGGCGCTGGTTGCGGGTGAGGTCGTTGACTCCCTCCATGCGCCGCCACACCCCGTCGACGAGCTCCCGGGTGTGACGGGATCGGACCCAGGACAGGGTCATCGGCCCGTCGGCGACGGTGCAGCCGGCGGGGAGGTCGAGGGGAGGGTCGGTCTTGGAATCGGCCACCTGGTAGTCGACGCAGATCTCCACCCCGCCCACCTGGTCGATGATGGCCTTGAAGCCCTCGAAGTCGAAGAGGACGAAGTGGTCGATCTGCACCCCGGTGAAGTCCTCGACGGCGACGGTGAGCAGTTCGGGGCCGGTGGCGACGTCGCCGCAACCGTTGAGGGCGGCGTTTATCCGGGTCAGCCCGCCGGTGCAGGGGTTGGGCAGGTAGAGGTCGCGAGGGATGGAGACCATCACGGGGTCGGTCCCGTCCGCGGGGAGGATCACCAGGAGGATCACATCGGCCCGGCTCGAGGTACCCAGCCGGGGCCGGTAGTCGCTGCCGATCACCAGGAACGCCTGGAGAGCCTCTGGATGCAGACGGGGTGAGGTGGGGATGGTGATGTCGGAGGGCAGTGTCCCCGGGGTCTCGTCCTCGCCGGTGGGGTTCTCGCCGCCGGGCTGGCCGTCGCCCACCGGGACCGTGACGAGCGTCCCCAGGGCCTCGCGAGCCTCGCTGACCTGGAAGGGGATGCGCTCCACGCTGCTCCACGCCCTCCAGGCCCGGACGCCCTGCCAGCCGGCCCAACCCACGACCAGGAGCATCACGACGACGACGCCCCTGATCAGGTTGCGGCGAAAGTGGGTCCCCAGAGTCACGGGCGGACTCTACGCCCGGGCCGGGGGAACGAGAAACGCCTCGTTGAGCATTCGTCTCAACTCCGCCGGGTCGGCGGTGGGCGGCGCGCAGGACGAGTCGCGGCACAGGTAGGCGGCCGGGCGCCCGTCGAGCAGTGGGCGGCTTTCCAGCAGGGGGACGCCTCCGGAGGTCACCCCGTCGCCCCGGGCGACGAACAGAGCGGGCCGGTATTGCTCCTCGGCGACGGCGAGGAGTGCCCGGGTTCCGGGGTGGCCGGGCGGGCCGACGACCGCCAGTTGCCGCGGCGGGGCCAGGGCCACGAGCAATGCCCCGAGCAGATGCCCGACGGCCGACGGGGCCCGCTCCATCCAGAGCCCGCCGGCCTGGAACACACCGTCGGCCTGCTCCCGGGCGGCCTCGTCGCCGGTGTAGGCGGCCAGGGTCAGCAGGGCCTCGGCGGCCAGGGAGTTGTCCGACGGCGTGGGGTTGTCAACGAAGTCCTTGCGCCGGGCGGGCCGAGCGGGAACGTCGCGGCCGGTGGTGAAGAAGGCCCCGCCGCGCGGGTCGCGGAACAGGTCCACCATGTCCTCCACGAGGCCGGCGGCCGCGGTGAACCAGGAAGGCTCCCCGGTGGCCCGGTAGAGGGTGAAGAGGCCGAGGGCGACGGAGGCGTAGTCCTCGCAGAAGGCGGGGACCTCGCCGCGGCCGGCGCGCCGGGCCCGCAGCAGTCGGCCGTCGGGGCGGCGCAGGTCGCCGAGGACGAAGCGGGCGGCCTCCTCCGCTGCCGCCAGGTAGCGGGGCTCGGCGAGCACGGTGGCCGCCTCGGCCAGGGCCCTGATGGCCAGGCCGTTGCCGGCCGCGACCACTTTGTCATCGAGGTGCGGGCGCGCCCGGCCCGCCCGGTGGCGGGCGAGGGCGGCGAGGGCGGCCGTCACCGCGTCCTCGACTTCGGCGGTCGTGGCCCCGGCGGCGGCCGCGACCTCGGCGGGGCGGCGGTCTCGGCGCAGCACGTTCTTGCCGTCCAGGTCGCCCTCGGGGGTGACCCCGAGCACGGCGGCCGCCAGGGGAGCCGAGGGGCCGGCCACGGCCTGGAACTCGTCGTTGGAGAAGGTGTAGAAGCGCCCCTCCTCGCCCTCGCTGTCCGCGTCCTCGGACGAGGCGAACCCGCCCCCGGGGAGTGTCAGGGCGGCGAGGACGTAGTCGAGCGTGCGGCGGGCCACGGCGGCCAGGTACTCGTCGCCGGTCAGCTGCCATGCCCGGGCGTAGAGGCGGCCGAGCAGCGCGTTGTCCCCGAGCATCTTCTCGAAGTGAGGGACGCGCCAGGCCGCGTCCACGGTGTAGCGGGAGAAGCCGCCGCCAACCTGGTCGTGGATGCCCCCGTCGGCCATGGCGGTCAGGGTGCGATGGAGCATGGCCCGCGCCTCGGGCGCCCAGGGGGCCCCGGAGGCACGAAGCAGGAACTCCAGGGTGGCCGCCTGTGGGAACTTGGGCGGGCCCCCGAACCCGCCTTGGGCCGGGTCGTAGGAGGCGGCCACCGACCGGTAGGCGGCCGCCGGGAGGCTGGGGGCGGGAACGTCGCCGGCCGGGGGGAGCGGGGCGGAGAGGCGCTCGGCGAGGTCGGCGGCCGACGAGACGACCTGCTCTCTGCGGTCCTGCCACCCCTGGTGGACGGCGGCGAGCACGCTGGCGAAGGCGGGCAGCCCGGACCGCTCCACTTTGGGGAAGTAGGTGCCGCCGAAGAAGGCCTCCCCGGACGGGGTGAGGAAGGCAGTCAGCGGCCATCCACCCTGGCCGGTGAGCGCTTGCACCGCCTCCAGGTAGTGTCGATCAAGGTCGGGTCGTTCCTCCCGATCGACCTTGACGTTGACGAACCAGCGGTTCATGAGGTCGGCGGTGCCCCGGTCGGTGAAGGACTCGGCGGCCATCACGTGGCACCAGTGGCACGAGGCGTAGCCCACGGACAGCAGGATCGGCACGTCGCGGCGGCGGGCCTCGGCGAAGGCCTCGTCGCCCCATTCGAACCATTCGACGGGGTTGTCGGCGTGCTCGAGGAGGTAGGGGCTGGCGGCCCCGGCGAGGCGGTTTCGGGAGGCGGCGGGCACGGAGGGCGATGCTACGGCCGGCGCCCCGCTATCGGCCCCCCGGCCGCGAAATCGTGGGAATCGAGTGCCGGATTCAGGGGTTCACAAGGTGGCCCCTTTGTGACATAGTGTGTCAGAGGCAGGCCTTGTGAATTGCTTCACAAGGCCTGCGACTTCCATTGTCGGCCCGCAGGAGAGGACGCAACCTTCCCCATGACGGTAGGAAACCGGACGCGGCGGGATCGAGAGCGGGCGAAGCTCACCGACGATCGGGGGCGGCTGACCACCGATCTGGTCAGCCAGTACCTGACCGCGATCGGCGAGTACGAGCTGCTCACCGCCGAGTTGGAGGTGGAGTTCGCCCAGAAGATCGAGGGGGGCGAGGAGGCGCAGCGCCGTCTCGCCGAGAAGGGGGCCTCGTCCAAGGTGGAGGAAGTCGAGTTGAAGCGCCTGGTGCGCTTGGGCAAGCAGGCCAAGGACGACTTCCTGACCGCCAACCTGCGGCTGGTGGTGGCCAACGCCCGTCGCTACGCCAACACCTCGGGCATCGACTTCTTGGACCTGATCCAGGAAGGGAACCTGGGGCTGATCCGGGCGGTGGAGAAGTTCGACTGGCGCAAGGGCTTCAAGTTCTCCACTTACGCCACCTGGTGGATCCGCCAGGCGATCACCCGGGCCATTGCCGACAAGTCGCGCACGGTGCGTATCCCGGTGCACCTGCACGACACCCTGGCGGCGGTGCGGGCGGCGCAGGCGAGTCTCAAGGCGGAGCTGGGGCGTGATCCCCGGCCGGCGGAGATCGCCGAGGAGGCCGGAGTCACCGTCGACAAGGTGGAGCTGGCCCTCGGGGTGGCCGACACGGTGTCGCTGGAGCAGCCGGTGGGTGAGGACGGGGCGCAACTCGGCGACTTCATCGAAGACGAGGACGCCGTCGATCCGGTGCGGGTCACCGAGGAGCTCGACATCGCCGACAGCCTGCGCCGCTCCATCTCCCGCCTCCCCGACCGGGAGGGGCGCATCCTCGCCCTGCGCTACGGCTTCCTCGACGGGGTGCCCCGCACCCTCGAGGAGATCGGCGACGAGTTCAACCTGACGCGGGAGCGCATCCGGCAGCTCGAGAAGCTGGCCTTGTGCCGGCTGCGCCATCCCTCCTTCGGGATCCGCGAGCAGGACCTGGTGTAGGCGGGCCCCAGGGCCCGGGCAGGCAGCGGGCGAAGCTCGCTAGCCTCGTAGCGACGGCGCGGGGAGGACACCTAATGAAGCTGGGCTCACTGGTCGGGGGCAGTGCCACGGTGATCGGCCCGGAGGCCACCATCGCCGACGCCGCCGAGGCCCTCATCCAGGATGGGGTGGGGAGCCTGGCGGTGGTCGAGGATCGCCGGCTGGTGGGGATCATCACCGAGCGCGACGTGGTCCGGGCCGTGGCGGAGGGGGTGGACGCCGAAGACGAGTCCGTGTCCGACTGGATGTCGGACACCCCCGACACCTTCTCTCCCGACGTCGCGGTGGAGGAAGCGGCCGCCTGGCTCCTGGAGATGGGCTACCGGCACATGCCGGTCATGGACGGCGGGGAACTGCTCGGCATCGTCAGCATCCGCGACGTCCTCTGGGCGATCATCTCGGGGAGCGAGCCCGGCCCCGAGTAGCGGCCAACGGCGGCGGCCGTCCCGCTCAGGCCACCGGGACCCAGACCACCGCCACTTCGTCGATCGCCACGTCCCCCTTCTCCAGGGGGACCTCGAGCGCCTCGATCTCGGCCGCCTTTGCGTCCCACCTGGCTTTGATCTCTGCCAGCTCCTCGGCCAGGTCGTCCTCCAGCTCCTCGAGGTCCTCGATCCTGTCGGTCAGGCGCGCTTCGGCCCCCGCCCGGCGCTGCTGGGCCTTCTGGGTCATGGAGCGCTTGGAGGCGATGGTCCCCAGCGAACCTGTTGACCGGCGGCCGCCCAGCAGCACCCCGATCAGGGTGCCCACGCCGGAGGCGACTTCCTCGGTGCGCCGGCTCGAGCTGTCCAACTCGGCCTGCTCCACTTTGAAGCGGGCGTCCTCTATCCGGTCGCGCAAGGTGTCCAGCCGGTCCTCGAACCTGTCACGGATCTTGGCGGCGTCGGCGTCGGCGCCCACCTCGGCGGTGGCCCGGCAGCGGGAGAGGAAGGCCTCCCGATCCTCGCCGACCCGTGAGTAGATCTTGAGCGCCTTGTTGCGGAGCACCTCGACGGTGCGCTCCCGGATGAGGCTCTCCTTCAGGTCGCGGGTGACGCCAATGAAGAACGACTTCTCGTTCAGGGGCGCCCCCGGGAGCTGGTGGGAGGCCCCGGGCGGGGCCTCGGGGAGGAAGTCGCGCTGGTCGTAGTCCACGACCACGGCGACGGCCGGGTCGAACTGCTCCCCGAGCGGGTGGAAGATGGCCTCCCACTCCTCGATGTGGCGCAGGCCGGCGGTGGTGTCGTCGAAGGTGAGATGGACCCGGGCGGCCAGCGCCGCGGCCAGGACGGTGCCTCCGCGCTTGGCCCCTACCCGCTCGGCCCACGGGGCGGCGGGGTCCAGGTAGTACGCGGGGATCCCGGCGGCCACTCGCGGGGCGGCGGCCACCTGGTTCGCGGTCCCGTCGGCGGCCGCCTCCTCCTGCGCCGGCGCGGGGGCGGCGATGGCGCCGCGCAGGGGATCATCCTTGGTGAGGGCGGCCACCTCGTCGCGGGTGAGGGGCCCCCGCAGGTAGGACATGGCCCAGCGGGTCGTGAAGACCGCCGGTTCGGGGTCGCGGGTGTTGTGCAGCAGGAACTGCCTCTTGCCCAGGCCGGATATCCGGGCGTCGAGCGCCGCCAGGTCCCGATCGCCCGCCGCCGACTGCAGTGCCTCCATGATGCGGGCCTTGTCCCGCTCGGTCTGCAGGCGGCCGATGCACCAGGTGCCGGCATTGGACATCGCCTTGTAGTCCAGGTCCACCGGGTTCTGGGTGGAGAGCAGCATGCCCACCCCGAAGGCGCGAGCCTGCTTGAGGATGGTGAGGATGGGCTTCTTGGCCGGAGGGGCGGCGGTGGGCGGCACGAAGCCGAACACCTCGTCCATGTAGACCAGGGCCCGCAGCTCGGAGGAGCCCGGCTGGGAGCGCATCCAGGTGACCAGCCGGGACAAGGCGAGGGTGACGGCGAACTGGCGCTCGGCGTCGGAGAGGTGGGCCAGGTAGAGGATGGCCGCCCGCGGCCGGCCCTCGGGAGTCCACAGCATCGAGGGGATGTCGAGCGGAGGGCCGGTCCGCCAGGCCTCGAAGGAAGGGGAGGCCACGAGGTTGTTCAGCCGCAGGGCGAGGGCGAGGCGCTCCTTCTCCGGGAAGAAGGTCTCCAGCTCGAAGACCCCCAGCTTGCGCAGCGGGGGCCGATGCACCAACTCGATCAGGCCTTCGAGGGTGAGGTCGCTGCCCTTGCTCCAGGCGTCCTCCACCAGGTTGGCGATCAGGATGTGCTCCCGGCTGGCCAGCGGGTCGGCGTCGATGCCGGCGAGCCCGAGGAGGCCGGAGACGAGGCCCTCGATCTCGTCGCGGAAGGCCTCGGTGTCGGCCCCGGTCTGCGGGGCGGCGAGCGAGCCCAGCACGTTCAGGGGGATTCCGGCCTCGGACCCCGGGCTGTAGATGGTGAAGGCCGCGGCGGCCCTCAGCGCGGAGATGTCGGCCTTGCCGAGGCCCCAGGACCCCAACCCGGAGGTCCAGGACTCGGCCGCGGCAGCGGCCGCTTCATCGGCCGTCTTGCCGTCGCGCCGGGCGGCGGCCTCGTCGATCCAGGGGCGGAAGTCGGCGGGGGCGAGTTCGGGGAAGGTGAGGAGGAGGTTGGTCATGTCCCCCTTGGGATCGAGGATGAGGGCGGGGAGGCCGGCACGCAGCGCCTCCTCGAGGAAGATGATCCCCAGGCCGGTCTTGCCCGACCCGGTCATGCCGACGATGACGCCGTGGGTGGTCAGATCGCCGGGCTCGTAGCGGACCTCCTGATCGGTGCGCTTGCCCGTCCCCGGGTCGATCAACCCGCCCAGGTAGAACCCCTCACTGCTGCCCATGTCCACCTCCGCGCCTCTCCGCGACGAGTGTAGATGGGCGGGAGCCGGGGCCTCCGAGCAGGGGAAGCGCATCATCGGCGGGTGAGCAGGCTCTAACCTGGGGGAACGGAGGAGTAGCGATGCAGAGAATGCGTGTGACAGGGGCCCTGCTGGCCATCGCCCTGCTGGCCGCCGCCTGCGGCGGGGGCACCGAGGAAACCCCGTCGGCCCCCGACCTGATCATCGAGCGGCAGGCGGGGTACGCGGTGGTGGTCGACCAGTCGGGCGGCCGCATCCTGATCGGCTTCAGCGCCGACCGTAACGCCACCTCCGGGGATTCCTACGACGTCACCCAGGCCGTGTGGCGGGTGCAGGACGGGGCCTGGAACGAGCCGCCGGTGGCCTGCCTGGGCAGGGGCCAGCGCCTCGAGTTGGGCATCAGCAAGGTGCAGAACGAGTCTCAGCCGGGGCTGCTCAAGAACCGGGTCATCTGGGTCAGCTGCCTGTCCCCGGCGGAAGAGAGCTAGGCCCGAGGGGGACCCGTCCCCGGATCGCGGCGACGGCGGCAGCCACGTCGGGGACCAGGGTGACCGCGGATGGATCGGACCTTGTAGCCGCGGTCAGGTAGGCAACGACCGCAGCCCAGGTAGGCCCCACCGCCACCACCGGGGAGGCGGGGGCCCCTGCCAGGCCGGCCACGAAGGCCAGGTTCCAGGCCATCAGCAACTCGGTGAGGGTGCCGATGCTGCCGTCCAGGGCGATGCAGGCGGCGCTCCCGGTCAGCATGAGGTGGATGCGCTGGGTGATCGTGTTGGCCGGGATCTCGACCTGCACCCAGGGATTGGCGCCCGGCCGCCCGGGGAAG
>Ga0154714_1048_pt6 | contig 10422 bp, 6 predicted proteins | sample Rifle2008BG16ft_FD_105722 | JGI IMG/M metagenome (GOLD analysis project Ga0154714, IMG submission 105722) | Actinobacteria bacterium RBG_16_70_17
GCTGTTGGCTGCCGGCGGCCTAGCCGGCTGGTTCAGCGGCGGGTGGCCGGGGTTGGCGGCCGGGATGCTCGCGGCCGTGGTGGTGACGCTGGGGGTGGTGGTGGCGGCTGCCTGGTGGGCATCGCAGGTGGGCCGTTTCCTGGAGCCGGCGGTCGCCTGGGAGGTGGCGCCGCGGCCCCCTCTGTTCGGCCCGCTGTGCGACAAGGTGTACCGGCGGGTCCTGCCGGCCGGCAGCTCACCCGGGGATGCCCAAGAGGAGCCTTGACCGGAGGACGGCCCCTGGGGTATCTTGGGGGAGACAAATTGAGCCGGAATTGCCGCCGGCCGAGTGGAGCTAGGGTAGCGCCGTGCTATCCTGGCTTGTTGCTGTCCCTGTAGCCCCAACCCCCCAGAGCCCACCGTCTGCCCAGAGCGAACACTGAGGAGGATTCCTTGGCTGGTGCGCGCAGCGAGCGTCTTTCGTTCGCGAAGATTCCCGAAGTCCTCCCGCTCCCCGATCTCCTCTCGGTCCAGCATGACTCGTTCACCTGGTTCTTGGAGAGGGGCCTGCGTGAGATCTTCGAAGAGGTCTCTCCCATCGAGGACTTCACCGGGAGCCTGGCCCTCGAGCTGACCGATCACCGTTTCGACCAGCCCACGCTGACCATCGACGAGGCCAAGGAGCGAGACTCCAACTACTCGCGCCCCCTGTTCGTCACCGCCCGCTTCGTCAACCGCCAGACCGGTGAGATCAAAGAGCAGCAGGTCTTCCTGGGGGACTTCCCCATGATGACCCCCAACGGCACCTTCATCATCAATGGCACCGAGCGGGTCGTGGTGAGCCAGTTGGTGCGCTCCCCGGGGGTCTACTTCGACCAGGCCCTCGACAAGGCCTCCGACCGATTCGTCTACGCCGCCAAGGTCATCCCCGGCCGGGGGGCCTGGCTCGAGTTCGACATCGACAAGAAGGGCACGGTCGGGGTCCGCGTGGATCGCAAGCGGCGCCAGTACGTGACCACCTTCCTGCGGGCCCTCGACTTCGCGCAGGCGGACGAGGAGATGCTCGCCCTCTTCGACGGCGCCGAGGTGATCCGTACCACGCTGGAACGCGACATCACCACCGACCGCGACGAGGCTCTGCTCGACCTGTACCGCAAGCTGCGGCCGGGCGAGCTGACCACCGTGGAGTCGGCCCGGGGTCTGATCAGCACCCTCTTCTACAACCCGAAGCGGTACGACCTCACCCGGGTGGGCCGCTACAAGCTGAATCAGAAGTTCGGCCGGGGCCCCATGGACGTGGGCGAGATGGAGGGGTACCGGCAGGAGAACATGGGCCTGCTCACCCGGGAGGACATCCTCGAGACCATCAACTACCTGATCCACCTCCACCGGGGGGTGGAGGGGTACCGGGTGGACGACATCGACCACTTCGGCAACCGCCGGGTGCGCACGGTGGGGGAGTTGATCCAGAACCAGATCCGGGTGGGGCTGACCCGTCTCGAGCGGGTGGTGCGCGAGCGCATGACCACCCAGGACCCCGAGGCGATCACCCCGCAGAGCCTCATCAACATCCGCCCCGTCGTCGCCTCCATCAAGGAGTTCTTCGGCACCAGCCAGCTGAGCCAGTTCATGGACCAGCCCAACCCGCTGGCCGGTCTCACCCATCGCCGCCGCCTCTCCGCCCTGGGCCCTGGGGGCCTCTCCCGGGAGCGGGCCGGGTTCGAGGTGCGCGACGTGCACTCGTCCCACTACGGGCGCATGTGCCCCATCGAGACGCCGGAGGGACCGAACATCGGCCTCATCGGCTCGTTGGCCTCCTACGGGCAGGTGAACCGGTTCGGCTTCATCGAGACGCCCTACCGGCGGGTGGTCAAGGGGCGGGTGACCGGTGAGGTGCACTACCTCACCGCTACGGAGGAGGAGCGGTTCGTCATCGCCCAGGCCAACGCGGCGCTCAAGGAGAATGGCTCCTTCGCCGCCGATCGGGTGCTGGTGCGCCGCGGCGGCGGCGACGTCGACTACGTGGCCCCGGCCGAGGTCGACTACATGGATGTGTCCCCCAAGCAGGTGGTCTCGGTGGCCACCGCCCTCATCCCCTTCCTGGAGCACGACGACGCCAACCGCGCCCTCATGGGCTCCAACATGCAGCGCCAGGCGGTCCCTCTGCTCCATTCCGAGGCCCCGCTGGTGGGCACCGGGGTGGAGATGCGCGCGGCCCGCGACTCGGGCGACGCGATCCTGGCCGCCGAGGCGGGCGAGGTGGTCGAGGTCACGGGCGAGCGGGTGGTGGTGCAGCCGGGTTCCGGCAAGCGCGTCGTCTACCCGTTGAAGAAGTTCGTCCGCTCCAACCAGGGCACCTGCATCAACCAGAAGCCGCTGATCAAGGAGGGGATGAAGGTCCGCAAGGGCGACGTGCTCGCCGACGGGCCCTCCACCGAAGGCGGGGAACTGGCCCTGGGCCGCAATCTGCTGGTGGCCTTCATGCCGTGGCGGGGCCACAACTACGAGGACGCCATCGTCGTGTCCGAGCGGCTCGTCAAGGAGGATCTCCTCACCTCGATTCACATCGAGGAGTACGAAATCGAGGCTCGCGACACCAAGCTCGGGGCCGAGGAGATCACCCGCGACATCCCCAACGTGGCCGAGGAGGCCCTGCGCGATCTCGACGAGCAGGGGATCATCCGCATCGGGGCTGAGGTGGGGCCCAACGACTACCTGGTGGGCAAGGTCACCCCGAAGGGCGAGACCGAGCTGACCCCGGAGGAGCGGCTGCTGCGGGCGATCTTCGGCGAGAAGGCCCGCGAGGTGCGGGACATGTCGCTCAAGGTGCCCCACGGCGAGTCGGGCAAGGCCATCAACGTGCGCACCTTCCGGCGGGAGGACGGTGACGAGCTGCCCCCGGGCATGAACGAGCTGGTGCGGGTGCACGTCGCCCAGCAGCGCAAGATCGCGGAAGGCGACAAACTGGCCGGCCGCCACGGCAACAAGGGCGTCATCGCCAAGATCCTCCCTGAGGAGGACATGCCGTTCCTGGCCGACGGCACCCCGGTGGACATCATCCTGTCCCCGCTGGGGGTGCCCTCCCGCATGAACCTGGGGCAGATCCTGGAGACCCACCTGGGGTGGGCCGCGGCCCAGGGCTGGTTCCCCTTCGAGGGCACCACTCAGGCGGCGGCGGGCGCCGAGCCGTGGACCCGGCTGGCCACCCCGGTGTTCGACGGGGCCCGGGAGACCGAGATTGCGACTCTCCTCGAGCGGGCCCGGCCCAACCTCGACGGGCAGCGCCTGGTGGACGAGACGGGCAAGGCCGTGCTCTACGACGGGCGCAACGGCGAGCCCTTCGACCGCTCGGTCACGGTGGGCTGGATTTACATCTTGAAGCTGCTGCACCTGGTGGACGACAAGATCCACGCCCGCTCCACGGGCCCCTACTCGATGATCACCCAGCAGCCGCTGGGAGGCAAGGCCCAGTTCGGCGGCCAGCGCTTCGGCGAGATGGAGGTGTGGGCCCTGGAGGCCTACGGCGCCGCCTACGCCCTTCAGGAGCTGCTCACCATCAAGTCCGACGACGTGCGCGGCCGGGTCAAGGTGTACGAGGCGATCGTAAAGGGGGAGAACATCCCGGAGCCCGGGATCCCCGAGTCTTTCAAGGTGCTCATCAAGGAGATGCAGAGCCTCTGCTTGAACGTGGAGATGCTGTCGGCCGGCGAGGAAGTGGAGCTGCGGGAGCTGGACGACGATACCTTCCGCTCGGTCGAGTCGCTGGGCATCGACATCTCCCGCCCCGAGCGCGGCGACTGAGCACTGGCTGACGAGGCGTAACAACCGACCGGAACTAGGAAGAGGAGGGCCCTTTGGCCCAGTTCGATGAGCTGAGGATCGGCCTGGCCACCGCCGACCAGATCAGGGCCTGGTCGCACGGTGAGGTCAAGAAGCCGGAGACCATCAACTACCGCACGCTGAAGCCGGAGAAGGACGGCCTCTTCGACGAGCGCATCTTCGGGCCTTCCCGCGACTGGGAGTGCTACTGCGGTAAGTACAAGCGCGTGCGCTTCCGCGGCGTGGTCTGCGAGCGCTGCGGCGTCGAAGTGACCCGTTCCAAGGTACGCCGGGAGCGCATGGGCCACATCGAGCTGGCCGCCCCGGTCACCCACATCTGGTACTTCAAGGGCGTCCCCAGCCGGCTCGGCTACCTGCTCGACATGTCCCCCAAGGACCTCGAGAAGGTCATCTACTTCGCTGCCTACCTGATTACCCACGTCGACGAGGACAAGCGGCACAAGGCCCTGCCCGAGCTGGAGCAGGCCCGGGAGACCGAGGTGGGCCTGGTGCGCCGCGACTTCGACGAGTGGCAGTCGGCCCGGCTGGAGCGCCTCGAGACCGAGCTCGCCCAGATGGAGGCGGGCGGGGCCAAGGCCCAGGAGCTGTCTGCCGCCCGCCGCGAGGCGGAGCGGGAGATCCGCGACCGCCGCGAGAGGGCCGAGTACGAGGAGCAGCTGGTCGTCGAGGCTTTTGACCTGTTCCGCGACCTCAAGGTCAAGGACCTGATCGAGTCGGAGCAGCTCTGGCGCGAGGTGCGCGATCGCTACCACGATTACTTCTCGGGGGGCATGGGCGCCGAGGCGGTCAGAGACCTGCTCACTCGGCTCGACCTGGACAAGGAGATCGTTCTGCTCAAGGGGGACCTGGAGTCGAACTCGGCGCAGCGGCGGCAGCGGGCCACCAAGCGCCTGAAGGTGCTGACCCCCTTTGCCCAGGGCACCAACAACCCGCGCGCCATGATCCTCGAGGCGGTCCCGGTGATCCCGCCCGACCTGCGGCCCATGGTGCAGCTCGATGGCGGGCGCTTCGCCACCAGCGACCTGAACGACCTCTATCGCCGGGTCATCAACCGCAACAACCGCCTGAAGCGGCTGCTCGACCTCGGGGCCCCCGAGATCATCGTCAACAACGAGAAGCGCATGCTGCAGGAGGCGGTGGACGCCCTGTTCGACAACGGTCGGCGCGGGCGGGCGGTGACCGGGCCGGGGAGCCGGCCCCTCAAGTCGCTCTCCGACATGCTCAAGGGCAAGCAGGGCCGCTTCCGCCAGAACCTGCTGGGCAAGCGCGTGGACTACTCGGGCCGTTCGGTCATCGTGGTCGGCCCGCAGCTGCGCCTGCACCAGTGCGGCCTGCCCAAGGCGATGGCGCTGGAGCTGTTCAAGCCGTTCGTCATGAAGCGCCTCGTGGACCAGGATCTGGCCCAGAACATCAAGGCGGCCAAGCGTATGGTCGAGAGGCAGCGCCCCCAGGTGTGGGACGTCCTCAAGGACGTCATCCAGGAGCACCCGGTGCTGCTCAACCGGGCACCCACCCTGCACCGTCTGGGCATCCAGGCCTTCGAGCCGGTGCTGGTCGAGGGCAAGGCCATCCAGATCCACCCCCTGGTGTGTGAGGCCTTCAACGCCGACTTCGACGGTGACCAGATGGCCGTGCACGTGCCCCTGTCCGCCGAGGCGCAGGCCGAGGCGCGGGTGCTCATGCTCTCCACCAACAACGTGCTCTCCCCGGCCCACGGGCGCCCGATCGTCACCCCCAGCCAGGACATGGTCATCGGTATCTACTACCTGTCCGAGAAGGAGCCGGGGGAGCGGGGAGAGGGGCGGGCCTTCTCCGACATCGACGAGGCCCAGATGGCCTACGACCTCGGTGAGCTGGGCCTGCATGCGCCCATCCGGTTGCGGGTGGGCGAGCTGGCCGGCGATCCCGCCCGGCGGGCGCAGATCCCCGAGCAGCTGCAGAAGCTATTCGACCCCGAGCCGGTGGACGGGTCGCGCCTCATCGAGACCACCCTGGGGCGGGCGCTCATCAACGAGGCCTTCCCGCTCGACTTCCCCTATGTGAACGCCACCGTCATGAAGAGCGATGTGAAGGCGCTCATTGAGGACGTCATCGAGGAATACGACAAGACCACCGTCGAGCGCTTCCTCGATGCCATCAAGGACCTCGGCTTCCGCTTCTCCACTCGCGCCGGGCTCACCATCGGCCTCGACGACGTGAAGACGCCGGCCGACAAGCCCCAGATCCTGGCCGAATACGAGGGGCGGGCCGCCAAGGTCGAGACGAACTACCGCCGCGGCGTCATCACCGACGCCGAGCGGCGTCAGGAGCTCATCGAGATCTGGACCGAGGCCACGGACCGGGTCAAGGAGTCCATGGAGGAGACCCTCAAGCGGGAGCGGTTCAACCCCATCGACATGATGGTGCGCTCGGGGGCCCGCGGGAACATCATGCAGGTCCGCCAGATCGCCGGGATGCGCGGCCTGGTGGCCAACCCGCGGGGCGACATCATCCCCCGCCCGATCCTGTCGAACTTCCGCGAGGGCCTGTCGGTGCTGGAGTACTTCATCTCCACCCACGGCGCCCGCAAGGGCCTGGCCGACACCGCCCTGCGGACGGCCGACTCGGGCTACCTGACCCGCCGCCTGGTGGACGTCTCCCAGGAAGTCATCATCGCCTCCGCCGACTGCGAGACGGATCGGGGAATCACCCTGACCGTGCGCACCCGCAGTGGCGAGACCATCCGCAACCTGCGGAACCGGCTCTTCGGCCGGGTGCTGGCCGACGACGTCAAGGTGGAGCGGAAGCTGGTGGACGTGCCCGGTGGCGGCAAGCTCAAGGCCGGGACCATGATCGGCCGGCGCCAGTTGGAGGCGATCTCCGCGGCGACCGGGGTGGCGGCCGTGCGGGTCCGCTCGGTTCTGACGTGCGAGGAGCGCTACGGGGTGTGCGCCGCCTGCTATGGGCTGAGCCTGGCCACCGGGCGGCCGGTGGAGCGTGGCGAGGCGGTGGGCATCGTCGCCGCCCAGTCCATCGGCGAGCCGGGCACCCAGCTCACCATGCGTACCTTCCACACCGGGGGCGTGGCCGGTGAGGACATCACTCACGGGCTGCCCCGCGTAGTGGAGCTGTTCGAGGCCCGCACTCCCAAGGGCAAGGCGATCATCGCCGAGGCAGGCGGCATGGTGGCCCTCGTCGAGGACGAGGCGAGCCGCAAGGTGGTGATCACCGGAGACGACGGAGTGGAGCACGAGTTCCCCATCTCCCGGTTCGCCCGGTTGCGGGTGCGCCGCGGGGAGAAGATCGACCCGGGCATCCAGCTCACCGAGGGCCCGCTCGACCCCAAGGAAGTGCTGGAGATCCAGGGGGTGCGCGCCTGCCAGCAGTACCTGGTCGATCAGGTGCAGGAGGTGTACCGCAGCCAGGGCGTGGACATCCACGACAAGCACATCGAGATGATCGTGCGCCAGATGCTGCGCCGGGTGAGGGTGGTCAACCCCGGCGACAGCGCCTACCTGCCGGCCGAGCTGGTGGACGACCGCGAGTTCCTCGAGACCAACCGCGAGCTGGTGCAGGACGGCAACCACCCCGCCGAGGGGCGTCCCGAGCTCATGGGGATCACCAAGGCCTCGCTGGCCACCGACTCGTGGCTGTCGGCGGCATCCTTCCAGGAGACCACCCGGGTGTTGACCGAGGCCGCCCTGCAGGGCCGGTCCGACTTCCTCCGAGGGCTCAAGGAGAACGTGATCATCGGCAAGCTCATCCCGGCAGGGACGGGGGCCGACCTCTACCAGGCCGTGCAGCCGCTGCTGCCCGGTGCCACGCCGGTGAGCGCCCTCAGCCTGTTCGGGGGGCCGGCCCTCGAGTCGGGCGAGGAGCCCCTGCCCCCCAACCCGGCGGAGTGGCTGGCCTCTCTCGGTGCCCGCCGCGATGCGGAGAACCTGGTCGAGGAAGCCGCCGGGGCGGGAAGTGCCGTCGCGGACGAAGAGGGGGACGCCGGAGATGGTTCCACCGAGTGATCCGAGGGTCCGCGGGAATGCCTCAGCGGGGGCCCCGGCAGACCGGCCGGGGCCCCCGCCGCATGGGTGAGGCGGCTTTGCGGTGAATGTGCGGCCGCGCCTATACTCGGCCGCCGTGACTCAGTCCCCCTAAGCCCTTCCATGTGGGGGGGCGGCCCGGCCTCGACCCGAGTCGGGTCATATGCCCCGGAAGGGGGTCAGGAGTGGGTCGGCGAATCGGACCGGACAACGGCCGAGGAGCCGACTTTCGCATGTAAGGAGAAGAGAACCGTCCTGCGGGGCGGTGTGTCGAGCGAGGAACGGCGTGCCGACTATCCAGCAGCTGGTCCGTCAGGGCCGGAAGCCGAAGACGAAGAGGGATAAGACGCCCGGCCTGGCCGGAGCGCCCCAGCGGCGCGGGGTCTGCACGCGCGTCTACACGGTGACCCCCAAGAAGCCGAACTCGGCCCTGCGCAAGGTGTGCCGGGTGCGACTGGCCACCGGGGTCGAGGTCACTGCCTACATTCCCGGCGAGGGCCACAACCTGCAGGAGCACTCGATCGTGCTCATCCGCGGCGGCCGCGTGCGGGATCTCCCCGGCATCCGCTACAAGGTCATCCGGGGCACGCTCGATGCCGCCGGGGTGACCGACCGTCGCAAGGCGCGCTCCCGCTACGGCGCCAAGAAGAAGGAGTCGTAGCCGTGCGGCGCGCCCCTGCTGATATCCGCGAACTGGAGGCCGACCCAGTATTCCGCAGCGTGCTGGTCAGCCAGCTGGTCAACAAGCTGCTGTGGAAGGGGAAGAAGGAGAAGGCTCGCAAGATCATCTACGGCGCCCTCGAGATCGTCGAGCGCCGGGCGGGCCAGGACCCCATCCAGATCCTGAAGCGGGCCATCGACAACATTCGCCCCCAGGTGGAGGTGCGCTCCCGGCGGGTGGGCGGTTCCGCCTACCAGGTGCCGGTGGAGGTGCGCCCCCGCCGTGGCCAGACGCTGGCAGTGCGCTGGCTGGTGAACTACTCCCGGGCGCGCCGCGAGCACACCATGGAGGAGCGACTCGCGTTCGAGATCCTCGATGCCGCCAACCGCACCGGAGCTGCCGTGAAGCGGCGCGAGGACATCCACAAGATGGCGGAGTCCAACAAGGCTTTCGCCCACTACCGCTGGTAGTGAGTATGTCTGCCGGCGTAGCCCTCACCCGATTGCGTCAGTACCCCCTGAGCCGTACGCGGAACATCGGGATCATGGCGCACATCGACGCCGGCAAGACCACCACCACCGAGCGCATCCTCTACTACACGGGCAAGACCTACAAGATGGGCGAGGTCCACGAGGGTGCTGCCGTCATGGACTGGATGGCCCAGGAGCAGGAACGCGGCATCACTATCACCTCGGCCGCCACCACCTGCCTGTGGAAGGACGCCTGGATCAACATCATCGACACCCCGGGGCATGTGGACTTCACCGTCGAGGTGGAGCGGGCGCTGCGGGTGCTCGACGGGGCGGTGGCCATCTTCGATGGTGTGGCCGGGGTCGAGCCACAGTCGGAGACGGTGTGGCGCCAGGCCACCCGCTACGGGGTGCCCCGCATCTGCTTCGTCAACAAGATGGACCGCGTCGGGGCCGACTTCCTGGCCTCGGTGGACTCCATCACCCAGCGCCTGGAGGCGAACCCGCTCGTGCTGCAGCTCCCGGTGGGGAGCGAATCCAACTTCCGCGGGGTCGTGGACCTCGTTGAGATGAAGGCTCACATCTGGCAGGACGGCATGGGCGACCGGTGGGACACGGTGGAGATCCCCGCCGACCTGCTGCCCGATGCCGAGAAGTGGCACCACGTGATGCTCGAGAAGCTCGCCGAGTCCGACGAGCACCTGCTGGAGCAGTACCTCTCCGACTCGATCCTCACCCCGGAGGAGATCCGCCACGTGGTGCGGGCGGGCACCCTGAGCGGGCACTTCGTTCCGGTCCTCATGGGCTCCGCCTTCCGCAACAAGGGCGTCCAGCCCCTGCTCGACGCCATCCTCTGGTACCTGCCCAGCCCGGTGGACCTGCCCCCGGTGGAGGGCATCAAGCCCGGCACGAGCCATGAGACGATCATCCGGCGCGCCGACGACTCCGAGCCCTTCGCCGCTCTTGCCTTCAAGATCCAGAGCGATTCCTACGTGGGCAAGCTGACCTACTTCCGCGTCTACTCGGGCCACGCCGCCAAGGGCGACACCGTCCTCAACATCACCAACGGCCGCAAGGAGCGGTTCGGCCGGCTGCTGCGGATGCACGCCAATCACCGGGAGGACATCGACGATGTCTTCACCGGCGACATCGTGGCCGCCGTGGGCCTGAAGAGCACCACCACCGGTGACACGCTGACGGCGGTCCACGCCCCCATCCAACTCGAGTCCATGACCTTCCCCGCCCCGGTGATCTCCATCGCCATCGAGCCGCGCACCAAGGCCGACCAGGACAAGCTGGGCGACGGCCTGCGCCGTCTCGCCGAGGAGGACCCCACCTTCCTGGTCCGTGGCGACGAGGAGACCGGCCAGACCATCCTGTGGGGGATGGGCGAGCTGCACCTGGAGGTGCTGGTCGATCGCCTGCAGCGCGAGTACGACGTGAACGCCACGGTAGG
>Ga0154714_1062_pt1 | contig 10322 bp, 8 predicted proteins | sample Rifle2008BG16ft_FD_105722 | JGI IMG/M metagenome (GOLD analysis project Ga0154714, IMG submission 105722) | Actinobacteria bacterium RBG_16_70_17
GGTGTGAGGTCCTCTCTAGCCCGACCGGCGCTGTTGCAGCCAGTCGAACCAGCCCCGCGCCGGCGGCTGGTCGGGTGCCTGTTGGGCCGATTGCTGGGCCGGCCCCTGCCGGGCGGCTGCTTCCGCCGCCGCCTGCTCGAACCCCAGGGCCGAGTAGTACATCGATCGGTCGAAGAAGAGCACCGCTCGGGCGTTGAGGTCCAAGGCCGCCTGCAGGTCGAGGGCAGTCTCCAGGAACCCCTCCTTCAGCACCAGCAGCCACAGGTGGCGCCGGGTGAGGATGAGGGCCTCAAGCACCTCGGAGGGGGCGAATCCCTCGGCGAAACGCTGGCGGCCGAGGGCGGTGTACACGCGGGCGATCTCCTCCACGGTGGTCTCGCGGGAAATCCACTTGCCCAGGCGCCGGTATACGTCGTGAACCCGCCGGTGGAGTGCGTCGTCGGGGTACCCGTGGTAGGTGGGTGTCTCCGGCCGCCGCTTCACATCGGCAACCCACGCCAGCGTGAGCCGGTCGGCGTTGCGCTCGATGAGATCGACCAACCGCGCACTGATCGCCTCGGGCATCTCCCCGCCTCCTGTAGAGCCCGGCACTGCTTGGGTCAACTGTACTTCAGGACGCAGCCGGTGGCCGGGCCCCGGGGCCGGTCCAGGGCGAATGTGAACGGTTGTTTTCTCTGGCCAGAGGGCCGCGTCTAGGCTTCCCGGCGTCCCTTCTATGAGGTGGTGATCGGCTTGCCGAGTGCCCTGCTCCATCCGTTCAGCTCTCCTCGCCGCGCGGAGTACATCAACATCGTCCGCGGCCTGGGGGCAGTGGTCTGGGACGATCAGGGCCGCGAGTACGTGGACGGCATGGCCTCGCTCTGGTACATGAACATCGGCCACGGGCGGGAGGAGATGGCCGAGGCCATCGGCGCCCAGGCACGCACCCTGGCCGCCTACCAGACGTTCGAGCCGTTCAGCAACCCCTGGGCGGAGAGAGCGGCCGATCTCATCGCCGGGTTGGCCCCGATGGCCGATTCCCGCATCTTCTTCTGCAATTCCGGCTCGGAAGCGGTGGACACCGCGGTCAAGGTGGCCCGGATAGCCCACCGGGAGGCAGGGCATCCGGAGCGCCGCATCGTGATCAGCCGGGAGCGCGCCTACCACGGCACGAACTACGGGGGCACCTCATTGCAGGGGATCCCTCCCAACCGTGACGGCTTCGGTCCCCTGCTCCCCGGCGTGCTCAACGTGGTCGCCGAGGACGAAGAGGCGATGAAGCAGGTGTTCGCCGACCACGGGGACGAGATCGCCGCGGTGATCACCGAGCCGCTGCAGGGGGCGGGAGGCGTGTGGCCCCCGCCGCCGGGCTACCTGGAGCACCTCCGCGACCTGTGCAACGCCCACGGCGCCTACCTGATCCACGATGAGGTGATCACCGGCTTCGGCCGGCTCGGCTCCTGGTTCGGGAGCCAGTTCTACGGGGTCACCCCCGACCTGATCACCTTCGCCAAGGCGGTCACTTCGGGCTACGTCCCGCTGGCCGGCGTCATCGTCGGCCCGGCGGTACGGGCGGCGCTGGAGGCAGAGCCGGGCTTCGTGCTGCGCACCGGCTACACCTACAGCGGGCACCCGCTGGCTGCGGCGGCCGCGCTCAAGGCGCTGGAGATCCAGGAGCGCGAGGGCCTGGTGGAGCGGGCGGTGTTCATCAAAGGGCTGCTCGAGCCCGGATTGCAGGGCCTTTGGGAGAAGGGCCTGGTCACCGACGTGCGCGGGGAAGGGGCGGTGTGGGCCGTCTCGGTGCCCGCCGGCACCGACCTCCTGGCCGTGCGCGACGGGCTGCTCGAGCAAGGGGTGATCCTTCGGGCCATCCCTCCCAACAGCCTGTCCATGTGCCCCCCGCTGGTCATCACCGAGGGGCAGATCGGCCAGATCGTGCAGGCCCTGGACAAGGTCCTCCGAACGCGGTGAGACGGGCTCCGCGCCCGTCTCACCGAACTCCCGTCCCCGGCGCGCCGCGACCGGCGCAGCCGGTGGCCCCTCAGCTGACCGGAGGCCGCCAGTGGGCCCAGGGGTGGGCTTCCTCGAGCTGAGCCGACAACCTGAAGAGCAGGGCCTCGCCGGCCGGCTGGCCGGCGATCTGCACTCCGACGGGCATGTGGTTCTCGTCGAAGCCCCAGGGGATGGTCACCGCCGGCTGGCCGGTGGTGTTGAACATCGCGGTGAAGGGGGTCAGGGCGTACAGCTCGGCTATCTGCGCCATCTGCACGTCGGCGAACTTCCCCACGGGCGGCGGAGGGCCCGCCAGGGTGGGCGTCACCAGCACGTCCCAGGCAGAGAAGGACTCGATGAACCGCCGCGAGGCGTCGATGAGGGTGTGCTCGGCGGCCACGTAGTCGGCAGCGAGGATTCCCCGGCCCATCTGGATCATGCCGGCCATCCACGGGCTGAGCTGGTCCAGGGGAGGCATCTCCGGCGCCTTGGCCGCGTAGCCGGCGGCGAACATGATCGCCGACGGGCCGAGCAGGCTGGTACCGGTCTCCGGGTGCACAACGTGCTCCACGTGGTGTCCCAGGCCCTCCAGCACCCTGGCCGCGTCCTCGGCCGCGGCCGCGTTGGCCGGGGCCACGGGGATGTGCGAGTCCATGGGAACGGTGGTGAAGGCGATGCGCAGCTTCCCCGGCGGGGCCCCGGCTTCCTCGAGGAACGGCCGCGATGGGGGAGGCGCCCAGAAGGCGTCACCCGGAGCAGGCCCGGACATGGCATCGAGCATGGCGGCGGCATCGGCCACGTAGCGGGTGATGGGCCCCTGCACGCTGAAGAACTGCTGTGTCCTGGGTTTGTCCGATATGCGACCGCGGGATGGCTTCACCCCGAACACGCCGCACCACGACGAGGGGTTGCGGATCGAACCGCCGCCGTCGGAGCCGTGCGACACGGGGCAGAGCCCCGCCGCCAGGCCGGCGGCCGCCCCGCCCGACGAACCGCCGCAGGCCAGTTCGGGGTTCCAGGGATTGCGGCCCGGCGGATAGCCGGGCGGCTCGCTGATGTTGACCGGCCCGAACTCGGGGGTGACCGTCTTGCCCAGGATGACGAACCCGGCCGCTTTCAGGCGGGCGACCACCTCGTCGTCCACGGTGGGGACCCGGTCTGCCCAGGCGCGAGTCCCCCAGGTGGTGCGGATCCCGGCGGTGTCGTTGAGGTCCTTGATGGAGATGGGCACCCCGTGGAAGGGAGGCAGGCCCCCCTTGCCCACTTCTGCCTCGGCCTTGGCCGCGGCCCGGCGGGCGTAGTCGGCAGCGACGGTGAGATAGGCCCCGATCTTGTCGTTCAGCCGCTCGATCCGCTCCAGGTACAGCTCCGTCAGCTCCACCGGTGAAACTTGGCGCTCACGCACCAGCCGGGCTTGCTCCAGCGCGGAAGCGAACGCCAGATCGCCCCCCTTGGTCTTGTCAATCATCTCATCCTCCCAAATCGGATCCGCCGCCCTGCGTTCTCCGACTGTCGCCGGGGTCAGCCTCTCGCTATAGCCGGGAGGCGATCCCGGACGATGGCCTCGGCCTCGCCCATGATGCGCTCGACGAGCTCGGCCACGGTGGGGATGTCCCTGATCAGCCCGACCACCTGCCCGGCGGTGAAGATGCCGCCATCGACGTTGCCGTTGTCCCAGACTTCTTCGCGGGACGACGTCCCGGAGATGAGCGGCGCCAGTTCGGCGATGCCCGCCCCCCGGCCCTCGAGCTCCAGCACCTTGTCCACGGTGGCGTTGTGCAGCACGCGCACGGTGTTGCGCAGGGTGCGCAGAAGGAGCCGGGTGCTGCGCTCGTCGTTCTCGATGAGCGCCAGCTTCACGTTCTCGTGAACCGGCGCCTCCGCGGTGGCCAGGAAGCGAGTCCCCATGTTCACGGCCTCGGCGCCCAAGGCCAGTGCCGCCACCAGGCCGCGTCCGTCGCCGAAGCCGCCCGAGGCGATCACCGGCACCTTGACGGCATCGACGGTGCAGGGCAGCAGCACCATCGAGGTGACGTCGTCCTCACCGGGGTGGCCGGCGCACTCGAAGCCGTCCGCGCTGATGGCGTCGACCCCGATCGCCTCGGCCTTGAGAGCATGGCGCACCGAGACGCATTTGTGGACCACCTTCACCCCGGCGTCCTTGAGCATGGGCAGGAACTCCTCGGGGCTGCGCCCCGCGGTTTCCACGAAGCCCACGCCTTCCTCCAGGACGACCCGGATCATGCCGGGGTAGTCGGGGGGCCGCAGCGAAGGCAACAGCGTCAGGTTGACACCGAAGGGCTTGTCGGTGAGGTCGCGGCACTTGTGGATCTCCTCCCGCAAGGCCTCAGCCGTCGTGTGGGTGAGCGCGGTCATGAAGCCCATCCCGCCGGCGTTGGCCACCGCCGCTACGAGCGGAGCGGTGGACACCCACTGCATGCCCCCCGAGACGATGGGGTGCTGGACCCCGAAGAGTTCGGTGATTCTCGTCTTGAACATCCTGTTCCCTCCCGGTTCAGCGCTGCGTGCCCACTTTCAACTCGCGAAACGGCGTGTGGCGATCAACGTCCGGCTCGCGGGGGAGTCCGAGCACCATCTCCCCGATCAGGTTCTTCATGATCTCGTCGGTGCCCCCTCCGAGGCGCAGGGCGGGTGCCGACAGGAGCATCTCTACCCAGCGGCTGCGTCCCATGCCGCCGGCACCCTCCATGCGAAGGGCCAGCCCGGCGGCACGGGCGAACAGCTCACCCACCTGCAGCTTGAGGGTCGTCGCCTCCAGGCCGGGGATACCCATCTTGGCGATGGACGTCAGCACCCGGTAGCCGCTGTAGCGGACGATCGAGGCCAGGGCGTATAGCCGCGCCAGCTCGTCCCGGTCGAGGGCCGCCGGGCGGTTTCCCCCGGCCGTCGCCAGGTCGATGAGGTCGCTAGTCATGCTGTCGTTGCCGAGCATGCGTCCTACCAGGGCCCGTTCGCTGAAGAGCGTGGTGCGCCCGACGGCCCAGCCGCCGTTGACCGTCCCGATGACGAGTCGGCGGGGACGCGCACCTCGTCAAAGAACACCTCGGTGAAATGGGCCCCTCCCGTCATCTGGCGCAGAGGCACCACCTCCACCCCCTTCGAGCGCATGTCGAGCACGAAGTAGGTGATCCCCTTGGACTTTGGGACGTCCGGGTCGGTGCGGGCCAGGAGCATCCCCCACTGGGCGTGATGGGCGCCCGACGTCCACACCTTCTGCCCGCTGACCACCCAGTCGTCGCCGTCGGCCACTGCCCGGGTCTTGAGGGCCGCCAGGTCCGACCCGGCATCGGGCTCGGAGAAGAGTTGGCACCAGATCTCCTCCCCCCGCACCAGGGGCGGGAGCCAGCGTGCCTTCTGCTCGGGCGTGCCGTGGGCCAGCAGGGTCGGGCCGGCCAGGCCCAGCCCTATGTCGAGAACCCGGGTGGGAACGTCGAAGCCGCTCTCCTCCTGGTCGAAGATGATCTGCTGCATGGGGCCACCCCCGCGGCCCCCGAACTCGGTCGGCCAGGTGATCGCCCCCCACTCCGCCTCAACCTTGCGCACCTGCCAGGCGCGGGCGGCGGCCACAGTCTCCGGGGTGTCGGCCTGGTCGGTGAGGTTGTCCATCAGGGTGGAGCCGTACCGGCGTTGGGGGGCGTTGGCCTCCAGCCAGGCGCGGCACTCGGCGCGAAACGCAGCCTCCTCCGGGTTGTCGCTCAGGTCCATAGCACTCCTCTCAGTATGGGGAGGGTGCCCACCGGCACCCTCCCCATACCTTCCCTAGGCACTCGGATGGCTGCCGACGATGCTGACGAAGCTGACGCACTCGCCCGGGAAGCCGCCCAGGTTGTGGGTCAGCCCCAGGGTCTTGTCGGTCTTGATCTGCCGCTCGGGCGGGGCCTCGCCGCGCAGCTGCAGCCAGCACTCGAAGAGCATCCGCAGGCCGGAAGCCCCGATGGGATGGCCGAAGCTCTTCAGCCCACCGTCCGGGTTCACCGGCAGCTCCCCCTCGAGGTCGAAGGTGCCCGCCAGCACTTCCTTCCACGCCGTGCCGCGCTCGGCGAAGGACAGGTCCTCCATGAGCACCAGTTCGGTGGGGGTGAAGCAGTCGTGCACCTCGGCCATGGCCAGCTCGGCGCGGGGGTTGGTGACCCCGGCCTGGGCGTAGGCATCCTGCCCGGAGAGGGTGACCTCGGGGAAGGTGGTGTAGTCGTAGTCCGGGTCGTTGGTGCCCCCGCCGGCTCCGGCGATGAACGACAGCGCCTTGACGAACAAAGGCTTGTCGGTGTAGCGGGGGGCGTCTTCGGCCCGCACGATGATTGCCGCGGCCGAGCCGTCCGACACCCCGGAGCAATCGAAGATGCCCAGGTTGCCGGCGACGATCGGCGATGCGGCGATGACCTCCTTGGACACTTCCCTTCGGAACTGCGCCCGGGGGTTGAGAGCCCCGTTGTGGTGGTTCTTCCAGGCGATGCGGGTGAACACCTCTTTCAGCTGGTCGAGGGTCACCCCGTACTTCTTGGCGTAGGCGGGGGCGAGCAAGCTGAAGAGCGCCGGCGCCGACAGGTCGGCCTGGGTGCCGTCGTTGGGCGGGGCCGCCATCGCCAGGCCGGAAACACCGGAGTCCTTCAGTTTTTCCACGCCGATGGCCATGACCACGTCGTAGGCCCCGGCAGCCACGGCATAGCAGGCGTTGCGAAACGCCTCCGACCCGGTGGCGCAGAGGTTCTCGAGGCGGCTGACGGGCTTGGTCCCCAGCTTGAGGGGCTTGGCCAGGGTCATGCCGCTCAGACCCGACGCCATGGTGCCGAGCCAGAAGGCGTCGATTGTGTCCTTGGCCACCCCGGCCGAGGTGAAAGCCTCGTTGGCGGCCTCGACCAGGAGGTCGTCGGTGCTCTTGTCCCAGTGCTCGTCGAAGCGGGTGCAGCCCATCCCGATGATGGCTACCCGGTCACGAATGCCCTTGGACGCCATGGGTCACGCTCCTTGCTTGGCCGCCGCCGGGGCCGCGGTGCCCAGCAGCTTCGCCTTCCAGAAGTAGTTGTGCACGCCGCCGGCCTCGAACAGCCGGCGGAAGGTCATCTCGACCCGGCTGCCGATGGCCACGGCCGCCGGATCCACGTCGGTGATCTCGCAGCGGTAACGGCCGCCGCCGTCGAAATCCACCACCGCCGCCACCACCGGTGGGCTGAGGGAATAGGCCAGCCGGTCCACCGTGAAGGTGGCGATGGTGCCTGGGGTGTCCGCGAAGCGCATCGGCTCCATGTGGTCCACCGAGCCGCACTTGGCGCACACCCGCTGCGGCGGCAGGTGGCGCGTGTCGCAATCGCGGCAGCGGGAGCCGGTGAAGCCGAACTTCCACGCCTCGGTACGCAGCGACGGCGGGGCCGCCGGCTGTTGCGGGTCGGGGCGACGAGGTCCCTGGCGTTCGAGCATGCCCCGCCAGGTGAGGAAGTCCGGGTAGGCGACTTCCCGCCCGCCCGGGACCTGTTCGGCCACGGAGGGGCTGGCGCGATGGGCCGGCAGGGCGTCGGTGGCCCGGAAGATCAGCACATCGGCCCCGTCGGCGAGCACCACCAGGGCGATGACGGCTCCCGGTTCGGCGACGTCGAGGGCAGAGGCCAGCAGCAATCCCGGGTGGGCGGCGCCGGTGTTTCCTACGGTCGCCGACAGGTTGTCGGTGAGGATCTCGGGCTTGGCCTGGACCATGCGGGCGAAGGTCTTGGCGGCCCGGGAGTGGGTGCCGGTCACGATCAGGTGCTGCACGGCATCGGGCGCCACGCCCGCCCCGGCCAGGGCGGCGGCCACTGCCTTGCCCACATGGGGCAGGAGGGCGTGCACCCCGAAGCGCTCCTCCCAGCGGTGGGAGTAGGAGTCGCCCGGTACGCGCCACCGTTCGAGGAACTCGCCGGTTGCCGAACCTCCGGCCACGTACTCGGCGATCACCGGGTGAGAGTCGCTGCCCGGCCCGACGACGAAGGCCGAGGCGCCGTCGCCTCCTTCACGTTCGTCCTCGCCGCCGGGGAGGCCGGTGCGGATGTCGGCCGCCACCGACAGTGTGGAGCGGGTGGAAGAGAGTGCCGCCCTGAGCACGCCGACGGCCGAACGCACTGCGCCGCCCATGTCGTAGGCGCCCACCTCGGCGGGGAGCCCCAGGGCGGCGTGGATGGCGGTCGCGTTGGTCTTGTCCAGATAGGCGGGCGTGGAGGTGGCGAAGTAGAGGTCGGCCAGGTCGTCCGGCAGTGTCTCCAATACCCGGCGAGCGGCCGCCACACCCATGGACGTCGAGTCCTCGTCGTAGGAGGCGACCGCCCGGGTTCCCTTAGCAGGCGGCCCTCCGAGCGCCGCCGCGATGGACGACCTATTCAGACGGTAATGGGGGAGGTACGTGCCGTAGCTCAGAATCCCACTCATGGCGCCCCTTTCTCGGTGCCGATCGATGCATGTGATTGGCGGTTCACATGCTAGCCCCCCGGCAAGCGGCGTGAACGTTCGCTAACCTCGCCGGCATCCGGCACGACGAGAGAGGAGCCGACATGCTCGATCGCTCGGTCATTCTTCCCCACGTCATCGCTGCCCGGGCGGCGAAGACCCCGGACCAGGAGTTCGTCTACGACCTCACCGCCGGTAAGACCTTCACCTGCGCCGGCCTGCACCGCGAGATCCTGCGCTGGGCCGCGGCCTACCAGCGCGCCGGGGTGGGCGAGGGAGACCACGTGGTCACCATGCTCCCCGGGGACAGCACCGCCACCCAGGCCTGGCTCGGCCTCTCCTGGCTGAGGGCCATCGAGGTGCCGCTCAACACCGCGTACAAGGGCCCGATGCTCCAGTACATCGTCGACAACTCCGATGCCGCGGTGGCGGTAGTGGCGCAGCGCTTCGTGGATCGATTCGTCGACATCGCGGCCGGTCTGCCCCAGTTGCGCAGGATCATCGTTCCCGACGCGGCGGGCGAGCTGCCGGCTCTGCCCTTCGAGGTCGTGCGAGGGGAGGACTTCTTCGCCGGAGTCGAGCCGGCGGTCGGCCTCTCCGGCCCGGAATTCTGGGACCTGGCCTGCATCATCTACACCTCGGGCACCACCGGCGCCTCCAAGGGGGTGCTGGTGCCCTGGGGCCAGTTCTACATGCACGCCACCTTCGCCCCCGCGGAGACCTGGGAAGTCGAAGACCCGGCGTACTACGTGCTCGCTCCCCAATTCCACGTCGGGGGCAAGACCGGGGTCTACATCGCATCCCTGTACAACGCCCGCCTCGTGCTGCGGGAGCAGTTCAGCCTCACCGAGTTCTGGAACGATGTGAGGAAGTATCGCATCACGTTCGCCGGGCTGCTCGGGCCCATGCCCAGCTTCCTGCTCTCCCTGCCGCCGCAGCCCGACGAGGACAAGACCACCCTCAAGTTCTGTTCCTCGGCGCCCCTGCTCCCCAGCATCACCCAGTTCGCCGAACGCTTCGGGGTCAAGGTCAATACCGGCTACGGGATGACGGAGGTGGGTGCCCCGTTGGCCCACGGCTACGACCTGCCCAACCTGCAATCTTGCGGCAAGGCGCGCACCGACGTCGGCGGCATCGAACTGCGGGTGGCGGACGAGCACGACTTTGCGGTTCCCCCGAACGTGGTGGGAGAGCTGCTGGTGCGCACCCGCGATCCCTGGTTCCTCAACGTCGGGTACTACAAGATGCCCGAGGCGACCGCGGCCGCCTGGCGCAACGGCTGGTTCCACACCGGAGATGCCTTCCGCTACGACGAGGACGGCAACTACTACTTCGTGGACCGTATCAAGGACGCCATCCGCCGCCGGGGGGAGAACATCTCCTCCTTCGAGGTGGAGGCCTACGTGCTGCGCTACCCGCCGGTCGCCGAGGTGGCGGCCGTCGCGGTGCCCTCAGAGCACTCCGAGGACGAGGTCAAGGTGATCGTGGTCCCCAAGGCGGGCGAGGAGTTCACCCCGGAGGGGCTGATCCGCTTCCTCATCCCGATCATGCCTCGCTTCATGATCCCCCGCTATGTGCAGGTGGCCGATGCCCTGCCGAAGACCCCGACGCTGCGGGTGAAGAAGGCCGAACTGCGCGGCAGCGGGGCCGGCGAAGACGTCTGGGACCGCGAGGCGGCGGGGATCGAGATCCCGAAGAAGTAGCAGAGACGCATCGAGTGGCGGGGGGTCGAAACCCCCCGCCACCGTTTGGACCGTCTAGATGCCGATGGCGTCGGCGAGCAGGCTGCGGTGGTACGCCGGTGTGCCGAACAGCAACTCGTCGGTCTTGGCCCGCTTGAAGTACAGGTGGGCGTCGTGCTCCCAGGTGAAGCCGATGCCCCCGTGCACCTGGATGTTCTCCGCGGCGCAGAAGAAGTA
>Ga0154714_1016_pt6 | contig 10206 bp, 7 predicted proteins | sample Rifle2008BG16ft_FD_105722 | JGI IMG/M metagenome (GOLD analysis project Ga0154714, IMG submission 105722) | Actinobacteria bacterium RBG_16_70_17
TATGGCCCGCTGCATGTCGCGCTCGGCCTGGCGCCGCTTGATGGTCTCGCGCTTGTCGTAGCGCGCTCGGCCCTTGGCCAGCCCCATCTCCACCTTGGCCTTGCCCTCCTTGAAGTACAGGCGCAGAGGGATCATGGTGAGGCCCTTCTGGTCGAGCTTGCCCCGGATGCGCTCGATCTCGCCGCGGTGCAGGAGCAGCTTGCGGCTGCGCTCGGGTTCGTGCCCCCCGTCGCGGGCGAACTGGTATGGGGAGATGCGCACCCCCACCAGCCAGGCCTCGGAGCCCTCGACCACCCCGTAGCCGTCCTTGAGGTCGGCGCGGCCTCCCCGCAGGCTCTTCACCTCGGAGCCGAGCAGCGCCAGGCCGGCCTCAAAGGTCTCCTCCACGTCGTAGTCGTGGCGCGCCCGTCGGTTGGTGGCGATCAGCTTGATCCCGGCTGCCTCCGGGGAGGGGCGCCGGGGCATCAGTCGCGCAGGGTGCCCCACATGCCCAGGGCGCTGCCCAACAGGCCGGTGGTAGCCCCGAAGGCCAGCACCAGGAGCGACTGCTGCAGCAGGAACTGGAAGGGCACCGCGATGGCATCGGGGTCGGTGACGGTACTCAGCAGCTGCACGATGGGCTTGTGGCCCAGGCCGACCAGCAGGGCGGCGAGGGCCGCGCCGGCGATTCCTTCGAACAAGCCTTCGAGCAGGAACGGCACCCGGATGAACCAGTTGCTCGCGCCCACCAGGCGCATGATCCCGATCTCCTCCCGCCGGGCGTACACCGCCATGCGGATGGTGTTGGCGATCAGCACGAGGGCGGAGGCCCCGAGCACGATGAGGATCCCCACCGCGAACGTGCTCATGCGGTTGGAGCGGGCCACCAGCGCGTCGATCTCAGCCCCGGCCGCCGCCACCTGCTGCACCCCGGGGATCACCGCCACCCGGTTCTGGATCACGTCGTAGCTGCCCGCCTCCACCGGCTTTATGCGCAGCGAGGCGGGGAGCACCGACGGGTCGTCTTCGACTACCTCGATGAGCGCCGGCTGGTCGGCGAACAGCTCCCTGAACTCCTCGAGCGCCTGGGACTTGGAGAAGTAGACGACCTCGTCCACCTCGGGCCATGTCTGCATGTCCGCCTGCAGGGCGGTCACCTGATCCACGGTGAGATCGTCCCCGAGCCAGGCGATCACCCGCACGTTGTCGTCCCAGCGGCCGATGTCCTGGTCGATGGACCAGCGGACGACGATGGAGCCGAACACCAGCACCAGGGTGACCAGGACCGCCACCACCGCGCTGGCCACGACCAGCGGGTTGCGGCGGATACTCTGGACCGTCTGGCTGAACAGGTACTGAAAGCGCACCGCTTACTCCCCGTCGTCCTCTTCGTAGGAATCCGGGACAGGGGAAACCATCTGGTAGCCGCCGTGACTCTCGTCGCGCACCACCCCTCCCCGGTCCAGCTCCACCACCCGGCGCCGCATGGCGTCCACGATGGCATGGTCGTGGGTGGCCATGACCACCGTGGTCCCCGTGCGGTTGATGCGGTCGAGCAGCCGCATGATCCCCACCGAGGTGCCCGGGTCCAGGTTTCCGGTGGGCTCGTCGGCGAACAGAATCAAGGGCCGGTTGACGAAAGCCCGGGCGATGGACACTCGCTGCTGCTCCCCACCGGACAGCTGCCGGGGCATGCGGTCGGCCTTGGCCGACAAGCCGACCAGGCGGAGCACCTGGGGCACTTGCTGGCGGATGACGTGGCGAGGACGGCCGATGACCTCGAGGGCGAAGGCCACGTTCTCGTAGACCGTCTTGTTGGGCAGCAGCTTGAAGTCCTGGAACACGGTGCCCACCGAGCGGCGGAGCAGGGGCACCTTCCAGGAGGCCAGCTTGTTCACGTGCTTGCCGGCCACCCACAGGTCACCGCTCGTGGGTAGCTCCTCGCGGAGGAGCAGTCGGATCAGGGTCGACTTCCCCGAACCGGAGGGGCCCACCAGAAAGACGAACTCGCCCTTGGCGATCTCCAGGGTGACGTCGTGGGCGGCCACCACCCCGCCCTCATATAACTTGGTGACGCCCTGAAGCCTGATCATGGCCATCCTCTCGCGGTGTGGGCGCCCGCGGTGTCATCGCTCGCCCACTCCGCCACGGACGCACGCCGCAGGTTAGCGGTGGGAGGTTTTTTCGAAGCGCATCCACCCCCTGCGCGGGGGTGAGGTCAGCCGCGCCGGGCCTGCTCCTCACGGGCCCGCCGCCAGTGCAGATAGCCCTCGACGAAGGGGTCCAGGTCGCCGTCGAGCACCCCCTCCACGTTGCCCACCTCGACGTCGGTGCGCAGGTCCTTGACCATCTGGTAGGGCTGCAGCACATAGGAACGGATCTGCCGGCCCCAGGCCGCTTCCCCCTGGTCGCCGCGGATCTCATCCATCTGGGCCTGGTGCTCCTGCCGGGCCCGCTCGGCCAGCCGGGAGGCCAGCAGGGCCATTGCCCGCGCCCGATTCTGCATCTGCGAGCGCTCCGCCTGGCAAGCGGCCACGACCCCGGTGGGCAGATGGGTGATGCGCACTGCCGAGTCGGTGGTGTTCACCGACTGGCCGCCGTGCCCCTGGGAACGGAAAGTCTCGACGCGCAGGTCCTCGGGGTCGATCTCCACCTCGGCCATCTCCACCTCGGGGAGCACGTCCACACCGGCGAAAGAGGTGTGACGGCGGGCATTGGAGTCGAAGGGGCTGATGCGCACCAGCCGATGGACGCCCTTCTCCCCCAGGAGGATGCCGTACGCGTGCTCGCCGCGGACCGTGAGGGTGGCCGAGCGGATGCCGGCTTCCTCGGCCTCCAGAACTTCGTCCACCTCCACCTGGAAGCCGCGCCGCTCCAGGAAGCGCAAGTACATGCGCAGCAGCATGTCGGCCCAGTCGGCGGCGTCCACCCCGCCGGCCCCGGCGTGCACACTGAATATGGCCGCCCGGTCGTCGTACTCGCCGAAGTAGAGGCTCTCCTGCTCCAGGTCCGCCAGCTCTTCTTCGATCCCCGCCAGCTCGGCGGCGGCGTCGGCGGCGGCCAGGGCATCGCCCTCTTCCTCGGCCAGGCCCAGCAGGGTCTCCGCGTCGTCGATGGCCGCCGACAAGCGCTGGTCCCGGCCGACGATGGACTCGTCACGGGCCAGGCGACGGGTCACCTGCCGGGCCCGGTCGGGATCCTGCCAGAGGTTCGGTTCGGCGGCGCGCGCCCTCAGCGCCGCGAGGCCGGCGGCCTTCGCGTCGACGTCAAAGGAACCTCCGGGCGTCGTGGAGGCGGGTGCGCAACTCCTTGATGGCGGCGCGTGGGTCCTGGTTCATCGTGCCCTCAGGTTAGTGCCCGGCAGCAAACGAGCCCAGGGAGGAAGGAGGGCTCTGGGCGAAGGTACGGCCGTCCCGGACATAGCGGCCCCGGGGGAAGCGCCGCCGCTCGTCGCGCGGGGAGGTGTGGGGTGCTGAGGGATTCGCGATGCCGGGCCACTCCGGGGACGACTCCCTGCCAACACACCCTGGTGAGTGTCGTCGGGAGCGCCGCGGGACCACTTGATGTCCCCGGGAGCCCGAGCCGGCGCGGTCTCACCGACCGCTTGGGCGCTCGGCGCCCGCCGGACTCAAGGAGACCGAGTGGCGAACCGGTCGGTCGCCTCCACCAATGCACTGGTGTGCTCGACCTCGAACGCCGAATGCCCAGAGGCCGGGTTGACAATCAGCTCGGCTTCCGGCCAGACCCTGTGCAGATCCCAGGCGTTCTGGAGAGGACAGACCACGTCGTAGCGGCCGTGCACGATCACTCCCGGGATGTGCCTGATCCGGTACGCGTCGCACAGCAGCTGATCCTCGACCTCGAAGAAGCCCCCGTGGATGAAGTAGTGGTTCTCGATGCGGGCGAACGCCAGGGCGAACTCTGGGGCGTCGTGCGTCGACACGTAGTCCTCGTCGACGCGCAGGAAGCTGGTGGCCCCTTCCCACACACTCCACGCCCGGGCGGCGGCAAGGCGCACTTCCGGGTCGTCGGAGTTCAGCCGCCGATGGAAGGCGGAGATGAGGTCGTGGCGCTCAACCGGCGGGATGGCTCCGATGTAGTGCTCCCAGGCATCCGGGAACAACCGTGAGGCACCCTCCTGATAGAACCACTCGAGCTCCCAACGGCGCAGCATGAAGATCCCACGCAGGACGAGTTCCGTGACCCGCTCCGGATGGGTCTCCGCGTAGGCCAGGGAGAGGGTCGATCCCCAGGAGCCGCCGAAGACCTGCCAGCGCTCGATGCCCAGCCTCTCCCGCAGCTTCTCGATGTCGGCGACCAGATCCCAGGTCGTGTTGTCGACGAGATCTGCCTTCGGCGTCGACCGGCCCGCCCCTCGCTGATCGAACAACACGATGCGGTACCTCTCCGGATCGTGGAAGCGCCGCATCTTCTCGCTACAGCCACCGCCGGGGCCTCCGTGCAGCACGACCACAGGCTTCCCTTCGGGATTGCCGCACTGCTCGTAGTAGAGGCTGTGGCGATCGTCGACCTTCAGGGTGTCGATCCCGAAAGGTTCGATCTCGGGGTACAGCGTGCGCAACACGGGTGAGTTCGCTGGTGCCTCGGCGATGATCATGGCCGTCCTCTCGACGTGGAGTGAAGACATGATGGTCGTCGTCTCACTCCATCGAACGGCTGCCATCCTCCCACTCGACGGAAAAAACCGTGCGCCCCTTCGACCGCACTCACACGCCGCGCCGCCACCAGCCCGAACCCGCCGACGCTGCTCGGCCTCCGAGCAGGCAGAGAGGTCAGGGCTCCCGAGGCGCCGAACGCCTATCCAGGGTCAGACAAGGCTTGCTCGCCTGTTGGGGTGACCAGGGTCACCCCCACCCGCCTGAGGAATGGTGAGGGGGCCTGCCCACACCATTCCCTTCATGGGTGGTGGCGACCGGGGGGACGGCCGCCACCACGATTCAGAGGATGAAGAGGCTGCGTCAGGAGCTGTCCGGCTCCCTCGTCAAGGACCACAGCGCTAGCGCCATACCCATGAACAGTGCGGCCAGCCCCGCCACCACCAGCGGCAGATTCAACGGTTGCGCGCCGGTGTACGGCAGCTCACCGTTGGTGAAGGTGCAGACGACCGCCTCCCCCTCGGCCAGGTTCACCGTCACCGACGCCCCGTCCACCTCGTAGTCGGCGGCCGTGCATTCCACCTGAGCGAACTCCCAGCCGTCCGCCGGGGCCTCGGTCACCGTATAGGCACCGGCCGCCAGGTCGGCAAACAGCTTCGACCCGCCGTCATCCAACAGGAAGGTGCCCAGACCGCCCGCGTCGAAGGAGAAGCCGGCACCGCCCGCCGGGACGGTCCGCTTGATGACCGTCAGCGTACCTTCAGGGCTCTGCTCCTCCTCCTCGCTGTTGGTGAAGGTGCATATCACCGCCTGCCCCTCCACCAGGTTCACCGTCACTCCCGCCCCTGCCGTCTGGTAGTCAACGGAGCCGCGGTCGGTGACACACACGGCATCCTGGAACGCCCAGCCGTCCGCGGGGGTCTCGGTCACCGTGTAGACAGCGGCCGCCAGGCCGGAGAACACCTTCGACCCGCCGTCATCCAACAGGAAGGTGCCCAGACCGCCCGCGTCGAAGGAGAACCCGGCACCCCCCGCCGGGGTCGACGCCTTGATAACGGTCAGCGACCCCGTCCCTTCCTCCTGTTCCGTGAACGTGTTGGTGAAGGTGCAGGTCACCGTCTCCCCCGGGCTCACGGCAATCGCAGAAGGAGACGATCCGTCATCACACACGGCCGATGTCAACGACCATCCCGCCGGCAGCGGCCCAAGTTCGGCGACCGCATGAGTCCCCGCCGGCAACAGACCCGAGTCCACCTGGCCGCCACCCGCCAGGCTGAAGGGCGAATCCCACGACGGATCAAACGCGAACGACGCCGCCGGCGCGCCGGCGGGGCCGACATCCTTCCTCACAATGATGTGCCCGTAGCCCAACGACATGTCGCAGGGCGGCACGGCGAAGGTGTCGTTGATCAACGTCACCTCGCCGTTGCGGGCCAGGGCTCGGCCGTAGACGGTCACGCCGTCCTGCAACCAGATCGAGGTCAGGGCCAGGATGTTCCCGACGAAGACCGACCCGGAACCTAGCGTGGCAGAGCTACCCACTTGCCAGAAGACGTTGCACGCCTGGGCACCGTTGATCAGCCTCACCACGCTGCCTGATGCGGTGATGAGCGACGAGTCGGTCTGGAAGATGAAGACCGCGCTCGGGTCGCCCCCGGCGTCGAGAGTCAGCGTCCCCGTCAGGCTCAGAGCACCTTTGCTGGGCCCGGCGTACACGCCCGGCTGCAGGATGAGGTTGCCGAGCTCGGCGGTCGTGGTGGCATCGATTGACCGGCCCGCGGCGTTCAGATAGGCGGCCGTCAAGTCGAGTTGAGCCTGCGCAGCCGCCGCCGTGGTGATTTCAGTCGTTCCCAGCACCAACCCTGGTGGGAATCCCGGCCAGTCGGTTCCCGGCGAAAGCCCAAGACCGAGGTGGAGGACGCTGGGGCCCGTGTTGGTCACCGTCTGGCCTCCCAGCACGGAGTAGTTGGCCGAGGTCCCCAGCGGAACGGTCGGCACAATGGCCGCGTGCGCGGTGGAGGTAACCATGAGCAGGCCCACCGCTGTCAACGTGAACGCGATCAGGGTCGCGCCCATTCGGCGGACCAACGTAGGGTGAGTAGTAGGCATCGAGGGCTCCTTCCAGGAACCAGGGCGGGAGCCGCCAACGGCGGCGTGGGCGCCCTCACCAGAGTGCCCCCTGGGAGGTGTCCCCTCTTGTATCGGCCGGAAAGGGTCAAAACAGGAGTGGCTACCCAGGAGCCGGAACGATCGGAACCCCGAAGGGAGCGTCCCGGGACGGAGTGGACGGGCCGCATCGGGAAGGAAGTCCGGTTGGTGACGAGTCTGCCGCCCGATCGGCCGGGGCCGCCCGGGGCCCGGCCGGCGGCGGTCAGCGTGATCGCCCGCCGCCCAGAGTCTGGTGGATACCCCGGTGGAGGCGGGCGGCGCCACCGGCCCCGGAGGGAAGGGGCCAAGGCAGCGCGCTGGCAGGTTGCCAGGCGATGTGGACCGCGGTTCCGCCCAGGCCGCTGTCGGTTACCGACACTGTGTAGCGGACGGGGAAACGGGCGAGCCGGCGGGATCGGTCCAGGTACAAGCGCCCGCCCTGTCGGTCAGCCTGGGAGACAGCGAAACCGAGGCGGGAGGCTGCCACCAGCGTCGCCTCGAAGACTGCCGGCGGCGGCCAGGCGAGGGTGCGGGTCCGAGAATGGGCCATGGGGGCCGCCCCGATCCTAGCGAGAAAGCGCTTACCGGGACGGTCTGCGGCTCGCCGCAATCAGGTTTCGGCGAGCCCGCGTGGTACGACGGGCCGGCCCGAACGTGTCGTACCGTGTTGATAGGTAGAGGTATCAGCGTCGGAGCCCTCCCCCCATCGCGGCCCGTTCCTCTGGATGACCTGAGGTCGGTCCCCACCGACCTGCTCGACAACTCGGAGCTGGTGAAGGAGCTGCGGTGGTTGGTCGGCCTGGCTGCCAGGGTGGCGGCCCGGTCAGCGGAGCTGACCGACGCGGCGGCCCGGCGGGGTATCCCCGAAGCGGAGGGATTCGGTTCGGCCACCGGCTGGCTGATCGCCGTCACTGGTGACCCGGCGGCGGTGTGCCGTTCCCGTGCCCGGGTGGCCCGGTCGCTGCGGTCGATGCCTCTCACCCGGGAGGCGTTCGGACGGGGGGAGTTGTCCGAGCCGAGGGTGCATCTGCTGACCGCGGCTCGCCGACGCGCCCAGGATCTACCCGAACACGTTGAGGACCCTGCCGCCCTCGCCCGTGTGGCTGCCCTGTTACACACCGGCCGGCGGTGGCAGGCTCCCGAAGGTCGCCGGCGGCTCCTGGGCAGCCCTCGACAAGCACACCCTTCCAGTAGGTGATGAGTCCCGAAGGGCCCGCAGGCTATCGACGGCCTGCGGAGATGGGCTCGGCTCGACCGGTCCGAACCGGCGCTGCACCGGCCTCACGGAGCCTGCTGGGAGATTCGCCTACGGGGAGGCCGTTCCACTCCGATGGCGGCGTCATCACCCACTCACCCGCCCTACGCAGGTCGAGCGCCTTCTTCGCAGACCGCACCTGGTCATCGGAAAGGCGGCGCGACCGGAGCAGGCCAACCCATTTGTCCGGATGGCCGCCGAGGCCCACGAGCACGCCATCGATCACAGCGGCGGAAACGCCAGTGACCCTGGGACCCCACAACACCAGCACCGGCTGAACCTCGGTGCGGATGCCCGCAGCGAGCAGCAACGCTCTCAGGCTCCGGGCGTGACGTTTCGCCTGGGCGAGCGGCTGTCGAACCGGCCACGGTGGGCCTTCGAATCGGGTCTCCTCGATAGATGAGGTGGTGAGCGTCCACCCGGCGTTACGGAACTTGGTCTCCACAGCGACGGCACCGTGCCGGCCGACTAGCACATGGTCGATGTTCCCGCCATCGACTTCGATATCGTGCACCACCTGCCAGCCATCTCGACGTAGACGATCAAGGATCCCCCGCGTCCAGGACTCGGCCTCTCGTCCCTCACGGAACGAACGGCCGCCATCCATCCCCAAGAGGGCGACGACAAGAGCGACCGCAGTGGCAGAGCCCTGACCGACGATGAACGCCACCACCAGCCCCGGCTCGACCCACCGCCTCAGACTCCACGCCTCGATCAACGCCACAGCCACCGACAGGCCAATCACCGAACAAGTCACAACCACGAGCAAGCGCCAGTGCCGAGCTACAGAAGAGCGCCGGATCTCCCTGATCTGTCGCCTGTCAAACCCGCCGGTGACTGCCATTCCCATCGGCATCGGCTGAACCTGGCTGAGAGTTGAACGGATACCCGGTCGTATCACCGAGGACAGTGCACAGCGCCAGAACCCAGGTCCCCCCCCAACTGTTGGCCCGGGTGGCTGCGTCCGCCCGCGCCCCACCCCGTCGGCCCCAACCATCCCGCTGACACTCCACGCGGCCCCGCCGGGCCGTGTCCCTTGACCAAGCGACGCCAGATTGGACAGAAGCCCAACGCTGGCCGGCGCCTCGACTCGATGCGCGGCTAGAAACACCGCCGCCGGACCCGGCTCCGGGTTCGGCTCCCCCGCAGCTTGATGGGCACGGGAGTATGTTTCGTGCGACGGCTGCCCAAGGTTGGGCCGCGAGGCGACTGCGTTAGGGGGAGGCCGAGCATGCGGGTCGCGTTGTCCCTAGTCCTTGCCTTGTTGGTGCTCCTTGCCGGGTGTGGAGACGACGATGGCGCTGTCACCACGACGGGTGGAGCGACGACGACATCTGTGGCGCCGACGACGACATCTGTGGCGCCGACCACGACCACCGTTCCTCCGACGAGCACCACCGGGGCTCCCGACACGGAGTTCTCCGGAAGCCTTGAGGCCACAGAGACGGTCTCCGGGACGATCTCGTTCGTGGTCTCCGGGTCTGGCCAGATCGAGCTTCTGAGACTGGAGCCAGTTCTCGACGACTACGACTGCGGGATGGTGGAACATCCGCTGTACACGACTTGGCAGGTGACCGTCGACTTCTCAGGCATGACCAGTCCGATCATGGTTGAGGATGGGCAGTTCTCCCACGATGACGGCGGGGCGTTCGCATTTGAGGGCGTCTTCGACTCGGCCACCTCGGCTCAGGGGACCATCCAGTTCGAAGTGACCGGATGCTCCCCCATGTACTCGGCAAGCGCCGCATGGACCGCCACCGCCAGCCCAAACGGGTCTGAGGCGTCCGCTACAACCACGACTACAACCTCTTCTTCGGGGATGACGGTGACGGAGCTAGCGATCGGCGTTGAGGCCTCCGGGAGTGGCAACGATGTGCTTGCGATCCCTCTGCCAGACAGAGAAGCGGTGATAGTCAGTTTCAGCTACGACGGGAGCGGGGGATTCACCGTTGAGAGTCCTTCATTCTTCGGCATCATGAGCTTCGGCGCCTACCAAGGGACCCACTTGATCAACGCCCTGGGGGACACGGACCTGGCGATGTTGCAGATCAGCTCTGATGGGAACTGGACGGTGCTCGTTGAGCCTCTGGCGTCCGCTCCACGGATTCCCGAGTCGGGGAGATACGAGGGAGTCGGCGATGCTGTACTCGTCGACACCTTCGCTCCCGCCGGTGACTTCCAAGCCACCTTCACCTATGTAGGGGAGGG
>Ga0154714_1006_pt2 | contig 10144 bp, 11 predicted proteins | sample Rifle2008BG16ft_FD_105722 | JGI IMG/M metagenome (GOLD analysis project Ga0154714, IMG submission 105722) | Actinobacteria bacterium RBG_16_70_17
GAACCCTCCAGCGGCCGAGTTCCCATCTCACCGGAAGGGCGCCTTGAAAGGCGAGGGGTGGACGACGATCTGATCAGGGTGTTGATCATCGAGGACGACGAAGACGACTTCGTCCTGGTCAGGGATCTGCTGATGGAGGAGGGCGGGCCCCCCTGTACCGTCGAGTGGGTTTCAACATCGCAAGGCGCCATCGACGCGATCCAAGCCCGAAAGCACGACGTCTATCTCCTCGATTTTCGCCTCGGGGAGCTGAACGGCCTGCAAGTCCTGGATGCTGTCGCCGACGCTATGGACCCCAAGGCTCCGATCATCATGCTCACGGGCTTTGGGGACAGAGATGTAGAGATGGCAGCCCTGCGCGCCGGGGCAGTCGACTACTTGCCGAAGCCACAGATGACTGCCGAACTGCTGGGGCGCTCGATCCGCCACGCCATCGAACGAGGCCGGCTGGAGTATCTCGAATTCCGCGACCAAGAGCGACTGCGGCTGAAGGATGAGCTGCTCTCACGCGTCTCACACGAGCTGCGCACCCCGGTGGCTGCTATCCACCAGTTCGTGAGTCTCGTCCTCGACGGGATTGCCGGGGAAGTCACCGAGGAACAGGTCCGCTATCTCGGTGTGGCCATGGAGAATATCGAAAGCCTGTCACGCCTGATCAACGGGTTGCTTGACGCGTCCCGGGCCGCCGCCGGCATGCTCGTCGCGGAGCGTCATGAAGTGAACCTGGGTAACGCCGTCGCCGAAGCCAAGGCCAGCATGGGTGCACTGGCGGGGCAGAAGGCGATCAGCCTGTTGGTCGATCCCACCACTGTGATTGACATATACGCGGACCCGCAGGGGATCCAGCAGGTGCTCGTCAACCTGCTCGACAATGCGATCAAGTTCACCCCGGCCGGCGGACAGATCCGAGTCACCGCGGCCATCGACGGCGATCAACCCCGCTTCGCCCGGGTGTGCGTGGCCGACACCGGGCCCGGCATCGCCCCCGAGGATCAGGAGGTGATCTTCGAAGCGTTGGCGCAACTGCCCGGCCAAGAGAGATCGGGCAGGAAGGGACTCGGACTTGGCCTCCACATTTGTAGGGACATCGTTGTCGCGCACGAAGGGGAGATCTGGGTCGAGAGCGAGCCGGGCAAAGGCGCTGCGTTCTGGTTCACGGTCCCGCTCTACTCGCTCACCGACATGCTGCGGGGAGTCGCCGAGAAAGCCATGAGGCTCCGCAGCGACATCGTTCTGTATAGCGTTCACCTGCCACCTCGGAGGGCAGATCCGCTCACTTACAACCGACTCGTGCGCAGAGTGCGCCGGCTCATGGAGAGGGCCACCCTCCCGGACGATGTAGTAGTTGCGGGGGCGCAGAGAGAGGGCGGGCCGACGTCGCTGCACGCAGTCGCGGCAGTTGGGGCCCTGGATGCACCGAGCGTTGCTGATCGTATCCACAACCTCCTGGCCGCTCAGGCAGACACACGCGGCTGCGAGGACGGCTACGAGTTAGTGGCATCCGCCGAGGGGGCGACCATGGGCGCGGAATGGATTGACGAGACTGTCCAGCGACTCTGCGATAGGATCGCGATCGCGCCAGTGACACCACAGCAGGTCATGGGATGAGCGGTAGGAAGATCCTCATCATCGACGATGATCCCGACCTCACCCTCGGCCTGGCCGTCCGGCTGAAGGCGAACGGCTACAGCGTCGCTTCCGCCGCGGACGCAGTCATGGCACTCACCCGGGTGCGGCAAGAGCAGCCCGACCTCATCATCCTCGACCTCGGGTTGCCAGGGGGCGACGGGTTCACCGTACTCGAACGGTTGAGAGCCAACCCCAGCATGGCTTCGATCCCGGTCATTGTCCTTACAGCCCGTGGTCAGCAGCTCGCAGAGAGTGCGCTGCAGAGAGGGGCTGTGGCGTTCTTCCAGAAGCCAGCCGACAACGACGAACTTCTCTCCGCCATCAGCCAACAGCTGGCTCCACTCGACGCCGAAGGGCCTCACTAGGCCGGCTGGATGATGCCGGCGCGGGCCGGGTCGAGGCGCCTGTCGCCCCGGATGGTGGGATCCACGTAGACGGGGTCGGCGGTGGCTTCGATCAGGGCTCCACTCATGGGGAGGGACCGAGGCAGGGCACACCGTGGAGCCACCTGCCCATAGGGCGACCCGGCCTCACCCCGGCCGGCGGGATGGCAGCCTGCTCCTTCTCACCGCCTTTTCATGCTGTGCTAATCGCCCCTTGATGTGGGTGGGCGATGCTGCCTCATGTCCAGCCTGAGGAGGCATCTTGTGAGCAAGTCCCTCGACCCGCCACCGCGTACCGGACCTGGTCGGTTGCGAGGGGCTGGGCAGCGGCTCGGTGCGTTCGCTGTTGCCGGCGCCCTGATCATCGCTCTCACCGGCTGTGGCAGCGGCGCTTCTCCTTTCACCTCCACCACTGCGCCCGGGGCGTCGACCACCTCCAGCAGCTTGCTCGAGGGGACGAGCGCAGCCGCGGTCACCCCGACCACCGGGGTGGTCCTCTACGACGTTTCCGACCTGGTGACACAGGTGCGCCCCGGGGTCGTGTCCGTCACCGAGACGGGGATCAGCATGGACATGTTCATGGGCCGGGTGGAGACGGAGGGGGAGGGCACCGGCATCGTCATCGACGACCAGGGCCACATCCTCACCAACTACCACGTCATCTCCGGGGCCGAGGTCGTCAGCGTCTACGCCGAGGATGGCCGGGAGCGCTCGGCCCGGGTCATTTACGGCGACCCGGCCACCGACATCGCCATCCTCGAGGTGGAAGACACCGAAGGGCTCGTGCCGCTGGTCCTGGGCGACAGCGACGCAATGGAAGTCGGCGACCCGGTGATCGCCATGGGCAACGCGCTCGGGCTCGACGAGACCTCCCCGACAGTCTCGGTGGGCATCGTCTCCGCCCTCGACCGCACCATCGAGACCGATCAGGCGGTGCTGGAGGATCTGATCCAGACCGACGCCGCCATCAACGCCGGCAACTCGGGCGGCCCTCTGCTGAACGCAGCCGGTGAGGTGATCGGCATCAACACCGCCATCGCCAGCGGGGCGGAGAACATCGGCTTCTCCATCTCCATCAACTCGGTGTCGGAGGAGATCGCCCAAGCCCTCTCCGGCGTCGGGGTCCCCTTCATCGGGGTCACCACCATTGCCAACAGCGAGGAACTGGCCGCCCGCTACCGGCTGGCTACCTCGGAAGGCCTCATCGTCACCTCGGTGCTGCCCACCGGCCCGGCCGTCGAGGCCGGGGTCGAGGCCGGCGACATCATCCTCGCTGTGGACGGGGAGGAGGTCTCCTCGATCGAGCAGTTGGATGCGGCCGTCGAGACGACGGGCGCCGGAGGGACCCTGACCTTCACGATCCAGCGGGGCCGCTCCACGGGCGACCTGGACGTTCAGGTGGCCGAGCGGTAGATGGCCGGCTTTGCTCCTTCTCCCGGCGCAGCCGGGAGAAGGAGCAAAGCCGCGTTGCGGCCGAGCGGAGAGGGCAGACCCGCGACACAGCTCCTTGGCCTCGAACGGCCCCCTAACCTCAACCCCATGGACATCCAGCCCGACATCCTCTCCGCGGTCGGCGGCACCCCACTGGTGCGCCTCTCGCGCCTGCACCCGCCGGGCAACCTGCTGGCAAAGGTGGAGTTCGTCAACCCGGGCGGCTCGGTCAAGGATCGCATAGCCGCCTCGATGATCGATGGGGCCGAGGCGGCGGGCCTGCTCGAGCCGGGCGGCACGATCGTCGAGGCCACCAGCGGCAACACGGGTGCGGCCCTGGCCATGCTGGCTGCCGTCCGTGGCTACCGCCTCGTAGCGGTGATGGCCGACAAGCAGAGCAAGGAGAAGCAGGACTTGCTCCGCGCCTTCGGCGCCGAGGTCGTCGTCTGCCCCGGCGACGTGGCACCTGACGACCCGCGCTCCTACTACTCCACCGCTGCCCGGATCGCCGCCGAGCGCGGTGCCTTTCTGCCCGACCAGTACGCCAATCCGGCCAACCCAGAGGGGCACTACACCTCCACCGGGCCGGAGATCTGGAGGCAGACCGACGGCCAGGTGGGGGTGCTGGTGGCCGGCGTGGGTACCGGGGGCACCATCACCGGCGCGGCCCGCTACCTCAAGGAGCGCAACCCGGGCGTGTGGGTGGTGGGGGCCGACCCCGAGGGGTCGATCTTCACCGCCCGGTCGCCGGAGGAGGTGCACCCCTACCTGACGGAGGGAGTGGGTGAGGACTTCTGGCCGGGTGCCTTCGACCCCGGGTTGGTGGACGAGTACGAGATGGTCGGCGACGGTGAGGCCTTCCGCACCGCCCGTCGTCTGGCCACAGTCGAAGGGATCCTGGCCGGGGGGTCGAGCGGCATGGCGGTGGCGGCCGCCCTGCGAGTGGCCGGCCGCCGCCACGACGACCTGATAGTGGTGATCCTCCCCGACTCAGGCCGCAACTACCTGTCCAAGGCTTTCGACGACGGATGGATGACAGCGCACGGCTTCCTGGAGGGGTCATGAATTTCGAGACGAGGGCCATTCACGCCGGGCAGGATCCCGACCCGGCCACCGGGGCGGTCGTCGTCCCCATCTACGCCACCAGCACCTACGCCCAGTCGGCGCCGGGGGAGCATGCCGGCTACGAGTACTCGCGCACCGACAACCCAACCAGGACGGCCCTGCAGGAGGTGCTGGCCTCGCTGGAGGGAGTCGTGGAGGGCTCGGGAGGCGGCTGCGTCGCCACCGCCTCCGGGATGGCCGCCACCGCCCTGGTGGGTTACCTGCTGCGGCCCGGCGACCACATCATCATTCCCGACGACGCCTACGGCGGCACCTTCCGGTTCGTGGCCCGGGTGCTGGGCGAGCAAGGCATCGCCTGGACCGCGGCCGACCTCACCGACCCCGCGGCGCTGGCGGCGGCGCTGCGGCCGGAGACCAGGGTGGTCTGGGTGGAGACGCCCACCAATCCGCTGTTGCGGGTGGCGGACATCGGAGCGGTGGCCGCCGCCGCGCACGCCGGCGGTGCCAGGGTGGTGGTGGACAACACCTTCGCGACCCCGTACCTGCAGCGCCCGTTGGACCACGGGGCCGATGTGGTGCTGCACTCGTCCACCAAGTACCTGGGGGGCCACAGCGACGTGGTGGGCGGGGCCCTGGTCACCGCCGACCCGGAGTTGTACGGGCGCCTACGCTTCCTGCAGAACGCGGCCGGCCCGGTGCCTGGTCCGTTCGACTGCTTCCTGGTGCTGCGCGGCCTCAAGACTCTGGCGTTGCGCATGGAGCGGCACTGCGAGAACGCCGGCCGGGTGGCGGCGTTCCTGGCCGGCGACCCGCGGGTGGCAGAGGTCCTCTACCCGGGGCTGCCGGGCCATCCGGGACACGCGCTGGCCCATCGCCAGATGGGCGGCTTCGGGGGCATGGTCTCCTTCCGGCCCAAAGGGGGGCCGGAGGCCGCCCATCGGGTGGCCTCGGACACCGAGGTCTTCTTCCTCGCTGAGAGCCTGGGCGGGGTGGAATCGCTCATCGAGGTGCCGGCGGCCATGACGCACCTGTCGGTGGCCGGCACCCCGCTGGAGGTGCCGCCCGACCTGATCCGGCTCTCGGTGGGCATCGAGCATGCCGACGACCTCATCGAGGACCTGGACCGGGCTCTGGGCTGACTGGGAGGACGAGAGTGGCCCCGGCGGGCAGAATGGCGCCATGAGCGCCGATCGTGCTGATGCGGGGAATCCCCTGGTGAGGCTGAGCCGGGAGCAGATCCGGGACCTGGCCGCCAAGGGCTGGCTCACCCACGACGGCATGTGGTACGACCAGACGGCCCGGGCCCTGGGAGTGGAGCGCGCCAACGAGTTGAATCGGGCCGCGATCCGCGCGATGGCGCCCTTCGAGGTGGGCCGGCTGTGCGAAGCCCTGGGGGTCCAGCCCTCCGAGGTGCGGGATGCCGCTGCGGTGGCCCGCTTCGTGGCGGAGGGAATCCAGTTGGTCACCCCCGCGTCGGTGGGCGGCCACCTGCACGTCCGGGCCGGCGAGAGGGTGCTCCAATGGGAGTGGGAGCCCGGAGAGTGCTTTGCCTACAAGGGGATGCAGCGCTTCGGCTACCTCGACGGGTACGAGTGCGGGGTGATCTACCGGGTGGAGTGCTGGCTTGAAGCCCTGGGGGTGCGGCCGCGTGGCGAACCGGCGGTGGGTGTCTGCCTCATGCACCGGACGGGGCGGTGCGCCGGGGAGCTCCCCCTGTCACTCCCGGGCTGAGCAGCCCCGTCGGCAAGCCGCCGGCGGACAGGCTGGAGCGAAGGCCGGGTCGGCCTACCGCGGCTTGCGGCCGAACAGGAAGTAGGCGATCGGGCCGGCGAAGTTGATGAACGAAACGGCGGTCCAGGCGGCCCTACTCCCCTTGAGCTGGTCGGGGGGCCGGTGATGGATGTCCCACAGGGCGGCGCCGAGCAGGCCCATCTGCACTATGGAGCCCAGCACGGTTGCCACTCGTTGGCCGCGGCTGAGGTCTGACCACTTCTTCTTCTTCTTCTTCTGCTTGGGCATCGTTCCTCCCTCGACCAGGCTACCCGCGCCGGCCCGCAACCCGGAGAGCCGGAGACCTCCCCTGGCACCGGAGAGTAGAACGGCTCTGGCCTCTCCCGCGGGCAGTGGGAGCCCCCACCCCCCGGAGCGCGCCCCGCGTTGCAGGCGCGGGCGCGGTGAGGGCAGAGGTCAACTGAGCGTGGATGGGGGTGGACCTGTTCGACTAACCCAAGGGAGCGCCGGCCGGCACCCGCGCCTGGGGGGCGGGCGTGGGCAGCGGTGCCGAGCGGGCGGGAAGCACCAGCCGGAAGACGGTCATGTCAGCCTCGCGGGCGAAGGTGAGGTCGCCCCCCATGAGGCGAGCGAGGTGGCGGGAGACGGTCAGCCCCAGGCCCACCGATCCCTGGCCGCTGCGAGCGTGGCTGCCGCGCTGGAAGGCCTCGAAGACGCGCTCCTCGTCACCGGGGGAGAGCCCCGGGCCGTCGTCGGCCACCAGGACCCCGGCGCTGTGACCTTCGATCGTGGTGGATACCTTGATGTGGTAGCCGCCGTGCGCGATGGCGTTGGCGACGAGGTTGCGGATGACCTGGCGGACCCTGCGAGCATCCCCCAGAGCGGGGGTCGGGCCGACCTCGACCATGAGGCTGCCGGCGTGGCGTGCGGCCATGCCCGTCACCGCCCGATGGGCCTCCTCGGCCAGGTCGATGGGCCCCGCGGCCACCCGGAGCGTGCCGGCCTCGGCTTGGGCAGCGGTGAGCAGGTCCTCGACGATGTCCACCATGTCTTCGGCCTGCTGGCCGACCACGCCGGCCATCTCGGTGCGCTCCTCGATGCTCAGGGTCTCGCAGTCGGCGAGCAGTCGCGAGTACCCGACGATGGCGGTCAGGGGGGTGCGCAGTTCGTGGCTCACCGTTCCGATGAGTTCGATGCGGGCGCGCAGGGCCGCCTCGAGCCGCTCCCGGTGCATGCGCTGTTCGGTGATGTCCTCCAGTTCGCCTTCGTAGTAGCGGACCCGGCCGCGCCGGTCGCGCACCGGGATCACATGGTCGCGTACCCAGATGGGCTGGCCGTCACGGCGGAGCATCCGCAGATCGGCGGACACGGGCCCGTAAGCCTGGTTGACCTCGGCCGCCCAGTGGTCGCGGTCGGCCGGGTCGAGGTACACGGAGTGGGCCGCGGCGGACAGGACGTCGTTGGGCGAGTCGAAGCCGAGGATCTCGGCTAGCGCCGGGTTGGCCGCCACGATGTGCCCGTCCGGGGAAGTGCGGTAGAGGCCCGCCGGGACGCGGTCGAAGAGGTTCCGATAGCGGCGGCCGTGGGCGCGCACCGCGGCGACCGCGACCAGGGCGGATAGAGCCGTCAGGGCCGCCGTCAGCGCCCACGGCCAGACAGCGGGATCGATGAAGATCTGGACGATGGCGGCGGCGATCACCAGCCCGGGCAGGGCGAAGGTCAGCAGGCCCGGCTCGCCCCGGTTGGCCCGCGGCGCGCCGGCCGGGTGGTGAGTCGTTGGGGTGGCTGCGGGCATGCCCTGGTGTATCGGACGCCGGGACGGGTTGTTTTAGGGATCCTGTGCTCGGTCCTTTTCCTCTCCGGCGGACGCGGTGTCGGCCGGGGCCGGGTGGCCGGCGCCCGCGGCCTCCAGCGAGCGCGCCTTCCACAGCGAGGCAGCGACCGCGGCGGCGAGGATCGCGGCGATGGCACCGAGCGAGATGGCGATTGGCACCTCGTAGAAGTCGGTGATCAGCATCTTCACGCCCACCAGGGCGAGTACGGCGGCGAGGCCGATCTTGAGGTAGGCCAGGCGATACATCGCCCCGGCGAGCAGGAAGTAGAGCGCCCGCAGGCCGAGCAGGGCGAAGGCGTTGGAAGTGAACACGATGAAGGTGCTGGTGGTCACCGCGAAGATCGCCGGGATGGAGTCGACGGCGAAGACGACGTCGGTGGTCTCCACGGCCACGAGGACGGCGAGCATGGGGGTGGCCAGGAGCTTGCCGGCGCGGCGCACCCAGAACCGCTGCCCCTCGTAGCGGTCGGTCATGGGGACCAGGCGGCGCACCGCCCGCAGCACCGGGTTGCGGCCGGGGTCAACCGAGATCTCGTTCTGGGTGGCCAGACGGATGGCGGTGAGCACCAGGAACCCGCCGAACACGTAGATCATCCAGTGGAAGTTGTCGAGCAGTGCCTTGCCTCCGGCGATGAAGGCGCCGCGCAGGATCAACGCTCCGAGCACCCCGAAGAAGAGGACGCGGTGCTGGTTGGCCGGCGGCACGGCGAAGTAGCCGAGCACCAGGGCGAAGACGAAGATGTTCTCCACCGAGAGCGCCTTCTCGATCAGGTAGCCGGCGAAGTACTCCTCGCCGGCGCCGGTGCCGCCCCACACCCAGACGACCACCCCGAAAGTGACCCCGAGGGTGACCCAGCCGAGGCTGGCCCAGGCGGACTCGCGCAGCGACACCTCGCGCGCCTCGCGGTGGAACACGAAGAGGTCGAGGGCCAGGGCGAGGAGGATAACGCCGAGCGTCGCCCCCCATGCCCACAGCGGTGCGTCCACGCTCGGAGCCTCCGGTCCTGGGGTCGGGTTGGGGTCGGAGGTTACCCGCCCGCCGGATGGCAGGAGCGCGCTCTCGACCTGGGCCTCAGAAGGCCAGGTCGAGAGCCCGGCAGAGGAACCGCATCAACGGGACGCCGGCGCGGACCGTGTCCAGGTAGGCGTCCAGGAAGTGCGCCGAGGTCACCTCGGCCTGCGTTAGCCGCACCCCGGCGCCGAAGTCGATGCGTTTGAGGTCCTCGATGAGGGGGTGCGCGGGATCGAAGCCGCGAGGCGGCCGGGTCAGCGAGTCACCGGTCGGCGCCCCGTAGGCGTCGGCGAACCTCTTGCCGTAGGCGGCCCGCCTCCAGGCGGCGGGATCGTCGGCGATGGCCCGCCGGACGGCGTCGGCGCGATCGGCCGGGGGGTGCCACAGGCCGAGCCAGGCGTGGGAGTTCCGCGGCTCCAGGTGAAGGTAGAAGCCGGGGGCGTGGACGTCCTCGCGGGTGGCGACGTGCCGGAAGTGGATTCCGACGTGGGTCTTATAGGGCGTCTTGTCGCGGGTGAAGCGGGTATCACGCTGGACGCGAAACAGTGACCCGCCCACCTTGCGGGGGTCGGCCACCAGGTGTCGGCTCACCTTGTACAGGGGTCCCCCGATGTCCTCGATGAAGGCGAGAGCCGGTTGCCGCACCACCGACTCGTAGCGCTCCTGGTTGGCCTTGAACCAGGCGCGGTCGTTGTTCTCCGACAGGTCGTGGAGGAACTCGAACAGGGCGGGGGTGAAGTAGCGGGCGGCCATGGCGACAAGGTACCCGAGTTGGCGGCCGGATAACACCGGGCCGCCCCGGAGGGCGGCCCGGTTCGGGAGCGTGGGCGGAGGCGTCTACGGGTGGTTCGCCTCCAGTTCTGTGATGTACAGGGTTCCGCTGATCGTCTCGCCGCTGTGGTAGGAGGCCACCCAGATGTCGTAGGTGCCGCCGCTGGGATCAACGAAGTCGACCGCGGGGTCGACGATGCCCCCCGAGTAGTCGTAGTCGTCGTCGCAGACCCAGGCGCCTTGGGCGTCGCTGACGATGATGACTGTGTCGTCGCCGGGGTTGTCTGC
>Ga0154714_1110_pt6 | contig 10092 bp, 13 predicted proteins | sample Rifle2008BG16ft_FD_105722 | JGI IMG/M metagenome (GOLD analysis project Ga0154714, IMG submission 105722) | Actinobacteria bacterium RBG_16_70_17
CACCGCCGCCGACGAGGCGGTGCGCGCCGGGTACACCCTGTCTCGCGACGATCCCGACCGCCCCGAGGTTGAAGGCGTCGTCCGGGTGGTTCGCGCCGGGGCCACCCTCGCCTGGGTGTGGGCGGCGGGGGAAGACCCCGCCACGGCGGTCGACACCCTCGGGCCCCTGGTGGAAGGCCGCCTGCTCGGGGTGCTGAGCGGCGAGATACCCCCTCGCGACCCGGCCGGGCTCGGCCTGGCCGCCGCCCCGACCGAGCTGCTCTCCTCCTTCGCCTTCGAGTACTCCTACGGCATCGAAGCCGCCAGCGGCGTCGGCGGCTTCAGCATCCAGGTCACCGGCCAGTTCCGGGGCCCGGACCGCACCTCCTGCCTCCTGGCCTACACCGCGGGGGACGAGGAGACCGTCCTTTCCCACCTGGTGGCCATCGGCACCCGGGTGTGGCTGGAAGGGGCCAACGGCTACCAGGAGGTGCCTCTCCGCCACCCCTCCGCCCTCGCCGACCTGCCCCTCTGCCCCGGACACCCCCTCTTCTGGGAGAGCACCGGCTTCCACCGCCTCCCCGAAGCCGCCGGCACCCCCGATTCCCTCGAGGGCGTGGCCGTCCTCCGCGCCGACCTCGCCGCCGACCCCGGCGACCTCGAGGCGCTCGGCTACTCGGCCGGGCGGGCGGCGCGGGTCACCCACTACGAGGTGGCCAGAGCCACGGACGGCGGATGGGTGGTGGAGATCGATGTGGAAGAGGAAACGGACCTGGCCGATGCCCGCGAGCTGTTCGGTCTCGCCGACATCGCCGGGGCAGGCGATTTGCCCGCCACCATCTTCACCCGCCTGCGTCTCTCCCGGCCCGACGACGCGGCCATCCAGGTGGAGCCGCCGCTGACGGCCGGCTGAACTCAGGCCCGCATAGCACGGAAGGCCCGGCGGGCCGGGCCTTCCGGGGACGCGGGGGACAGCCTGTCGCTAGGAGGCAGCCCAGTCGATCCAGACCGTCTCGCGGGCAGCGGGGTCCACCTTGACGGCCAGCCGGGAGCCGGTGGTGAGCCGCCCCATCTGGGCGAGCGGCACCACCTGGCGCAAGGTCACCGGATAGGGCGGTTGGCCCTCGAGGAAGACCAGGAGGTTCAACTCGATGACGGGCTGCATGTTGATCATCTGGCCGGTGTCGCGGGCCAGGTTCACCTGAGCCGTGGCCGGGTCGCCGGTAGCCGCCAGCCGGGCGGCGGCGGTCTGCTGCTCCATCATCACGCTGGCGGACTGCATGGCCTCCTGGGCCTGGCGCATCTGAGCGCCCGGATCAAAGGTCTTGTCGATTTCCTTGGCTTGCTTGGTCAGCTTCTTGACGTCTTTGAAGAAACCCATGCGCAGCCTCCCCGTCAGAGGGAACGGGCCTGCTGGTACAGGTTCCCGAAGTGGACCGAGAGCGGCATATTTCCCTTGAAGCGGGCATTCCACCCGTCGTAGGCGGCCTGCCAGTCCTCGGGGGAATGGCCCTGCAGCTTGACGAAGCTCTCCACGCCGGCCTGGTCCAGCTTGCGCTCGCCGATCGAGCGGGCCAACTGCGCGTACCTCTCCAGGGAGATCCCGGCGATCGGTGCCAGCAGGGCCGGATCGACCGAGCCGCCGGGGGCGGCCCCCATCTGCGCCGCCTGCATTTGTGCCGCCTGCATCTCCTGCGCCTGCTGCGCCATCTTCTGCGCCTGCTCCACCATGCCCGGGGCCTGGGCGACGACGTTCTTCATGTCCTTGATCTGCTTGAACACGCCCATGGGGCTGCTCCTCTCTGGCGTTGGGTCCTTGAGGCGACACTAGGCGCGCGGCGGCACCTACAACGGGGAGACGGAGCCGGGAACCGGGAATCGCCTCTGCGCCACGCCTCCGCGGTAGCCGCGGAGAGGCTGCGGGCTACATGAACTTCTCGACCTCGCCGATCAGCTCCAGCAGTTGCTCGACCTCGTCTTCTGGGAGCACCTGCAGCGCGTAGCCGGTCTGGAACAGCACCCACTGGCCGACCTCTGCCTCGGGCAGCAGGGCCAGGCTCACATGCCGCGTCTGCCCGCCCACCTCGACGGTGGCCGAGCGCTCCATGCCCTCACCCTCGATGGAGGTCACCTTTCCGGGCAATGCCAGGCACACGGTCAGCCGCCTTCCTCGACCTCGATGCCCACCAGGAGCAGGTCCATGCTGTACGGGTCGCTGAGGGCCCCCTCTCCGTCGGGCCCCTGCACCACCTCCACCACCGCTCCCTCGGCCAGAGTGCCCTTTGCCTCCTCGGCGAAGTGCTCGCGCAGGTGCTCGCCGGTGACGTTGGCCAGCGCGCCGATGCGCACGGTGACCGCGGTGACCCGGCGGGCGCCATCGGCGATGGCCAGGTCCTCCGCCTTGCTGATCAAGTCCCGGGCCAGGCCCGCTTCATGCACCGCGCACCTCCTCGAGGATCCTCTCCGCCGCCGCCGGCAGGGCGGCCGCCACGACCGGGCTCAGGCCCGACCCGGCGGTGAAGCTCTCGCCCTCCACACCGTAAACCACCAAGCGCCCCGGCAGCCTTCCCAGGGCGCGGGCCATCTCCACCGCCGTCTCGGCCCCCAGCACGTGTGTGGAGGCCAGGCGCACCCCGGCCGGCAGCGGGCCGGCCACCGCGTCGAAACGGGTGATGGTGCCCGGAGCGACGCCGGACACCGTGGCGTCCACCAGGATCGCCCCGGCCGACCCCGACCAGGCCTCCATGATCTCCGCCGGGTCGGCGCCGGCCAGGCGCATCAGGCGCACGCCACCGGGCACGCGCCCCGCCAGCCGGGCGAGCACCTCTGGCCCTACCCCGTCGTCTCCTCGATCCGGATTGCCGACGCCGATGACGACGACGGCATCACCCACGATCTATCTCCACCTTCAGGAAGTGGGTGGCGCAGGAGATGCAAGGGTCGTAGTTGCGCACGGCCTGCTCCAGGCGCCACTGGAGCTGGTCGTCGGGTAGGTCGATATAGGCCTCGAGCACCCGGCGCAGGTCGTCCTCGATGCTCATCTGGCTCTGCGCCGTGGGCGGGCAGATCTGCGCGTCGAGGATGTAGCCCTGGTCGTCGAGGCGGTAGCGGTGGTAGAGCATGCCGCGGGGCGCCTCAGTCGCCCCGTGCCCCTCGCCGGCCTTCACCGTGAAGGGCACGTCGGGCCGCGGCGGCTCCCGGTAGGCGTCGATGAGCCGCAGGGCCTCCTCCACAGCGTGCACCGTCTCCAGGCAGCGCACCACGATGCTCTTGAACGGGTTGAAGCAGGTCTTGCCCAGGCCGGCAGCCGCCGCCAGCTTTTGCACCCGCGGGCTCAGCTTGTCGAAGTTGAGGCTGTAGCGGGCGAGCGGGCCGACGTGGTAGGAGCCCCGCTCCCGCACCTTCGACTGGAGGGCGTTGGAGCGGGCGACGTGCACCTCCTCGAACACCGTGTTCCACTCGGAGACCGGCACGTCGATGCCCTTGTTGGACACCAGGCGGCCCTCGTTGAAGGGGTACTCGTCCGGGTGGCACACCGAGACGTACTCGTAGTCCGCCTCGACCTCGGGGAAGGGCAGCCCGGCGGTCAGTTCGACCGCCCAAGCGGCCGCCTCGAGCGCCCACTCCAGGTTGGGCACCAACTCCTCGAGCTGCCGCTTGGTCGGCACCTTGTAGAAGCCGCCCACCTTGACGTTGATGGGGTGGATCTCCCGGCCTCCCAGAAGGGTGACGATGTCGTTGCCGATCTTCTTCAGGCGCAGCGCCTTCTCCACCGCCTCCCGATGATCTGCGGCCATGTGGATCGCGCTCTGGTACCCGAGGAAGTCGGGCAGATGCAGCAGGAAGGCGTGGAGCACATGGCTCTCGATCCACTCCCCGCAGTAGATGAGGCGGCGCAGCTCCCGCAGGGCCCCCTCCATCTTCACCCCAAAGATCGACTCCATGGCGTGCACGGAGCTCATCTGGTAGGCGATGGGGCAGATGCCGCAGATGCGGGCGGTGATGTCGGGAGCATCGCCGAAGGCCCGTCCGCGCAGGAACGCCTCGTAGAACCGCGGGGGCTCGAAGATGCCGAACTCGGTGATCTCGACCTGCCCGTCCCGGACGCGCACCTTCAGGTTCCCCTCGCCCTCCACCCGGGCGAGGTAATCGACGCTGATGGCCCGCGTCTCAGGCTTGCTGGGCGTAGACATCACTGGCCTCCCGGAAGGGCTGGGCGTAGGCATTGAAACTGCGTAGGGCGTTCACCAGCGTGCGGTCGTCCACCCCCATTGACCGCCACCACTCCCCGAGCGCCGCAAGGTTGGGGGTCTCCATCGGGCCGAAGCACCCGTAGCACCCGCGGTTGTAGGCCGGGCACAGGGCCCCGCATCCGGCCTGGGTCACCGGACCCAGACAGGGGATGCCCTGGGCGACCATCACGCAGGGGGTGCCGCGCCGCTTGCACTCGACGCACACGCTGTAAGTGGGGATGTTCGGCTTGCGGCCGTGGAGCAGGGCGTTGACCAACTCCAGAAGCTGCCACTTGTTGATCGGGCATCCCCGCAACTCGAAGTCCACCGCGACGTGATCCGCGATCGGCGTGGAGGTGTCCAGCGTGGAGATGTAGTCCGGATGGGCGTAGACGTAGCTGGTGAACTCAGCCACGTCCTTCCAATTGCGCAGCGCCTGGATGCCGCCAGCGGTGGCACACGCGCCGATGGTCACCAGGAATTTCGACTGCGCCCGGATGTCCTTGATGGCCTCCAAGTCGTGAGGGGTGGTGATCGAGCCTTCGACCAGGGTCAGGTCATAAGGGCCCACCACGTACTCCCGAGACGCCTCCGGGAAGAAGGCGATCTGCACGGCGCCGGCCACGGTGAGGAGCTCGTCCTCGCAGTCGAGCAGGCTCAGCTGGCAGCCGTCGCACGAGGCGAACTTGAAGACGCCGAGCTTGGGCTTGGCCATCACACCTCCCGGACCTGGAACAGGGCCTCCGCTTCGTCGTAACCGAACACGGCACCGTCCCGGCAGACGAACTTCGCGCCGGCCTGGCAATGCCCACAGGCGCCGATGCCGCATTTCATGTTCCGCTCGAGAGACACGAACACGCGGCTGGGGGACATCCCCCGATTCACCAGTTCCGCGGCCGTGAACCGCATCATGATCTCAGGGCCCACCACCATGGCCACTCCCTGCTCGGCATCGAACTCGGCCCGGGGGATCAGGGTGGTGACCACTCCCACCCGGCCTCGCCAGCCCCCTGCGGCCGAGTCCAGGGTCACCTGGCAGTCGACGTCGAAGCGACCACGCCACTCCTGGACCTGGTCGGGATACAGCAGGTCTGCGTAGGTCCGCGCCCCAAGGAGGACGAGCACCCGGCCGTAGCGATCACGGTTCTCGAGCAGCTCGTGGATGGCGGGGCGCAGCGGGGCCAGGCCGATGCCGCCGGCAACCACCACCACGTCCCGTCCCGCCGAATAGCCCAGGGGCCAGGGAGTCCCGTAGGGGCCGCGCAACCCGATGACGTCGCCCCGCTGCAAGCCCGCCAGCGCCTCGGTCACCTTGCCCACCCGGCGTACGGTGTGCAGAAGACGCCCCGAATCGGCCGGATCGCCGCTGATCGAGATCGCCGACTCACCTACCCCGAAGGCGTAGAGCATGTTGAACTGGCCGGGCCGGAAGCCCTTCCACCCCGCCGGCGGGTCGAGGGCCAGGGTGACAGTGTCGTAGGTCTCCTCCCACCGGCCGAGCACACGGCACGGCACCGGCGCCATTGGCCCCGCACCGGCGCCGGGAGCCGGCCCGGCTGCCTCGCCGGCCGCCCGCTCCCGGGCCTGCTCGAGCACCTCCGCCCGGCGCTCCAGGCCCCGGCGCGCCATCTCCCGAAACTCGTCGGGGGTGAATGGCTTCGGCAGGAAGTCGAAAGCCCCGCGCTTCATGGCCTCGACGGCAAGGCTGACCGTCGCGTACCCGGTGATGACGATGGCCACTATCGAAGGGTCGCTGCTCCTCAGCCGCTCCAGCACCTCTAGGCCGGGGAGGCCCGGCATCTTCACATCCACGAAGACGAGATCGGGAGAGACCTCCGCCGCCAGGCGTAGGCCCTCCTCACCGTTTGTGGCAGTAGTGGTCTCGCAGTCGCTGTCGGCCAGCATGGCGAGGCAGGCGTCGAGCACCACCTCTTCATCGTCGATGACCAGGATCTTCTGCCTGGGCTGCACCTCTACCCCGCTTCCTTCTGCGGCTTCATCTGAGCCCGGCGACCGACCCACCGGTTCATGACCGCCCTCCGTACACGTCGAGCAGTTGGAGCCGGGTCGCCTGCAGACGGTCGGCCATCTCCCGCGCCACCCGCCAGACGACCCGATAGCCCAGCTCGTGGTCTGCCTCGGCGCACTGCCGCAGCTTCTCCCCGTCGATCACGAACGCTTCGGTCGCAGTCAGCGCCCGGGCGTCGAAGGTCCAGCGGTACGGAGGGAACATCCACGACCAACCCAGGACGTCGCCACCGGACAGGGTGGTCACGATGCGGGTGCCGCTGCCGGGGGCTACCACCTCGAGGGCGATATCGCCGCGGTGGAGGAGGTAGAGCGCTCGGGCGACCCCCCCGGCGTGGAAGATCACCTGGTCGGTGGCGAAATGTGCCACATTGAGGGCACACTCCGCGATGCGGCTCAGCTGCGATTCCTCCATGCCCACCACGAATGGATGAGCGGCCAGCAGCTCGAACGGGATTGGTGCCTGCTGATCGGACCCTGCCATCACGCCACCTCCTGACTACCCCTGATGACCGCCGCTTCGGCCGTGATGTCGATGCCGACCGGGCACCAGGTGATGCACCGCCCGCATCCCACACAGCCCGAGGTCCCGAACTGATCGAACCACCAGGCGAGCTTGTGAGTCATCCACTGGCGGTAGCGGGCAGCAGGGGTGGCCCGGTGCGGGCCGCCGTGGATCAAAGAGAACTCGTAGTTGAAGCAGGAGTCCCAGCGTCGGACCCGTTGGGCGTGCAGACCCGTCAGGTCGGTGGTGTCCTCCACATTCGCGCAGAAGCAGGTGGGGCAGACCAGGGTGCAGTTGGCGCAGGTGAGGCAGCGCTTGGCCACCTCCTGCCACTGAGGGTGCTCCAGGCTCTGGCGGAGCAACTCGGGGAGACCCTGCGTCTGCATCTCCCGGCCCATGTGGTTGGCCGCCGCCGCCAGCAGGCCTTGGGCCGCCTTCACCTGGGCCTTCTTGGCTTCCACCGCACCGGCCTCCGTCAGCAGGGTCGACCCGCCCTCGGACCCGGCCTCGGCCACGAAGTAGTGGCCGGTCTTGTCCAGCACCTCGGTGAGGACGACGTCGAAGCCCGTGGTCGCCTTCGGGCCGGTGCCCATGGAGGCACAGAAGCAGGTCCCGCCCGGTTCTGTGCAGTTCACCGCCACGAAGAAGGCGCCGTCCCGGCGGCCCCCATACACCGCGTCCCGCTCACCGCCCAGCAAGACCCGGTCCTGGATGGCGATCGAGGCGAGCTCGCACGGCCGCAGTCCCAGAAAGGCATACCGCGGGGGCTCTGCCAGCGGGGACGGGGTGAAGCCCTGTTTGGTGCGCTCGCCCGACCACACGACCACCTCGGCGGGGTGTAGGTAGTTCTTGGGTGACTGGGGCCCAACCACGTAGCCGAAAAGGGCCTCGTCCTCCCGGGGGACCAGGCGGTAGGTGGCCGCCTCCTGCTCGTCCCTCCAGCCAACCGGCAAGTCATCGGTAGTGGCCACGTCCCCGTAGACGATGGCGCCGTCGCGAACGGTGGGTCCAAGTACCTGGTACCCACGAGCCGACAGTGCCCCGATCAGGCGGTCGATCCCGGCCCGATCGAGCACCAGTTGTGCAGGGGTCATCGATTCCTCCACATACCATCCTCCGGTCCAGGCCCGCTCCCGGCAATGGGGACATTGGCAACGGCCGCCGGGACGAATGGCCCCGGCAGGTCGCCTACTCTACGGGCCACACTTACGACGCGACAAGCCAGCGAGGTGGTGATGCGTTCTCACGTCGGTATCCCGAAGACCCGTTCATGGGGGCTCGCCCTGGCGGCGGCCACCGCTCTCATCAGCGGCTTCTCCGTTTTCATCAACGGGTACGGCGTCCGCTCGTGGGCAGGGGCCGGGGCCTCCACCGCCGCCTACACCACCTTCAAGAACCTGGTTGCCGCCCTGTTCCTGGGGGTAATCGCCTACGCCGTGGCCCGGCGGGCCCCCGCCGGCACCCTGCGGCCGCAGAGCGCCTCGCAGTGGCGCCGCCTGGCGCTGGTCGGGGTCATCGGCGGCGGCGTGGCCTTCCTGCTCTTCTTCGAGGGCCTCGCCCGCGCCTCCTCCGGCCAGGCCGCCTTCATCCACAAGACCCTGCTGATCTGGGTCGCCCTGCTGGCGATCCCCCTCCTCGGTGAGCGCCTCACCGCGCTCCACATCGGGGCCATGGCACTGCTGGTCGTCGGCCAGGCCGTCATGTCCGGCGTGGGCGACCTCGCCTTCGGTGCCGGGGAGGCCATGATCCTGGGCGCCACCCTGCTCTGGGCGGGCGAGGTGATAGTCGCCAAGCGGCTGTTGGCCGATGTCCCCGCCCCCGCCGTGGCGGTGGCCCGCATGGGGATCGGCGCCGTGGTGCTGATCGGGTGGACGGCCGTCACCGGCGGCTTCGCATCCCTGGGCGCGCTTGCCGGCTCTCAGTGGGGCTGGGCACTGGTGACCGGCCTCTTCCTCACCGGCTACGTGGCCACCTGGTTCGGTGCCCTCGCCCGAGCCCAGGCCGTGGACGTCACCGCCGTGCTGGTCTTCGGCGCGGTGATCACCGCCCTCCTCGAAGCGGGCATCCGCGGCGCGGCCTTGCCGTCGGCCGGTGGACTCGTCATGGTGACCGTCGGCGCCGCCCTGGCCGCCGTGGCCGCCGTGCGGGCGGCCCGGCAGAAGGCCTGATGACCCCGGGCCCACTGCTCTTCGCCCGGTTTGCCTTCCCTCCGAACCGGCTGGGCTACTGCGGCCCGGCCGACCACCAGGGCCTTTTCGAGATGGCCACCGAGGCGGCCCCGGCCGCCGAGCTGGCCGCCATGGCCCGGGCCTTCGAAGGCGCTTACCCCTACCTGCAGGTGATCGCCGCCGCCAACGGGCTCGGCGATCCCCTGGACACCAGGGTGGTGGAGGCGTACTGGGTGGGCAGCCCCCTTCTGGACCGCGTGGACATGGGCGCCATGGGGGCCGCCCTCGACGAGCGGTTCCGCGCCCGGGTAGCCGCCCGCACCTGGCCGCTCCTCGCCGAGGCGGTGCCCCTCGGGGCGGTCCCCCACCACTCCTTCCACGTCTTCGGGGTGTATCCCTGGGTCGGCCTGCTCCGGGAGGGCAACGTGGAGCATCCGCTCCGGGTGCTCGACCAATGCCGCATTCGCTGGGGGGTGGTGCAACGGGTGGAGGGTGACCGGGCGGTGGTGGAGAGCCGGCCCCTCACCTGGGACGGCCACGCCTTGGGCTACGGGCTGCCTCGCCTGGAGACGGTCACCTGGGCCCGGGCAGGGGTCGGTCTCAGCGACCCGCTGCGCCCGGGCGACACCGTCGCCATGCACTGGGACTGGGTCTGCGACCGACTCTCCGAACGCCGCCTGGCCCGGCTGCGCCGCTGGACCAAGCGCCACCTCGACATCGCCAACGGGACGGCGCACCCGGCGCCGGCCACCGTCCTGGGCTGACCCGGCGGCGGCTCACCGCCCCGGCGAGCCCTCCCCGCTCTTGTCCTGCTGGCCCGGGCCCGGGCATCCCTGAGCTCTTCGACGACGTACTCGGCCGCCGGGTCGAGGAGCGAGGTGATCTCGAGCATCGCCATGCCGGCGGACCCGACCGGCATACGGTGGGTGCGGTAGTAGATCCAGCCCCGTCCCTCGGCCCACAGCGCAAGGCGGTGCAGGCCGTACGGAGCCGCCATCGCCAGGCCCACCGAGAGCAGCCACCACATGGGGCCATTGTGCCATTGCCCAGCCCGGCTCGACCCCGGGATCATCCCCCCGCCGAGACCCCGCGGTCCTTCGCGGTAGCCTGGGACGGGGCACCGTTCCGCCTACCGCTCCGCCGCCGTGGAAACCCCCGCCTCCCACCTCCAACTCGTCTA
>Ga0154714_1144_pt4 | contig 10033 bp, 9 predicted proteins | sample Rifle2008BG16ft_FD_105722 | JGI IMG/M metagenome (GOLD analysis project Ga0154714, IMG submission 105722) | Actinobacteria bacterium RBG_16_70_17
TCGGCCTCGCCGCCGCCGGTGGGGGCACTGGGGTGCGGCGGATTGGGCAGGGTGCGCCACACCTCGTCGAAGGCGGCGTCGAGTGCATCGGCCCCGGCCAGGGAGCCCCGGTACTCCTCGGCGAGCCGGGCGGCGGTGGCGATCGCCTCGGCCTTCTCTTCACCCTGCAGGGAGGCAATGGCCTTGCCGGCCCGCTTCTGGGCGGCGCGCAAATCCTCGGCCCGGGTACGTGCCTCCCGACGGCGCCGGTCGAGGGCCGCCAGTTGCGCCACGTCCACACTCAGGTGCCTGCGGGCGAACGCTGCCGCCAGGCCTTCAGGATCACCGCGGAGCAAGGCAACGTCGATCACCGCACCAATGGTAGGGCCGGCGCCTCCGGCTGAGTTCCGGGGCAAGGACGGCCCCCGCCGCCCCCCTGCCGCCTAGCTACCCAGCGCCCGGTTGACGACCTCTTGCTCCTCCGGCGAAAGGCTCTCCGTGCCCCGCCCCGCCCGCACCATCTTGGTATAGAAGAGACTCTCGCTGCGCCGGGTGAGCAGCGTGAGCACCAGGCCGTCGCCGCGTTCATTGAGCAGGGCGATCGAGCGGGAGAGGTTGCCCGCCAGGTCGCCGGTCGCGTCGTACGCCACCATCGCGGCATAGCGGAGCGCGCCCGGCATGCGCTCGTGCAGCGACTGGACCACCGGCCGCAGTGCGGCGATGCCTTCCTCGGCGGAGGCCAGATCGGTGTCCAGGCGGCGGAGCGCCTCGAACACCCCGCCGTCCTCCGGGAGCACCGCCATGCGCCGCTCCAACCGTCTCACCTGCACAGCCAGGAACGCCGCCACCACCAGCGCCACCGCGGCGACGCCGATGGTGAGCGCCTCACCGAGAGTCACCCTGCGCCGTTCCGGATGAAGGTGAAGGAAATCTGATCATCCGACGGATTGTCGTCGCTGTCGGTCAAGGAGACGATGATCTCGTAGAGCTTGCCGGGTTCCACCGGCAGGTCGGCGAACACCACGGTGGCGGCGGACCCCGGTTCCAGGGCCCCGATCGACTGCACGTCCTGGTGGACGGTACCGTCCTGGGAGAGCAGATCGAGGGCCACCTGCGCACCGGCCACCCGCGCGCTGCCCCGGTTGGCCACGGTCGCCTCGACCGAGAGCGAATCGGAGAGGGGCACCACTGGGAGGCCCACCTGCTCACCCACCGGGGCGGGGTCGAGGCGCAGATCGGCCACAGCCACGTTCGTGGTCGCCTGCAGTTCCGGGCTCGCCACCAGCCGCAGAGCCAGGGCCCCGGCGTCGTACAGCGTGGCGTCGCCCGCCGCGACGAAGGCGACCTCGGGGAACTGACGTCCCAGGTCGGAGATGTCCACCCCTTCCAGCAGTTCGAGGAAGCCGGCGAAGGCGCTGTCTCCCACCTGCAGGGTCAGCAGGCCCCGGCTCACCCAGCCCTTGCCGTCCTCGGACTCGGGCGCCTCGCTCAAGGCCAGCAGACCCCGGCGCACATCGGCGATCCCGTCGCTCCAGCGGTCGGCGGCGATGTGCAGGTAGAGATCACCCGAGCCCAATTCCCCCGGCGGCGAACCGGCCTCCTCGAGATCGCCTGCCAGCGCCTCCGTCCCCTCGGCCAGTTCGTCCAAGATCGTCGCCATGCCGGGCCGCCCGATCTGCTCCAGCCGGGCCAGCATGTCCGCCAGCCGCTCGGCCAGCCCCGCTTCCCCGTCGGCGAATTCGAGCGCCTGGTCGAGGTACTCGCGGCTCACCTGCTCCTCCGACTGCAGGCGGGTGACGGCGTAGGCCACGGCCAGTATCACGACCAGGCCGACCAGCGCCGCAAGCACCCGGCGCCGGCGGCGCCGACGCACTTCCTGATAGGACATTGGAGTGGGCGAGGGGGGACTCGAACCCCCACAGGCTTGCGCCCACAGGAACCTGAATCCTGCGCGTCTGCCAATTCCGCCACTCGCCCGCGGGCCCACGATCGTACCACGGGGGTCCTCTCACGACTCCGGCTCGCCCTTACACTTGGCCCGGTGAGCCTGGCTCGCGGCATGGAGCGCCGCCTGGAGCGCCTGGTGGACGGCATGGCCGCCCGGATCTTCCGCGGCCGCATGAACCCGATCGAGTTGGCCTCCCTGCTGGTTCGCCAGGCCGACCTGGCCCTGCGCGCCGGCGCCTACGGGCCCGAGGCCCCCAACGCCTTCACCGTGACCCTGGGAGGCGAGCCCGCCGAACCGGAGGCCCGCGCCCAGGTGGAGGCGGAACTGGCAGCGGTGGTCTTCGAGACCGCCGTCGAACGCGGCTGGCGCCTCGTCGGGCCGGTGCGGGTGAGGCTGGTAGTGGGATCGGGCTCCCCGGCCACCGCCACGGTGCAGACGGCGTTCCTGCCCGCCCCGATGCCCCCCTGGGCGCGCCTGATCCCTCCCGGCCGCCCGGCACGGGAGCTCCGCCCCAACCGGGCACTGGTCGGGCGCTCCTCCCAGGCCGACGTGCGCCTCGAGGAACCCGAGATCTCCCGGCGCCATGCCCTGCTCTGGCGGGAGGCAGGGGGGATCTGGGTGGCCGATCTCGGCTCCTCCAACGGCACCTGCCTGAACGGCGAGCCCCTGACCGAAGTCGGGGAGGTCGCCGACGGCGACCTGATCACCTTCGGCAACTCCCACTTCGTGTTCCGGTCGGTGTGAGATGCCCGTCCTCGCCCTCCACATCCTGAAGATCTCATTCATCGCCCTCCTCTACGTCTTCCTCTGGGTGATCGGCCGGAACATCGCCGGGCACCTGCGCGGCGAGCGCGCCCGCTCCGAGGCGCCCGCCGTCGCGGTCATCGAGCCCGCCGCGCAGTCGGGCCTGACATTCCGGGTGACCCGGCCCCTCGTACTCGGGCGCAGCGCCGAGGCCGACGTGGTCCTCGAGGACCCCTACACCTCCGACTTCCACGCCCGCCTCGTCTTCCAGGCCGGTGAGGTCCGGCTCCAGGACCTGGGCAGCACCAACGGGACCTATGTGAACGGGGAGCGCATGACGGCGCCAATGTCCCTCCGCCGCGGCGACCAGATCCGGGTGGGACAGACCATCATGGAGGTGCGATGACCTTCGCCTGGGCAGCCGCCACCCACCAGGGCCTCGTCCGCGACCACAACGAGGACGCCCTCTGGCCCCGTCCCCCCGATGGCCGGATGGCGCAGGGGGAGGCCACAGACGACTTCCTGGCCGCGGTGGCCGACGGCATGGGCGGCCACGTGGCCGGGGAGGTCGCCAGCCGGGTGGCCATAGAAGCCGCGGTCGCCACCGACGGCGACGCCGTGGCCCGGGTGCTGGCGGCCAACACCGCCGTCCTGCACACCGCCCGCGGCCGTCCCCGGCTCACCGGCATGGGGACCACCCTCACACTCGCCATCTTCTCCAGGGACATGGTGGAGATCGGCCACATCGGGGACAGCCGGGCCTACCGGTATCGGGACGGCAACCTGGAGCAGCTGACCCACGACCACTCGCTGGTGGCCGAGATGGTGGCCTCCGGCGAGTTGCGCCCGGAGGAGGCCACCGCACATCCCTTCCGCAGCGTCATCACCCGGGCGCTCGGATTGGAGAGCAATGTCGCCGTGGACCTGGTGCAGCGTGACGCCCTGCCCGGCGACCGGTTCCTGCTCTGCTCCGACGGCCTCACCACCATGCTCGAGTCAGCCCAGATCGCCGCGCTGCTCACCGAACGGGACGCCCCGGCCGCCGCCGCCGCCCTGGTCGAGGCAGCCAACCGGGCCGGCGGCTTCGACAACACCAGCGTCGTCGTCGTCGACGTACGCAATTGAGCCGCACCACCGAAGCCGTCCTGGTTGCCCTGGCCGCCGCCCTCGCCGGGGCCGGCTCGGTCCTGACCCGGCTGGCCGATGGCCGGGCGCCCACCTATGACGCCCTGATGGCACCCGCCGTCTTCCTGGCCGCCTTCGGCGGGCTGCTGGTGGCGGTGCGCCGCTGGGCCCCCCGGTCCACCCGGGCGCTGGTGCCCCTCGCGGCCCTGCTCACCGCGGTGGGCTGGGTGGAGGTGGCCCGCATCGACCCCGACCTGGGACGCCTGCAGCAGTGGTGGCTGCTGGTCGGGGCGGCCATCGCCGCCGCCACCCTCTTCGCCCTACGCCGCAGCGGGGTGGGTGTCCTGCGCCGCTACCGCTACCTCTTCCTGGTGGCCGGCCTCATCCTGCTCCTGCTGCCCCTCCTGCCCGGTTCGTGGCCGGTGCGGGGCATCTCCCTGAACGGGTCCCGGCTATGGGTGAGGCTCCAGGCCGGCGACCTCTCCCTCTCCTTCCAGCCCGGCGAGGCGGCCAAGTTGCTGGTCGTGGTCTTCCTGGCCTCCTACCTGGCCGACCGCCATCGGGCGCTCACCGAGATGCCCCGGCGCCTGGGGCCGCTGCGCATCCCCGAGCCCCGCCAGCTGCTCCCGGTGCTCCTCGCCTTCGGGGTCAGCTTCGCGGTGCTGGTCTACCAGCGCGACCTGGGAGCGTCCCTACTCCTGTTCATTGTGTTCGCCGCCATGCTCTACGCGGCCACCGGCCGCGTCGCCTACCCCCTGGCCACACTGATCCTGCTGCTCGGCGGCGGCCTCGCCGCCCACGAGTCCTTCTCCCACGTGCGCGTGCGCGTCTCGGCCTGGCTGCATCCCTTCGCCGACTTCGCCGGCACCGGCTACCAGGTCGCTCAGGGCCTCTTCGCCCTCGGCAGCGGCGGGCTCACCGGCAGCGGCCTCGGGGCCGGCAGTCCCAACCTGATCCCGGCGGCCGCCACCGACTTCGTCTTCGTCGCCGTCGCCGAGGAGACCGGGCTCGCCGGGGGCCTGGCGGTGATCGCCGCCTACGCCCTGCTGGCCGCGGCCGGTTTCGGCATCGCCCTGCGGGCGCGCGACCCCTTCCGCAAGCTGCTGGCCGCCGGCTTGACCATCACGATCACGGTGCAGACCGCGCTCATCCTCGGCGGGGTCCTCCGCCTGTTCCCACTGACGGGCATCACCCTGCCCTTCATGTCTTACGGCGGCTCCTCGCTGCTGGCCAACCTGGTCCTGGTCGCCCTGCTCGCCCGGGTCTCGCACGAGGAGGGCTCGTGAACCGCCCGCTGTGGCGCCTGGCCGCCACCGCCCTCGTCGTCCTCGCCCTGGTGGCCGGCGGGCTCACCTACCAGCAGGCGGTGGCCGGGCCCGGCTATCGCGACGACGTCCGCAACCCGCGCGCCCTCGCCGACCGGGCCACCCGCGAGCGCGGCCCCATCGTCACGGCCGAGGGGACGGTGGTCGCCCTGTCCGAGGCCGACACCGACGGGGACGGCCCGCTGACCCGCATCTACCCGGAGCAGGGCCTCTACGCCCATGCGGTCGGGTACGCCAGCAGCTACTTCGGGGACACCGGCCTCGAGGCCCGCTACGCCGACGACCTGCGCTCGAGCGACGACGGCTCGCTGACGGCCGCCCTCTTCTCTTTCTTCGGAGGCGATCTCCGCCCTCACCAGCTGCAGCTCACCATCCGCGACGACCTGCAGCGAGCCGCCGCTGCCGCCCTCGGCGACCAATACGGAGCCGTGGTAGCGCTCGACCCCGCCACCGGGGCCGTCCTCGCCCTGGTGGCCAACCCCACCTTCGACCCCAACGTGCTCGCCTCGGGGGATCCCGCCGAGGGCAACGCCCTGGCCGCCGACCCGGAGCAGCCCCTGCTCAACCGGGCCACCGCCGCCGCCTATCCCCCCGGGTCCGCCTTCAAGGTGCTGGTGGCCGTGGCAGGGATCGAAGCCGCGCTCGTCACCCCGGAGACCCTCTTCACCGACCGGACCGAGCTCGAGCTCCCCGGGTCCACCGCGGTCATCCACAACGCGGACGGGGGCTACTGCGCCGACGGCACCAGCCTCACCCTGGAGCGGGCGATGGCGGTCTCCTGCAACATCGCCTTCGGCGAGCTGGGCATGCTGGTGGGGGCGGGGCCCCTGCTCGACGCGGTGGAGGCGGCCGGGTTCAACGGCACCATCCCCTTCGATCTCTACACCATCGCCTCCACCCTGCCGGCCGAGGGGCTCGAGGGCGACCTCCCCGCCCTGGCGCAGACCGCCCTCGGCCAGCGCGACGTCCGCGCCACCCCGCTGCAGATGGCTCTGGTCGCCGCGGCGGTGGCCAACCGCGGGGTCATCATGCGGCCCTTCCTGGTGGGCGCCCTCCTGGACGCCGATGGCGAGATCGCCCGATCCACCCTGCCGGCGCCCTGGCGGAGGGCCATGGCCGAGGAGACGGCGCAGGCCCTGGCGGCCATGATGGAGCAGGTGGTGACCTCCGGCACCGGGTGGCGGGCGGCCGTGCCCGGGGTGCGGGTGGCCGGCAAGACCGGCACCGCCGAAGTCCCGGGCGGAGCGCCGCACGTGTGGTTCATCGGCTTCGGCCCGGTGGAGCCGGAACCGGGCGAGCAGCAGATCGCCCTAGCAGTCATGGTGGAAGAGGGCGGCAACCTCGGCGAGGAGGGCTCGGGAGGGTCGGTAGCCGCGCCCATCGCCCAGGCGGTGCTGGCCGCCTTCTTCGCCGGCTGATCCCAGGGCCTCAAGTACCATCATCGGTTCAGTGGAAGGACAGAGGGTCCTCTCGGGCCGTTACGCGCTCATTTCCCACCTGGCACGAGGTGGGATGGCCGACGTCTGGGTGGGCCACGACCGTCTTCTCAACCGTCGGGTTGCGGTGAAGATCCTGCACCCGGAGTACGCGGCCAACGAGGCCTTCGTCGCCCGTTTCCACCGTGAGGCCCAGGCTGCCGCCAACCTCAATCACCCCAACATCGTGGACATCTACGACTGGGGCACGGACGAGGGCGTCTATTTCATGGTCATGGAGTTGATCCAGGGCCGGAACCTCCGTGAAATCCTGCACTCCGAGGGTGCGCTCGATCCGCGGAGGGTGGCCGAGACAACACAGTCGGTGGCTGCCGCCCTCGGGGCGGCCCACGAGCGGGGCCTGGTGCACCGCGACATCAAGCCGGCCAACGTGCTGCTGACCCCCGAGGGCGACGCCAAGGTCACCGACTTCGGCATCGCCCGGGCCTGGGACGACTCCGACCAGCTGACGCGCACCGGCGCGGTCATCGGCACCGCAACCTACTTCAGCCCGGAGCAGGCCCAGGGCCTCACCGCCGACGGCCGCTCCGACCTCTACGCCCTGGGCGTGGTGATGTACGAGCTGCTCACCGGCGTGCCGCCGTTCGTGGGAGAGAGCCCGGTGTCCGTGGCCTATCAGCACGTCCGCGAGTTCGCGCCCCCTCCCTCAGACCTGAACCCCAACATCCCCGATGCCCTCGACGCCATCGTCATGCGCTGCCTGGAGAAGGACCCGCGCCGGCGCTATCAGACGGCCGGCGCCCTGTCCCTCGACCTGGGGCGCTTCCTGGCCGGGGAGGCGCTCGCCGCCCCGGCCCCTGACGACGCCCCGACCCGCCTGACCGCTGCGGTCGGCGCACCCCCGCTGCCCCCGTCGGCGGCCTGGGAAACCCAGCAGAGTCGGGCCTACCCGGAGCCGGGGCGCCCGGACCGCAGCACCCTGGTCATCGGCATCCTCGCCGCGCTGGCCCTGCTCGGCCTGGGCCTGGTGCTGCTTTTCCGCCTGCTCATGCCCGGCGACACCGAAGGGATGGTGACCATCCCCGACGTGCGCGGCCAGACCCGGGAGAGTGCGGTCGCCGCGCTGGCCGACCTGGGCCTCCTGGTGGGCGACGACCAGCCCGTGCCCGACGCGACGATCACCGCCGGACTGGTTGCCGGCACCAACCCGCCGGCCGACGACGAGGTCGAGGCCGGCACCACCGTGCGCCTGCTGATCTCCACCGGCCCCGGGAATGCCACCGTGCCCTCCCTGGTCGGGGAGACCGAGGCCAGGGCGCAGGACCTGCTCAGGGAGGCCGGGCTCACCGCCCGCGTCACCTACGAGGTCTCCCAGGTGGTCGACGAGGGCAACGTCATCTCCCAGGACCCGCCGGCCGGGCAGGAGGTGGAACCCAACACGGTGGTGGATCTGGTCGTCTCCGCGGGCAACGACGCGCTGATCGTGCCCGAGGTCGTCGGCCGCCTGGAGAGCGAGGCCCTGACGAGGCTCACCGAGGCGGGCTTCACCGCCGCCCAGGTGCGTATCGAGCAGGAGCCCTCAGCAGACGTCCTCGAGGGGTTCGTCATCGAGGTGGACCCGCCGGCGGGCTCCAGCCTGCCCCGCGATGGCGAGGTGACGCTGGTGATTTCCGAAGGGGCGGTGCCCACCACCGTCCCCAACGTGGTCGGCGACACGCCGGAGGACGCCCGAGCCACTCTCGAGGAAGAGGGCTTCGTTGTCGTCTTGGGGGACCCGGTCGCCCTCGACTTCGGTGACGAGAACGACGGCAGGGTCGTCGAGCAGGACCCCGTGGGCGGAACCTCCATGGAGTACGGCTCCACAGTGGAGTTGAGGGTGGGCGAGAGCGCCGAGACCCTTGACGTCCCCGACATCCTCGGTGACACCCCGGGCGCCGCCCGGGCCACCATCGAAACCGCCGGTCTCGTCTACGCCGAGGGCAGCCCCGTCTTGCTCGAAGCCGGCGATCCCTTCATCGGCAAGGTGGCCGAGGTGTCCCCGCCGGTCGGCACCGAGGCCCAGCCCGGAGACACCGTGATCGTGCGCCTGGGCGTGGAGGGGGCCCGGGTGCCCGACCTCGCCGGATTCGCCGGGTCCTGCCTCGACCCCACTTCGGCCCAGGCGGCCGTCCAGGCCGCCGGCCTGGTCTACCAGGAGATCGGTACCGAGGAACTGCCGTCCGGCGACGCGTGCGATGGCAGGGTGGTCGAACAGATACCGGGCCCCTATGCCGCTACCGGGACCCTGGTCGCCGCCGGGACCACGGTCCAGGTGCGCATCGGCGCAGCCGTGGTGCCCGTGCCCGACGTGCGCGCCTGGAACCTCACCGCCCCGCAGGACACCGTGGCCGACTCGCGCTCGCGCCTGACCAGCCTCGGCTTCACGGTGAGCGAACAGCAGTGCCAGCCCCCTGCCGACTACCTCGCCTACGTGGGCAAGGTGGTGGACCAGGATCCCCTCGGGAGTCCCCCGGGCACGGCCACCCTGCCCGGCGGCTCCCTGGTAGTCATCTACGTCGGTGTGGCCAGTGGGGGGGCCTGCCCTCACCCGCCGCCCCCCTGAGCCGGGCCCCTGCCCCGGCCGCTAGCCTGGTCCCATGCCTAAGTCCAAGGGTCGGCGCAAGCCGAAGCGGGTGCACCACCCGGCGGCTCCCCCGCCGAAAGAGGAAAAGCGCTCGCCCCGCTGGTACGCGATCGCCATGTTCGGCCTGATGGCCGCCGGCGTGGTGGTCATCATCCTCAACTACATCGGGGTATTCCCCGGCGGGACCGACAACAACTACCTGTACATGGGCCTCGGCGGCATTGCCGCCGGCTTCCTGATGACGCTGTGGTACCGCTGAGAACTACACGGGTGTAGTTCTCCCCAGGGCTACCCACAGGTGGGGATATCGTCCCGTCACCCTCGCGGCGGCGGCAGTCATGCTCCACGAGATCCTGTGTATCTGCCCCAACCAGCCGGCCGGCAGAATCCGGCACGACCGGGCCGCTGCCCAACCCGGCCATCCCGGCCCTAGACGGTTCCCCCCACCAATTCGAGCAAAGTCGCGTTGGCGGTGCCGCCCCCCTCGCACATGGTCTGCAGGCCGCGGCGGGCGCCGGTGCGTTTCATCTCGTGCACCAGGCGGGTCATGAGGATGGCCCCGGAGCCGCCCAGCGGGTGCCCCACCGCGATGGCCCCTCCGTTCACGTTGACCCTCTCCCAATCGGCACCCGTGTCGTGCAGCCAGGCCGCCACCACCGAGGCGAAGGCCTCGTTCACTTCGAACAGGTCCACGTCACCGATGCCCAGGCCGGCCCGCTCCAGCACCTTCGCAGTGGCCGGGATGGGACCCGTGAGCATGATCACCGGGTCCACGCCGGTCACCGCGAAGTGGGCAACGCGGGCCAGCGGCTTCCACCCCATGCGCTCCACGACGTCCTCCCCGGCGACCAGC
>Ga0154714_1133_pt2 | contig 9866 bp, 14 predicted proteins | sample Rifle2008BG16ft_FD_105722 | JGI IMG/M metagenome (GOLD analysis project Ga0154714, IMG submission 105722) | Actinobacteria bacterium RBG_16_70_17
GAAGACGAGGTTGGCGGCGGTCCCCGCCAGGGTCGTCACCCGCAGTGCCGGCAGGCGCCACAGACAGGACATGCCCTGGCGAAAGGAGACCAGCCACGGGTCGCGGCCCGGCGCCGGGCGGGGCCGGACCTCGACCAGGACCAGAAGCGTGGCGGCGGAGATGACGAAGGTCGTGGCGTTGAGGCCGAAGGCCAGGCGGAAACCGCCCTGGACGGCGGCCAGGTAGCCGGCCAGGGGGGGGCCGAGGGTCCAGGCGAGGCTGCGCACGAACTGGAGGCGGCTGTTGACCACCACCAGGGCCTCGTCCCCGGCCAGAGTGGGCAGCCAGGCCTGAAAGCCGGAATCGAAAGTGACGGTGAGGGTGCCCACCACGAATGCGGCCACGAAGACCATCCACACCTCGGCCACCCCAGCCGCGGCCGCCAACCCCAGGGAGAGGAAGGCCCATGCACGGGCGAGGTCGGCGATCACCAGGAGCCGGCGCAGGTTCGTGCGGTCCAACAGCACTCCGACGGCGAAGCCGAACAGGAGCGTGGGGATGGTCTCCAGGGCGGTTGTCAGCCCCAGGTCGAGGGCCGAGCCGGTCAGGTACACGACGAACAGGGGGAGAGCCAGCAGAGCAACGTAGTCCCCGAAGAGAGAGGCCGACTGGCCGGCCAACACCCACCGCACGTTGCGGCGGCTCGCCGCGGCCGCGTGGGCAGGGCGCAACGGGTCGGTGGAGCTCATCGAGGGCGAGCCTACCCAATCACGGCTCCGCTTCCCGGGACCGGGGGCGTACGATCGGACGGTGAGCGCCGGCGAACTGCCCCTGCTGCCCATCCCCCGGGTGCTGGTGCCGGGTACCCGGGCGGGGCTGCCTTCCCGTCGCGACGACCTGCGGCCGGGCGACCCCCTGGTGGCCGTGCTCCGTCCCAGCACGGGAGGCTGGGCCTTCAGTCCCTCGGTGGGCACCCTGGCCCTGGTCGAAGAGGTGAGGCTCTTGGGGCCGGAAGCCTTCCTGCTTCGCCTCAGCGGCCGGCGCCTGGTGCGGCTGACCGAGGCGGGGGAGCGGGCCGGCCGGTGGTGGGCAAAGGTGGCCGAGCTGCCCGAACCGGATCTGGAGGCGGGCCCCCTGGTCGAGGCGGCCGAAAAGGCCCTGCGTCGGTACTTTGCGGTCCGGGCGGAGGCGGGGGAAGCCGGGGATCTGGCAACAGCCCTCAGCCGAGACCCGGTCACGGCTTCACATGAGGTAGCCTCCTACTTGCGCGTCAGCTGGCCCGAGGTGCAGGACATCCTCGAGGCCGGCAGCGCCGCCGAGCGGCTGCGTCGGGCGCAGGCGGTGCTGGAGAGGGAAACGGAGCTGCTCCGGCGGCTCCTCGGCCGGGAAGGTGCCTAGTGGCAAGAGCGAGAGAGCTTCCCCAGCAGATCGGCGAATTCGTCGAGCTGGCCAAGGAGTACACCAAACAACGCACCCTGGAGCCCGCCAAGGCCCTCGGCAAGGCGGCCGGCCTGGGCTTCGCCGCCGCCCTCGTGTTCTCCCTGGCGGCGCTCTTCCTGGCGGTGGCGGGCATGCGGCTCATCGTGGACGCCCTTCCCGACACCGCCATCTGGAGCGGCCTGGGCTACGTCCTGGCCGCCATCGGCTTGTTCATCGTGGCCGGCATCGTCGCCTGGAGGGCCGTCAAATGAGAGTGGAGAAGGCCGATCTGGAGGCCAAACTGCAGGAGATCCAGGGGATCGTCGGCGAGACCACCCAGGCGGCGCGGGGGACCGTAGTCATCACGGTGGCGGTGATCCTGGTGATCGCCCTCTTCTTCCTGTTCGGCAAGCGCCGTGGCAAGAAGGGGAGCGCCCGGGTAGAGGTGTACCGGCTCGGTTGAGAGCCGGGCCGGGGCAGCCGTTCGCCTCAGCCGTCTATCTCGACCTCGTCGTCGCTGCCGAGCGCCCGGATGCGCAGGGCCTCCCCGGGCCGCAGCGTGCGGGCGTAGAGGAGCTGCCGGCGGGGGCGGGTGAATCGGCGCAGTGCGCCGACCACGGCGGCCGCCGTGCCGAGGCCGGCCAGGAGGGCGTTGCCCTTCCGGGCCCCGCCCGCCAGCATCCGGATGCCGGTTCGGAGGATGTCCACCCGCCGATCTTAGGGGCCGGGGAAGGCGGGCACAGCCCTAGAGTGACGTGGTGTTCCGATACCGCACCCGTATGGTCAAGTGGCTGGGGGTCATCCTGGCGCTGATGCTGCTGCTGTCCTTCACTCTCCCTCTGCTCCTCTCCGGACGGTGAGCGCGCCTTTCCGCCCCGGTGAGGCCTGCCTGCTGGTGGACGGCCGGGGGCGGCACTACCTCGTGGATCTGGACCCTGCCGGGGTGTTTCAGTACCACGTGGGCGCCGTGCCCCTGAGCCGGGTGATCGGCCAGCCGGAAGGGACGGTGCTGCGCTCGTCGGGGGACGGGAGGCTGGTGGCGTTGCGCCCCCGCCTGGCGGACTACATCCTGCGCATGCATCGGGGGGCGCAGGTGGTGTACCCCAAGGACATCGGGCCCATCCTGCACTGGGGGGACATCGCGCCCGGGATGTGCGTGCTCGAGGCGGGCACCGGCTCCGGGGCGCTGACCATGGCGCTGGTGCAGGCGGTGGGGCCCACAGGGAGTGTGGTCAGCGTCGAGGAGCGGCCGGACCACGCGGCCGGCGCCAGTGCCGCCATCGCCCGGTTCTTCGGCGAACTGCCCGCCAATCTGTCCCTGCGCCTGGGGAGGGTGGAGGAGGTGGTGGAGGAGGTCGGGCCCGATCGACTGGTGCTCGACCTGCCCGAGCCCTGGCTGGTGGTGGCACCGGCTGTGGCCGGCCTGGCCGACGGCGGGGTCTTGACCGCCTACCTGCCGACCGTGCCGCAGGTCCAGCACCTCCACGACGAACTGCGCCGCTCGCATCGCTTCCTCGACGTGTGCACGTTCGAGATCCTGCTGCGCGAGTGGGTGGCCGAAGGCCGGTCGGTGCGGCCGGCGAGCCAGATGGTCGGCCACACCGGGTTCATCACCACCGCCCGCAAGGTGGCCCCTCTCGGGGGTGACGAGGAGCCACAGGAATAGGCAGGGCCCCGCCGGGAAGGCGGGGCCCACGCTTGGAGAGCAGCCGGGCGGCTACTACTCGATGATGAAGATGCACTCGCCGGGGCACTCCTCCGCGGACTCGCGGGTGGCGTCCTCCAGGCCCGCGGGGACCTGAGCAATGCCCTCGGCACCCTGCGGGTTGCCCTTCGCGGCGGCGAAGACCTTGTCGCCCTCCCGCACATAGGCCAGTCCGTCGTCCAGCAGGACGAAGACATCGGGGGCGATCTCCTCGCAGAGCCCGTCGCCGGTGCACAGGTCCTGGTCGATCCAAACCTTCATCGTTCCCCTCGGTAGTCGGGTATTGGGGACATTGTATCGGGCGTGTCGGGCCCTCCCGCCCGCGCCCGGGAGAGTGGGGTGCCGGCCGTATACTGGCCGCCGGCCTAGCCGGGAGGGTCCCCCGTGGCTGAGGGCGATCGCTCTGCCGAAGAACTCGCGCAGACCATCCGAATGCTCGAAGAGGAGATCGCCATCCTGCGGCGCCGTCTGCAGGACGCTCCTCGCCGGGTGCGAGTCCTCGAGGAGCGCCTGCTGGAGATCAAGGGAAGACTCTCCCAGGCCGTGTCGCAGAACGAACGGCTGTCGGCGGCCCTGCAGGAGACCCGCGAACAGCTGACCCTGCTGCGGCGCGAGGTCGAGAAGCTGACCGCCCCGCCCAACCCCTTCGCCGTCATCGAGCGCGTGAACCCGGACGGCACCGTGGACGTCCTCACCGGCGGGCGCAAGCTGCGAGTGGGGGTGCAGCCTTCCATCGAGGTGAAGGAGCTGGAGCGCGGACAGGAGGTCCTCCTCAACGAAGCCATGAACGTGATCGACGTGCGCTCGTTCGAGGCGGGTGGTGAGGTAACCGCCGTCAAGGAGGTCCTGGGCGACGGCCGGGTCATCGTGGTGGGGCCTGCGGACGACGAGCGGGTGGTGGGGTTGGCGGGGCCCATGGAGGAGGTGTTTCTCCGGGTGGGGGACGCCGTGCGCCTGGACGCGCGCACCGGCCTGATCCAGGAACGGCTGATTCGCCCGGAGGTCGAGGAGTTGGTTCTGGAAGAGGTGCCCGACGTCACCTACGAGCAGATCGGGGGCCTGGCCGCTCAGATCGAGACGATCCGCGACGCCGTCGAGTTGCCCTATCTCCACAAGCAGCTCTTTGAGAAGTACGAGCTGAGCGCTCCCAAGGGCGTGCTGCTGTACGGCCCCCCCGGCTGCGGGAAGACGCTGATCGCCAAGGCGGTGGCCAACAGCCTGGCGCGGGCGGTGGCGATCGAGACCGGGTCCTCCGACGCCCGCTCCTACTTCTTGAACATCAAGGGCCCGGAGCTGCTGAACAAGTACGTGGGGGAGACCGAGCGCCAGATCCGGCTGATCTTCTCCCGGGCAAAGGAGAAGTCCGACGAGGGGGTGCCGGTGATCGTCTTCTTCGACGAGATGGATTCCCTGTTCCGCACCCGGGGGAGCGGGGTCTCGTCGGATGTCGAGTCCACCGTGGTGCCGCAGTTGCTGTCCGAGTTGGACGGGGTGGAGGGCCTCAAGAACGTCATAGTCATCGGCGCCTCGAACCGCGAAGACCTGATCGACCCGGCCATCCTGCGCCCCGGGCGGCTCGACGTGAAGATCAAGATCGAGCGCCCCGACGCCGCCGCGGCCGGCGAGATCTTCCGGATCTACCTGCAGCCGAGCCTGCCTTACGCCGAGGCGGATGTGGCGGCCGCCGGCGGGGACGTCGCCGCGCTGGTCACCTCACTGATCGAACGGGCCGTGGAGGCGATGTTCGCCCCCGTGCACGAGAACCGGTTCCTCGAGGTGACCTACGCCAACGGGGACAAGGAGACGCTGTATTTCCGGGACTTCGCCTCCGGAGCGATGATCGAGAACGTGGTGCGCCGGGCGAAGAAGTCGGCGATCAAACGGGAGATTGCCGGCGGGGCCCAGGGGATGGGGATCGCCGACCTGCTCGAGGCGGTGCGGCAGGAGTTTCGCGAGCACGAGGACCTCCCCAACACCACCAACCCCGATGACTGGGCGCGGATCTCGGGCAAGAAGGGCGAGCGCATCGTGTACGTGCGCACGCTGGTGGAGGGCGACACTTCCCACCGCGCCATCGAGCCGATCAGCACGGGCCAGTACCTGTGAGCCGGTCGGTGCCCAAGGTCCTCGGGACCGAGACCGAGTTCGGCATCGCGCTGCGGGGGCGGCCGGGCTTCGATCCCATCCTGGCCAGCAGCCTCGTGGTTGCCGCCTACGCAGGCCCGGCCGCCATCCACTGGTCGTACGACGAGGAGACGCCGGGCCGCGACGCCCGCGGGCTCGGGCAGGCCGCCGCCGAGGTGGACACCGGGATGCTCAACGCGGTGCTGAGCAACGGTGCCCGCCTGTACGTGGACCACGCCCACCCGGAGTACTCCACCCCCGAGTGCCTCGACCCGCTGCAGGGGGCCCTGTACGACAAGTCGGGGGAGCTGATCATGGCCCGGGCGGCGGCAACCGCCGTCCTTGGTCCCGGCGAGCGCTTCCTGATCCACAAGAACAACAGCGACGGGAAGGGCAACTCCTACGGGGCCCACGAGAACTACCTGATGGCCCGGTCGCTCCCCTTCGAGGAGATCGTGCGCCACTTGACCGCCTTCCTGGTCACCCGCCAGGTGTTCACCGGGGCGGGGAAGGTGGGCAGCGAGAACGGGCGCCCGGCGGTCTCCTACCAGATCAGCCAGCGGGCCGACTTCTTCGAGGAGGAGGTGGGGCTGGAGACCACGATCCGGCGCCCCATCATCAACACCCGCGACGAACCTCACGCCGATCCGGCTCTCTACCGGCGCCTCCACGTCATCGTGGGCGACGCCAACCTCTCCGAGGAGCAGATCTTCCTCAAATTGGGAGCCACGGCCCTGGTGCTCGCCGCTCTGGAGAACGGGAGGATGGGCAAGCCCCTCGAGTTGGAGGTCCCGGTCGAGGCGCTCTGGCGCATCAGCCACGACCCCACCTTGCGCCGCACCGTTCGACTGGCCGGCGGCCGGACTGCTACCGCCCTGGACCTGCAGCGGGAGTACCTGGCCAGGGTGGCGGCGGGCGCCATGCGAGACGGCGTGGAGCCGGTCTACGCCCGGGTCCTTGCCCTCTGGGAGCAGGCCCTGGCGGACCTGGAAGCGGACCCGCTCTCCACCGCCGGCTACCTGGACTGGACCGCCAAGCTGGCTCTGCTGGAGCAGTACCGGGAGCGTGATCGCCTCGCCTGGGACCATGCCAAGCTGCGCTTGCTCGACCTGCAGTACCACGACGTCGATCCGCAGCGGAGCCTGCACCGCCGCCTGGTGGGAGCGGGGCGCATGAGACGGTTGTTCTCCGACGAGGAGATAGAGCAAGCTGCCGCAGTGCCGCCGGAGGGCACGCGGGCCTACTTCCGTGGTCGCTGCGTGGCCAAGTACGGGGAGGCCGTGATCTCGGCCAACTGGGACTCGCTGGTGCTCGACACGGGCCGGGCTGCGCTGCAGCGGGTGCCTATGATGGATCCGCTGCGCGGGGGCCGGGAGAGCGTGGCCGACCTGATAGATCGGTGCGCCTCGGCCGCGGACCTCGTCCGTGCTCTCGGAGGGAAAAATGGCAGAACAGGAACGCAAACAGCCTCGTCGTAACGAGCCTGCCCGGGAAGCGGCAGCCGAACCGGTGGCCTCGCACGACGTCGGCGGCGAGCTCACCGAGAAGATCGACGGGCTCCTCGACGAGATCGACAGCGTCCTGGAAGAGAACGCCGAGGAATTCGTCAGGGACTACGTGCAAAAGGGGGGCCAGTGACCGGCGACCCCCTTGGGCCGCCGGGGAGTCCGGTGGTGCCGGGAGAGAGCTTCACGGCGTTGCTGCGGGCCCAGGGCCTGGAGCCCCGCTGGTCCTTGCCCGCCGATGCCTCGCTCGCCGACGTTCTGGAGGGCACCACCGTGCTCGCCTTCCGCTATGCCGACGGGGTGCTCATGGCGGGCGACCGACGCGCCACGGCCGGCAACGTGATCGCCTACCGCACCATGCAGAAGGTGTTTCCTGCCGATGCCTACTCGGCCGTGGGCATCTCGGGGACGGCCGGGGTGGGAGTCGAACTGATCCGCCTCTTCCAGACCGAACTGGAGCACTACGAGAAGCTCGAGGGGAGCCGCCTCAGCCTGGAGGGGAAGGCCAACCACCTCGCCGCCATGGTGCGGGCTCACCTGCCCATGGCCTTCCAAGGCCTCGCGGTGGTCCCGCTCTTCTGCGGGTTCGACGAGCTGACCGGGCAAGGGCGCCTCTACAGCTTCGACGTGGTCGGGGGCCGGTACGAGGAGACCGACTACGCCGCCACCGGGTCGGGCGGTCGTGACGCCAAGGCCTACCTGCGCTCCGCGTTCAGGGACGGGCTCAGCGAGGCAGAGGCCCTGCAGGTCGCCGTCGAGGCCCTGGTCGCCGCGGCAGAGGAGGACTCGGCCACCGGGGGACCGGACCTGCAGCGGGGCATCTACCCCAACGTCGTCGTCGTATCCCCGGCCGGGTACCGGGATCTGCCGGAGGAACAGGTTGCCGAGGCGGCCCGCCGGGCAATGGGAGCCGCGCGATGAACCTCCCCTTCTACGTGCCCCCCGAGCAACTGATGAAGGACCGGGCGGAGTACGCCCGCAAGGGCATCGCCCGGGGCAAGTCGATCGCCGCGGTGGCCTATGCCGACGGGATCCTGCTGCTCGCGGAGAACCCGAGCGGCACCCTCCACAAGATCGGCGAGGTCTACGACCGCATCGCCTTCGCCGGCGTGGGCAAGTACACCGAGTTCGAAGCGCTGCGGGTGGCCGGCATCCGCCACGCCGACCTCAAGGGCTACGCCTACGCCCGCAGCGACGTGACCGCGAAAGGCCTGGCCAACGCCTATGCCCAGGTGCTGGGCCAGATCTTCACCCAAGAGGTCAAGCCGTACGAGGTCGAGATCATGGTCGCCGAGGTGGGCCGGGAGAGCGGGGGAGACCTCCTGTTCAGAGTCACCTACGACGGGACCCTGTTCGCCGAGGACCACTTCTCCGCCATCGGTGGCCAGGAGGAGCAGTTGACAACGTTCCTGCAGGAGCACTTCCGTCCCGGGGCCCCCCTGCCCGAGGCTCTCGGCTGGGCGATCGGCGCCTTCCAGGCCGCCAATGACCGGACGTTCGCGCCGGAGGATTGGGAAGCAGCGGTCGTGGACCGGACCCTGGGTCGGCGCACCTTCCGTCGGCTGCGGGCCGAGGAGTTCCTGCCGGCCTAGAGCAGCTGGGTCAGCAGGAGCCAGAGCGCCAACCCAACGACCACGACTCCCAGGACGAGCGCCACTAGGCCCGGCCCGGCCGCCGCCGGGGCAGGCGCCGGCTCCCCTCGTTGGGCGAGCTCGATATCGCCGAGGTTCTCCTGGAGCACCAGGCTGCGGGCATCGTCCAACCGGGTCACAGGCACCCACACCTGGGTGGCGGCCATGTCCCCGATGGTGAGGCGATAGGGCCCGAGTGATTCGCCCCGCAGGCGCGAGTCGATGCCCTCGGAGCGCAGGAGCGCGGCACACAGCTCCGCGGCCGCCGGGTCGCCCAGGGTGGCGAGCAGGACGAGGGGTTCGGGATCGGCCGGGGACACGCCGGGATCGTATCGGCCACCGCTGCCTAACGGGTCAACCGCCCCATGCAGGGTACCCTGGCCGCCGTGGAGCGGCGCATCGTCGGCATGGAGAACGAATACGGGGTGACCTGCACCCTGCGCGGCCAGCGGCGCCTGTCGGCCGACGAGGTGGCCCGCTATCTGTTCCGGCGCGTTGTCTCCTGGGGCCGATCCTCGAACGTCTTCCTGGAGAACGGGGCCCGCCTCTACCTGGACGTGGGCAGCCATCCCGAGTACGCCACCCCGGAGTGCGACAGCCTGTACGAGCTGGTGGCCCACGACAAGGCGGGGGAGCGAGTCCTGGAGGGCCTGCTGCAGTCCGCCGAGCGCCGGTTGGCGGAAGAGGGAGTCAGAGGCCAGGTCTATCTCTTCAAGAACAACACCGACTCCGCCGGCAACTCCTACGGCTGCCACGAGAACTACCTGGTGGCCCGGCAGGGCGACTTCCAGCGCATCCTCGACACGCTCATCCCGTTCCTGGTCAGCCGACAAGCATTCGCGGGTGCCGGCAAGGTGCTGTACACCACGCGCGGGCCGGTGTTCTGCCTGGCCCAGCGCGCCGAGCACATCTGGGAGGGGGTCTCCTCGGCCACCACGCGGAGCCGGCCGATCATCAACACCCGCGATGAACCCCATGCCGACGCCGAGCGCTACCGGCGCCTGCACATCATCGCCGGCGACTCGAACATGAGCGAGTACGCCACCTACGCCAAGGTGGGGAGCACCCTGGCTTTGCTGCAGATGCTCGAGGAAGGGGTCGTCTTCCGCGACATGGGGCTGGAGAACCCGATCCGGGCCCTGCGGGAGATCAGCCACGACATCTCCTGCCGGCGCCGGGTGCGTCTGGTCAACGGCCGGGAGCTCTCCGCCCTGGACATCCAGTGGGAGTACCTCGAGCGCGTGCTCCGCTACTCCCGCGCCCATCCCTTCCCCCCGCAGGTGGAGGCCGCCGTCGCCATGTGGGAGCACCTGCTGACCGGCCTGGAGAAGGACCCACTCTCCTTGCGGCGGGAGTGCGACTGGGTGGCCAAGTACCACCTGGTCGAGGAGTACCGGGCCCATCGCAACCTCGACCTGGACGACCCCCGGATCGCGCTGCTCGACCTCACCTACCACGACGTCACCCGGGAGCGGGGCCTCTACTACATCCTGGAACGGCGG
>Ga0154714_1008_pt10 | contig 9781 bp, 11 predicted proteins | sample Rifle2008BG16ft_FD_105722 | JGI IMG/M metagenome (GOLD analysis project Ga0154714, IMG submission 105722) | Actinobacteria bacterium RBG_16_70_17
CGCGTTGTGGGGGCCGGTCTGATGTGGCGCGGCCGCGTGTTCGCCCCTGTACGTGCCTGCCCTGGGAGGGAACCGACTGCTCTCCTACTCCCAGCGGAAGAAGCGAGCCGTCACAAGGGAGGCGCCAAGCGCGATGGCGGCCACGATGCCAGTGTCGGCCCAGCTCCAACCGCCCTTTAGCCAGGCCTCTTGCAGGAGGCGGGAGGCGTAAGTCAGGGGCGCGGCGTGGGATAGGACTCCTAGGACACCGGTCAGCGTCTCGGGCGGCGGACCGGGCCCGCCCACCATCAGCATGAGGAACCACAGCATCATTCCCGCCGCCTGGGCCGCCCGGGCGGTGGGAATGAGGGAACCCAGCATCACTCCCAGCGCGGCGAACATCAGGGCGCTCAACAGGAAGGCTGCCACCAGCAGCAGAGGCGAGGCAGGCGCCCCGACGCCGTAGGCCAGGATTGCACAGACGCCCAGCACCACGCCGCTGACCAGGGCGATGACCAGGCTGACTAACGCTTCGGCGCCGACCACCACCCCCAACGGCACCGACGAGGCCCGGAAGCGGCGCAACACCCCCCGTTCCCGGTTCCCTGCCAGATGGGCCGGGATGCTCACTACCCCGATCGCGGCGAGGACGAGTCCCACATAGGCCGGCGTGTAGAAGTCCACCGGCCCGTATCCCCGGTAGAACTCCGGGTCGGGCGTATTCCCGAACACCCCGGACATCACCACCAGGATGATCAGGGGCAGGACGAGGGCGAAGACGACCGTCAGCGGCTCGCGCAGGAACAGCTTCAACTCGACCCAGGCCATCCTGCGCAGAGCGATCACGCCGCCCCCTGACTGCGGGCCGTCAGGCGCAGAAAGACGTCCTCGAGCGTCGCCCGCTCGGTGCGCAGGTCGGTAGGGATGATGCCCCGCTCGACCAGAGCGCTCGCCACCAGGGCCAGCACGGCACCGATCCCCGCCACCTCCACCTGCTCACCCCGCCGCTCGACCGTCTCAACGCCCGGCACTCGGAACAGGAAGTCCACATCGGGTGCCGAGGTGCTGAAGTGCACCAGCACCTGCGGGGCGTGGAGATCGATCAGCCCCTGCGGGGAGCCCATCGCCACCACCCGGCCCCGATCGACAATGGCGAGACGGTCGCAGAGGCGCTCCGCCTCGTCCATCAAGTGGGTGACCAGCACCACCGTCGTTCCCCGCGCGCGAATCGCCTCCACCAAGTCCCAGGCCACTCGGCGCAGCGCCGGGTCCAAGCCGGTGGTCATCTCATCAAGAAACACCACCTTCGGATCGTTGACCAGGGCCAGGGCGACGAAGAGGCGCTGGCGCTGCCCCCCGGACAGCGAGGCGAAGGAGGCCTTCTCCTTGCCCGTCAGGCCCCACTGTCCCATGAGCACCCGCCAGTCGGCGGCGCCGGGGGTGAGCGAGGCGAACAAGTCGAGCGCCTCCCACACCCGGATCCGGTCGGGCAAGGCCGACTCCTGGAGCTGCGACCCGATCCTGCCGCGCAACTCCCGCCCCTGCGTCCGTGGATCGAGGCCCAGCACCCGCAGCGTCCCGCCGTCGGCCCGGCGCAGGCCCTGCAGGCACTCCACCGTCGTGGTCTTCCCCGCCCCATTCGGGCCTAGAACCCCGAAGATCTCTCCCTCCTCGACAGTGAAGGAGACGTCCTCAACGGCGGTTACGGCGCCGTAGGCCTTGCGCAGATGCTCGACGGTGACGACGGGAGTCATCCCGGCGGAGCCTATATGGCAGCGAGCCTCGGCGCGCGCCCGGCTAGTCGCGCGAGAACCGTGGGAGATTCACCGACCCCCCGGCGGCCGTCACCTCCGTCCCGTGGGTGCTGGAGGGCCTGCCCAGGTGACAGTCCGTAACGGCTCCGCCCAGGAACGAGTCCAAGGGGTCGCCGTGCCCTTGCAGCCCGTCAGACGAAAGGACACCGACTGTGACCGAACCGGCCCACCGAATCGAACGCGTTGAAGCCGCCACCAACCAACCGGAACCCGGCTGCCTTCACTGCGCTGCCCGGCCCGCGGTCATTCTGAGCGGGTGGCCGGACAACAAGCCCGAACCACCGAACTGCCCCGAGTGCGGGCAGGAGTGGACCCGCCGGGTGATCGAGGTCGTCGCCTGGGCCTGGTGAGCCACCCGGGACCCTCCGGGACACCAAACTGCCCCCGTCATCGCCGGCCCATGTGTGCGTCAGCCCCGGGCTGCGCCGGGATTGTGCGGTGGCTCCTCGGAGATGGGCGCGACGCGGGCGTCAGACAGCATTTGCAGCGTCTCGGGCGGCACTGCGAACACGGCCGTGGGTGTGCCGGCAGAGGCCCAGAGGATCGGGTATCGGTCGAGGTCCGGGTCCATGATCACCCGTAGTGCCTTCGCGTGGCCGATTGGTGGGATCCCGCCGATGACGAATCCGGTCAGCTCGTGCGCCTCTTTGGCCGTAGCCCGCCGCACGCTGGGCTTGCCCGCCACCGCGGCCAGGCGGGTCAAGTCGACGCGCGTGGGGCCGGAGACCAGGCAGATGATCGCTTCCAGTGATCCGTCCGCCTCAGGCGCGACGAACACCAGGGACTTGACGATCTGCCCGAGCTCGGCACCCACGGCGGCAGCGGCGTCCTCGGCGGTGTGCGTGGACTGCGAGAACTCACGCACCTGGAGGGTCACGCCCTTCCGGGCGGCGGCATCGACCACCCGCTCGACGGGCCCGGGTCCGGGCTGGTTGCCCTGGCCTGTCGGAGGCGTTTGTTGATCAGTGGGCTTCTTGATTACGGCTGCCTCTTGGGGGGGCGAGGCTACACGTCGCCCGTCGGTGGCAGTCGCGGGCAGCGGTGGGACACAGGCCGAGGGCTCCCGCCCGGGACTCCTGGTAGCGGATCGACCGGGGCCACACTGGCCGCGCCGACAACGAGAGGACACGCAATGGCAACGGAGCTGCTCGATCGCCCGGGCGGCCGGATCTCATTCGATGATGCCGGTGGGGACGGCGCGGTCGTGATCGCCGCCCCGGGCATGGGTGACACCCGTCGCGTCTACCGCCACCTCAGTCCGGCGCTCACGGCCGCAGGTCTGCGTCTGGTGACGATGGACCTGCGAGGGATGGGCGAGTCGTCGGTGCGCTGGGACGACCTCTCGGATGCGGCCATCGCGTCGGACCTCTTGGCTCTCATCGACCGGCTGGGCGGTGAGCCTGCCTTCCTGATCGGCAACTCACTGTCGTGTGCCTCGTGCGTCATCGCCGCCACCGAGGCCCCCGACAGGGTGGCGGGTCTCGTTCTCATCGCACCGTTCGCGCGTGCGATTCCGTTGAAGTGGTGGCAGACAGCTGCGTTCCGTGCGCTGCTCATGCCCCCGTGGGGCCGGAGCGCCTGGGTGTCCTACTACCGCCGCAACCTCTACCCGGGCCCAAAGCCCCCGGACCTCGACGCCTACGCGCAGGCGCTCTCCGAGAACCTCAGCGAACCGGGCCGCTTCCCCGCCTTCCGTGGCATGGCCTTCAACTCCCACGCTGAGTCGGGCGATCGGCTCTCTCGGGTGACGCAACCGGTGCTGGTGATCATGGGCACCGCCGATCCGGACTTTCCCGATCCGGTTGCCGAGGCGAACCACCTCGCTCGGGTGATGAACGGTGAGGCCCTCCTCGTGGAAGGATCGGGGCATTACCCGCAAGTGGACAACCCCGAGAAGGTCGCTCCGGCCATCATCGACCTGGTGCGCCGAACCGGTAGGTAGGCCCTCCGGTCGGTCCCCGGTGGCCGCTCGCCGCCCGTCATCCCTGTTGTGCTCTCGCCGACCAGGGGAAGGTGCCGAGTTCACAGGCCGTGTCGGGCCAGGTCACCCATATGTGAATCGTGATCGTGCCCGTCTGATTGCTGGCACTCGCGCTCGAGGGGACGTGGTAGAAACCGTCCATGCCCGATCGGAAGGCGGGCCCCAGGACACGCTCCTCTGTGGGGTACTGGCGGCCGCTGGTCAAGCACGGCCTGCTGCTCATCGGCGGTGGCCTGGTGGTGTACCTGCTCTATCCCCAGATCGTGGGGGTGCTCGGGCAGGCTCCCCGTCTTACGCGCATCACCTGGTGGTGGTTCCCCCTGATGCTGCTCGCCGAGACGGCGAGTTTCGCCGCGGTCTGGGCGCTGGCTCGGATCTCGCTGCCTCGCCTGAGCTGGTTTGCCGCCGCCACCTCGCAGCTGGCCGCCAATGCTGCCAGCCGGCTGGTCCCGGGAGGGGCCGTAGTCGGCGGCACCGTCTACTTCCGGATGTTGCAGCGCGCCGGGATTGATTCCTCCGGAGCGGCCGCCGCCCTGACCGCCAACAGCCTGGTCTCCAGCCTGGTGCTGTTCGCCCTCCCCGTGGGGGCAGCCGGGTTTCTGGCCATGGCCGCCCGGGTTCCCAAGAGCCTCGCGGTGGCGGCGGCAGGCGGCGCCATCCTCTTCGTGATCGTCTTTGCCGCCGGCGCTCTGGCCGTCCGCTTCGACGCGCCGCTGCGCGTGTTCGGCCGGGTGGCCGACGGTCTGGCCAGGGCACTCGCCCGTCTGTTCCATCGGAAGTGGCACGTTGATGCCGAGAGGCTGATCCGGGAGCGGAATGAAGTCGTCACGGCGGTCCGCCCCCATTGGCGCCGGGCGCTGGCTCTGGCCGCGGCCAACTGGCTCCTCGACTACCTGGTTCTGGTGTTTGCCCTCGCTGCGGTCGGCGGCGAGCCTCGCCTGAGCTTCGTGCTCCTCGCCTACAGCGGCGCGCAGGTCCTCGCCCTCATCCCCCTCACCCCCGGGGGCCTGGGCTTCGTGGAAGCCGGGCTGGCCGGCATCCTCCCCCTCAGCGGAGTCCCCGCGACCGACGCCCTGCTTGCCATACTCGCCTACCGCATCTTCAGTTTCTGGCTCCCGATCCCGGCCGGTGGGATCGCCTACCTCGGCGCCCGTCGCCACTATCGGGAGGAGCCGGGCTCCGGCGCAGACCTCGGCAACTGAGCAGCGCCATCCGGCGGTTCCCCACTTCCGAGCCCGTTCGAGTCGTGCCTTCGGTCGCACGTCCGGGCGGTGGTCGGAACTGGGCCGGTAATGGCGCACGCCCCGTGCGCGAACGCCGCATACTGGGGCCTGCATGAGCACCGAGCCACAGCGCGGCCGCCTCCACGTCTGGCTCTCCTACGCCGCTGGGGTGGGCAGGATCTTCACGGTGACCCTGTCCCGGGTGCGGGCCGGCCCGGGGTTGGCGGATCGGGGGGTGGCTAAGGGGTTCGCGGAGGCTATTGGGGGCACTATCGAACTGGAGGACACCCCCGGTGGGGGTCTCACCGTGTGCATCGCCCTGGAGGCAGCATGACCCGAGTCCTGGTCGTGGATGACGAGCCGCAGATCCGTCGCGCTCTCGCGGTCAACCTGCACGCCCGCGGATATGAGGTCGATGTGGCCGCCTCCGGCGAGGAGGCCCTGCAGCGGGCGGCGGCCCACTTGCCCGACCTGGTCGTCCTCGACCTGGGGCTGCCCGGCATCGACGGTGTCGAGGTGATCCGCGGGCTGCGGGGCTGGACGGCGGTGCCCATTGTCGTGCTGTCGGTCCGCGACCAGGAACGGGACAAAGTGGCCGCCCTCGACGCCGGGGCCGACGACTACGTGACCAAGCCCTTCGGCATCGGCGAGCTGCTGGCCCGCCTGCGAGCCGCCCTGCGCCGGGCAGTCCCGGCCGCCGAGGAGGGACCGGCGACGGTGGAGACCCCGGACTTCACTCTCGATCTGGCGGCCAAGCGGGCGCTCAAGGGCGCCGAGGAGGTGCGGCTCACCCCCACCGAGTGGCACCTGGTAGAGGTCCTGGTGCGCAGTCGAGGGAAGCTGGTCGCCCAGCGCCAGCTGCTCCACGAGGTGTGGGGGCCCCAGTACGAGACCGAGACCAACTACCTGCGGGTCTTCATGGCGCAGATCCGCCGCAAGCTGGAACCCGAGCCGGCGCAGCCTCGATACTTCATTACCGAGCCGGGCATGGGCTACCGGTTCGAGGCCCCCTAGAACCGGTCTCACGCCGTCCGGGCCGAAGGGCGTTCCGGCGCCGCCCAGGCCGGTTCTCCTGAGCCACCGTGACCGTGCGCGGTCCCCGTCAAGACGGCGTCAGGATCGATAGCGCCGGTGTCAAGGACCTGTCAGGACCGGGGCTGCCCTGGCCTTGACGGGCATACGGTGGTCGGGTGAACAGACCAGCGCCAGGGGAAGGCTTCCCGCGTCGGGTGATCCCATGAACGCGACCTGGGCCCACGCCAAGGGGCGGCTGATCGGGTCGCCGATCTCTTCGGCGGAACATGAGCATCAGCTGCTCCCCAAGGTGCTGGCCTTGCCGGTGTTCGCCTCCGACGCTCTCTCGTCGGTGGCTTACGCCACGGAGGAGATCGCTCTCGTGCTGGCACTGGCCGGGACGGTCGCCCTCGGCTCGATAGTCCCGATCTCCCTGGGCATCGCCACGCTGATGGCCATCGTCGTGGTGTCGTACCGGCAGACGGTGCGGGCATATCCCGACGGAGGGGGGGCCTTCATCGTGGCCAACGACAACCTGGGCCTCCGCCCGGCCATGGTGGCCGCCGCTTCGCTGCTCACCGACTACGTGCTCACCGTGGCGGTGTCGATCTCCGCGGGGATGGCTGCCGTCACTTCAGCCGTCCCGGCCCTGGTGCCCTACCGGGTGCCCCTGGCGCTCGGTGCTGTGCTGCTGCTGACCCTGGCCAACCTGCGGGGGGTCCGCGAGGCAAGCACCCTGTTCGCCGCGCCCACCTACGCCTTCATCGTGATCGTGCTCGTCACGTTGGGCACCGGATTCGCCCGCTGCCTCGGCGGCACCTGCCCGCAGTCCATTTCGGCTGGGGCGGACCTGCCTCCGGTCGTCGCCGGCATCTCTCTGCTCCTAATACTGCGGGCCTTCGCCTCCGGGGCCAGCGCCCTGACCGGCACCGAGGCTATCGCCAACGGGGTCCAGGCCTTCCGCCCCCCGAAGCCGCACAACGCGGCGCTGACCCTGGGGATGATGGGGGCTCTGGCCATCACCATGTTCCTGGGGATCAGCACCCAGGCCCGGCTGTTCAACGTGCGGGTGAGTGAGGCCACCATCGACGAGTTCGGCACGGTGCTGTCCCAGATCGGCCGGGCCGTGTTCGGGACCGGGGCCGGGTTCATCGTCCTGCAGGCGGCCACCGCTGCCATCCTCGTGCTGGCGGCCAACACCGCCTACCAGGACTTCCCCAGGCTGTCGGCCATCCTGGCAGCCCATCGCTTGATGCCGCGGCAGTACCGCAGCCGGGGCGACCGCCTGGCATTCTCCAACGGGATCATCACGGTCTCGCTGCTCGCCTCGGTGCTCATCGTCGCCTTCGGTGCCCAGGTGAGCCGCCTCATCCAGTTGTACGTGGTCGGGGTGTTCGCCTCCTTCACCATCAGCCAGACGGGGATGGTCCGCCACTGGCTCCGGGTGCGGGAACGCGGCTGGCAGCGCTCGGTCGTGATCAACGCGGTGGGCGCGGCCGCCACCGGGGTCGTGCTCGTGATCGTGGCCTGGATGAAATTCCTGCACGGCGCCTGGATCATCCTCGTTGCGGTGCCGCTCTTCGTCGCCGGAATGGCGGCGATCCGCCGTCACTACCTGTGGGTGGCCTCCCGGCTGCGGCAGGTCGAACCGGTCGAATACGGACGGGGGCATCCGCATCGGGTGGTGGTGCTGGCCTCACGCTCGGGCAAGCACCTCGACCGAGCGCTGCGCTTCGCCCGCCTCCTCCGATCCGACCACCTGGAGACCTGGCACGTGCAAGAGCCGGGCGATCTCCGGCTGCTGACGCACTGGCGCCAGCGACATCCGGAGATCCCCCTCAGAATCCTCGAGACGGGGCCCGACGGGGTGGCCGCCACCCTGCGCCGCCATGTGCGCCGGGTACGGGAGAGGGACCCCGGCACCCTGCTCACCATCGTGGTCGCCGAACAGGTCGGCGCCCGGAGGTGGCGCCACGCCCTCGCCCACCGGGACGGGGGGCCGTCGATCCTCTGGGCGCTCCGGCAGGAGTCCGACGTGGCGGTGACGGACTTGAACTACTCGCCGCCGGGTCGTGCTGATCACCGGCCCCGCTCGGATTCACTGCTCACCTTGGTGGGAAAGCGCCTGGTCCAGATGGCCGGCACCTCGCTGGACTTCGGTCGGGGCTGGGCCGGCCCGCTGCGGCAGGTGGAGGCGATCGTGCTGGTCTCCGAGGTGACCGCCCCCACCCTGCGTGCCGTCCAGTACGCCTGCACGATCTGCCCCGACACGGTGCGGGCTCTGCATGTGGAGATCGAACCGGAGCAGCGGGCCCGGGTGGAAGCGGCTTGGGCTCAGCATCAGGTCGAGATCCCCCTGGAGGTCGTGCCCAGTCCCTACCGGGATCTCACTGCCACCGTCCTGGAGTACCTGGACCGTGCCGCCCGACGGGCCGGCCCGGAGACGATGCTCAACGTGATCATCCCCGAGTTCGTGGTCAGCTCGACCATGGGCAAGCTGCTCCACAACCAGTCCGCCCTGTGGATCCGCGGCGCCCTCTACGCCGACACCCGGGTCGCCGTCACCTCCGTCCCCTGGGTCCTCGGAGAAACTCGGGAGGCGCCATGACCAGGGTCCTGGTCGTCGAGAACGAGCCACAGATCCGGCGCACCCTGTCCATCAGCCTGCGGGCCCGGGGATACGAGATCGAGACGGTGGCTTCGGGGGAGGAGGCGCTGCGGATGGCGGCGGAGGCTGCTCCGGATGGGGTGGTCCTCGACCTCGGCGCCCCCGGAATGGACGGCGCCGAACTGGTCCGCCGGCTCCGGGAATCGACCGCCGTGCCCATCGTTCTGCTGTCGGCGCGGGAGGAGGAAGCGGACAAGGTGGCCGCCCTCGACGCCGGTGCCGACGACTACGTGACCAAGCCCTTCGGCATGGGGGAGTTCCTCGCCCGTCTCCGGGGGGTCCTGGCGGTGCGGCCGGCGGCGGATGTGGCCCTGTCGGGGTGGGTCGAGACGCAGGACTTCGTGCTCGACCTGGCGCACAGACGGGGGTACGCGGGAGGAGAGGAGGCGCTGCTGACCCCGATCGAGTGGCAGGTGGTCGAGGCTCTGGTGCGCCATCGAGGGCAACTGGTCTCGGAGCGTCGGCTGCTCGAAGAGATGTCGGGTTCTGATGCCGATCCAGGGGGCTTGCGCCGGTGCATGGCGAGGATCAGGGGGAAGTTGGAGCCCGCCCCCGCCCGCCCCGTCTACTTCCTCGCCGAGCCGGGTCTGGGCTACCGCTTCGTGGTGCCCTAGCACCTCCCGGTGAGTCCCCTCGCCGGCGGCCTCTCGGGTGTCGGCTCAGGTGTGCTCGGTGACGGGCCGGCGGTGGAGGGCCAGGTCCCCGTCCCACACCGCGTAGACGATGGACGACACGATCACCGCGGCGGCGGCGGTGGTGAACATCGCCGTGTAGCCGAAGTGCAGGATGACCCACCCGAGCAGGGGTGAGCCCACCAGGCTCCCTGCATCGAGGAACACGGTGAAGGCGGCCATGGCCGATCCCCGTTCCTCGACGGAGCTGCGCTCCACGACGCTGGAGAACAGGATGGGGTAGGCGTATCCGAGCCCGCCCCCGACGAGGATCCCGGCGGCCACGGTCGAGGCCATGGAGGAGCCCAGAGCCAGGGTCAGGAACCCGGCGGCGAGGGCCCCGAGCGCGGGATAGACGACTCGGGCACGTCCCACCCGGTCGGGAAGCCCGCCGGCGAACAGCCGTATCGCCACGGCCGTGCTCGCGTAGG
>Ga0154714_1058_pt4 | contig 9668 bp, 10 predicted proteins | sample Rifle2008BG16ft_FD_105722 | JGI IMG/M metagenome (GOLD analysis project Ga0154714, IMG submission 105722) | Actinobacteria bacterium RBG_16_70_17
CTTCGCCCGGGCAATCGGCGAAGCCAAGGCCGGTGGGGAGCACCCTGCGCGCGTGCTGCTCGGGGGCGGCCGCCTCGACCCGGTCCAGGTGCTGCGAGCCGTGGCGGGCAGCCTTTCGCTGGAGTACGTCGATCCCGACACCTGCCCCCCCGACGCCGACGCGCTGCAGCGGCTCGGCGCGGAGCTAGCCATCGCCAAGGGGGCGCTGCCCGTGCGCCGGGTCCGCCGTGAGGGCCAGGACGCCCTGGTGGTGGCCCTGGCCGATCCGCTGAACCGGGACAAGGTGTCGCTGCTGGCCGCGGAGGCCGGATGCCCGGTAATCCCCGCGCTCGCTCCCGCCGGGTCGCTGAGCGGGGCGGTTGCCCGGGACTACGCCGGCCGGCCGGTGGCGCCGCCGCCGCCGGCGGAGGTCCGGCTGGGTGAGACGCCGCCCGAAGGGGAGGAGGTCGGCTACCACCTGAACCAGCTCCTCGAGATCGTGCTGGACTCCGGCGCGTCCGACCTGCACCTGACCGCCGGGTCACCGCCGCAGATGCGCGTCGACGGCAAGATCCAGCCCATCCCGGGCTACGGCAAGTTCGCGCCGGGGCCGCTGCGCACCCTCATCTTTGGCATCCTCTCCAGCAAGCTGCGGGAGAAGCTCGAGGAGTACCAGGAGCTCGACTGCTCCCATCCGGTGGCCGGCAAGGGGCGGTTCCGGGTCAACGTGTTCTACCAGCGGGGGAGTGTCGGGGCGGTACTGCGGGCCATCCCCGAGCAGGCCTTCACCCTGGAGCAGCTGGGCATGCCTCCTGTGGTAGCCAAGTTCGCCAACGAGCCCCGCGGCCTGGTGCTGGTCACCGGGGCCACCGGCCAGGGGAAGTCCACCACCCTGGCGGCGCTGATCGACCTCATCAACCGGACCCGCCCGGTGCACATCATGACGGTGGAAGACCCCATCGAGTACATGCACCGCCACAAGATGGCCATCGTCAACCAGCGGGAAGTGGGCCAGGACACCCAGAGCTTCGCCACCGCCCTCCGCCACGCCCTGCGCCAGGACCCGGACGTGATCCTGGTGGGGGAGTTGCGGGACCTGGAGACCATGTCGACCGCCCTCACCGCCGCCGAGACGGGCCACCTGGTGTTCGCCACCCTGCACACCCAGGATGCCCCGGGGTCGGTGGAGCGCATGATCGACGTGTTCCCGCCGCACCAACAGCAGCAAGTGCGGGTCCAGCTGGCCGCCTCCCTGCAGGGAGTGGTGTCCCAGCAGCTGCTTCCGCTGATGAGCGGGCACGGCCGGGTGGCCGCCGTGGAGGTTCTAGTCGCCACTCCCGCCGTCCGCAACCTGATCCGGGAGGGGAAGGTTCACCAGATCCGCAGTGCGATGCAGGCCGGGGGCAAGTACGGCATGCAGACCATGGAGCAGTCGCTGGTTTCCCTGGTGAACACGGGGAAGGTGTCGATGAACGATGCCCTGGCGAGCGTCCTCAATCCCGGAGAGTTGACCGAGCTGTTGAGAGGAGTGCGCAAGTGAGTCCGGCGTTGACTTTCGAGTACCGGGCCCGCGACCGTTCCGGGACGGTACGGGAAGGACAGCTGGAGGCCTCGTCGGCGGCGGCCGTCGCCCGGACTCTGCAGGAGAAGGGCATGGTGCCCCTGCGCGTTGCCGAGCGCCGGGTGGCCGCGCTGGACAGGGAGCTGAAGATCCCCCGCCTCGGCAAGAAGGTCAAGCCCAAGGCCGTGGCCATCTTCAGCCGCCAGCTGGCCACAATGGTGAACTCGGGCCTCACCCTGGTGCGCGCCCTGACCGTTCTCCATCAACAGACCGAGAACCCTGCGCTGGCCAAGGTGGTCGGCGACGTACGAGCCCGGGTGGAACAGGGCTCGAGCCTGTCCGCCGCCCTGGCCGAGCACCCCAAGATCTTCGGCTACCTGTATGTGTCGATGATCCAGGCGGGTGAGGTGAGCGGTGCCCTCGATGAGACCCTGCTCCGCCTGGCCGAGACCCTGGAGAGCGCGGCACGCCTGCGCTCGAAGGTGCGATCGGCCATGGCCTACCCGGCGGTGGTGATGTCGCTGGTGGTCCTGGTGGTCTCGGCCATGATGCTGTTCATCGTCCCCATCTTCGAGCGCATCTACAACGACCTCGGGGGCAAGCTTCCTTTCCCGACCCAGGTGCTCATCAGCATCTCCGACATCCTGGGCAAGGCGTGGTGGGCCGGAGCCCTGGTGATCATCCTGGCGGTGTTCGGCTTCCGCCGGTGGGTCGCCACCGACGACGGCCGGCATGCCTGGGACGGGTTCAAGCTAAAGATGCCGGTCTTCGGAAAGCTGGTCAAGAAGGTGGCCCTCAGCCGCTTCGCCCGCACCATGGCAGTGCTCAGCCGCACGGGGGTGCCGGTGCTGCAGGCCCTGGACATCGTGTCGGAGACGTCCGGCAACGCGCTGATCAGCGATGCCGTGCGCGACGTGCGTGATGCGGTGAAGCGAGGCGAGTCGCTGGCCAGCCCGCTGTCCCGCCACGACGTGTTCCCGCCGATGGTGGTCCAGATGATGACCGTGGGCGAGGAGACCGGTGCTCTCGACACCATGCTGTCCAAGGTCTCCGAGTTCTACGACCAGGAGGTGGACGACGCGGTGAGCGCCCTGGTCAGCCTCATCGAGCCTCTCCTGATCATGGTCATGGGCGTGGTGGTCGGTGGCATCCTCATCTGCCTCTACCTGCCCATGTTCAACATCGGCAGCCTGATCCAGTAGAGGGGCGGACGCCGTTTGGCCTCAAGTCGGGAGCCGCCGCCGCCGATGACGCCTACACGGGCGGATCCTCCGCTCGAGGGGACCCCTGAGGAGGGATCTACATGACCAAGGCCATCCAAAGGCGGCTGGCCGGCGACGAGGGCTTCACGCTCATCGAGCTCATGGTCGTGGTGATGATCATTGCAGTTCTCATCGCCATCGCCATTCCCTCGTTCCTCGGCTTCCGCAGCAGCGCGCAGGATCGGTCGGCCCAGTCCGACATCCGCAACACCCTACTGGTTGAGAAGGCCATCTGGCTCGAGACCGGTGACTACACGGCAGTCGCCGCCGACCTCACCGCCTTCGAGCCGAGCCTGTTGTTCGACGCCACCGGGGTTGACGGCACGAGCCTCATCCTGAACGGCACGGACACCGTGTGCATCCAGCGCATCTCGGCCTCCGGGACCGCTTTCGGGATCTGGGAGAGCGACACCCTGGGCACCTGGTACGGCGACAACGACGCAGCCATCCTGGCGGCCTGCCCCGCCGCCGCCCCGGCCGGCTGGACGCAGACCGGCTGGTAGACCAAACCTGTCCAATGAACGAGTGCTGGGGGCGGGCAATGCCCGCCCCCAGCTCCGCGTGTGGCTGATCGCCTTCCCGCCCGGCAGCGATTCGCGGTGGTCCCATCGAGAGCTCCTGCGAGGGGAAACCCTTCACGTACCATCGCGACACGCCGATGCTGGAACGGCGGAGGGAGAGAAGTGACCGTCACACCCACGAAGGCGCCCCGGTGACCACGGCTCTGGCATGCCTGGGAGGGCTGCTCGGCCTGGTGGTCGGCTCGTTCCTCAACGTGGTGGCCTACCGAGTCCCTCTGGGACGGTCGGTGGTCAGGCCCCGCTCCTCCTGTCCGGCCTGTGGGCACGACATCCGGGCGGGGGACAACGTGCCGGTGCTCTCCTGGCTGCTGCTGCGCGGGCATTGCCGCGATTGCGGTGCCGCCATCTCCCTGCGTTACCCCCTGGTGGAGGCGGGGACCGCGGCGGCCTTCGTCGGCCTGGCCCTCCTGGTCGGGGCATCCTGGGCGCTGCCCGGCTACTGGTGGGCGGCGGGTGCGGCCATCGCCCTCACCCTGACCGATCTCGATTACCGCCGCATACCGGACCGCATCCTGGTGCCGGGGATCATCGGCGCCGCAGCCTTCCTGGCCCTGGGGTCGCTTCTCGACGGCGACCCGTGGGCCTTGCTGCGGGCGCTCGCCGGGGGGGCCGCCTACTTCGGGGTGCTGCTCCTGGTGGCCCTGGGGGCCCGGGGCGGGTTCGGCTTCGGGGATGTGAAGTTGGGCGCTTTGCTCGGCCTGGTGCTGGCTCACCGTTCCTGGAGCGTCCTCCTGGTTGGGGCGTTCGCCGCCTTCGCCCTGGGCGGTCTGGCGGGGGTGGCGCTGCTGGCCGCCCGCCGGGTGAGCCGCAAGGACGCCATCCCGTTCGGCCCGGCCATGGTGGCCGGCGCGGGCCTGGCCCTGGCCCTGGGGGACACCATCGCCCGCTGGTACCTCGGCTGACCGCCTGGGGTGTTGACTGCGCGCGCGATCCGCGCGCGCAGAGACTGGGGAGATCCTTGGTCCGGCGTCCCTCGCTGTCTACTCTCGACGCCGACATACGCGTAGTTACTGCTGTGTGATCGGGTGAAGAAGCGCCGCCCGGGCGGCAACAGACGGAGGGTTGCATGCCGATCGCGGTCGGCCTTGATATTGGCTCCGAGGCGGTCCGCGCTGCCGCTGTCAATACCGGCAGCGCCACGCCGGTCCTGCGGCGCTTCGCCGAGATGCCGTTGCCTCCCGGGGCGGTGGTCGCCGGCGAGATCGCCGATGAGGGCGCGGTCGTCGAAGCGCTGAGCGCCCTGTGGAAGCGGCACCGCCTGCCGCGCAAGGGCGTGGTGATCGGGATCGCCAACCAACGGGTCATCGTGCGCCAGGTGGACGTGCCCCACCTGGAGGAAGACGAGCTGGCGGAGGCGCTTCCTTATCAGGTGCAGGACGCCATTCCCATCCCGGTGGCGGAGGCCCTCCTCGACTACGTGCCCATGGAGGAGTTCACCACCCCCGACGGTGATCTCATGCTCTCGATCCTGGTGGTGGCGGCGCATCGGGAGATGGTGGAGGGTCTGGTGCGGGTGGCCCGCCGGGCCGACCTTCAGGTGGCCTCGGTAGACCTGCAGGCTTTCGGGCTGGTGCGGGCGGCCTTCGGCGCCGACCTCACCAAGGACAGCGAGGGGATCCAGGGGCTGCTGGACATCGGAGCGACCCTGACGCAGATCGCGCTGACCAAGTTCGGCATCACCCGCTTCGTGCGCATCATCCCCACAGGCGGAAGCCAGTTCACCGAGGCCCTGATGGCCGGGGCTTCCATGAGCCGGGAGGATGCCGAGGAGCGCAAGCGCTCCATTGGGGTGGTGCCCAGCGGGACGCCGGGGGGAGACGATGAGCAGGCCTCTCTGTCACGCATCCTCACCCGGACGGCCGACAGCCTGATCGAGGAGATCAGGGGGTCGGTCAACTACTACTTGACCCAGGCCGGCGAGCACTCCCTGCAGCGGCTCATCGTCTGCGGCAACGGCGCCCGCTTGCCCCACCTGGCCAACCGGATCGCCCGCGCCCTGGGCACCCGGGTGGAGCCGGTGCGGGTGCTCGACAACGTCAGCGTGGGCCGCGTCGGCATGACGGAGCCCCAGCTGCTCGACCTGCAGCCGGTGCTGCCGGCGGCGGTGGGGCTGGCGCTGTGGGGCAGCTATGTGGTGCGGCCGCGCAACCGCTTCGCCCACCTGGCCAAGGATCGCTCGTGAGGCCCATCAACCTGCTGCCGCCGGAGGTCGCCGAGGAGCGGACCAAGCGGCGTCGGGTAGCGCTGCTGGTGGCGGGCGGGGTGGCTTACCTGGCCGTACTGGTCGGCGGGGTCTTCTACTGGAACAGCCGGGTCTCGGCGGCCAAGGCGGACGTCGAAGCCCAGCAGGAGATCAACCGCAGGCTGGAGCAGGAGGTGGCGGGGCTGGCCGAGGCCGGGGCCCTGCAGCAGCGGTTCGAGGACAGGGCCGCCCTGGTGCGAACGGCGTTGGCCAACGACGTCGACTTTGGCGTGTTCCTGAACGACCTGTCCCGGCTGCTGCCACCGCGAGTGTGGATCGAGTCGTTCACGGGCACGATCCAGGCCGACGCGTTGACCCAGGCGGTGGGCGAGGTTTCGTTCAACGGGGTGGGCTTCGACTTCCCGGATCTATCGGAGTGGCTGCGCAGCCTTGGTTCCGGCGCCTTCTCGGGAATCACCGGCCCCTGGGTCAACACGGCCGTGGCGAGCGTCATCGGGGAGGAGCAGGTCGTCGCCTTCAGTTCCACCGCCACTCTGACCGCCGGTGCGGTGACGGACCGTGCTGAGGATCTGATACCCGAGGTGCCCTGACATGCGCCGCTGGGCCATTCTCGCTGTCCTGCTGGCGGTGCTGCTGGCGGTGGGCTGGTGGTTCCTGCTGATCTCCCCCCGCAACGCCCGCATCGCCGAGGAGCAGGACAACCTGCAGACGGCCCAGCAGGAGGAAGTGACGCTGCGGGGCCGGATCGCTCAGCTGCAGGAGATCAGGGAGTCCGAGGTCGAGTACCTGGCGGGAATCGGGAAGCTGGAGGCCCTGATCCCCGAGCAGCCGCTGCTCGACGAGTTCATCGATGAGATCTTCGCTCTGACCCAGGACACCGGAGTCGAGTTGACCGAGATGGCGCCCGCCATTCCAGCGCCGGTGATCGACTCAGAGCTGCGTGAGATCGAGGTCGGGGCCGTGATTCACGGTGAGTTCTTCGAAGTGCTGGGGTTCCTGTTTGGCCTGAACGACATGGAGCGGCTGGTGCGGGTGGATTCCATCAACCTGACGTCGTCACAGGACGAGCAAGGAAACACGGTGCTGTCGGCGTCGCTGACGATGCGGTTGTTCACCCTCAGCGACCTCCTGCCCACGGACATACCGGACACCTCCGGCGGCGAGGAGACGACGACCACGACCCAGACTGAGGAGGAGTGAGGTGGCTGCCGGGACCGGGCGACGGACCTTCGTAGCGGTGCTGGTGGCGATGCTGCTGGTGGGTACGGCCGGCACGTCGATCTGGCTGATGGCGTCGTCGGGGGTGCTGTCGTTCGGCGGGGATCAGCAGCTGCCCGGAGCGCCGGGACCGGGGGCGACGGCACCGGTGGGGGAGGGCGCCCTCGCGGCAGCAGGCGGCTTCCGGGTATCTCCGCCCCGGGACCCGTTCGCCCCTCTGGTGACCGCGCCGACCGACACCGCACCCGAGACCAGCTCCACCACCGGGGGCGAGACCACGACCACCGGCGGGGGCACGACGACCACCGGGGGCGGCACCACTTCCACCACGTCGGGGGGGACCACCACCACGACCAGCCCGGACACGCCTGCGGGCAGGCGTGTCACCCTGCTGGAGATCCGCGAAGAAGGCGGGGTCCGGGAGGCGGTGCTCACGGTGGATGGGCAGACCTACACGGTGAGGGTCGGCGACACGTTCGCCGAGGACTTCAAGGTGATCAGCCTGGGGACCAGCAGCGGCGTGTTCATGTATCGAGACAGCGTGTTCACGCTGGCAGTGGGTCAGTCGATCATCAAGTAGGCCCGCGGCCCCGGGGGGTACCATCCCCGCGATGCTGCGTTTCCTCACCGCCGGCGAGTCGCACGGGCCCGGCCTGGTGACCATCGTGGAAGGCCTGCCCGCCGGGCTGGGAGTGTCCGCCGAGGCGTTGGCGGCCGAGTTGGCGCGGCGCCGGTGGGGCCACGGCCGAAGTGAACGCATGTCGGTCGAGGACGACCAGCTGGAGATCCTGGGCGGCGTCCGCCTGGGGCAGACCCTGGGTGGGCCGGTGGCGGTGCTGGTGCGCAACCGGGAGTGGCCCGGCTGGCAAGAGCGTATGGCGCCGGCGCCCGGGGGTGAGTCCACTCCGCTGACGACTCCCCGGCCCGGGCACGCCGACCTGCCGGGCATGCTCAAATACGATACCCACGACGCTCGCGATGTCCTGGAGAGAGCCTCGGCCCGGGAGACGGCGGCCCGCACCGTTGCCGGCCGGCTCGCCAAGGCCCTGCTGGCCGAGGCGGCAGTCACGGTGGTCGCTCACGTCGTCGCGATAGGCGAGGTCCGCGCCGTCGGCCCGACGCCCGGACCGGGCGACCTGGCCCGGGTGGACGCCTCTCCGGTCCGTTGCCTGGACCCGGTGGCCGAGGCCGCGATGGTCGCGGAGATCGACCGGGCCCGGGCGGAGCAGGACACGCTGGGCGGAGTGGTGGAGGTGATCGCCTACGGCCTGCCGGCCGGAGTGGGCAGCCACGCTCACTGGGATCGCCGGCTCGACGGCCTGCTGGCCGCGGCGCTGATGTCGGTCCCGGCGGTCAAGGGCGTCGAGGTGGGCGACGGGTTCGCGGGGGCGAGCCGCCGCGGCTCCACGGCCCATGACGAGATCGCCTTCGGCCGGGAGGGGTTCAGCCGGGACAGCGCCCATGCCGGAGGCATCGAGGGCGGCATGAGCACCGGCCAGCCCATCCGGGTGCGCGCCGCCATGAAGCCCCTCTCCACTCTGTCGCACCCCCTGCGTTCCGTCGATGTGGTCACCAAGGAGCCCGCCGAGGCCTTGCGCGAACGCTCCGACACCTGCGCGGTGCCCGCCGCCGCGGTGGTCGGGGAGCAGATGGTGGCCTGGGTGCTCGCCGATGAGATGGTGCGCATGTTCGGCGGGGACACGGTGGGCGACTTCCGCGCCGCGGTAGAGGCCTACCGCGAGCGCCTGGCCCGGTTCTGAGTGGGCACTCTCTGGCTCATCGGGATGATGGGGGCGGGCAAGAGCACGGTGGGGATGTTGGCGGCCCGGGCACTCGGCCTCCCGTTCGTGGACCTGGACGAGCGCATCGCGAGCGAAGCGGGCGTGACGGTGGTCGAGATCTTCAGCGTGGAGGGGGAGGCCGGCTTCCGTCGCAGGGAGGGGGCGGCGGTGGCGGCAGTCGCCGGGACGGCGGCCGTTGTGGCCTGCGGTGGGGGAGCGGTGTTGGCGGAGGAGAACGTGGCGCGCCTGCGGGAGTCGGGCCTGGTGGTGTTGCTCGACGCCCCGGCGCCCGAATTGGAGGAGCGGGTCGCCGGCGGCACCGGCCGGCCGCTGCTCTCCCGTGGGGAAGGCGGCCTCGGCTCCATCCTGGCGGGCCGGGCCGCCGCCTATGCGGCTGCCGCCCACCACCGGGTGGAGACGGCCGGTCGCCGGCCGGAGGAAGTGACCGAGGAGGTGGTGAAGCTGTGGAGACGCGACAGATAGCGGGTGCCACCACCGTGGTCGTGGGCCGGGGGGTGCTGGACGCGGCCACCGTCGTGGGCGCCCGCCCGGGGCGGGTCCGGGTGGCGGTGCTCGCCCAGCCCGGGGAGCCAGGGCGGGTGGCCGCCGCCCTGGTGGAAGGGCTCAGGGAAGCGGGGCTGGCGGCCGAGTTGCGCGTCGTCCCGGACGGCGAGGCGGCCAAGACGCTGGCGGTGGCCGAAGGGGTCTACGAGTGGCTGGCCGGCCTCGGCCTGACGCGCGCCGACACCGTGCTCGGGGTGGGCGGCGGGGCCCTCACCGACCTGGCGGGCTTCGTCGCTGCCACCTTCCTGCGCGGTGTCGAAGCGGTCTACGTCCCCACCACGCTGGTCGGCGCGGTGGATGCTGCCATCGGAGGGAAGACGGGGGTGAACCTGGGCGCCAAGAACCTGGTGGGGGCGTTCCAGCATCCGGCCCGGGTAGTGATCGACGCGGATCTCCTGGACGCGCTGCCCCTTGGGTTGCGGCGCGACGGGGCGGCGGAGGCCTTGAAGGCGGGCCTCATCGGCGACCCCGATCTCGTGGGGCTCTATGAACGCGACGGCCTGGAGGCCGACCCGGTCG
>Ga0154714_1125_pt6 | contig 9649 bp, 11 predicted proteins | sample Rifle2008BG16ft_FD_105722 | JGI IMG/M metagenome (GOLD analysis project Ga0154714, IMG submission 105722) | Actinobacteria bacterium RBG_16_70_17
GGCAGACGGGGAGGGGGAATGAGGATCCCCCGCCCCTCGGCCCACTCGCGCACCAGCCGGAAGGCCTCCTCCTCGGAATACGGGCCCTCATCGAGGCGGTGCTCCAGCAGCAGGTCCATCACCTCGCCCACCAGCGGGCCCGGGGAGATGCCCAGGAAGGCCATGACCGCGTGGCCGTCGATGGGCGGCCGGATGGAATCGAGCTCCTCCTGCTGCCGAAGGGCCGCTATTCGCTCTTCCAGTTCGTCGATGCGCCGCTCCACCGCCCGTTCCTTCTTCGGGTCGCGGGTGGTCACGTCGCTGCGCACCAGCGTGTTGAGCCGCTCCAGCAGAGGGCCGGCGTCGCGCACGTAACGGCGCACCGCCCGGTCGGTCCAGCCCATCTTCAGGGTGTGAGGCCGCAGGTGCAGGTAGACCAGGTTGGCCACCTCCTCAATGTCGGCGCGCGCATAGCGCAGCTCGCGCATCCGCACCCGGGTCAGGCGCGCCCCCACCACCTCGTGGTGGTGGAAGGCCACACCGTCCGGCCCGAAGGAGCGCGTCTCAGGCTTGCCCACGTCATGGAAGAGGGCCGCCAAGCGGAGGACCCGGTCGGCCCGGCACCTGCCCACCACAGCGATGGTGTGGGCGAGGACATCTTTGTGTTGGTGTATGGGGTCCTGCTCGAGCCGGAGAGCGGCGACTTCCGGGATGAACTCCTCGGCCAGCCCGCTCTTCACCAGGCCCCAGAGGCCTTCCTCGACGTGCTCCCCCACCAGGAGCTTGTCCAGTTCGTCGCGCACCCTCTCGGCCGACACGATCGCCAGCCGCTCCCGCATCTCGCCCACCGCCGCCACCGCCGCGTCGTCCGCCCGGAAGCCCAGCGCGCTGACGAAGCGGAACAGGCGCAGCATGCGCAGCGGGTCATCGGCGAAGGCGACGGCGGGGTCGAGCGGTGTGCGCAGCAGGCCGGCGCCCAGATCGGCCAGGCCGCCGAAGGGGTCGATGATCTCCGGCCCCGGTACCAGGCGCAGGGCCGTGGCGTTCACCGTGAAGTCGCGCCGGGAGAGGTCTGTCTCCAGATCGTCGGCGAACTGCACGATCGGCTTGCGGCTGTCGTCCCGATACACCTCGGCCCGGAAGGTGGTTATCTCCACTCGCACCCCGGCCTTGATGAGACCGATGGTGCCGAAGGTCTCACCCACCGTGTACAGGTCGTCGGCCCAGCCGGCGACCAAGCGGCGCACCTCCGACGGCCGGGCGTCGGTAGCGAAGTCGTGCTCCTCCTCGGCGCGTGCCCGCCCGAGGAGAGCGTCGCGCACGCTGCCCCCCACCAGGTAGAGCTCTCTTCCTCCCTCGGCGAAGAGCCGGGCGAGGGCCATGGGCACCCCGTCGGCATGCAGAAGGGGTTCGAGGCGGGCCGGGATCATGCCTCGCCATGGTAGGGCCGGGCCCCGGCCGCCCCGGGGGACCGCACCGGCGCCACCGCGGGTCAGGTGGCGATCAGGCCCCGCTGCTGCGCCCGCAGCCGCAGGTCGGCCGGCTTGGTGGCATGGCGCAGGGCCTCGGTGAAGGTGACCGCTCCCGAGGCGAACAAGCGCAGGATGGCCTGGTCGAAGGTCTCCATGCCGTAGTAGGACCCGTCGGCAATGACGTCGGGAATCTCCGAGGTGAGCGCCGGGTCGATGATCCGCTCCGCGACCCGATCGGTGTTGATGAGCACCTCGGCCGCCACCACCCGGCCGCTACCGTCCGCCCTGGGCAGGAGCCGTTGGCTGATGATCCCCTGCAGGGTGCCGGCCAGAAGCAGGCGCACCTGCCGCTGCAGGTTCCCGGGGAAGAAGTCGAGGATGCGGCCGATCGTCTCGGCCGCATCCAGCGTGTGCAGGGTCGAGAGCACCAGGTGCCCGGTCTCCGCCGCCTTCAGGGCGGCGTCGATGGTCGCCCGGTCGCGCATCTCCCCGATCAGGATCACGTCGGGGTCCTGGCGCAGCACCCGCCGCAGGGCCTCGGCGAAGCCCCCGGTATCCTCGCCCACCTCGCGCTGATGGATCAGGGCGAGGTTGTCCTGGTGGACCACCTCGATCGGGTCCTCGATGGTCACCACGTTCACCCGCCGCGTCCGGTTGATGACGTCGAGCACAGCAGCCAGGGTGGTGGACTTGCCGCAGCCGGTCGGCCCGGTGACCAGGATCAGCCCCCGCGGCTCCTGCGCCAGACGGCCCAGCACCGAAGGCAGACCGAGATCGGCGAAGGTCTTCCCAGGCGGGGGCACCGGGCGCAGGGCCACGCTGACCATGCCCCGCTGCCGGAAGGCGTTCACCCGCACGCGGCCGGAGGCGTCGGCCACCGCGAAGTCGGCCTCGTGGGTCTGCTTGAACTCGACTCGCAGATGCTCGGGAAGGAGGCCGTCCAGGTACCGCTCGGTGTCCTCGGCGGTCAGCACCGGGTAGTCGGTCGCCTGCAGTTGGCCGTGGACCCGTATCACGGGCGACACCCCGACCTTCAGATGCAGGTCGGAAGCGCCCAGCCGGACCGTCTCGGCGAGCAGTACCTCGATGGAAGGAAGTTCGCGGGCCGCCATCCAGGCCCCTATCGGCATGCTCGGCCGGGCCCTTGACCGGTTGCCGACCTGCCCGCGACTAACCCACGTCCCAGTATTTGGCCGCCTGGGCTAGGGAAACCTGCACCATGTGCCGGGCACGAGGCGGCGACTCGTCCCCGGTCAAATCGGGGAACTCGCCACCGACCCCGTCCATGGCCACCTTGACCGAGGAAGAGATGGCGTTGAGGTCGTAGCCGCCCTCCAGGAAGAAGATCAGCCGCGACGGCGCCAGACGGGCCAGGCGGCAGGCCATGCGCCCGTAGTCCGGCTCCCGCAGGCGGATGTTGGCCAGCGGGTCGTCGGCATGCCCGTCGAAGCCGGCGCTCACCAGGATCCAGTCCGGGCGCATTTCCTGGAGCACGGGGACCACCAGGCGCACCCAGGCCTCCTCGTAGACCTCCCCGGCGGTGCCGGCGGGGAGGGGGATATTGATGTTGAAGCCCTCCCCCTCGCCCTTGCCGCTCTCGTCGATCCAGCCGGTCCCCGGGTAGAAGGGGAACTCGTGAGTGGAGATGTACAGGATGTCGCGCTCGCCGTAGAACATCTCCTGGCTGGCATTGCCGTGGTGCACGTCCCAGTCCACGATGGCTACCCGCCGGCCCTTCCCGGCGAGGGTCGCCGCGGTCACCCCGATGTTGTTGAACAGGCAGAAGCCCATCGCCCGGTCCCGGGTGGCGTGGTGCCCCGGGGGGCGCACCGCCAGGAAGGCGGCATCGCCCTCCCCGCTCTCGAGGGCCTCGGCGGCGGCCAACCCAGCCCCGGCCGAGCGCAGGGCGGCATCCCAGGACCCGGGCGAGGCCACCGTGTCGGGGTCGAGCGACCCGCCTCCCGCGAGGATGAATTCTCGGATGCGCTCCACGTAGGCCGGCCGGTGCACCAGGTACAGAGCTTCGAGGGGCGCCTCCGGAGCCTCCCGGTCCGCCACCTCCAGCGAGGACCGGCGCGCACCCTCAATGGCCGCGTCCAGACGGGCCGCGCGCTCGGGGTGCCAGCCGCCGGTGTCGTGCTCCCAGCAGGCCGGATGGGTGTAGAGGAGCAGCCGCACCCCGCAAGATTCGCACATCGCGGTACCGGGTTCATCTCCGAACCGGCCCGCGGCCACGGGCCCTACCATCCACCGGCGAGGCGAGAGCATGGTGCGAATCCAGATCCACGGCACCTGGCCCGGAGCGCTCACCCTGCAGCGGGGCTGGTACAGGGCGGTCGCGCGGCCCTGGAACGAGGACGTCCCGATGGCCCACTTCAGGGTGGAGCGGGGAGGATCCGGCTTCCTGGGCGACTGCGCCGAAGCCCTGCTGGGGTTGCCGGGGCTCACCGGGGTGCTCTCTTCCCCACTGCTCCCCGGCGCCCGCCGCCCTTGGGAGGAGGCCGGGTTCACCCTGCACGCCCGGCTGCTGCTGCTGCGGAGGGAGCTAAACGGCCTGGTCCAGCCGGAGCACCAGGTGAAAGCGGGTGACCGGCGTGACCTGAGTGAGGCGCTGGCCGTGGATCGCGCTGCGTTCGAGCCGTTCTGGCGCCTCGACCTGCTGGGCTTGCGCGAGGCCGTGACGGCCACCCCGCGCGGCGCCGTCCACCTCGTGCGCCGCCCCGGCGGGGGCCTCACCGGGTTCGCCATCACCGGCGTGGGCTCCTCCCTGGCCTACCTGCAACGCCTGGCCGTCGATCCTGCCTGGCAGTCCCGGGGCATCGGGCGGTCCCTCGTCCGCAGCGCCGCCGCCTGGGCCCAGCGCCAGGGGGCCACAGCGCTGCTCCTGAACACCCCCGACGGCAACCAGTCGGCCGCTTCCCTTTACGCTACAGAGGGATTCCGCACCGTCACCCGCGACCTGGCCGTGCTGGGCCGGATGACCTGACCACCCGGCAATAGGCGGAGCGTCCCCGGGCGCGGTATGGTCTGGCCCACTCGGCCCTGGACGGAGAGATGATCCGCATCGTCACCGACTCATCGTGCGACCTCCCCGATGACGTCATCGCACGGCACCGCATCGAGATAGTGCCCCTCACCATCCGCTTCGGAGAGGAGGAGCTGATCGACCGCGAGCAGCTCACCTCCGACGAGTTCTGGCACCGCCTCACCACCGGCCAGGTCCTTCCCGAGACCGCGGCCCCATCGGTGGGCCGCTTCCAGCAGGCCTTCACCCGCCTGGTCTCGGCCGGTGCGGACGGCATCGTGGTCATCTGCATCTCTTCCAAGATCAGCGCCACCATCCAGTCGGCCACCCTGGCCGCCGAGCAGTTCACCGCCGGCATCCCCCTCCGGGTCATCGACAGCGGACTGGTTTCCGCGGCGCTGGGCCTGGCCGCCATCGAGGCGGCCGAGGCCGCTGCCGCCGGCGGCTCGATCGACGAAGTGGAGGCTGCCGGGCGGTCCGCTTGCGAGCGCGGGCGCATTTTCGCCACCCCCGACACGCTGGAGTATCTGCGTCGCGGGGGCCGTATCGGCGGCGCCGCCGCCCTGATCGGCGGCCTTCTCGACGTCAAAGTGCTCATCGGCTTCGAGGACGGCAAGGTGGCCGGCGTCGGCCGGGTGCGCAGCCGCAAACGGGCCCTGGCCGCCGTCCTCGACCACGTCCGGGAGAACGCCGGCTCCATCGCTCATCTCGCCGTCGTGCACTCGGACCCGGCCGAGCTCACGGACTTTCTGGAGAACCTCTCGCAGGTCTACCAGGGTGAAGCGATGCCGTGCCGTTTCGGCCCTGTCGTCGGCACCCACATCGGGCCGGGGGCCATCGGCGTCACCTATCTGGCATCCTGACCGGGGCGGCCCCGGAGCCTCGGCGACCGGTTCTGCGACTCCCCCACCGACCCGGTAGCGTTGCGTCGGTGAGCCAGCGCGCCGACTCCGACACCGCCCTCATCGAGCGGTACCTGCGCGGTGACGTGAACGCGTTCAACGATCTGATGCGCGTCCACGAGGACCGCGTCTTCGCCATCTGCCTCCGCATGCTGCGCGACCGGGAGGCCGCCCTCGACGCCACCCAGGAGACCTTCATCACCGTCTTCCGCAAGGTGGACCGCTTCTCCGGGCACTCCGCATTCTCCACCTGGCTGTACCGGGTGGCGGTCAACACGTGCTACGACCAAGCCCGCCGACGGGGGCGCCGTCCCACCGAGCCCCTTCCCCAGGACGGAGGGCCTCCCGACGAGCGCACCGCCACCGCGCTGGACTCCGCCGAGCTCCGCCCCGATCTCGAGGCAGCCCTCGCCCGCCTTCCCACCGAGTTCCGCTCCGCCGTGGTCCTGTGCGATGCACAAGGCCTCTCCCTCCAGACTGCCGCCGAGATCATGGGCGTTCCGGTGGGCACCGTGAAGTCCCGCGTCTTCCGGGGCCGACGCCTGCTGGCCGAGGCTCTCGGGAACCTCCGGCCGGTCCCCGACCCTCTCAGAGACGAGCACCATGGCTAAGTACGACCCCGACCGCATCGCCGAACTCGCCGCCGGCCTCCTCGAACCCGTCGAGGCCGCCGCCCTGGAACAGGAGATCGCGGCCGATCCCCGAGCCGCCGCCGAGTTGGCGGCCCAGCGCCTCGCCCTCGAGGCCCTCCGCCGGGCCCCGGCGCCCGTCCTCTCCGCAGAAGAGCGCACCGAGCTGCGCCGAGCCGTGGCCGCCGCCCTCAACCTGGAAGAGGCGCCGGCAGCCGCGGTGGTCTCCTCCCGCCGCCGGGTTCCCTGGCGGCCACTCGCCGTGGCCGCCGCCGCCCTCGCCATCGTCGCCGCGGTCGTCCCCCTGGCCGGCCTGCTCTCCGTGGGCGAAGACCAGACCGCGATGACCGGCCAGGCCGAATCCGACGTGAACCCCCGCATCGCGGAGGAAGAGGCTGCCGACGAGTGGACCAATGACAGCCTCGTTGGCGACGCCGGCACCCTGGGAGTGGAGTTCGGCGCGGCGATGGCCTACACCGCGCAGGCGATCGACGAGCTCCTCGCCGACCCCGCGGACTTGATCGCCGCCGCCGACACCGACTTCTCCACCTGCCGCGCCGAGGCGGAGGATCTGCTGGGCAAGGCGTGGGATCCGGCCGGGGCCGCCCTGCCCTGGGAACCCGGCGAGGTGGTGGTGTGGTTCGTCTTGGGCGACGGGGCCACCGTGCAGAGCCTGGCCGTGTTCGACCCCGCCGGCTGCGTCCTGCTCGCCTCTCGCCCCTGAGGGCCTTCCGCCTTCCGGGCGACTAGTCTCGGCCCATCGTGGAGGACTTCTCCAAGCAGATCCCCGACATGCTCGAGGCGGCCACCGACAAGGTGCGCTCCCTCACCGTCGACCGGGCCGCCCGCGTGCTCAAGTGGCTCGCCCTCGGCCTGGTGATCGCCGGCCTGGTCTCGCTGGCCCTCTTCTTCTTGCTCGTCGGCCTCGGCCGCATCACCGAAGGCGCCATCGCCCATGCTTGCGGCGACTGCTCCTGGGCCATGGAAGTCACCTACGCCGCCCTCGGGGGATTATTCCTGCTCATCGGGGGGTTGCTCTGGGCGGCGAGAACACGCCGCAAGAGTTCCGACGAAGCAGGTAAATGACCGATCGCGTCGCCATCATCGGCTCCGGCCCGGCCGGGCTGACCGCCGCCATCTACGCCGCCCGCGCCGACCTGGCCCCCCGGGTGTTCGAGGGGCTCGAGGCGGGCGGCCAGCTCATGCTCACCACCGAGGTGGAGAACTACCCGGGCTTCCCCGACGGGGTCATGGGCCCCGAACTGATGGAGTTGCTGCGCCGCCAGGCCGGCCGCTTCGGCGCCCAGCTCGAGCCGGCCGAGGTCACCCGGGTTGATTTCTCCCGCCGGCCCTTCCTCATCTGGGTCGACGACCGGGAGTATCAGGCCGACTCGGTCATCGTCGCCACCGGGGCCGCCGCCCGCTGGCTCGGCGTGCCCGGTGAGGATCAGCTCCGCGGCCGCGGGGTCTCCGCCTGCGCCACCTGCGACGGGTTCTTCTTCAAGGGCCAGCCCGTGGCCGTCGTCGGCGGCGGCGACTCGGCCATGGAAGAGGCACTCTTCCTCACCAAGTTCGCCACCCTGGTCACCGTCATCCACCGCCGCGACACCCTGCGGGCCACAGCCATCATGGCCCGCCGCGTCCAGGAGCACCCCAAGATCCGGGTTCGCTGGAACTCGGTGGTCGAGGAGGTCCTTGGCAACGGCACCGTCGCCGGCGTGCGGCTGCGCGACACCGCCACCGGCCAGACATCCGACCTCGCCGTACAGGGAGTCTTCGTCGCCATCGGTCACGACCCCCGCACCGAGCTGTTCCGCGGCCAGTTGGGGCTCGACGACAAGGGCTACCTGCGCACTCAGTCCGGCACCATGACCTCGGTTCCCGGCGTGTTCGGCGCCGGCGACGTAGTGGACTCCACCTATCGCCAGGCGGTGACGGCCGCCGGCATGGGCGCCCGAGCCGCCATCGACGTTGGGCACTGGCTCGAGGCCCAGGAATGAGCGCACGACTTCTGGAGTTGACCACCGCAGGCGCACCGACGAGGAGGTGAGGGCCGTCCGCCCGGCCACCCCGCATGGCAGAGCACACCGTGACCGTCAACGATCGCACCTTCGCCGACCTCATCTCCGGCGACAAGCCAGTCCTTGTCGACTTCTGGGCCGACTGGTGCAGCCCCTGCCGCATGATCGAGCCCATCCTCGAGGAGATCGCCGCCGACCACGGCGACAAGATCACGGTCGCCAAGCTCAACATCGACGAGAACCGCCCCACGACCCTGCTGTTCGACGTCAAGAGCATCCCCACCCTCATCGTCTTCCGCAACGGGCGCCCCACCCACACGCGCATCGAGGGCGCCCACCGGAAGGCCGACCTGCTCGCCAAGCTTTCCGAGTACCTCGCCTGATTTTTCTGGCACGATGGGGCCGACCGTGCCCCTTCAACGACCCGGAGACACCGGCGAGGCCGTTCGCGACATCCAGGACCGCTTGGCCGCGCTCGGGTTCCCCTGCAGTCCCGACCCCCAGGGCACCTACGGCCCCGCCACCACCGAGGCCGTAGAGCGCTTCCAGGCGTCCCGCAACCTCCGAGTCGACGGCATCGTTGACCAGGCTACCTGGAAAACCTTGGTAGACGCCGGGTTCCGCCCCGGCGACCGGCTCCTCTACTACCGCCTGCCGATGCTGCACGGCGAGGATGTAGCCGCCCTCCAGCACGACCTCAATGCGCTCGGCTTCGACACCGGCCTCGTGGACGCCGTGTTCGGGGCCGACACCCTGCGGGCGGTCCTCGACTTCCAGCAGAATCGCTACCTGCCCGAGGACGGCATCGTCGGGCCCGAGTTCCTCGACGAACTGACCCTCATGGTGCGGGCCACCCGCAAGGCCGGCCGCGACGTGCTGCGGGAGCGCCAATGGCTGAGCACCCTGCCGGCCGCCCTCGCCGGGCAGCGCATCTTCCTCGACCCGTTCTGCCGCGACGACTACGAGGCCGCGCTCGCCTGGGAGGCTGCCGCCGCCGCCGCCGAACTCGTGGCCGACCGCGGTGGCCGCGCCCTCCTCTCCCGCAGCGCCGACACGCGCCCACCCGAGAGCCTGCGCGCCCGCCAGGCCAATCAGCTGGCGGTGGACATGGTCCTTTCGTTCTCTTTGCTCGGGGGCGACGTGGCCGGCGTCTACTACTTCCGCTCGGCCCTCAGCCACAGCGAGGCCGGAGAGGCCCTAGCCGGCGCCCTGGCACCCCGCCTCGGCCTCACCTCTGTCGGCCGAGTGACCCCCATCCTGCAAGAGACGCGGGCGCCGGCGGTCGTAGTCACCGTTCCCGGCCTGGGCGCGCGGCTGGGAAGGGCGACCGTCGCCGGTTTGGACGCCTGGCTCGCGTCCCGGCCCCCTCAGGAGCCGAACAGCACCCGGTAGATCCGCTCCAGCTCGTCGAGCGACCCGAAGCGCACGGTCACCTTGCCCCGCCCCCGCTTCCCATAGTCGATCGCCACGGGCACGTCCAAGCGAGAGGCCAGTCGTTCCTCGAGGGCGAGGATCTCCGCCGGCCTCTCCGGCCGCGCGCGAGGCGCCCCCCGGCTCACGGCGCCCTCCTCCCGCGCACGCACCGCCTCCTCGAGGCGGCGCACCGGCCATCCCTCCGCCG
>Ga0154714_1121_pt3 | contig 9001 bp, 7 predicted proteins | sample Rifle2008BG16ft_FD_105722 | JGI IMG/M metagenome (GOLD analysis project Ga0154714, IMG submission 105722) | Actinobacteria bacterium RBG_16_70_17
CCATCCCCGGTCGATGGCGATCGTCGGGGTGTCGGAGCGCATGAACCCGGGACGGGTGATCCTCGAGAACGCTCTGGCCGCCGGGTTCCCGGCCGGCTCGGTGACGGTGGTCAAGCCGGGGGCGGACGAGATCGCCGGATGCCACTGCGTCCCCGACCTGGCGTCGCTGCCGGGCAGGGTGGACCTGCTGGTGCTCAGCATCGCCGCCGCCGCCGCCCCGGCGGCGCTGGAAGAAGTGGTCGCGCGGGGCGCGGCAGAGGGGGTGATCCTGATCCCCGGCGGCCTGGGGGAGCGTGAGGGAAGCGAGGCGCTCGCCGAGCGCGCCCGGGCGGCGGTGGCCGAGGGGCGGCGACGCGGGAGTGGACCGGTGGTCAACGGGGGCAACTCCATGGGCATCCGCTCCGTCCCCGGCCGCTACGACGCCACGTTCATCCCCGGCTACAAGGCGAGTCCGCCTCCCGATGCCCCGGCGGCGCCGCTGGCGGTGATCTCTCAGAGCGGCGCCTTCGCCATCGCCCGCCTCGACCGGTTCGCCGTTGCGCGGCCCCGCTACCTGGTGACGCTGGGCAACCAGCTAGACCTGACCGCCGGCGACTACCTCGCGTTCTGGCAGGACGACCCGGCGGTGGAGGTGTTCGCCTGCTACCTGGAGGGCTTCCGGCCCGGCGACGGCACCCGCTTCCTGGACGCTGCGGCCCGCATTCGAGAGCGCGGCGGGACCGTGATCCTCTACCTGGGCGGGCGCACTCCCGCCGGGGCCGCCGCTGTCTCGTCCCACACCGCGTCGCTGGCCCCCGATCATCGGGTGGCGCGGGCGCTCGCCGCGGATGCCGGCGTGCTCGTGGCCGAGTCGCTGGAGGAGTTCGAGGACCTGCTCCGCCTGGCGGTGCTGCTTCGCGGACGGGAGATCGCGGGCCCGGGGCTGGGTGCGGTTTCCAACGCCGGGTTCGAGTGCGTCGCCCTGGCCGACACCCCCGGACCTTTCTCCTTCCCCTCACTCGGCGCCGCCACCGTGGCCCGCGTCGAAGCCGTCCTCACCGGGTTGCGCCTGCAAGGGCTGGTCGGTGTGCAGAACCCCCTCGATCTGACGCCGATGGCGGATGCGGCAGGCTTCGGCGACGCCGCAGCGGCGGTGCTCGCCGATCCGGCGGTCCAGATCGGGGTGGTGGGCTGCGTCCCTCTCACCCCGGTGCTGGCCACCCTCGAGCCCGGCCCGGGGCACTCCGAGGACCTGGCCGCCGCCGGCTCGTTCGCCCGGCGCCTGGCCGACCTGTGGCGGGACACGACCAAGGCCTGGGTGCTGGTCATCGACGGCGGGAGCCTCTATGACCCCCTGGCCCTGTACCTGGAGCGGGCAGGGGTGCCGGTGTTCCGGGCGGCCGACCGGGCGCTGCACGCCCTGGGCCGCTACGCCGCCGTCCGGTTCGGCGGGTAGCGGGGATCAGCCCGGGCCCGGGCCCATCCCGAGCACGTCGGCGAGGAACTGGGCAGTCTCGTCGAGGAGGCGTGCGCCGAAGGTGAGAACCGGGTCGTTGTGGTTGGCGCCCTCGAAGGTGACCAGCCGCTTCGGCCCCAGCGCCGCCTCGAACAACTGCACGCTCTGTGCGTAGGGGACGACGGTGTCGGCGGTGCCGGCCAGGACCAGCAGGGGCACGTCGATCGAGGCGATCCGCCCGAGGGAATCCCAGCGGTCGTCGATCACCCCTCTGGGGATGAAGGGGAGGTGGGCCCGGGCGACGTCGAGCAGCGAGGTGAATGGGGAGCGCAGCACCAGGGCCGCTGGGGGCCGGCGCTCAGCGAGGCCGATCAGTACCGCTGCCCCGAGCGACTCGCCGAAGTAGACCAGGCGGGAGACCTCGGGTCGGGAAGCCAGATACTCCGCGGCGGCGGCGGCGTCGACGGTGAGGCCGTCCTCCTCGGGAGCGCCGGGGTTGCCGCCGTAGCCCCGGTAGTCCAGGGAGAGCACTCCCAAGCCCCGGCGCTGCAGCCCGGCGGACAGAGGGAGGCGGTCTGCCCGATTGCCGGCGTTGCCGTTGCAGAGCACGGCGGCGACGTCCCCGCTCCCCGGCAGATACCAGGCCGCCAGCTCGAGGCCGTCGGCGGTGGCGAGGGTCACGCCCTCGCCCGCGACGCCGGGCGGCGCCCGTGGGGGCACCCGGTCGTCGGGGAAGTAGATGAACCGCCTCGCCCAGCTGCTCACGGCAGGCCGAGTCTACGGGCCGTCCGCGCCCTCGCCGGGGGTCGCGGGTGGGCGATCCAGCAGGCGCGATTCCGATCGCCTAGCCTTGCGCCCATGAGCGATGGCGGGAGGAGAACCGTCCCGGTCGTCGCCGTTGTGGCGGCGGTCTTTTCCCTCCTCGCCGCCGCCTGCAGTGGTGGGGGGGCCACCACCACAACGGTGGCCTCGACCACCCTCGCCTCCACCACCACGACCACCGAGGGGCGCACCGAGCTGGAGGCCAACGGCACCCCCTTCCTGCAGGAAGGCGACTCGGGGGCCTACGTCGAGGCACTGCAGTTCTACCTGGTCTGCACCGGGCACGAGCGGCTCACGCCCGACGGCCCAGCCATCACCGTGGACGGCAACTTCGGCCCCATCACCGCCGACGCCGTCGCCTACTTCCAGGCCGAGTTGCGCCGCATTCCCTCCGGCGACCCCGACGAGGAGACCTTCGCCCAACTGGCGCGCGACTGCCGTGAGGAGCGGTCGGTGGCGTTCCCCGACCGGCAGGGAGTGGAGGCGGTGGCCGGGAACGTTGGGCCCGGCGACGACGAGATCTTCGCCCTGGAAGGGGTGCAGGGAAGGGTCATCACCATCGTGGTGACGGAGGGGGACATACAGGCCACGCTGGAGACCGTGGAAGGCACCCGGGTGCAGCAGATCTCCCTGGGAGGCGGATGGTCGGGGAAACTGCCGACCGACAGCGAGTACCGGCTGCGGATGACCGGAGGACAAGCCGTCTCCTACTTGCTGGACATCCAGGTGGCGCGGCCGCGCTTCGTCAACATCGACTTCGGGCGAATGAACCTGGCTGCCGACGGCTTTGGCATACTCTCCTTCGGTGACGACGCCGAGCGGGTGATCGAGCGCCTGCAGGGAATCCTGGGCGATCCTTCGGCGGACTCCGGATGGGCTACCGGCGACGCGGGCGGACGCACTTGCTTGGGCAGCAACCGGCACCTGGTCTGGGTCATCCAGCCAGCAGAGGAGGGCGACCAGCACCCGGCGATGCTCTACGTGCACTTCGGCGAGGACGACACCGGGGGGCAGGCACTGGCCGAGTACGCCTACGTCTCCCTCGACCCGCAGGGGGTCGACGCCGGCGCCATGAATCTCTCCACCGCGGGTGGGGTGACCATCGGGCGTACGATCGCCGAGTTCGTCGCCGTCTACGGGCAGCCCGAGTTCATCGATGGCACCTCCGGGATGGCCGAGGCTGCGGGCATGGTGATGGGAATCGCCCAGGCGGGCGGAGAGGACCTGGTCTGGTTCGTGGGTGCGGGCGAGGACGGCTGCGAAGGCTACGAGTAGCCCCGGGCTCGGCCCGATCATCCTGAAGATGGCGGAGGGCGCCGCCGCGGCCGGCTCGCCTGACCGGCGGCGGTGCGGAGGGAGACCAGCAACACGCAGGGCCCTCGATCTGCCAGAATTGGGCAAGACGCCACGGTTCGCGTGCGCGCGGCAAGGCTGCCGGAAGGGCGAAGGCGATGGCCCAGGACGAGTACCGCACCCGCCTCAGGGATCGCCGTTTGCTGCTGACCCTGGCGGTGGGACTGCCCCTCGTCGAGGTTCTCACGCTCGCCCTGTTGGACATCCCCTCCGGGTTCGGCCTCGCCGGCCAGGTGACCGCCCCGGGCCCGTTCGGGGTCTTCCACGACTTGCGCTGGCTCTTCGTGTTCCACGACTCGGTGGTCGGCTTCGTTGCATGCCTTCTCTTGCTGATCGCCTTTCGCTCGCTGCTGACGGCGCTGCTGGTGCGCAGCGCCTGGCCGGGCCGGCCTCCCGGCTTCCGTCGCCTGCTGGGCTACGCCCTGGTGAGCACACTGGTCGCCGCCGTCTTCCTCTCTCCCTGGGTTACCCTCCTGTTCGGGGCGGCGGTCGTCCCGCTCTCCTGGCTCTTCTTCGGTGCCTTGCCCCCGGCCTTGGCCACCATCCTGGTTCTTCATCACATGGGGATCGATGGCGGATGGTGGCGCCGGCTGCCCCCGGTCCGCTCTGCCGCCTGGATGGGCTTGTCGTTCCTCGCCCTGAGCCTCAGCGCTCTGGCGGTGGCCGGCCGGTCGCTCCCGGTGGTCCTCGGGGTGGTGGCCGTCACCGGCCTGTTCAACGCCTGGGCCTGGCACCACCTCGTGGGCGAGATAGTGCGGGGGCTGCCCGCCCGGTCGCGCCGCCTCGCCCCGGTGACGGTGATGGCGGCGCTGGCGGTGTTCCTGGTAGCGGTCGTCGGCTCGCAGATCGGCTTCGCGGCGCGCGGCAACGAGGACCCGGGTGTCTGGGTCGCCGGTGACGTCCGGCAGGGCGTGCGGGCGGTGCTGCTGGTGGGCGGTTTCGCCAGCGGCTGCTGCGACGAGGGGCCGAAGTTGCAGAGCGGATCGGACGCGATCTACGTCGAGCAGTTCTCCTATCTGGGGCTGACCGACCAGGGCGATCCGCTGCCCCACAGCGGGTTGGTCACCGACGCCGATCTCTCCCGGCTGGCCCGGCTGATGGAGGCCCAGCTGGCCAACCTCGCCGCGCGCAGCGGCGGGCCGGTGGCGGTGGTGGCCGAGAGCGAGGGCACCCTCGTCGCCTCGGTCTACCTCGCGGAGCACCCGGAGGCGCCGGTGGACCGCCTCATGCTGCTGAGTCCCATCATCGAGCCCGCCCGGGTGACCTATCCCGACCGCGGCGAGGAGGGGCAGGGGATGGTGGCGGGCTACGAGCTGCGCGTCATATCCGAACTGATCGATGAGATGGCTCCCTTCACCATCTCCGCCGACGGCGCCCTGGTGGAATCGGTGCGACGGGAGGCGGCCGACCTCCAGGCGGCTCTCCTGGGGGATCACCCCCGCATCGAGGAGGTGGCGGTGCTCCCCCTGGCCGACGCGGTGACCGGGCCCGGCGACACCGACTTCGAGATCGAGGTGATCGTGGTGCCCGGGTTCCACGGCGGGCTCCGGGGGCGGCCCGACATCCAGGTGATGATCCGCTCCTGGGTGCTGGGCGAGGACCTGGAGGGCTCCGCGATCTGGCTGACGGTCAACTGGGTGATCGCCGGCAGTGCCTCCGCCTGGCAGGTGCCGGCGCTGGACTCGATTGCGTATCCTGCCGGCTGAACATGCTGCAGCTGGATGGCCTGAGCAAGCGTTTCGGCGACGTGCTGGCGCTCGACGGCTGTACCTTCGAGGTAGGCCGCGGGGAGATGGTGGGGTTCCTCGGCCCCAACGGCGCCGGCAAGACCACCGCCATGCGCTCGGTATTCGGGCTGGTGTCCCTCGACGGGGGCTCGGTCACCTGGAGCGGCGCGCCCATCGATCGGGTAGCGCGCCTCCGCTTCGGGTACATGCCGGAGGAACGCGGCCTGTACCCCCGGATGCGGGTCCTGGAGGAGGTGGCCTACTTCGGGCGGCTGCACGGCATGACCCGGGCCGATGCGATGTCCACCGCCCGGCGACTGCTGTCCGGCTTGGGGCTCGAGGAGCGGCTGCGCGATCGGGTGCAGGACCTGTCGCACGGCAACCAGCAGCGGGTGCAGTTGGCGGTGGCGCTGGTGCACGAGCCCGACCTGATCGTGCTCGACGAGCCCTTCTCCGGCCTGGACCCGGTGGCGGCGGCGCGCCTCGCCGAGGTCCTGGCCGAGCGGGCCCATGAAGGGGCGGCGGTGCTCTTCTCCAGCCATCAGCTCGACGTGGTCGAGCATCTGTGCGAGGACGTGGTGATCGTGGACCGGGGCCGGGTGGTCCTGTCCGGGCGGGTCGAGGATCTGCGAGCCGCTTCGCCGCGCCGCTACCTGGAAGCGGTGGTGATCGGGGCAGGGGCCGGCTGGGCCGGGGCGGTGCCGCGGGCCGCGCTGGTGAGCCATCGAGGGGATCGGGTGCGGCTGCGCCTGGACCGGCCGTTCGACCTGCCGGACCTGTTGGCCCGGGCCCGGGCGGCCGGCGAGGTCGAGGAGTTCTCGCTGACCCCTCCCGATCTGTCCGAGGTCTTCATGGAGGCGGTGGGGCAATGAGCGCCTGGCGCACCGTGTGGCTGGTGATGGGCCGGGACCTGTCGGCCCGGCGCAGGGCGGCCCTGATCGTCACGCTGATCACTCTGACCCTCGCCGTCGGCGGGATCGTCGTCGCCGCCTTGGCGACGGAAGGGAGCAGCGCGACCCTGAGCGGTGAGGAAGCCGACCGGGTTATCGCCTCCATGGCGGTGGTCATCCTCTTCCTCTCCTTGGTGACCACGGGGCAGGTGATCGCCGAGGGGGTGGCCGAGGAGAAGCGGAGCCGGGTGGTGGAAGTCGTCCTGGGCACCGTCGCCCCCCGCCAACTGCTGGTTGGGAAGGCGGCGGCCATCGGGCTGATCGGGCTGTCCCAGGTGCTACTGCTCGTCGGTTCCGTGGCTGCGGCCGGGGTGGCCCTCGACGCCTTCGCCCTGCCCCGGGCCACCACCGGGGCCCTGGTGGCGGTAGTCGGCTGGTTCCTGGTCGGCTTCGTCTTCTACGCCACCGTCTACGGAGCGGCCGGGGCTCTGGTCGCCCCGCACGAGAACTCGGGCAACGCCACCTTCCCGGTCACTCTGCTCCTGATGGTCGGGTACTTCGCCGGGCTCAGCGCGCCGGGCGGCCGCAGTCTGTTGATCCAGGTGCTTTCGCTGCTCCCGCCCACCGCGCCGCTGACTATGCCGCTGCGCATCGCCTTTGGCGATGCTGCGCGGTGGGAGATCATCTTGTCGGTGGTGCTGACGCTGGTGGCCGCCTACGGGATGATCCGCCTGGGCGCCCGGCTCTACGCCGGCGCCTTGATGCGAGGGGGCAGGGTGCGCTGGCGAGATGCCTGGCGGAATGCCGCCCACCTGGGTTGAGTCGGCGGGATGGGGCCGTTCGACTCTGCCCGACGCCAGCCCGGGGCGCTTCGATGGCTGAGGACCAGATGATCGAACTCCGAATCCACGGTCGAGGCGGCCAGGGGGCCGTGGTGGCCTCCAAGGTACTGGCCGAGGCCGCCTTTCTGCGTGGGCACTACGTGCAGTCCTACCCCGACTACGGCGTCGAGCGGCGGGGAGCCCCGGTGGCCGCCTTCGCCCGCATCGCGGAGCCGGGGGATGACTTCTTCGTGCGCCAGGACATCCGCGAGCCCGACCACCTGCTGGTGCTCGACGCCAGCTTGCTCGACTCGCCCCCGGTGCTCTCCGGTTTGAAGCCGGGGGGTTGGGTCGTGGTCAACACCCGGGCCCAGCCCGGTGAGCTCGGTGTGCCCGAGGGCTACCGGGTGGCCACGGTGGACGCCGCGGAGATCGCGGTGCGCCACGGCCTGGGGAGCAGGTCGCAGCCGGTGGTGAACACGGCCATCCTGGGTGCCTTCGTGCGGGCCACGAAGGTGGTGGAGCTCGACGCCCTGCTGGAGGCAATCGATCACGAGGTGCCGGTGAAGAGCGAAGAGAACCAGGCGGCGGCGAGAGAGGCCTTTGCCGAGGCCCTCTTGGGAGAATGACCGTATGGGTGAGCTGACCCACGTAGACGACTACCCGGAAGTGCCGGTTTCCCTCATGCCCAGCCGGGAGGTGCTGCACACCGGCGAGTGGCGCAACATGCGGCCGGTGCTCACCGGGCGGCGGGCCCCCTGCTCGGGCGCCTGTCCGGCGGCGGTCCCCGTCCCCGCCTACCTGCACCTGCTGAGCGAGGGGAGGCTGCGGGAGGCCTACGACGCCTTCACCCTGCGCAACCCCTTCCCGGCGATCACCGGGCGAGTCTGTCCCCACTTCTGCGAAACCGCCTGCAACCGGAGCCCGTACGACGGGCCTCTCTCGATCCGGTCCCTGGAACGCTACCTGGGCGACGCGGCCGCCGGCCTGCCTTTGCGGGGCCCGGAGCGGGAGACCGGGCGGAGTGTGGCCGTGGTGGGCTCGGGCCCGGCCGGCTTGGCGACCGCCTACTACCTGCGCCGCAGCGGCCATGCGGTGGCGGTGTACGAGAAGCGGGAGCGCCCGGGCGGCCTGCTGCGCTACGGGATCCCGGAGTACCGGCTGCCCGAGGCAGTGGTCGATGGGGAGATCTCCCGCCTCGAGGCCCTGGGCATCGAGTTCCGCACCGGCGTCAGCCTGGGCGAGCGGGTGAGCCTCGGTGGGCTCGGCAAGGCCTACGACGCCGTCGTGGTGGCCACCGGTGCCTGGGAGGGCCAGGAGATGGGGGTGGAGGGGGAGAGCCTGTTCGAGCCCGGTCTGGAGTACCTGGAGCAGGTGGCCCGGGGCCGCCTCGCTCTGCCGGGCCGGCGCTGCGTGGTGGTCGGCGGGGGCAACACCGCCATGGACGTGGCCCGGGTGCTGCGCCGCCTGGGCGGCGAGGTGACGGTCCTGTACCGCCGCACGGCCGCCGAGATGCCGGCCATCGCCGAGGAGTCGGCGGCGGCGGCGAACGACGGGGTGGGCTTCGAGTTCCTCGCCCTGCCCCGGGCGGCGGTCAAGGAGGGCGGGGGGCTGCGCCTGACTGTGGAGCGAATGTGCCTGGGGGCCCCCGACGCCTCGGGCCGGGCCCGCCCGGAGCCCACCGGCGAGATGTTCGAGATGGTGGTCGATGCGGCTTTCAAGGCGATCGGCGAGCGGGCCGACCTGACCCCCTTCCCCGCCTCGGTGCGGCGTGGGCCGGCCGGCTGGCTGGAGGTGAGCGCCGACGGCGCCACCAGCGATCCGGCCATCTACGTCGCGGGTGACCTGGCCACCGGCCCGGCGACCGTGGTGGAGGCCATCGGCCGCGGCCGCCGGGTGGCCGACGCGGTGAACGCCCGGCTCGGCGGGGGCTACGGGTTGCCGGGGTGGATG
>Ga0154714_1123_pt7 | contig 8806 bp, 7 predicted proteins | sample Rifle2008BG16ft_FD_105722 | JGI IMG/M metagenome (GOLD analysis project Ga0154714, IMG submission 105722) | Actinobacteria bacterium RBG_16_70_17
ATGGCCAGGCCGTCACGCAGAATGGCGGCCGGGTAGTCGAGGTGGTGGGGCATCGGATGGTCCCGGTGGTCAGACCTGAGCGAACGCCACTACGTAGTTCTTGCCGTACTGCTCGGCGCACTTGGGGCACGTCGTGAAGTAGAAGAAGAGCCGGTTCATCTGCCGGCCCCTGGCCCCGGCGAACTCCTCGGTCTCTTTGGCCCACTTGCCGGCGTCACGGAAGGGCCCCTCGAAGACCTTGGTGAGGAAGTCCCCGCTCAGCCTGACGTTGTCCAGCCCCTCGACCTCCTTGTCCACCCAGAAGTAGTGCTCGCCCCGCCAGGGCGAAGGGTCACAACTGAGCAGCACGAACTGGTCGGGCGAGGCGGCGCCGGCCGCCTGGATCTTCCCCCACGTCTTGGTCATCATGCCCTTCATGTTCAGCGGCATGTGCAGGAAGTTGGCCGTCTTGCCCCGGACGAAGAGCTTGTCCCGGAAGTGGAACTCCCTGTCGTCCCATTCAGTTGGGTCGAACCTCGGGCAGCAGCCGGTCTCCGGCGCGCTCATGTCCTGGACCGGCACCCGGTTGGTGTCCACGCCTTCCCCCTCCCCGCGTTGACGATGGGCCTTTGCCCGAGCGCGATCCTATCCACGAGCGGCCGGCCCCGCCGCGGCCGTCCTCCCCCTTCAGGTGCGCCGTCGGCTAGCGCGGCCCGTGGCGCCGGACGAACTCCCCGAGGATCCCGGTGAGGTTGGGGGTGCCGATCTCCTCGAGGTCGTAGAAGACCCGGGTGTGGGGCCGTTGGATGTGGATGACGCGGGCGAGGTCGATGGGGGTGCCGATCACCACCGTGTCGGCCTCGGTGGCCGCGATGGTGGCCTCCAGGTCGGCCAGCTGTTCCTCCCCATAGCCCATGGCCGGGAGCAGGGTCCCGATGTGCGGGTAGGCGGCGAAGGTCTCGCGGAGCCGGCCGACCAGGAAGGGACGCGGGTCCACCAGGGCGGCGGCGCCGTAGCGCTGCGCGGCCACCGTCCCGGCTCCGATCTGCATGCCCCCGTGGGTCAGGGTAGGCCCGTCCTCCACGACGAGTACTCGCTTCCCGGTGATGAGCGAGGGATCGTCCACCCGTAGGGCCGAGTTGGCCGAGACCACCAGCGCCCCGGGGTTGACGGCGGCGACGTTGGCCCGCACGGTGGCCACCCCGGCCGGGTCGGCGCTGTCGATCTTGTTGATGACGACGACGTCGGCGGTGCGCAGGCTCACCTCGCCCGGGTAGTAGCCGATCTCGTGCCCGGGCCGGTGGGGGTCCACCAGCGTGATGGCCAAGTCGGGGCGGAAGAAGGAGAAGTCGTTGTTGCCCCCGTCCCACACGACCACGTCGCATCCGTCGGGGTCGGTCTCGGCCGCCCGGAGGATGGCCTCGTAGTCCACCCCGGCGTAGATGGCATTGCCCCGCACTATGTGCGGCTCGTACTCCTCCATCTCCTCGATGGTGCAGTGGTGGCGCTCCAGGTCGTCGAGGGTGGCGAACCGCTGCACCTTCTGGGCGACCAGGTCGCCGTAAGGCATGGGGTGGCGGACGGCCACCACGTGCCAGCCGTGCCCCATGAGGATCTCGATGACCCGCCGGGCCGTCTGGCTCTTGCCGCAGCCGGTGCGCACCGCGCACACCGAGACGACCGGCTTGGTGGAGGCGAGCTGGGTGTCCCTGGGACCGAGCAGGGTGAACGAGGCGCCGGCGGCCTGCACGATGGCCGCCACCCGCATCACCTGCTGGTAGGAGACGTCGCTGTAGGAGAAAGCGCACTCGTCGGCTGCCAGCTCCTCGATGAGGCGGGGCAGATTCCCCTCACCGTGGATGGGGATTCCCTCGGGATAGAGGGGGCCGGCCAGCTCGGGCGGGTAGCGCCGGTCGTCGATGTCGGGGATCTGGGCGGCGGTGAAGGCCACCACCTCGAATCCCTCGTCGGCGCGGTAGCGGGTGTTGAAGTTGTGGAAATCCCGCCCCGCCGCCCCGATGATTACCACCCGGCGCCTGGGCATGTATGGTCTCCTTCTGTCCGGCAGCTCGGTGAGGCCCATAGTCTGCCAGGGTTGGGCGGCTCGAGGGTGGGCCACCAAGCGCTCGTAAGATCAGGGCGGCATGCCCACCATCCGCGTCCCCGACGCACTGCGGCGCTATAGCGGCGGGGCGGCCTCCTTCCCGGTCGCCGGAGGGACGCTAGCCGAGGCCCTGGCCGACGCCTTCCGCCTCCACCCGGACCTGCGCATACGCCTGGTGGACGAGGCCGGCCGCATCCACCGCCACCTGGTCGTCTTCCGCAACGACGAGGTACTGCCGCGCGACGGGGCGGAGGCCGCCCCCCTCGCTCCCGACGACGGCCTCACCTTCCTCGAGGCCATAGGGGGCGGGGCCCGGACAGGAGGGGGCCGGCGGATGCCCCGGCTCATCGGAGCCGGAGTGATCGGGGCAGGTTTCGCCGGCCGTATCCACGCCCGGTCGGTGGGGCTGGCCGGCGGGCGCCTGGTGGGCATCGTCGGATCCTCGCCCGAGCGGAGCGAAGCCCTCGCCGGGGAGCTCGGCGCGTCCCGGGCGTTCCCCTCGGCGGAGGAGCTGATCGCCGATGCCGAGGTCGAGGTGGTGCACGTCTGCACCCCGAACCATCGGCACGGGGAGCTCGCCGAGGCGGCCCTGCAGGCGGGCAAACACGTCGTCTGCGAGAAGCCCCTCGCTGTGGACTCCCCGACCGCCGAGCGGCTCGCCTCCCTGGCCCGGTCGTCGGGGCTGGTGGCCACGGTCCCGTTCGTCTACCGCTACTACCCGGTCGTGCGGGAAGCGAGGGCCCGGGTTCGGGCCGGCGACCTGGGAGTGGTGCGCCTGGTGCACGGCACCTATCTGCAGGACTGGCTGATGGGGAAGGGCGACTACAACTGGCGCGTCGACCCGCGGCTGGGGGGCCCGTCGCGCGCCTTCGCCGACATCGGCTCGCATTGGTGCGATCTCATGGAGTTCGTCACCGGCCAGCGGATCACCCGGCTGTGCGCCCGCCTGACCACCGTGCTGCCCGAGCGCCTCGGCGCCCCGGGGAGGATCGCCTTCAGCCCCGGCGGGGAAACGGGGCCAAACGTCGAGGTGGCCACCGAGGACATCGCTCTGGTGCTCTTCGAGACCGACGGCGGGGCGGTGGGCTCGGTGGTGGTGAGCCAGGTGTCGCCGGGCAGGAAGAACCGGCTCTGGTTCGAGATCGACGGGTCGCAGCGCTCCGTGGCGTTCGATCAGGAGCAGCCGGAGACCATCTGGATCGGCGGGCGTGAGGAGTCCACGATCGTGGCGCGGGGCGCCTCCGGGCTCGCGGGATCGGCCCGTTCCTTCGACCTGCTCCCCGCCGGCCACCCGGGCGGGTACCTCGAGTGCTTCGACGCTTTCGTGGCCGACACCTACTGGGCGATTCGCGGTGAGCCCCCCGAGGGGATGCCCGTGTTCGCCGACGGGCTGCGGGCGGTCCGGGTCACCGAGAGCGTGCTCTACTCGGCGCGAACCTCGACCTGGTGCGCGCTGGAGCCGTGAGCACGGTCTCCTAGGCCAGGGTCATCGCCCGGTCGGGCGACAACAGAAACGGTGGGAGGTACGCCGGGAGGTTGGAGAAGGGCAGGACGTCGGGGTGCAGGCGGATGCCGAGCGCCTCGTCCATGAAGCGGCGCCGAGCCCGGATCCGCCCCCACGCCTCGGGGAAGCGAGACTCGAAAGCCGCACGCAGCTCCTCATCGGCCAGGGCGATGCCATCTTCGACGTTGGTAGTGAAGTACTCGGTGCCGGTTGCCGGGATGATGTCTACCTGCAGCGCCATCCCCGACCGAAGCTCGACGGGCGACCCCGGCGACATGGGGGAGTTGACCCATTCATCGAGGTGGATCTGATGGCCCGGGTTGAGGGAGACCCCGAAGAATGGGTCGCCCAGGCGCCGGTGCACGATCTCCCAGAGCGCGCCGCCGGTCTGGCCGATGCGCAACTCCCGATACCACTCGGCAACGGCCTCGAAGTAGGGGGCCACCAGCCGCTCCACGTAGTCGGCGATGCCGGCCGGGAGCTCCGTGGAGTCCTCGACGACGAACCCCGCCCGGCAGTTGAGGGCGCCCCAGAGGCCGAAGGCGACGGTGAAGCGGTCACCCCGCTCGATCCGACGACTGGTCGGCCCGAGGAGACCGAGGGATGCCCGTTCGCCGCCGGCCAGCATCAGGTGGCACGACAGCGGCATGCCGTTCCACTGGAGCAGCCGGACGGCCTCGTCCTCCCGCAGGCCGGGCTGCAGGCCGAAGAGCAGCCGCCGCACCCCCTGCGAGGTGTGGCAAGCGGCGTACTCGAAGGCCGCCAGCTGCTCGACTTCGTTGACCACGCGCAAGCCCTCGGCGGCGTCGATGAGCAGCCCGGCTGCGTTCTCCACGACTCCGCCGGGCCAGGTGAGCGCCCGCAGCGCATCCACGATGTACGCCGGCACGTCGAGCGCGGCCGGGTCCGCGTACTGCTTCCACCCGATGACCCCCACCCGGGCCCCGGCCCCGATCCCCTCGTCGGCGAGGATCTCCCCGAGGGGGCGGGACCGGTCCCGCGGCTGGCCCGGCAGGCTGAAGTCTTGGAACAGGTGCCGGCGCAGCGGGACCGGGGCGGCCCCGGCCAGGCCGTAGCACTCGTTGCCGGCGAGCACGGCGGGGTCGCCCTCGGGGGCCAATACCAGCAGGGCCTCCTCGAAGCGGGGGTCGAAGCCGGTGAGATAGGAGAGGTTGGCGCTGTGCTCGCGGTCGGCGTAGACGACCAGGCGGTCCCAGTGGTGGATCGCGGCGCGCTCTCGGAGCCGGTGAAGGCGCTCTCGGTACACCCCCGAGGGGATCTCCGGCATCGCCTCCGGCATGCCGAAATCGGGGAGCTCGATCCGTGCCAGTCGCGCGGTCAGCCTTCCTCCCCTTCGTCGGCGAGCCCCTGGGCCGGGCTCCAGACGCGCAGTTCCGGCGCGTCCCGCTCAACGATCACGAAGGTGTTCGCCTCGATGTGCTGCCACTCCCCGGTCGTGCCGTCGGGCCACTGGACGCGTATCTCGGCCGAGTCGGCGTAGCCCAGCCCGAAGTGGAGCCAGCCGAGCTGTCCGCCGGCATGCCCGCCCCCGACCGTGAGCTCTCGTAGGGAGGTGCGGCCGCCCACCTCCACCTCGATCCACGAGCCGACCGCATCTGTGTTGGGAGCCGGCTGTTCGAGCCGCACCGCGACCCAGTTGCCCATGGCCGCGGGCGAAGCCGCCTCGCCCCACCCGACGTTCCTCCACACCTTCACGTTCTCACGCCGGACGACCTCGACCAGATCCAGCATGCCGTCGAGGTTGAAGTCCGCCAGGGCGGCGCCCCGGCTCCGCCCGAAGCTCAAGAGGCCGGCCGCTCGGGCGCTCTCCACGAAGGTGCCATCGGGCTGGCCCAGCAGCAGGTTGCTGGGGTCGTCCGCCGTGTACTCCACCATCGCCTCAACGTTCCCCTTGGAGATGAACAGGTCGATGAAGCCGTCGTTGTTGACGTCCTGGAACTCGGGATGCCAGGCGGTCGAGGGCAGCGTGTCGTCTCCCATGAAGGGCCGATGGGCCGTGACCCCGCGCCGGATGGCGATGTCGTGGTAGCTCGGCCCGACTGCCGCGTCTTCGAGGGTCTGCAGCTTGTTGTCGCCCTGGCTGGCAATGAAGACCTCGGGGAGACCGTCGCCGGTGAGATCGTGGCTGGCGATGCCCATGCCCCAGATCTGGAGCCGACGCCAGCCCTCATCGTGGGTGTAGAGGCGCGGGGTCTCGCCGGGTGCGACCCGCCACAACTGCTCCTCGCCATCCCGGTAGTAGTGGCGGTCGTTGGCCATCCTGAGGTCGGCTCGGCCCGATCGGTCCCAGTCGCTGAACAGGATCGACAGCGTGCACCACCCGGGAGAGAGGGGAGAGGCCACGGGGTAGCCACCATCGCCGTCGGGGCGCAGCAGCAGGCTGTCCTCGCAGGCACCGGTGGGCCGGTTCTGCTCGTCGAGCGACAGGTAGTTGCCGAAGGCCAGCGTCGGGAGGGGCTCGGTCCCTTCCCACTTGGCGCTGAAGCCGACGGTCCAGGCGTCACCGCCGTCGAAAGCCCAGGCTTCGTTAGCCCGCTCGAAGCGGCACTCGCCCAGACCCCTGAGCAGCACGTTCTCGCCCAGGCGCAGCACGGCAAGGTCGAGGTGCCCGTCGCCGTTGATGTCCAGCGGATAGGCGCCGGTGACCTCGGTGAGGTCGGTGGCCGGGTCGGAGAGCCGGGTGAACTGGAGGGCACCCCCGACGGTGCTCTCGTTGCGGAACAGCGACGCCGGATTGGCTCCCCCCGCCAGGTACAGGTCCGGTCGGCCGTCGTCGTCACAGTCGAACACGGCGACTCCGCCGCCGACGAAGAAGAGGAAATCCCCGTCGTAGGTGTGCTGGACCCCCGAGGTGGCCGTCTCTTCGACGAAGCGGGGTGCCTCCAACGTCGCCGGCGGCTCGTCGGCAGCCAAGAGCGCTCGGGAGGTGAAGACCCCGGCCAGCGCCACCGCCGCGCCGCCGACGAGGCCGATCGAGAACCAACCGATCGCTCTCCTGCTAGGCATGGGGCTCCCCGGCGAAGTACTGCTGGGCCTGGGCCCACGCCGCCCGGCCGATGGAGGCACCCAGGATGCGCCCGGCGAAGTCATCTGCCCGGACGTGGATCCCGCCGTAGAGGCGGGACAGGCCGGCCTGGTCGGCTGCGTCGGCGTAGGTCGCCCACTGCAGCACGACGTCCTGATCGGGCCCGGCTTCAAACTTGAACGCCCCTGCCGCCACCGTCCACTCTGCCAGCCCGCCGGGGAAGTACTCGCTGCCGGTGAACGCGGCCAGCACCTCGGCCGAGGCCCGGCTGAAGGTGCTGTGCCCCGACACGTACCCGGGGAAGGACGGGGTCACGAAGGTGGGCAGCTGGTAGGGGACCCAGTCGACGGCCCGGACCCAGGCCGCCCCGCCCACCTCCGTCTCCGGGTCGTCCGGGCGGCCGGCCCAGGCGTACACGGTGATCTCGCCCTCGTGCCCGGCGAGAGCCTCATGGCGCTGCCCCGGGGCGGTGGTCTCGGCGGTGATCACCTCGACCAGGCCGGGGACCAGCGGGAGGCCCTCGGGGTCGTAGGACGGCCCCCCGGGGTCGCTGGACTGACCCAGGCCCCCCATGTAGCGGATCATGGAGATGGGGCGGGCACCGTCGTAGTACCCCTTGAGGCCCCAGGCGGCCACGGCCGCGTCGTGGTTGGCGCCGTTCAGGGCCAGATACAGCTTCACGTCCCACTCGAGCCGGTCAACGACCCCCCCGCCACCGCCGATCCGCAACTCGGGGTCGAGAGCGTCGGAGGCAGAGTTGGCCAGCGTGTTCCAGTGCCCCGGCGGCGTCTCCGAGCGCGGGCCGTCGGCCCAGAACTCGGCCAGGGCACGGGCGAAGTCGGCCTGGTTAACCAGATTGGGCTCGTAGAAGAGACCGGTGCTGGGGTTGACTTCGTGCCCTGAGCCGTCGTTGGTCCCGAGCGAGTTGGCGCCCAGCGAACCCGGCGAGATGTCGATGATCACCCCGGCGGCGGGATCGAGCAGGCTGCTGTAGCGGATCACCTCGACGGCCTGATCCTTGAACTCCTGGTCCGACTCAGGATCGCCGAGGTAAGGCGGGTCCCCGGGATCGATAGGGAGGCCCTCGGCGCCTCCGTCGGGCAGGGCGAAGGCGGCGACGTGGCCCCAGTGGGGATCGATGCACTGCTGGGTCCCCGAGGTGAGCAGGATGCCGTTCTGGGAGACCATGTTCTCGATCTCCAGCGGCTGCCAGTGGTTCGGGTCGGTCATCTCCGCCCCGGGCTCTTTCACCACGAGCGGCTCGTTCACCGGTTGGTAGTGGTTGCTGTAGCCGTCCGACTCGTTCGACCCGTCGGAGAGGCCTGCCTCGATGATCGTGGCGGCGATGCGGTTGCCGACGGCGGCCGGGCTGTCGCCCTCCGTCGTGGTGACATCGATGGGATAGCAGAGGTCCCCCATCAGCGCATCGAACTGGGCGATGGAGTCCGGGGCCCCGACCGCGTTCATGTAGCGGTGCTCGAGGATCCGGTAGGCGGCGTAGCTGATCGCCTCGTTGCGGGCGGCGGTGACGTCGGCAGCCGAGTGCTCCTCGTCTACGAAGACGCCGGCGGCCTGGAGGTCGTAGGCGGCCCAGGCATCCCACATCGCCGCCGAGACGTGGAACAGGTTCCGGGCGTGCCTGGTGGGCGCGGGGAGATCGCGCCGGATGGCGTCGAGGAGCGCCTCGTCCCAGTGCCGGGCGACCGACCACTCGGGATGCTCTGCGATAGGGGGGCAGGACTGAGCTTCGGTCCGATCTCGGCCCAGGGCGAAGTAGGGCACGAGCACCAGCGCCACCCCGAGGATGGCTCCCAGCAGCACCGGCCGCGTGGGTCGCGCGGACGGCATTAGCGGTTCGCCGGTGGCTCGGGCTGGGCGTTCCGCCGCCGGGAAGTGCCCGCCGGCCGATGCGACCGGGCGAGGCCGACCCGGGCGGGATCGGCGAGGACTTCGGAGAACGCGAATTCGGCCGCCCCGATGAGCGGGGAATCGATGCCGAGGCCGCTGGGGACGATGGTCACGCCCGACCAGGGAGCGTCGAGCGCCTGGGACCGGGCACCCTGTAACACCGACGCTTCCAGGAAGGGGTAGAAGCGGTGGAAGAGCCCACCCAGCACCACGACGTCGGGGTTGAACACGTTGATGAGGTTCCCGATGCCGAGGCCGAGCCAGC